>Ga0182019_10001934_pt1 | contig 10587 bp, 11 predicted proteins | sample 812E2MmetaG_FD_120483 | JGI IMG/M metagenome (GOLD analysis project Ga0182019, IMG submission 120483) | Permafrost microbial communities from Stordalen Mire, Sweden - 812E2M metaG | ecosystem: Environmental > Terrestrial > Soil > Wetlands > Permafrost | place: Sweden: Stordalen | collected... | reverse complement strand
GTTCTAAAACTAATTGATAAAACGGGACCCGATTATCAGCTCTCGGAACCTCATCTCCCCCCTGAAACATCTTCCTATGTAAGAAACATTATTAAATATTTTGGAGAATATAATGCAGAATAACAAATTTATCCTGTGGCTTATCGTAGCCGCAATCGTAATAGGTTTCATAACCGGCTGGTTCACCAAGCCAGCCGGTTCAGTCACAAATTGCCAAACCATAAAAATCCACGACACCCTTAAAACCTCCACCGTCTCCTATAAACTTCTCCCCGGTGTAAACTATAACATCGATTCCCTTATCAGTGTCGTAAACCAGTTCTGGAAAGACTCCCTCAAATCCCTCTACGGCAAAGGCCTCTTCCAATCCCATTTCTCCAAATCAGACGACCTCGGCACCCGTACCTACACCCTCGACAGCCGCATCCCCATCGATCCCGAATCCCAACTGATAATTGACGAATCCTTCACCTTCCCCAAACGCACCTTTGGACTAATCGGCAGTCTCGGTTCCTCCGCATCATTAGGTTTAAAATATTACTTTCACAACTCACCAAAGTTTTCTTTCTCTGGACAATTTGGTGGTGAATACAAGTTCGCTGCAAAAGATTGGAATTATAATGCCCGCCTAGAACTCGAATATAAATTTTAATAAAAGGATTTGTATGTCAAAACGATTCATGGATACTAATTTGTGGGAATGTTCCTGGTTCTTGGATCTTTCTCCTGAATCAAAGAACATATTGCAGTACTTGGACCGAAACTGCGACTGTGCCGGTATCTGGGAAATAGATATCCTTCAGCTCAAAAGAAAAATTGGCTATAGGGAAATCAATCTTACCTCCTTTATAGCAGAAGTAAATAAAGATTATGATAAGTTAACTGGAGATTCCATTACAGTAAAGCGTGTTTTGATAATAGGAAATAATTCAAAGTTGTGGTTAACCGGTTTTATCTCTTTTCAGTATGAGAAAGGGAAGTCCGGTGTTAATCCGAATATCCCCGCAATAATAGGTGTCCTCAATCGTTTAAAAGAAAATGAAATATATGATCTGGCAATTAATGAAGGATTCCTCCGTATTCAGAATTCCTCAAAAAAAGAAACTACTGCTATTATTACTAACCCTTGCCAACCCTTGGCAACCGACAAGGACAAGGATAATGATAGTAGTTCTTCTTTTAATATTTCCTTATTCGAATCCCAGCTCAAAAAAGAATTGATCTCACAATACGGTCAGCAGGATTTTGACTATGCTGTCCGGGAAGCTGTAAAACATAACAAGAATAACCTTGCCTATATCGAAGGGATATGTAAAAAGCGAAAAGAAAAAATTGCGGTTAATAAATCCCTTGAAGAAGCCAAACAAAAGAAACGCGAGCAGTACAAAGACCTCACCCCCGAAGAGCGTAAATCCTGGTCATCTCTTAATTTATTCAAATTAGCATGTACAAATAACCAAGATAAAACCTCAATCAGGGTCTTAAAATCAGGCTAATTGGGCTATAAGCAATCCCTTTTAATTTAAAAAAATTATTATTAATAATCAGTCTTTGTTATATGAACCTATAAAATCCGCTATAGGTCTTTCAGTATCTTCGAGTGGTGTTTTATTAAATAATTCTAAATATCTGCAATATGCTTTCTTAAAATTCTCTACTTCGTCACGGAATTCATAACGCTTATTATCAAGTGGAAATCCATCCTTAATAAATTCTTCGATCTTAATACTATATTCCCTTGTAAGGATTAATTCGTCATTGTTAAATTCCACACTCACATTTAATAGTTTAGAAAATTGTGACAAAAATTGTCTTATTGAGTTAACCTGATATTTTTCTAATTTAATAGAAGAATTAAATGAATAAGTAACTTTTGTTGTACCAAAATCCCTATCTTCAAATATCTTACCATTTTTTAATCCATGTACCATAACAATATTCCTTTTCTTTGTTATAGAATATAAAATGGTTTCCTAGTTTAATAATCTTATTATATTAGAAAACACAGTCTTGAATAATGCAGCTAATACCCTTTGATTTTCTGAATTAAGTAATAGAGCGGTGGAGATATTCATAATAACATTCAAGGCTAATCCATTCCAATCAAATTTATTTAATCTATCAACGCCTTTAATCAAATAATCTAATTTCTTATTTAAAAAAGCTGATTGTTCAGCATTCATTGGAAATGTTTGCTTGATCAACAATTTTAATTCTCCAATTGCCAATACTATACTTTCCTTTTCCGCAGCAGTAAAAATATTTAAACTTTCTTCATCTGATTGATAATTAATATTAGGATTATCCATTATGCTTGAAATATTAGCCCATAAATCCGGTGTCGCTAAATCTTCATTATATTTAAAAATTCCATCTAACCAATTCATGCAATGAACTACTAATTCCATCACATTACAATAACCAGGTCCATCATAATTAGAATATTCAGGAAAATAAAAATCTGTTAATCCGGGTACAAAATTTGTGTATAATCCTCCAAATAAATCATAGTTTCCTGGATCATTCCATACAACAAAATGAAAATCAGAAGGCTTATGAACTAAATTAAACGTTTTTCCTACTTTAATAGCATCATGTTCTGATGCATCAAAATCAGATACAGGGAATCTATTTTTCTTTACTACATCCAGTAATTCATTTTTATACTTCTTGAGCATACCAAAACATCTAATATTTAATTTACATCAAAATAAAAGAAATAATTCCCATTATGCAAAATAAATATATCATTTGAGACTATTATTCTTTAATTTATTCTTCATTCATTAACTATGAACTAATAATCATGAAACAATACGAATCCGTAATTAAAGTAATGGAAGAGAAAGGGGGATTTTCTACACTTGGGCAATTATATCAAACAGTTGATGTTAAAAACTGGAAAACTAAAACACCTTTTGCTAGTATTAGAAGAATAGTTCAGAATGAAAAGTTTTTCTTTAAGATTAAACCTGGCTTATGGGCTCTTAATTCATACCGGGAGAGACTTTCGAATTTAATTCCAATAGATAATTCGAAATCACAAGAAGAAAAAGAAGTTTACAACCATAGTTATTATCAAGGATTATTGGTTGAACTGGGAAATATAAAAGGATTTCAAACTTTTATTCCGAACCAGGATAAAAACAAAAAGTTTCTAAATAATAAACTGGGTAACTGTGCAACATTAGAGGCTATATATAAATTCACTTATGATGATATTATTGATAGGGCAAAGACAATTGATGTAATTTGGTTTGATAATCGAAAATTTCCGCAAAGTTTCTTTGAAGTTGAGCATTCTACTGATTTTCAAAATTCATTTATAAAAATGTTAGACCTTAAATCTTTTTATGCAAACTTTAATATAGTGGCTGATGAAAAAAGGTATAGGGAATACGAGAAGAAAATTTCTTATTCCACCTTTGAGGAATTAAAAAATAGAATAAAATTTATTTCATATGAGAAATTATCAGAATATCATTCTAAATCTTTTGAATATTTTACTTTAAATAAAGAATTGCAAATATAAGTTCTATTTAAAAACCTTTTAGGTTGGGAATTAAATGAATATTTACTTTTCAGATTTTTTTGAAGTTGAGGAAAACATTATTGAAGAATATGGGGCTTTAAATATTTCCTTAATTAATGATCTTCCGCTTTTTATCGACCCATTTTTATTATTTAATAGTCGGGATCCTATATATCAAGAGTTACACGAAAATATTATCCAATATGTTCTCTTCTTAAAGGAAAAATCTGAATCCGGCTTAGTTGATAATGGTCTCCTTTTCAGTTTGTTTATGTTTCCAGAAGTAAAACAAAATTGGTTCGGTTATAGTCAAACTGGAAATAGCGGAAGTGGATTGGGTAAAGATTTTGCTCAATCTTTAAACAGAAACCTTAAGTATATCTTTTCTGACTTTGGAAATGAGAAAATTTCGAAGGGCAGTCATCTAGAAAAATTATGTTTGATTAAAGATGGTGTCGGAAAAGATAATATTAGTGATTTTACTACTAATCTAATAAAAGAATATTTGCTGAAATACACTGAGGAATTTACAATAAAATATATAGATAAAAGTAAGTATAAAAAATTCCCAGTTGAAAAAGTCAGGTTCAATTATGATACAGAAACTTGGGAGAGTGATTTATTTATTTTGCCCTTTATCGGGCAGGATTATGTATTACTGACCCCTAAAAATATTCTTACAAAAGATGATACTTGGATCAATAGGACAGATTTAATAGATGAATTCAGTGATGTTATTAATGCCATTCCAAATGAACAGTTACGGTCGCAGGTTAATAACTATTTTTATAAAGTATTACCAAGGAAAAAAAGACAGACCAAAAAAGATGTAAGAACTGCTGTTCAATATGTACTTGAAAAAATTCCTGCTATTATAGACTATTATATTAGGTATAAAGAAAATAATGGAGAATTAGCCAAACATTCTAGTAAGCTGAAAGTTAGGGAAATTGAAAATATATTCATTTTGCAACTTGAAAAATTTGTTAAAATATTAGCAGAGAACACAAATTTTTATTCTTTGGAGTTATTTTCTTATGATGCTTCCTTTCAAAGAGTTAAATATTTAAAAGAAGTTATTGAAAATAATAATGGATATAAATTATTTTATTATAAAAATAAACCGATTCAACGAGAAGCAGACTTACAAATAATATTTAGATTAACCTGGTTTGCCTCATCTTATGAGGTTGATAGCGAAGTTGATAATGGAAGGGGACCTGTAGACTATAAAATATCTAAAGGGAGCAGTGACAAGACATTAGTTGAATTCAAATTAGCTTCAAACTCAAAACTGAAAAAAAATTTAGCTAATCAAATTGAAGTATATAAAAAGGCTAATAAAACGGAAAATGCTATTAAGGTGATTATATACTTTACGCATTCAGAATATTTAAAAGTTCAAAAAATACTTAAAGAATTAAAACTTAGTAATGATAAGGATATAGTTCTAATAGACGCTAGTAGAGATAACAAAAAATCAGCTTCAACCGTATAAAAAGAAGAAATTAAGAGAAAAGTCATTTGACCCCCAAACCCGGACAAATGGAGTTCATAATCAGAATTATTTATTTCGCCTGTTTATATATAATGAAATGGATTTATTTTTTCTCTGCTAAGTCTTATCCTCATTACATCATCAGAAACTTCAAATTTCCGCGCCAGTGGAACTGCTAAATATTCCCTAACAGAATCTATGTCATCAGGAATATGTTTTTTAGCCAGTTTCAATTGATCTTTAAAGAGTGGTATGCAGGAGATTATTAATTCTCTTGGTGCTAATAAAATTCCTGCAAATAAATTTGCCTGTGTTTCAACTTTTCCCCAAAACCAACCCGGAATGTTGTTAAGTTGAGATTTCCACTCATCATAGTTCATAAATCTTATTTCTTTAATAATATCATAATGAAGGAAATAATGACCTAATTCATGTGCAATAGAAAACCTTATCCTGACTGGTACAACGTCGGGATCAAATGCAATTTCATTTTTGTCGATTGAAAGGTAGGCATCAGTAGAAGAAATGTTTTTAATACCATGAAGTGGTATTAGATCAAACCCCAATTTTTCAGCAATTAAATCAACCTCTATTGGTGGATGATCACCAATAGAGGTAATTTTTTCTGAAATTATGCGCTCAATATCTTTATTGCTGTATGTTGGAATAATAATTTTATTAAAGTTAATCATTATCAGCGGTGTTTTATTAATTCAATTAACTTATTGAGCTCCTCTTCAGAGGGTTTCTCTTTGCTTGCTGTTCTGAAAAATATTGGTAGCGCCTCTAGAACATTCTGGTCGCTGTATACATATTCAGGTATTTTTCCTTTTGATACAGCAGCAAGATCAAAAAATTTAGTCCACTCAGGTGTACCATCCTGAATTTTAAGAATATGACAAATTTCAATTAGTTTGTCATTTTCATATGAAAGGGGTAACATATTCCTTTCAATTTTACTCCAATTACTGGCATCCAACCCAGCCATTTCACAAAATTTCCGGAGACTAAGGTTAACTGCCAACCTTTTTTCTTTTATGAATTCTCCGAATACCATATATGTTCTCCTATAATTACTCCGTTGATAGTTAAGTGTTTATCGTGGTATAAATAAACCACGTGGTAAATTTATACCACACAATATTAAAAGTCAAGGGATTAATAATTTAGTGCAATATTCAAACCTTATTTAACATTTTTCCCCCTCTTCAGCATACGATCCATAATTTCCATATATTCTTCCGGACCCGTCAGGTTCTTCATCGCCTCTACATCTTTCCTCATCTTCGCAAATAATCGCTCGAAACTCTTCTTGTCAGCTTCACTCTCCGGAGTCTGTATAATATTCCTGCCCCCCGCCTTCTTTGGCACCAGCCAGTAAACTACCTCCCCTCCGCAGGGAACCCCGTGCAGCCTGAAATTATATATCATTGCAAATACCCTCGCTACAAAATAGGGAGTTATCCCGTCCGCCCCCTCTTCTTTCCTTATCCGCTCGCACATCTCCGCTGTTACCTCTGTAACCCGCCCGTCTAATTTGTACTTTTCCCAATACGAATAGTACGGCTCAAGAAACTTAAATCTCCTTATCGCATCGTCTGTCTTCCTCTTAATTACCGCCGCCGCATTTGTAACTGAACTCTTCGTTATGTTCTGCTTCTTCGCCAGCTTCGACTTTTGTATCCGCTCATATTTATAAGAATATCCGAATTGATGGTTTAATATCTCCCTCTTATTATCCGATAATTTCAAATACTCAAATATTACCTCGTTCAAACACCCGAATAAATGAAACTTCTGCCTCCCTCTGTGCATGAATTTTTCGATCTCTTCTGCCGGCATCGGAGTCAGATCGCTCAGCACCTTGCACCTCAGCTTGAAATCCCGTTTCCCTTTTGATTTCGGTCCCGTCGTCTCTATAAACATCCGCAGTGTTTCATATAGATTGGATAGCTTTTCTAAATCCTGAGGACTGATTTTCACTCTGTCCGGATTATCCAGGTAGTTCCTCTTGAAAATAAGTATGAAACTCCGCGCCGTTATATTTACTTTATTGATCATAAGACGTCGCAGCGCTTGTGGCATATTTGTCAGTTGCTTATGACAATATTCATCAAGTATGAATGCAATTCCTTCATTAATTAATCTAACCGACAATGGGGAACAATAGGGGAGAGAAGTAGATTTCATAAAATACCTCGTTTGTAGTTATATGTATTTTCAGTAATTAGTATACTTTAGAGCTTCAATGGTATTTTATTGCGTCTATCTTTATTCCTTTAAATAATTTTATCTGTCAATCGCCGCACCCAAAACCTTAATAAAGCAGGACTCCCCGCCGGAGTCCCGCTTGTCTATTATAATCTGTCCTTCATCTTTTCTAAATCAGATATCTTCCCTGGATTTTAATAATCTTCTTCCCCTTCGTATGGGTCATCATAATTATCTTGATCGACATCCCAGCCTATCGGCACTATTTTAGAATCTACTGGCTCTGTCTCTTCCTCTGCATCCAATTCATCCTCTGGATTCCAAACCTCATCCGGAACCCAATACCGAAGCCCGTTCTCATCTACATCCTCATCCCAGTCATCGTCATCAGTTATCTCCAAATCCGGAATATCATCATCATCAAAATCATCATCATCATCTCCTTCTTCCGGATCGTCTTCATCTTCCGGTTCCCCATACACCTCCTTCAGCAATCTATACATTCTTAATTCTCTCTCAAGACCATACAGCTCAATTAGAATGCACGCTGTGAGTATTTTAATTCTCTGCATGATATCTAATTTCGGTTGTTGGTCGTTTGGGTTGGTGTTTGCTTGTGCAGTTTCTGACTTGGAAGTAGATTCCATAATATACCTCATATTGTGTTAAATAAATTTTCAATGTGAAAATGTTTCGAACGCAAATCGTATATTATTTCGTCTAAGTTTATTCCTTTGTGAATAATTCCGCTTAAAACCTACCCAAACCTAAAACTTTTATTATTGAACGTCAATATTAATTCAAAATATTTTATAAAATATTTTTATAGTCACCCCAGCTGCTTTATCGTCTCCTTTACTCCCTGCTCATTACTTATTGGTTTGAAATTAAATGCCGTTTGAAATTTTGAACTGTCAAAAACATAATCCGTTTCGTATTGGTACAGCATTTCATGAATCTCACCCAATATGGGAGTAAAAATACCAAGGACCCATATCAACCAGTTAGGCACTACCATCACTTTATCTTTTGCGTTCATCTCCTTGGCAAAAAGGGAAACCCATTGTCTCCCGGTCAATGGTCTGTCTGCCGGTAAATTCCATATTTTATTAAATGCCGATGCCGTATTTCCAAGTATCGCCGTGCCTTTTGCAAGATTGGGTGTGTATCCGAATGTATGAAGTACGTCTGCATTGCAGAACCATTGTGCAGTTTTCCCTTTGCTCATATTATCATAGACAGTATTCATCAAAACACTGGCAGCTTTAACGCTGCTGTAAAAATCTGGTGCGCGTGCAATGATTGCCTTTATCTTCTTCCTTTCAACTGCCTCTAATATTTTATTGTCAACTTCCGCCCGTACTCTCCCTTTTCCCGTCTGCGGATTGATTAATGAATTCTCTGTTATATGATTTACCCCCCTCTTTTCCAGCGCATATATGTTATCAAAAAAAATAAGCTCGGCATTGTAATCTGAACATGCATCAATTACATTCTGTATGAATGTAGGCCATATCTCCTGCCAGATTTTTAATCTATATTCAAACCCGACTGTTACAAAAACTTTCTCACTCCCCTTGATTGCTCTGAATACTTCTTCGCGTTTTGTAACATCTGCAGGAAAAAGTTCATCTCCTTCGTTTACTTTTCGGGGATTACGCGATACAAGACGAATGTCTTTTGTATATTCAGGTAAATATTTTGCAAGTTCTGTACCGATAGCTCCCCCTGCACCTAAGATTGTCTGCTTACTCATTTTATCCTCCAGAGTTTCATATTATCTGATGATAAATAATTTATTAACAATATATTACAGATGCAATGAAACCGGGAAATTAAGTATTATGTCAGTCTGATAATTCAGGATTTATTCCCCACTATATATGTGTCCTGCCTAACTTGTGATAAGTTGTGTGATCATTCCTATTTTTGAATAGTTTGCAGAAGTCTATGTTAATTTTAAATTGTTAACCAAATTTAGAGGATATGATGAACAAATTTCTATTTATGATATGGATCTTTTTATCATTCTTTATTTTTATTAATCGGGGATATTCCCAGACAATAACAAATAAATTAATTAATGATATTTATTCTGATGATAATGACCCGGATATCCCTCCTTTTGCCAAAAATACGATAGATAAAGGGGAATATTTAAAATTAAGACAGGATTATATAAACTCCTTGAGGGGCGTTCCGTATAAATTACCCTATAATCCTCGCGTCAAAGCAATTGAAACTATGAGAGGAATGGAACTAAGAAAAAATGGACCCGGTGCCCTCGTTCAAAGTGCTAACTGGACATTCCTTGGACCAAGCCCTATTCCAAATGGTCAGACAACTTCATTTGAGGCCCCTGTTTCAGGCAGGGTAACTTGTATCGCAATTCATCCTTCAAATGAGAACATTGTTTATGTTGGTACAGCCCAGGGAGGAGTTTACCGGTCATTAGATGGCGGTACAACATGGACATCCATTTTTGATAATGCTCTCTCCATGGCTATAGGCAGTTTAGCTTTAGCTCCATCCGATCCGACAATTTTGTATGTAGGTACCGGTGAATCCAATTTAAGTGGCGATTGTTATTTCGGAGTAGGCATTTACCGTATTGAAAATGCTGATACTTCACCTGTTTTGAATGGTCCTATAAATCCTTCCATGACAATGACAATCAATAGTATTTCTCAATCAGTGCAGCCATTCTTCAATAAGGCGATAAGTAAAATTTTAGTGGACCCCACAAACCCTGCCATAATATTTGTATCCACTACTTCTGCTATTGGAGGTGAAATTGATGTACTTGCTCCTTATGTTTGCCCGCGGGGGTTATTCTTCTCTTCTAATGCCACATCTGCACCTGCCTCTGTTACTTTTACAAAACTTACAGTAAATAATGAAAATAGCACTGATACACCGCAAACCGGAAACAGAAACATAACCGATATGGTTCTTGAACCAGGTAATCCAAATAATTTGCTATGCTTTTTTAGTGGGAGTACTGCTACGGGTGGTGTATACAGATCTACCAATGCTTTGTCAGTTACTCCAACTTTTACGAAAACTCAAGCTAGCAGTCTAAATTTTGATGTGGGCAAATTTGATATTGTTAAAATTGGTTCTGTAGTTAACGTAGTACTTGGAACTGGAGAATCAAGCGCATTCTGCTCTGGTTCGGGAAGAATAATGAAGTCCACTGACGGCGGGGCAACCTGGAGGCTGACCATGGACCGGGCCTATCTTCAACCTGGTGCGCAGCCCACGCCCGACTCAGGCGACCAGATTTCGGCGGTGGAGTTTGCCGCGTCGGATCCGCTCATTGCTTACGCCGCCAGCGGGCTGGTCT
>Ga0182019_10001933_pt1 | contig 10595 bp, 8 predicted proteins | sample 812E2MmetaG_FD_120483 | JGI IMG/M metagenome (GOLD analysis project Ga0182019, IMG submission 120483) | Permafrost microbial communities from Stordalen Mire, Sweden - 812E2M metaG | ecosystem: Environmental > Terrestrial > Soil > Wetlands > Permafrost | place: Sweden: Stordalen | collected... | reverse complement strand
CTTCCCTGCAAGCAGCACGCTCGTCGCACGGAGCACCCCGTCGAGTGTCGACTGCCCCGTACCGTATACGTTATCGAAGTCCCACTTGGTCTCCGCATCGTTTACCGCGATCACCGGGTACCTGAGCGCGGAGGCCGCCGCCATCGCCCGCAGGCGGTGGACGCCCGTGGTCGTCTCCTCAGTCCCTCCGATGACATACTTCTCCGCAAACTCCGGGTGTTTGTTATGGATTGTAAAAATCAAGTCGGCGCCGTCATCGAGTGTCAGGTTCGGATGGAATTTCAGGGTCTCCTCGATGCACCAGTAGAACTCCTTGACGTTCATGCCGTGCCAGGCGAATATCGAAGTCCCCTGTTTCGCGAGGGAGGCCGCGACCGCGTCGTTCGTCGACAGGGGATTGCAGCCGCTCCAGCTCACCTCGGCTCCTGTCTCGACGAAGGCCTTGACGAGGACCGCGGTTTCCTTCGTGACGTGGAGGCATCCGGCGATCCTGTACCCCTTGAACGGTTTGCTCTTCGCGTAGCGTGCGCGCAGCGCCATCAGGACCGGCATCCTGGATTCCGCCCATTCTATCAGGCGATCCCCTTCGGCCGCCAGCTTCAGGTTTGCGACTTTGTATTTTCCCGGTTTGTGGTTCATGACGCCTCTTCGTGAGTTGAAAATTCGGTTTCTGAGTCTTCCTACTTGATCGCCTTCAGGAGCAGGTCGACGAGGTCGAGTTTCTCCCATGTGAAATCCTTGTCGTTCCGGCCGAAGTGCCCGTACGCAGCCGTCTTCCTGTAGATCGGCCGGCGCAGATCGAGCCGTTTGATGATACCGCGGGGGGTCATGTCGATTTCCTTGAGTATCACCTTGTCCAGCTCGATGTCCGGAATCCGTCCCGTGCCGAACGTGTTGACATTCACCGAGACGGGCTGCGCCACGCCGATCGCATAGGCCACCTGGATGAGACACTCATCGGCGAGTCCGGAGGCGACGATGTTCTTCGCGATATGCCTGGTGGCATACGCGGCGCTCCTGTCGACTTTCGACGGATCTTTTCCCGAGAACGCGCCCCCGCCGTGAGGGGCCTTTCCGCCGTACGTGTCCACAATGATCTTCCTCCCGGTGAGCCCCGTGTCGCCATGGGGCCCGCCGATCTCAAACCGCCCGGTCGGGTTCACGTGGATGATGGTGGTCTTGTCGAGCAGGTCGGCGGGGATCACCTCCCTGATGACATGGCGGATCACGTCCTCTTTGATCTTCTTCTGCGTGACGCCCGCATCGTGCTGCGTGGAGACGACGATCGTGTCGACACGGACGGGCTTCCGTCCGTGGTATTCGATCGTCACCTGCGATTTCGCGTCCGGCCGGAGCCAGGGCATGAGGGAAGAGTGCTTCTTGCGCACATCGGCGAGCCGCTTCACAAGCTTGTGGGCGAACATCAGGGACATCGGCATGTATTCCGGAGTCTCGTTCGTCGCGTAGCCGAACATCATCCCCTGGTCCCCGGCCCCGCCGGTATCCACGCCGCGCGCGATGTCCGGAGATTGTGAATGGATGCTCGATATGACCGAGCAGGATTCCGCGTCAAAGCGGTATTCGGCCTTCGTGTAGCCGATATCCCGGATCACCTGCCGGACGAGATCCTGGACTTCAATGTAGGCATCCGTCGTGATCTCTCCCCCCACGAAGGCAAGCCCCGTCGTGACGAAGCTCTCGCATGCGACCCGGGCGTCCTTGTCCTGTGCAAGGATCGCATCGAGGACGGCATCCGAGATCTGGTCGCAGACTTTGTCCGGATGTCCCTCGGACACCGATTCCGACGTGAACAAATATGACATGGCGCTCCTTAAATGAAATGTCCCTGTGTGCTGAAGTAGCTAGAAGAAATCGATTTCGGATGCCCCGCCGACGTTGATCCGCCGGTAGCTCCCTGAAAGCACCGACCCGTTCCCCACGATGGAGTTCTCAAGAAGGGCCCCGTGGACCTTGGCGCTTTCGCTGATGATGGAATTCCGGATCACGGAGTCGGAGATCTCCGCTCCGTCGCCGACACTCGTGTTCGGACCGATGATGCAGTTTGAAAGCACGGCGGTCTGAGCGATGTACACCGGCTCGTTCACGACGACGCCCGGGATCGAACGTCCCGTGGAGCGCTTCTCCAGAAGCGCCCGGTTCGTCGAGAGGAGCGTGTCCGGATTGCCGCAATCGTACCATCCCTCCACCATGAACGGCACCATCGACTCCCCCCGCTCGATCATCAACTGCAGTGCGTCGGTGAGCTGATACTCCCCTTTTGTGCGGCGGTCTCTGGCAACGAGGTCGTCCAGGCACCCCAGGAGGAGCTTCGGGTTCCGGACATAGTAGAGACCGACAACCGCGAGGTTCGTCGCCGGTTTCTCGGGTTTCTCGACAAGTTTCGTGATCCGGCCGTTCTCCACTTCCGCCACACCGAACCGGCGGGGGTCCTCCACGGCCTTCACGCCGATGGCGGTGCTGCTCCCTTTCAGGACGGGGGCGAGATCGACGTCGAATATCGTGTCGCCGAGTATGATCAGTATGGGCTCGGTCCCGATCGTATGGCGCGAAATATAGATCGCATGACCAAGTCCGAGGCGCTCCTCCTGTTCCACATAGTCCGCGCGGAAGTCGGGGTATGCCTGCGAGACGTATTCAATGATCTTGTCCCCCATCAGTCCCACGACGATCGTCCCTTCGTGGATCCCCTCCCCGACGATCTTGTCGAGGATATGACCCAGGATCGGTTTCCCGGCAACGTTCAGCAGAACTTTGGGGAGTGCGAATGTGTGCGGCCGGAGCCGGCTTCCTACTCCAGCGACTGGTATGATTGCGCGCATTGAACCGGCTGACTCTCTCTCGGCGTAATGAAAAGTGTCTTGAAAGGTAGGGAAAGATGGAGCGATAATCAAGGCGGCTGTTTGATTCTCAGGCCCCAAATCGCTATTATCCTCCGTTATTCCTTTTAAACGTCCCCGGTCCGCATGCCCAGAAGATCCCCCGGTCACAGGACGACATCGCGCAAGAAGCAGCACGTGGACATCACGCTGACGAAGGATGTCCGGTTCAGGGGGAAGACCACGGGACTCGAGCGGCTCGAATTTGTCCATAACGCCCTTCCCGAGCTCAATCTCGATGAGATCGATACCGGGACCAGGTTCCTCGGCAAAGATCTTTCGCTCCCCCTGATGGTCTCCTGCATGACGGGGGGATACTCAGGCGCCCTGGCCATCAACAGGGACCTGGCCGCCGTCTGCGAGTCCGCACGCATAGCGCTCGGCGTCGGCAGCCAGCGGCAGGCACTGGAAGAGAGTCAGTTCCACCGGACATTCAGTATTGTGCGCGAATCAGCCCCCACGATCCCCATCGTCGGGAATATCGGCGCCGCGGAGGTCGCCCGCATGAAGGACCCCTCGGCTGCCCTCAGGCTGGTTGACCTCATAGGCGCAGACGCATTTGCCGTCCATCTCAACCCACTGCAGGAATTCCTGCAGCCGGAAGGGAACCCCGCATTCAGGGGTGTCCTGGGGGGGATCGCGATGCTGGTCCGGAGCCTCCCGATCCCCCTGATCGTCAAAGAGATAGGGGCGGGACTCTCCCCCGATGTCATCCGCCGGTTGCTCGATGCGGGGGTCCGCATCATCGACGTCGCGGGGGCCGGCGGAACGAGCTGGGCCGGCGTGGAGGCGCTCCGGCGGTCCGATCCCGGCATCGCCGGGCGGTTCTGGGACTGGGGGATTCCCACCGCGATAGCCCTTGCAGAAGCCGCAGCTCTCCGCTCTGAAGGGGTCCAGATGACACTGATCGCCTCAGGTGGAATCGTCTCCGGGCTTGACGTAGCCAGGTGCATCGCACTCGGGGGAGACATGGTCGCATCGGCCCGGCCGCTCCTCGACGCGCTCCACAGGGGGGGGAAGAAAGGGCTCCGGTCACTGATCGAAGAGTGGTCAAATGAAGTCCGGGGGGCGATGTTTCTCACGGGAAGCGCCCGCATCGCAGACCTTCGCTCCGCGAAACTCGTCACGTACCCGACCCATGATTCGCGATGACACGAGACGCATTCAGCCGACGATATGAATCGATCCGCCGGCGGACTGACCGGCGGCTTCTCCGGGTCAGGCCGGCACCCGGCGCCGCGCGTCTCAGGGAAGGATGCCGGTACGTGCTCGACGGTGGGGGGAAAAGGGTCCGTTCCGCACTTTTGATACTTTCCTGCGAAGCCGTGGGGGGAACCGCGTCGCAGGCGCTGGACGCGGCGGCAGCCGTGGAGATTCTTCACAATTTTACGCTGGTCCATGACGACATCATGGACAATGCCGGCGCACGGCGCGGGCGCCTCACCGTACACAAAAAGTGGAGCGTGAACGACGCCCTGCTGGTCGGCGACACACTCCTGGGAGCCGCGTACGAGGCGCTGCTGGCCACTCCGGGGACTGCAGACGGAAGGCTGGGGGGTGTGCTGACGCAGGGCCTCCTCGATGTCTGCGAGGGACAGGCGCTCGATCTGGAACTGGAGGGACGGACGAACGCGAGCGTGAAAGAGTATTTCCGCATGATCGGAAAAAAAACGGGTTCGCTGATCGCCGCCGCCACAGAGCTCGGGGGGCTGGTCGGGGGAGGCAGACCTCCGCAGGTGGCGGCCCTTCGCCGGTTCGGCCTCCGTCTCGGGAGGGCATTCCAGGTGCAGGACGACCTTCTCGATATTGTCGGCGATCCCCGCGACTTCGGGAAGACCATCGGCGGGGACATACTGGAAGGGAAGAAGACGTACCTCCTTCTGAGAGCGGCGGAGCGTGCCGGGGGTGATGACCGGAGGCTCATCGAGCGGGTCCTTCGCAAGGAGGGACCGGCCTGTGAGTGGAAGACGGAGCAAGGCGCGGCCACCCCCGAAGGACGCGCTGTCGTCGCGGAAGTGAGAGCGGTCTATGCGCGGTGCGGTGTCCTCGACGAGGCAGCCAGGGTTGTGCAGCGGACCACGCGGGAGGCGCTTGCCGAGCTCGGGCGCCTTCCCCGGACCACGGCGCGGGAGATGCTCCGGTGGCTCGCGGAAGAACTCGTCCACAGGGAATCCTGATGGCGGGAGACCTGGCGGGCGGATTCGCCCCGGAGCGTCCGACCGGGATGCGGGGGTCGCCTTGATTGAACGGACGGTCACGATCGTCAACCGGAAGGGTTTGCACACGAGGCCCGCGGCGACACTTGTCAAAACCGCGGCCCGGTTCCAGTCGGACCTTACAATCCGGAAAGACAATTTCGAAATCAACGGAAAGAGCATCATCGGGGTCATGACGCTCGCGGCAGAACAGGGTTCCACGCTGACACTGCAGTTCGACGGACCGGACGAGGAGCAGGCGTGCGTGGCCATGGAAGATCTGTTCCGCCGTGGATTCGACGAGGAATAATATGGATACCGCAGCCGGGCAAGAGGTCGTTCTCAAGGGAGTCGCCGCAGCGCCGGGGATTTCCCTGGGCCCTGCCTATCTCTACAGCAAGCTCATCCCCCGGATCGAGGAAAAATCGATCACGCCGGAGGAAGTGGAGGGGGAGATCGGGAGGCTGCGTAACGCCAACGCGCGGTCGGAGAAGGAACTGCTGAAGATCCACGCGTATGCGGAACAGAAGCTGGGCTCACAGAACGCGCGGATATTCGAGGCGCAGATCATGATACTGGCGGATGCGATACTCATGGGGGCAATCGAGACCCGGATCGCACGGGAACTCAAGAACGCCGAATTCGTCATCGCCGACGAAATAACCAAATACAAGCAGATCATGCTCGCCGCCCATGACGAGTACATGCGTGAGCGGGCGCGCGACGTCGACGACGTGATGAACCGCATCGTACGGAACATCCAGGATCAGAAGCTCTTTTCAAAGCTCGAAGGGGCATCGATCATCGTTTCGGAAACACTGGCCCCCTCCGACACGGTCATATTCAGCCGGAATCAGGTCCTGGGCTACGCCACCGACCTGGGGGGCGTCACGTCACATGCGGCGATACTCGCCCGCTCGCTGAAAATCCCCGCCGTGGTGGGCCTCCGGACATCCACAAAGACCGTCAGGACCGGCGACATTGTGGCCATTGACGGCTACGCGGGGCTGATCGTGCTGAACCCGACGGAGGAGACGATCCAGACGCTGGAGCGGAAGAAGCGGCGGTTCATGGAGTTTGAAGGGAGGCTCGTCAACATTGCGGGTCTCACCGCCGAGACCCTCGATCACAAACACATCGAGCTCTCGGCGAACATCGAGTTCGACACGGAGATGGAATTCTCCCGGGAGCAGGGATCGGCGGGTATCGGGCTCTTCCGCACCGAAAGCCAGCTCATCGGAAGGGCGTCCTATCCGACCGAAGAGGAGCAATACCAGGCCTACCGCCGGGTGGCCGACGGAGTGTTTCCCCACTCCGTCATATTCCGGACTTTCGACGTCGGCGGAGACAAGATCTCCCCCGACACGGAACACGAGGCCAATCCCTTCCTCGGCTGGCGCGGAATCCGCGTGCTGCTGGACCGGCCGGAGCTCTTCCTGGATCAACTCCGGGCCATACTCCGGGCCAGCACGCAAAAGAACGTCCGTATCATGTTCCCGATGGTCTCGACGATCCAGGAGATCCGGCGCGCGCGGGAGATGGTCTCGCGCGCCCAGAAGGAGCTTGACGCGCGTGCCCTCCCGTACGACCCCGGCATCAAGATCGGCATCATGATCGAGGTCCCCGCCGCGGCGGTCCTTGCCGAAGAGATGGCCGGCGAGGCAGACTTTCTGAGCATCGGGACAAATGACCTGATCCAGTACCTCATGGCCGTCGACCGGGACAACGCGGCGGTTGCACCCCTCTACCAGCAATTCAACCCGGCGGTGCTGCGCACGATCAGGCACATCATCGATGCCGGGCACAAGAAGGGGGTCTGGGTCGGGATGTGCGGCCAGATGGCCGGAGATCCCCTGGCGACGGTCCTCCTGGTCGGCCTGGGGATCGACGAACTGAGCGTGATTCCGAGCGTCCTCCCCGAAATCAAGAAGATCATCCTCTCGATCAAGTACAAAGAAGCGAAAAGGGTGGCCGAGAAGAGCCTTGCGATGTCCACGGAGCAGGAAATCAGGGAGCACCTGTCGTCCATCATCAAAAACAAAGTCCCGGAAATCCCGTTTGACGAGTAACCGAATGTCCCCGGGGAACCCTTGCGCGCGATGCAGGTGTTTATCCCCGGGGGACAGAGACGGCCACGGCATCGACCCCGCACCGGTCACCGTCATCGACAGACTGAAGAAGGAACCTGCCAGCGCATGACGAAAGAACAGAAGATCGGAATTGTGGTCGTCCTCCTGACACTTGCGGCGATTCTATTCGTGTCGGTGTTCAGGAACGGGACCTCCTGGTAAGTCCCTCCGGTTGCGCCTTCCGGGGAATGTCTGCATTATCATTGTGCGCATGACGGGTCCGCGATGAACCGGTTCGGCTCCTCATACCTGCCCCTCCTCCTGCTCCTGCTCCTCACCGGAGCGCTCACGGTGCACGCACAGTTCTTCTATTTCGGACGGAACAAGGTCCAGTACACGGAATTCGACTGGCGCGTGATGAAGACCGAGCACTTCGACATCTATTATTACACGGAGATGAAGGACCTGGCGGAGCGCGGCGCCCATTTCGCCGAGGAAAGCTACTCGCTCCTCCAGCAGAAATTCAATCACACCGTCAATGCACGGATCCCGCTGATATTCTACAGCTCCCACCTCCACTTCGAGCAGACAAACACCACGGGCGGGTTCATCCCCGAGGGGGTGGGGGGATTTTTCGAATTCCTCAAAGGGCGCGTTGTCATACCCGCGGACGGGTCCGTCTCAGAGTTCCGCCATGTCATCCGCCATGAGCTTGTCCACGTGTTCATGACGAGCAAGATCACGCGCATCCTCGCCGACCACCGGAAGGTCGGCGACAGGTCGCCCCCCCTCTGGTTCACCGAAGGCCTGGCCGAGTACTGGTCCACGGAGTGGGACGCGCAGGCGGAGATGGTCATGCGCGACGCCGTGCTCAACGGGAGCGTCGTCGGGCTGAACGACATGGACAGGATCTATGGATCCTTCGTGATGTACAAGGAGGGGCAGGACGCCCTCGGTTTCCTCTCGCGGACATTCGGCCAGGAGAAGATACTCCTCCTGATGGAGAACTTCTGGAAGGAGACGTCGTTCAGCGACATATTCAAAATCACGATCGGGAAGGACTTCAAAGAGTTCGACGAGATGTGGCTGTACGAGCTGAAGAAGCAGTACTACCCCCTGTTCGCGGCCCATGATGCCCCGAGCATGGCGACGGTCAACGTCGCCCGGGAGGGGTTCAGCGCAAAACCCGTCGTCTACGAGGCCGACTCGCAGCGGACCGTCTATTTCATCGGCAACCGGACAGGCTACACGGGGATATACCGGAAAAACCTTGACGAGCGGAACCCCCTGGCGGCGTCCGAGGAGGTGGTGCAGGGGGAGAAAACCGACGAGCTCGAGTCGTTCCACCCGTTCCAGAGCAGGATCGACGTTTCCGCGGACGGGAGGCTCTCGTTCGTGACCAAGAGCGGGGAGCACGACGCGCTCCATATCTACGACCTGCGCGCGGGTGCGATCGTGCAGACCTTCCGCTTCAAAGAGCTCGTCAGCATCGGGTCGACGTCCTGGTCGCCCGACTGCCGGAGGATCGTCTTCTCGGCGATCAACGCGGCGGGAGACAACGACCTCTACATCCTGACGCTGGCAACGAAGGAGCTCCAGCGGCTGACAAACGACTATTATGACGACCGCGACCCCGCCTGGTCCCCGGGGGGGGACCTCATCGCGTTCTCCTCGGACCGCGGGCCGTCGGGACCCCGGGGCGTGTACAATCTCTTCCTTTACACGCTCTCCAGCGGCCGTATCGACTACCTCACGTATGACAGCGCCTCCGCCGGATCGCCGGCCTGGTCGAAGGACAGCACAAAGCTCGCGTTCACATCCGAGCTGGGGGGAGTGAAGAACATCTGGGTGATCGACTTCGCGAAGGGGGTCCCCGGCGCGAACCGTTCGATGTCGCGCCTGACGCGGTTCACGACGCCGGCGTTCGATCCGGCGTGGACGCGGTCCGGGGACCTGGTGTTCGGGACATTCGAGCGGCTCGCATTCCAGATCAAAGAGATCAGGAACGTCCGCGGGATGCTGGACACGGCTTCCGTCGTCCGCTCCATCGACCTGTCCGGCAAGGAGAAGCCCTGGGAGGCCGGGTCGCTCGCGGGCGCCTCCGAGATAAAACGTCTCCGCTACCGGGGGGAATACAGCCTGGACGTCGCGGAAAGCGCCATCTCCACGGACCCCGTGTTCGGGACCGTCGGGGGGGCGATCGTCGCCCTGAGCGACCTGCTGGGGAACGACCAGTACTATTTCCTGCTGTACAACACGGCCCAGACACAATCAGATCTCCTCTCGAGCTTCAACGTCGCCATCTCGCACATTTCCATGGGGCAGAGGACCAACTACGCGTACGGCATATACAGGTTCACGGGACGACGGTACGACCTGACAGTCTCCGACGACTACTTCTACGAACGGGTCTACGGTGGGTACTTCGCGATGAGCTACCCCCTGAGCAGGTTCGAGAGGATTGAAAGTAGCGTGAGCCTGAGCAATTCGAACAGGGAGCTGATCGGAGATTTTGTCGAACGGCGGGCTCTTCTCCTCTCGAATTCGATATCCTTCGTCCATGACAACTCGCTCTGGGGGCCGAGCGGACCGCTCGACGGCAGCGCCTTCAGCCTGACGCTCGCCTACACGTCGGACATACAGTACTCCAACGTCAACTACTATTCGATCATCGCCGATTACAGGAACTACCTCCGGCTTGCGACACGGAGCGCGCTCGCTTCACGGCTCTGGCTCTTTTACAACGACGGGAAGGAATCGCGGCGGTTTGTGATGGGCGGGAGCTGGGATCTCCGTGGCTGGCCGCTCTGGTCCCTCCGCGGGCAGAAGCTCTGGCTGACGAGCCAGGAGCTCCGGTTTCCGTTCATCGACCAGTTCGCCGTCCAGTTTCCGTTCGGCGGGATCAGCTTCTGGTCGATCCGCGGCGCCCTGTTCGTGGATGCGGGAAGCGCATGGGATAATCAGTATACGCAGACGTACGGCAGCATCGGCGGCGGGTTGCGGATGAACCTCGGAGGAGTCCTTGTGCTCCGGTACGACGTCGGGAAGAGGATCGAGGACAACTTCACGTCGATCCAGGGCGGGCTCTTCACGCAATTCTTCTTCGGATGGGACTTCTGATGCGCTCACGGCTTCTCCTGCTGACCGGTCTGCTTCTGCTCGCGGGGTGTGGGGGGTTGAGGATGGAGCGTTACCTCCATTCCGGGTCCGACGACTGGCCGACATTCGCCCGCACTGTGGCGCACACCGCCTCGGCGTCCGGCGCGCTTACACCGCCCCTGAGGCTGGCGTGGACTCAGGACATCGCCGCAGGGATGGGAAACGGGTCTCCTGTCGTCGTGGACAGCATCGTGTTCGTGGGGACCCTGCGGGGCGAGCTGTGCGCGCTCTCCGTCTCCACGGGAAAGCAGATCGGCTCGATCTCACTCGGGGAG
>Ga0182019_10001932_pt1 | contig 10595 bp, 10 predicted proteins | sample 812E2MmetaG_FD_120483 | JGI IMG/M metagenome (GOLD analysis project Ga0182019, IMG submission 120483) | Permafrost microbial communities from Stordalen Mire, Sweden - 812E2M metaG | ecosystem: Environmental > Terrestrial > Soil > Wetlands > Permafrost | place: Sweden: Stordalen | collected... | reverse complement strand
TGCGGTTTCCTTCCTGATTGGCGATAACAACAGGGTCTCCGCCTTCCATTATGGCTACGCATGAATTTGTCGTTCCTAAATCAATTCCAATAATTTTTCCCATATATCCTCCTTATTCTTCATCCTCCGTTTTTTCACATACATCATTTTCTTGTTTTGTTTTTTTACAGACACAGACCCTTGAGGGCCTTAAAAGCCGGCCATTGAGCAAATAACCTTTCTCCATTTCGCTGACGATTTTATTGTCCTCGTGCTGATCGCTTTCCATCTGCATTAACGCTTCATGAAAATTCGGATCAAAGTCCTGACCGGCCGTGTCAATCTTTTCGACACCGTGTTTTCTCAGGCAGCCTAAAAGCTGTTCCTGAATCAGAACGATGCCGTTTTTAAACGCCTGAACATCACCTGTGTCGTGTTCCAGTGCTCTGTCCAGAGAGTCCATAAAAGGTAAAATATCTTTAATAATATTTTCATTGCTGTACTTGATTATCTCAGCTTTATCTTTGGCCGATCTCTTTTTGTAATTATCAAATTCGGCGACAGACCGAAGATATTTATCATAATTAGCTGATGTTTCTTTTTCCTTTTCTTCCAGCTTATTTTTTAAGTCCTCAATGTCCTGCTGATGATCTTCGGCGGCAATTTTTTCGTTATGATGCTCGCCGGATTGAGCATGTTTGGCATTATGTTCAGAATGTTCTTTTTTAAATTTCACCGTTGCCTCTGTAAAAAACTATTATTTAAAATCAGGTTTCTGGAATAATTTTATGTCCACCAGTTCGCAAATAGCGTGACCGGCTGTAATATGTGTTTCTTGGATACGCGCCGTACTGTTGGAAGACACGTGAATAGAAAAATCAACGATCTTCGCTATATCTCCCCCGTCTTTGCCTGTAAAAGCGACGGTTACCAGCCCCATTTTCTTGGCCATTTCCAGGCCTTTCAATACATTGGCGGAATTGCCGCTGGTGCTGATCCCCCAGGCAATATCTCCGGCTTGGCCGATTGCTCTTATCTGCTTGCTGAATATTTCGGAAAAATCATAATCATTGCCTATACTAGTAATAACGGAAGTATCGGTTGTCAAGGCTATGGCCGGAAGCGGCGGCCTCTCTATAATAAAACGATTAACGAATTCCGCGGCAATATGCTGAGCGTCGGCAGCCGAACCCCCATTGCCGAAAATCAAAATTTTGTTGCCTGCTTTTAAGGCGGCGGTAAATGCTTCGATAACGTTGACCAGTTTATTTAGATTTTCGTTAATAAAAATGTCTTTTACGCGGCTGCTTTCCTTAAAGGTTTTTATTATGTGATCTTCCATAGTTACCTTTCCCAAGCCATTTTTTTATTATATCCGCTGAAGCGGTCTTAATATATTTACGGGTATATCCTCTGTCAAGGGCGGAAGCCCGAAATTTCTTATCTTTATTCAATAGATATTAAAATTATTCAGCACAGTAATTCCTCTGGAAGGGCAAATAGAATCGGGCAGAGCGGAAGGAAGTTTCAAAAACGGCATTCCGGATAATAAAATTCCCAAAAGCCGGAGCGCCAAAGCAAAAGGAAGAAAGGTTTAGATAAAAAACTGCTCAATTAAAAGACCCGCCTCTCTTCAAAAGAAAGGCGGGTCTTTCTGAACATTTAAAATCAAAATAAGGATTTAAAATCTTAGTTGTAGCCTTCGTCGTAGGCAATCATATCCAGATGCAAGGTAGCAATGTCTTCAACATCGAGGTTCGGCTCCTCGCTTGACTTGGGCAATTCAACGGTTTTGATATAGCGCCGGCATTTATTGCAGACATCCACCCGATAACGTTCTTCGCCTTCCACTTCAAAGTAAGCCAGTGAGTGCTGTTCCTCGTTGCCGCAGAACGGGCATTTGATCCGGTGAAAATACCATTTAAACCCGCATTGATGGCAAAACAAATAACGTTTTCCGTCTTCCTCTTCTCTAATTTCGCCAATCTTCGGTTCTTTGCCGCAAACAGGGCAATAACCTTCGGACCAGCCTGATTTTGCGATAATTTTTGTGTATTTTAGGGCGATACATTCCAACTCCGGTCTTAAGCTTTCCTCGATAAAAAGATCAATCAGGTCAATATTATCTTCAGGTTCACTTTCTGCCGGCGATTCCTGAGCGTCAGTTTCTTCAATCTTGCGGTCAAAAGAGGCGCGAATAATTTTTTCCCAGTCAAACTCCGGGCTTTTAACCATATCGACAATATTTTGAGCCACTTCGGGCATTCTTTTTTCAGCGATGGAGATCAGAGAATTAAAGTATTCTCGGGGACGGGTCAAATCATATTCTTTTCCGGCGAAATCGATCAGGGGAAGTCCGCCTTCCATCTTTTGAGCGATAAATTTTTCGTCCACCTGAAAAATAGAATCTTTCATATGATTGCGGTATTCTTCCCGTAAAATCAGGATGTCCGCCATGATATCCAGAAGATCGGTGTAATGAGGATTAGCTAATTTGTAATCCTCTATTGTTTTTAAAGATTTGCGCAGTGTCGCTGCCATATTTTTTATTCCTTGGTATAAATATTTTGATTTGTTATCCTGAATGCTGGTGAAGAACCTTATGTTCATTAGGACTAATCTGAAAAACCTATATCCGCTTTGTCAGGTATCTTCAAGAAATATTTTATTTGATCATAATATGTTTATTATTTTTGGAAAATCAAGAGCTTACCTTGCTAATAGAATATAAACGTCATTATAGTGAATAAAACTAATAAAATGGGAATCGAATATTTAAACATGTAACCGAAGAAGCCGGGCATCTTTATGCCGGCTTCTTCCGCAATAGATTTGACCATGAAATTCGGTGCGTTGCCTATATAGGTAACGGCTCCCATGAATACGGCACCCGCGGAAATGGCGCTGAGGAAAGAAATTCTTTCCGCAATCAAACCGGCCACCGCCTGCGCTTCCGGCATATTGGGATAAAATTTGCCCAGTGCGCTGTTGAAGAAAATCAGGTAAGTGGGCGCATTGTCCAGAAAACTTGATAATAAACCTGTCGCCCAGAAATAATGGGCGGGGGTCTGCACGGATTTAATCAGCCAGGCCAGCGCGCCTTGCTCTCCAGCTTTGAGAATTACCAGCGCCGGAATAATCGTAATAAAAATACCGGCGAAAAGATATGCCACTTCTTCGATCGGCGCCCAGCTGAAATCGTTGTCTACGCGGATTTTCCGTTTCGTGAAAACAAGGGACAAGATGCCCATCATGATCAGTGAGGCATCTTTGATTAAAGACGTAACCGTCTGATGGATACCGAAAATATTGACCTCTCCCAGTTTGGCGATTCCGCTGAACAATACGGTGGCGATGATGCCGGCCAGAAAAATAAAATTACGGGACCCTTCAATTTTAAAAGATTCAAACTCAGTGTCCGGCGCGATAGCCCCGCTTTCTTTTTTGAAGTAGTAAGAATCCAGAATAAAATAAAGCACCAGTAAAAAAATACCGGCAAACGCCATTTCGGGCGCAATATGCATTGTCCAGAAAAAAGGAACACCGTGCAGAAATCCAAGAAAGAGAGGTGGGTCACCCAGCGGTGTGAGAGCGCCGCCAATGTTGCTGACCAGAAAAATGAAAAATACGACTGTTTGAGTTTTGTGAAGACGCCAGGCGTTGGAACGCAGCAGGGGGCGGATCAAAAGTATGGAAGCGCCAGTCGTTCCGATGACGGATGCCAGAATTGTTCCGATGAGCAGGATGGTTGTGTTGACGGCAGGCGTGCCTTTAAAAGCTCCTTTAATATAAATACCGCCGGAAACCGTAAACAATGCCCACAACAATAAAATGAAAGGAATGTAATCTATAATGACGACATGCGCTATCTCGCGAAAGGCGACGTTTCGGAAAAAAAATAAAAACGGCACGGCAAAAAACAAAGCCCAGAAAACGGAAACTTTCTTAAAATGATTACTCCAGAAATGGGGCGCCATTAAGGGAATTAAAGCGATGGAAAGTAGAATGCCGGCAAAAGGCAAAATAGCCCACATGGGCAGCACAGAGCCCAAATTAATGGAATCGTCCGCCGCCGGACATAGAGAAGGCATGATAAGAGATAAGAGTAACGCTATATGCAAAATGTAAAGATTTCGTTTCATTAAATTTATTTTATTACTTTTAATTAGAAGCAGTGATCAAAATTTCAGATTTTACGAATTCAGTCTGCCAGGAAGTTTATTTTTCCGGAACAGTTAAAACAGGCAATGAAACCGTATCAATAATATTTATATCGGTGCTGTCAAACAAAGATGAATACAGTTTGCCGCGATGTTTATGCCCGACAATAATCAAATCAACCTGATTTTCCTGCGCATATTTTAAAATTTCTTCCGCAGTGTTGCCTCTGGAGACGGCATAAATGATCTCTATATTTTCCAGTAAAGTTTCGGAAACGGTTTCCTCGACTTTCAGGGCGACGGCATCTTCATGATCCGCCGGATGGCGATAGCCGGCCTGCGAATCGTTGACATATAGAATATGTATTCTGGCGTTAAAAAGTTGCGCGAATTCCAGAGCTTTCTCCAGTGAGGAGAGGCTTTTTGAATCCAGATCGATGGCATATAAAATATTTTTAAAATTGAGCATATACAATTCCCCGAGCTGTGAAGAATTATATCTTATCAAAAAGGTATGTCAATCTTTTATGAAGGAACATCAGATCCCACTACGTCTCAGATGCCCCCATGGTGACCTTTAGGTTATTTAGGGTACTACGCTTCGGGGATAATTTCCAATCCCGATAAATCGCGGATTGGATAGTTCGGCTTACGCTTCATACTTCGTTGCACTCGTCTTCAGCTTGCCTCACTACCACTTACGCTTCGAGTCCCGCGACACTTTGTGCCTGGGATAGCTCGACTAGGAAATTTCAATGCACTTTGTTTTTGAAATTTAAGTCTCGCTACTTCGTTTCGCTCGCTCTTAGCGAGTGTCATTATAAAGCCTCCGTTCCCGGAGATGCCGGAAACGGAGGCTAAAGATTCGAATAAATCAGCAGCCGTTTTTATTCTCCCTTGAAGTTCGCTTCTCTCTTTTCGAAGAATGCGCCGATGCCTTCCTGCGCGTCCTTGGAGGTGAAGAGCCGTCCGAGATCTTCCCGCTCGATCTTCAGGTGCATTTCGGCTGTGATGATCGGGCTGATGTTGCAAAGCTTGGTGACCGCTGCAACGGCAAGCGGCGCTCTCTTTGCGATCTTGTTCGCCAGCTCAAGGGCGTCGTCCACGACGTTCCCTTCTGTTATGTGGTCCACCAGGCCGATGGCCAGAGCCTCATCCGCCTCGCACTGCTTGCCCAGGAATATCATTTCCATGGCCTTTGATTTGCCGACGAGCCGCGGCAGCCGCAGGCTTCCGCCGTAACCGGGCATGATTCCCAGGTTTGTCTCGGTCAGGCCTATGCGTCCACCCTTCTTCATGAACCGTATGTGGCAGGCCATGGCAAGTTCGCACCCGCCGCCCAGGGCATGCCCGTTGATCGCCGCAATGACCGGTTTCGGGAAATACTCGACCTTGTTCCAGACATCCTGACCGCGTTTCAGGAAGTCGACGGCGCTGAAATCGCCAAATCCGGCTGCAAGATCGGCGCCCGCGCTGAAAGCCTTCTCGCCCGCGCCGGTGATGATTACGCACCTGATTTCCTTGTCGGCTTCGATGGCGTCGAGATGCTTCCGCATGCATTCGAAAACCTCGCCGCTCAGTTGGTTCATCTTCGGTTTGTCAATCGATAATATGGCAACTCTGTCTCTTATTTCTTTTGTTACTGCTTCACCCATGATAGTCCTCCTTGTGTTGTATTGGTTGGTTCCGCCCGGCAGGGGAGCCGTGGGGACCGGTAATCAATTATCTTCCGATCATTTTGAACGAGCCGTTGATTATTTCGGGCTCTGATTTCAGGAAATCGAAACTTTTCCCGATTTTCGCATCTCCGGTCTTGATGAAGACTTGAGCGATCCCTTAGCTCATTGCGCCTGATCAGAGAAAAGCGATTTTCTTCATGTCATTGATGTTGATTACAACGGGGTGGAGTATAAGAGACAGGTTGATGTGTGTCAAGGGGATTTTGTCCGGAAAATCCTGGCCGGAAAAGAGATACGTGAATTATTCATTACATATTGAAGTCCGGCATATTTGGTGAGAATGGCGATGTGTGTGTTTCAGGAAGGGATTTAGACTCCGTTTTCTTGCGAGGAAACGGAGTCTATTTTATTTTGCTTGAAGGGGAGACAAAAAAGTGATTACATTATTTTCGTAAACAATAAATCAGGAGGATACATATGGCTTATAGCAACATTACCGTTGAAACAAAGGATTTTGTAACGGTCGTCACACTAAATCGTCCGCCGATGAATTCCGTAAATCTTGGCATTCGCGAAGAACTGGATCAGTTGGTAACCGAAGTGCAGACAAGCAAGGATACCCGGGTTGTCATCGTGACCGGCGCCGGAGAAAAGGCTTTCTGCGCGGGAATGGATGTTTCCGATGTCGCGAACATTGACATGGGACCCGGCGGCATTGACGTTTGCAATAAAGTCGAACGCTCCCTGAAACCTTTTATTGCCGTGATCAACGGCCACGCTCTGGGCGGCGGGTGTGAACTGGCCATGGCCTGCCATTTCCGTTTCATGACAGACAATCCCAAAGCCCAGATCGGCTGTCCGGAATTGAATCTTGGACTTACCCCCGGCTGGGGCGGCATACAGAGAATGCCCAGAATAATCGGCAAATCCAAAGCCCTGGATTTCATTTTCTTCAGCAAGAAAGTCAGCGGCCCCGAAGCTCTGGCGCTTGCTCTTGTGGATAAAGTCTGCCCTGCCGCTGATTTAATGAAAGAAGCCATGAGCTACGCGACTGCTCTCTCCCGGAGAGCTCCTATTTCAGTAAGTGCAGTACTTGAAGGAATGACTGTCGGTCTGGAAAAGGGCATCAATGCGGGTCTTGAAATCGATAGGAAATGGATCGAAAAACTGAAGGCCAGTACGGATGCTGTGGAAGGCATGACCGCCTTCTTTGAAAAACGTGAACCGAAATTCAAGGGAGAATAAATTAACGCTGATAGTTGAAGAATGATTTGCCTCCGTTTCCTGCACCTCTGGGAACGGAGGCTTGCAATTTGATCTAATTTGAGATAGGTCAAAAAGGCGTACGTGTTATGCGTCTTCTTAATTGAAAGGCAATAAATTAGAGAAAAATATACTAATTAATTCAATTAATATTTGTCGGTGAACTCAACAAGCACTTCTTCCTAATCCTCAATTTTCAAAACTGCAATTTTGTGCTAAATTGTAACCGGAAACAGTTGAGGCGTGCTTATAAAATCAAAAAGCTTTTATTGGAGGGGAAAAATGAAAAATATTTCGATAATTCTTGCCGCGATTTTTATGGCAACGTGCTTTCTAAGTCCTGTATTCTGCAATGCAGAAGCACCTAAAACAAGTCAGAAAACGCCTTTAAACCGGACTCAAACTTCATCTCAAAGCGGACAGGAAATTGTCTGCCCCGACGGCATGGACGTTAGTGTAACGATAAAGGCAATGGCAATTCCCGCTGGCGGCTGGCAGGGAACTGCCAACGGAAACACATTTCATCTTCAGGCGGATAGCAGCTATATTTACAATAACATGATGATATGCAGCTACGCGGGCGTCGTGGGATATAGCATTAACCAACCGGTGCCAAGCGGCAAACAATGCGTTGCAATGCAGAGGACTACAAAAAAAGAACTCTATTTTCTCTGTAAATAGAATTACGATTTGCAGGCAAGCTTTCCAAAAAGCAGTAGCATTTATATGCTTTCTTCCTTCCTGTTATCCACACACCGGCCAAGTGATGAAAAGTTAATACTTTCGTGTGGCAATCTTCACTTCAATTCCAAACGGCGATCTATTTATTCAATGCTTAAATAGAAATATTCCCCAAAGGTCGGTTAGATGCATTAATTACCGTGTAGCACATCCATCCCCTTTATTGCTTCCGTATCGGTGATTTTCCCCAGGTACATTTGAGTTGTCTTAATATCCTGGTGTCTGAGGAGAACCTTTGATACCACTTCCAGAGAGATACCGTTACGACTGGCATGGGTGGCCGAATATCGACGCAGATCATGGGGGCGAATTTTTATCCCGACCTTGTCGCCAAGCTTCCTCACCATGGACAAGGTGAAGGAATAGCATATCGGAAAAATCCTGCTATCCGGATCATGCTGACAGCCACGGACATATTCAGACAGCCTTTTTGCGATCGATTCCGTCATAAAGGCAACTTCTATATCCTTTCCCGATTTGGGTTGCCGAATCATTAGCTTCCTTTCTGTAATATCCGTGACCCTGAGATTTAAGACCTCGCCTATTCTCATGCCGCATCTTGCCTGAAGTTCAAGTATCAGCCTGTCTCTGATCTTTTTGCTCCGATAAATAATTTCATCAATACTTTCTCTGCTGAGAATATCCTTCTGTTTCATCCTTGGGCTTTTGAAAGATTTGACCATGATGGAATCTTGGCAGGGATTCTTCATCGAATGTCTTTTTTTATTGATCAGAAAATTGAAGAATGCTTTCAACTGGGCATAACGCAATCTCCTGGTTGACTTGGCCGCAGGCTCTGTTAAAGATTCCAGAAACTGGTAGATTTGATCGGGGGTGATCCCCTCTATATGGCTATCAGTAAAATGATTTTCGAGATGTTCAAGAAGGTAACGGTAGCTATCCTTGGTTCTCTTCCTATGGATATTTCTTTGAGAGCTTTGAAATATATCAATGGCTTCTTTTACTATCATTGTTTGCCTCCTTTTTAAAGATCTTTGGGGAAACATTGATTATACAGGATTATCGAAGGCGGGTATTTGGATTTTTGTTGTTGAATGTATTTCATCAACCCGCAACCTATATGTAAATGCCAAGTTTGAATTTGAATATTCTTATTATATTATCTTAATAATTATGATAAGAAATCAAATTATTTAAATAAAATCATGCAAAGATACTTTGGAAAAGACAGCCTGTCATCACCGGAGAAAAACAAGGCCATTTTCATCGGGAAAATTAAGGTCACAGGTTGAAAACGATACAATTATTTTTTAGCAGCTATCTACTCTAGGATGATGTAAATAATACGATGGAGGGCGTTCTCCGTCTATGTGATGCTTGCCTGATTATTTATTGGATTTTTGAACTTCTCTCGATAGCTTTTCCTCTCCGATCCACATGTGCATGCTATGAACAGGCACTCTGAGGAGTCTGCATTGAATGATACGAACCAAATGGAACTAGAAAAACTATATGGAAGTTTTAAAATCTTTTCAATAATAAATTAATGGTGCTTGGCCTTGCAAAGTTGGTGGAGATGGCCCACTTTTATCCCGGTGAAACTGGCTTGGAAATGAAGCGGTGAGGGCAACAGCTTTCTGTGTGCCGGGTGGAGTTTTAAGTGTACAATGATTCTTTATGTGGTGACCAAATGATTACTGTTACAAAAACCTATTTGCCTGCAATCAATGAGTATGTCAGCTACCTCGAAAAGATTTGGCAAACTGGCCAGATCACTAATAACGGACAACTTTCGCGCCAACTAAGTGATGATTTAAAGAGTTATCTTGGCGTATCCAATCTGATGCTAGTGGCTAACGGCACACTGGCGCTCCAACTTGCAATCAAGGCGCTTGGCCTCAGGGGTGAGATTATCACCACACCCTACAGCTATGTCGCCACAATGAATTCGATCTTGTGGGAAGGCTGCGAGCCAGTTTTTGTGGATATCGAGGACCAAACCTTCTGCATCAATCCCGATCTGATCGAGGCATCCATTACGGAGAAAACCTCAGCGATTCTGGCTACCCATGTCTATGGCTATCCGTGTGATGTTGTAAAAATTCAGCAAATCGCCGATAAACACAACCTCAAAGTTATTTATGATGCCGCTCACACATTTGGGGTCAAACTTTCCGGCAAGTCGATTTTGCAGCATGGGGATTGCAGCGCGTTGAGTTTCCATGCCACCAAACTGTTTCATACTGCCGAAGGAGGCGCTGTAATTTGCAAAGATGCAGAAGTGGGCAAGCAAATTTTTCTTTTGGCGAAATTCGGCCACAGCGGTGAAGAAGACTACCTCAGCATCGGCATCAACGCAAAAATGTCGGAATTGCACGCGGCCATGGGGCTTTGCATATTACCCAAGGTGAATGACATCATCGCCTTTCGCAAAAAGTGCTCCGGCTGGTATAATGAACAGCTCAAAGGTTGCTTGCTGCAATGGCCTGTTCCTCCAGATGGCCTGGAATACAACTATGCCTACTATCCGGTTATTTTCTTCTCTCGCGATGTAATGATGCGGGTACGTCAGGAACTTATGGATATCAACATCCGTCCACGGCGATACTTTTGGCCATCGCTCAACACGTTGCCAATTTTGAAAAAAGATTTGAAAAAAAGCTGTCCTGTATCAGAAGATATTTCTTCACGCGTTATTTGTCTGCCCTTGTATCTTGGTTTGCGAGAGGTAGAAGTCAAGGTTATTTGCAACTTACTTAAAGAGTGCATCAGATGAGAAAGCATTAAACTGGGGGAAATGCCGAATGCGGAG
>Ga0182019_10001931_pt1 | contig 10596 bp, 13 predicted proteins | sample 812E2MmetaG_FD_120483 | JGI IMG/M metagenome (GOLD analysis project Ga0182019, IMG submission 120483) | Permafrost microbial communities from Stordalen Mire, Sweden - 812E2M metaG | ecosystem: Environmental > Terrestrial > Soil > Wetlands > Permafrost | place: Sweden: Stordalen | collected... | reverse complement strand
TCGCGCCAGAAGTGCCTGGCGAACACGTGGACTGATTGGCACGTATCTCCGTCCCTTGGGCGATTTGCTCTCGTAGACGAAATATCGTTTGTTGCCCCAGTCCAGGTGCTCCCATCGCATTCGAAAAACTTCCTTCTGGTTGCGCATCCCGGAATCACGCATGATGATCAACACATCGCGAAGCGCCTGTTTGCAGAAAGGCAAGAGCTTGGCTTCTATGTCGGCGTCAATGACGCGCTCCCGTGCGTGCTCCTGCATAAGTTTGATCTTTGGAGAAGCCTTAATGATGGTCCATTCTTCCATTCTTTGGCTTTTCCGAGCATCCGCCGCAGAGTACGCAAGGCGTTGTTGTGATTTGACGGACCACATGGAAAGGTAAGGCGGTCCGCATCATCCTTGGTGATTGCATTGAGCCTCATCGCCGCTACGTCAGGTGATCTCCCATTTTTCGGCTGGCGAGTGTACTGAGCGCGGGAGACCAGTCAAGGCTCTGTGCTTCGCTCCGACCGCTTGGGGGCCGAGGAAGGCTGTACTCGTCATCGTGCCACTTTCCTTGAATGCCCAGGTGTGATTTGTTGCTCAAAGAATGCAATCTCAGAGGGGTCGCCATCACTCGCCAAACCTGCGAATAAAGCAGGTCTCAACCACCTGTGTCAGAAGTGGTACAAGGGGGATGTCTGTTCACGTTGGACCACATTGAGCGCTCGATTTGTACGACGCGCCATGTAGGATTGTGGGATTGTGAGCGGATTTGCGCTCTGATTCGTAGGTAGCGTACACACTCCGAATCGTTCGTGCCGACATTTGCCCCATCTCGATGGATGCGATCGCTGCCTCAACTGGAACAGGATCGCACGAGCACTGGCGGAAAATCCGCGTACCCGCCCACTACAGCGCGCCAACTTTAGTCATTGATCCCTGTCGAGGTTGTCGAGGCGGAGTTTTTGGGAAATCCAATTAGCGCTATACAGGCGGAGACTGTGACGTCTCACGGTCAAAGCTCCAGTTACCAGCGCGCTTCTCTTCGCGTAGAAACTTAAGGAGCGCCATGGTAATCGCCAGGACGATTGGGCCGATGAACAATCCGAGCCCGCCGAAAGCGTGCAATCCCCCAAGCAGCGCGAAGAAAACCCAGAGCGTCGAGAGCTTAGTACGGTCTCCGATCAGAACTGGCCGCAACAAATTGTCCACAGGGTGCACAATTACCAGCGCCCAGGCAAGTAGAATGAGGCCCTTGATCCAGTGACCGCTGAACATGAGCATCGAGATCGCGGGCAGAAGAACAATCCCCGTTCCGATCAATGGCAGGAGGGCACAAAGAGCAGTGGCCATTGCCCACAACCCTGGCGAACTAACGCCCAGAAACCAGAAAGCGATGCCCGCTAAAGTACCCTGCAGCGCCGCCATCGTCAGTGTTCCATAAACAATGGCGTGGAGAGTTTCTTTAACCAGCGCAAATAGCCTTCTTGTCTGCTCCGGCCGGAGTGGGAGAAGAACGGCGGCGCGGCGCAACATCGCCTTTCCGTCGCGAAGAAAGAAAAACAAAATGAAGAAAGCAATGAATGCATTGACGAGCAGAGCCGTGACATTTCCAAGAGCGCGGGCCGACATGCCAAGGAGCGCGGCGACTCCTTTCTCCGCTTGGTTCAAGGTCGCTGTTTGCATATCTGAGCTGGAAACAGGCAGGTAGCGGCTCAGCAGTCCAACCGCACTCTCAAAAAGATGGAGAAGGTAAAGACTCAGCCGTTCGCTTCCGTCGCCCGAATTGCTAAGCGAGCGGTAGACATCGCTTAGCCCAGCTGCGAGCGCCTGCCCCAAGAAGACGGCAGACAATGCGATCAGCAGAACAACGAGCCCCGTGGACAAGAGCGCAGAAATATTCCGATTCCGGACGCGACGATGAATACGTGAGTGCAGGGGATAAAAAAGAATGGCTAAGACCACGGAAAAGACAAGAGGGCTCAGAAAAGGAACGATCAGGACATAGCAGAAATATATCGCTACGGCTGTCAGCCCCAGCAATGCGACAAGGCCCGCCCGATTCTTCAGTCTGTTGCCGTTTCCGGACATAGGTTCCTATCCTCAAGGAGATTCGACCGATAATCGACTCTCGATGTGCGGCTGGTCGCTGCGGAGGTCTTTCACCTTGGTCTAATTGTGCGGCTCGAGTTTCAGTTTCGCACCTCGTACGCACCATTTCACATGTGGGATACCGCAGGTTCATGCCTTGCCTGTTCGCTTTCTACCTGCCGTGCGTTCTGGTAACCCACCGCCGCAAAATAGAGGATTCGGTCAAAAAACCGGTCCAGTGAGCGGAGCAAGTCCATACCGCCAAACATGTCAACCGGTTCTGCGAATAGTCCTTCCGACTGCATGAATTCCCACAGATGCTCTTTCGTCGTGCTAATGGCCCAGAGAAAATCAGTGTAGGGCACGCCTTGCTTTGCGCGTTTCATACCCAGCCCGATGTAGCGCTCTTCGATCTCCGATTCTGTCTTGTTCCGCAGCCAATCATTGAGGTTGCGATATATCTCGTGGGATCGCCTTGTGAGTTCATCCGAAGGTACTCGCCGCAAGAGCTCGATGCACCTATCATTCTTCTTGAGTCTGCGCATGAGTCCTTCCGACAAGGGTTCCGCACGGGTCTCGACGAGTTGGATCAATTTGAAAGCGAACATAAGTTCCTCCTGACGGCAGTGTGTTCAGAGCGGCACGTATGTCCTAGCCCGTGCCCGTCAATCGCTCTGACGCTGTTGCTCGCTTCTCAGCCGGGAAACGTTTCCGGCCCAGCTGTGGTCGTTCATCACACGGCGCACAGACGGACGTTAAGTGTATGAGCAACATCCCTAGAAATCGGCCAAGTCCCTTGTGGGGAGGGCCACTCGAACCGCGTTCGCCACTGCAGCCAAATCAATGATCTCCTGCAGAATGGCGCCCTCCAGCGGAGGCAGGTAGCCAAACGCAGCCGCGATCATACCCACAACGCTGGCGGCCATTCCTCCCACGGCACTCTGCAACGCGATGGACCGCATCCGGTGACTGACATGAATCAACTCATCTACCTTGCCCAGCGAAGCAGTCAAAATCACTGCATCAGCGGCCTCGGAAGTAATGTCGCTGTTAGCCCCAAAGGCAACGCCGACAGTCGCCGTCATGAGTGCCGGGGCATCATTAATGCCATCCCCGATGAAGAGGGTACGAGCTCTCTTGGTCTCCGCTTCAACAATCGCAACCTTCTGTTCTGGCGTCTGTCCGGCGTACACTTCAGTGATCCCGACTTCTTGCGCCAGGTAGCGAACCTCCGACTCGCGGTCTCCCGACACCAATAGAACACGGTTCACCTGATGACTTGGGTTTAGGTGGTGGACGAAGGGCTTGGTGTCCTGACGAGGCGCATCGTGGAAACGAAATGCCCCGGCATACTGCTCGTCGACAAAGACAAGACACTCCAATCCCGAAGCGAGGGGAGGCAGTAAGGACAGTAGTTTGGCGTCTACCTTGCCGCGCCCGGTGATACGCACGCTTCTGCCGGCAACCATGCCAAGAAGGCCGTCTCCCGGTTTTTCCTGCATCTGGCTGACCTCCAGTAAAGCCAGCTTTGCGTCGTGCGCGGCCCGCACCACCGCGCCGGCCAGTGGGTGCTTAGAAAATTGTTCAAGACTGGCAGCCGCTTGTAAGACTTGGTCTTTGGTAAAGCCGAGGCCGCACAACACATCGGTCATCTGAGGCTGGCCGTAGGTCAGAGTTCCTGTCTTGTCGAAAATGAGCGTGCGACAGGTTGTGATCTGCTCCAAGGCTGCGGGATTCTTGATGATGATGCTGTGCCTCGCGGACAGCGAGATGGCTCCGATGACTGCTACCGGGATCGCCAGGATGAGAGGACATGGAGTGGCGATGACGACCACAGCCAGAAAACGGGTGGAGTCGCCGGTAAGCAGCCATGTTAGTCCGGCCACACCCATGGCCAAAGGTGTATACCAAGCCCCTATGCGATCTCCAATGCGGCGAAGCTGTGGGCGCTTGTCCTGGCTCTGCTCCATCACCTGCATGATCTTGGCGTATCGCGAATCGACAGCCAGTTTCTCGGCTTCGATGGTCAGGGCCATATCGCCGTTGATAGCTCCGGACAGGACCTTCGAGCCCGGAGCCTTTGCGATCTCAAAGGGCTCCCCCGTCAGATAGGACTCGTCCATTACGCCGTGCCCCTCGACGACAACTCCGTCGACCGGGCAGATCTCGTGAGGCAACACAATGACGTGATCGGCTATCCGGATCTGGTCCAGTTTGATGTCCTCGACCGATGTTCCACGTTGGCGGTGCGCAACTTGCGGCATACGCTTCGCCAACGCGTCGAGGACGGAAGAGGCTCTCCGTGTGGCAAACTGCTCCAACGCGGCCCCGCCTGAGAGCATCAGAACAATGATCGCTCCCACAAGGTATTGGCCCATCGCAACCGAAGCGACAATGGAGATTCCAGCCAGCAAGTCCGAACCGAATTCTCGCACCCAGAGTTTCTTGCCCAAGGTCACGAGGATAGGGATTCCGCCAACGACCAGAGCGACAAACAGCGGGCTTAGATAAGCCGACGATGGCAGATGGGTCGAATACCGGAGAACCAGGTGCGCGGCAATTGCGATCACGGTCACTGCCGCGATGTAGGTCTCTCTCGCAGTCGCGACTGATGTTTTGGCGGGAATGGATGCTTGTGGCGACATAAATAAGCTTTGTAACGCTCGATCTCTTGGGATGCCTCCTACGCTTCGGCCACCGTGGGCCGCGCACACCGGGTATTAGAATAGCGCTCCGGCAAATTCGTAGCTGGCGATAGAAGTCACCTCATCAAGCAAACAGGGCCAACACGTTGCACGAAGAAGCCACCAATACACGCCGGATTAGGCGGCTAGAGTTGTCCTTTGAAGTGTTCCACCCGAATGAAGTTCTCGTCTTCTTATTCGATCTGGCCGGAGTCGCTCTCTTGCGAGTTCGGATCTATTCAACACCCGCTCAACTCGTAACCTTCTGGTTCCTCCAGGCACTTTCGTCTCGATGACATCTCCTTGTCTGTGCCCCAGGAGCGCAATCCCCACCGGCGCGAGAACCGACATCGACCCCGTAGAGAGGTTTGCATTCTCAGGAAAAACCAGGGTGTAGAGCTCTACCTTTCGTGTGTCGAAATCCAGAACACGAATACGGTAGTTCATCCTGATTACGTCTCTCGGAATGCGTTCCGAGGACGTTATCTCCGCGCTTTCCAGGGTTTGCTCCAACAATTCCAGTTGGAGTTGATCTCGAAAGAGAGAGAGCTTGAGAGCCCGAGCCAGACGGCTGAGCCTGTCCATATCCGCATCAGCGACAATGATGGAGCGGCCTTTCATGATGAACCCCTTTTCTTCCCGGTTGTTTGTAGCGCCTATGCGGCGTTTTTCTTGATTTCAGATTCAGCCTTGCTCTGATCTTCTTTGCGCAAAGCATTGAGTGCCGATTGACCAACACTTGACGCTTGATTCTTGCTGGCTTCGTTTCGGCGAGAGTTCACTTCGAACCATATGAGCAGAGCTAGCACACCAGCGCACAGGACCAATACCATGATCATTGCCGGTTCCATAAGGCCCCCCTTCAACTATTTGTCCTCTGCACGTCGCCGACGGTTAGCACCGGACACGTGGAGAGAGATACAACTGTATGTGCGATCGATCCAAAGTGACTTGCCGTTTGCGCAAAAGCTCCCGCTCCCCGCACACCCATGACAATGAGGTCGGCTAACAATTCGGCTTCAACAGCCATGATGCGTTTTGCCACTGGTCCGATTTCTACCATTACTTGTGGTTCGTGCAAGAGCTCGGGCTCGAGTGGGATCATCTCGCGTAAGCGCTCCTAGGTTAGCTGAATTGCGAGATGCGGTGAATCTTTGAGGACTCCTTCGACGACGTGTACCAGCGTCAGGTGTGCTTGATATTCATGCGCCAGCGAAACAGCGATTTCTTCCGCTCGCAGTGACCCGGGTGAGAAATCAGTGGCGCAAACAATGCTCTGAATTCCGGCTGAGGGTTCCGCTATAACGTGCGGTCCAACCGTCAGCACCGGACAGGGCGCCTCACGAATTATCTCCTCGGCTATCGAACCCAGAAGTACTTTTCCCAATCCGGCTCGACTACTCGTACCCACCACAACCAAGTCAGCGGCATGATTGTGCACGAATTCCGTGAGCACGTCGGCAACGTCGCCATGGCCCAATAGCGTCTCGCAAGGTTGACCCCGACGTCTCAAGGGTTCGATGATCTGATTTAGCGCGTAGCTCGCATAGTCTTGGGCTTCATTCAATATCAGCTCGATAGCCTCAGGATGAGGAAGGGCGTAGGCCTCCAGGGGTATGACATGGGCAGCATAGAGCTTCGCTCCGCAGTGGTCTGCCAATGCGACCGCAAAGGGCAAGGCTCGACTTGCTGAAATATCCAGATCGGTGGCAAACAGAATGTTCTTGAATGCAATGCGCTGCTTTGCCTCCAGTGCCTTCATGTCACACCTCCTCCTTTCGCCAGCTGGCTCTCGGGAAACCAACGCCTCTAGTCGTTTTCCACTCGGAGATTGTTCACGACCGAGAACACACCGGACACGCTATTCGCTTGCATTCCAGCGACTTGTTTCTCCATTTGGCGAGCCACGACGCCTTCCAGCGTCACGTGGCCGTTGTCGACAACAATGTGAATCGGCGGCACCGCGCGTAACTGATACTGCGAGAGCACGTTGTGTCCGAAGATCTTGCGATACGTCGCCCTCCGGATGCGGTCATCGTTGGGCGATACGGGCAACACTTTGATCTGGTTATCCACGCGTTCAACACCTTCAATTGTCCTTATCGCCCTTTCTGCGTCTGATTTCAGCGTCGGACGGCTTACTTCGCCGAGCAAGGTCACAGTGCCATCCTGCGACACTTTGTACAGCAGGTTGTCGAACACGCCATAGAACGGAAGCATGACCAGTTCGTGGTGCACTTCTTTGACGACGCGGTCAACCCCCTTCTGGCTCAAATCTGTGCTGCGAGTTGATTGCGCGCTATTATCGTTCGTTGATTCTTGCGGAGTGCGATTGTCTGCGTATGCAGCCATACTCAAGAACAAGACTGCCAGGGTCACGGTGGTTTTCATTGCATCCTCCAAACTGATTTTCGATTCAGGTCTTAACATCCCACGTTCTCAGATCCATTTCGAGCGGGAGAGGGCTGCTGTTGCTCAGTCGCCGGTCGAGACTCCACTTGCGCCGCATTCGCCTGTTTCAATCCAAGTGCGTCAACTCCCAATGGAGCGACGCCTTGGTGCAGTGGCCATTCATCTCTGTTGCGGTCATCTGTCTTGCTTGTCGAGTTCGCAAAATCTCAGCCATGCACGTGCCCGCTAGGTTAGGGTTTACGACTCCCGCCACCAGAGCACTCTCCAGCAGTCCCATCGAGATTTCTCCGCTGTCCACCAGGAGCGTTTGCGCGAGCTCGCAGAGTGCTGGGTCTCTCGATTCAAGACCCTCTACCAGTTGCCATCCTGCTTCTGGATCGGCCGTCTTCAGCCAGACGACGCCGCAGGCCAACATGTAATCGGCGTTCATGGTGAAGCTCCTTGAAGAAACTTTCCGCGGCTCCTCCCGGCCCTAAATACGAGCCGGGATCGGTCTCCGGTCGAACAGCAGTAATTCTCTAACCATCTCGACAATCTGCCGAAAACGGTGTTTACAGACGACGTCTTTCGCGCCCAAAGCCTCGAGGCGGACGAAGTCGACAATCCCAGGTGTGCCCGGTTGCATGACGACAGGTGCCAATGAAAGACGTTCATCTTGACGGCCGCACTTGCGGACGGTGACCTTGCGGCGCAGTGAGGGGTCAATGTGGCGCACCGCAAAGGCATGGGTGTAATCGAGCAGAAACTCGTGTATGAGGTTGTTCGTGAAATCACTGATATTGTCCCGCCCCACGCCGTCGCGAATGAGGCAGAGCTTCTCAAGATGGCTGCCACGAGTCACCTTCTCTTTGCCGAACGAACCGAAGATTTTCCCCAGATTCGTGTGGAGCGCTTCGGCGAAGGTTCTACCCAAGCCATGTCCGTGGTTGCCCATTGCTGAAAAGCCGAGCCAATTCTGCTCGACCTCGGGGAACATATACCAAGCTGTGAGTAAGCCCGAGTCAAGGCTCTGGTCCGCTGCAGACTTCTCCTTCAAGAAGCGCAGGTACTCGATCATGCGGTCGTGCAGGGCACGGTACTTCGGTACTTCGGCTTTTGACTGTTGAAAAGCAAGAACGGATCGACGAAGAGCGGCAGGTCGGCGAGAAGAGAGATGTCGAAGGCTCCGTACTTGTTCAGCGCCGATTTGCGCACGCCGAAGAAGTCCGAAAAATACATTCGCATTTTTTGCTGGGTGGGTTTGCCCTTCCGCATAGGACTCTCATGTGACCTTGGCAAGCGAGTAGCTTGTGCTACGGCCACCTTCAGGATTTCGCACTAGGATACCGCGTTCAACGAGAGTGGCGATGTCACGCAATGCTGTGTCGTGCGAACATTTCGCGAGCTTCCCGTATTTCATGGTAGTGAGCTTCCCCTCGAAGCCATCCAGCAATCGGTTAACGACGAGTCGCTGCCGTTTATTCAGAAGAGCGTCCCTAAAGGTCTCCCAAAAGTGCGCTTTGGAGAGCACGCTTCCTAGGGTAGCTTGTGCTCCTTCGATGGCACGCCCCAGGCATCCCAAAAACCAATCCATCCACGGCGTGATGTCCATCGTTGCTTTCTGCGTCCGCTCCAGGATGTCGTAGTAGTCCGCACGCTCTTGCCGGATCTGGGCCGACATGCTGTAGAACCGCTGGGAGCTTTGTTCGGACCGCGCGAGGGCCATATCCGCGATAGCTCGCGCGATCCGACCGTTGCCGTCCTCGAACGGGTGGATAGAGACAAACCACAAATGCGCGAGCCCTGCCTTTACTACCCAATCGCCTTCAGTGTTTCCATTGAACCAATCGAGGAAAGTCCCCATCTCCGGGTCCAGTCTTTTCGCGGCCGGTGCTTCGAAGTGAACACGCTCTTTGCCCATCGGACCAGAGACCACCTGCATTGGATCTCCGGTGTCATCTCGCCAGGCTCCGACCCTAATCCGCCTCATGCCACTGCGTCCTGTCGGGAACAGGGAGGCATGCCACGCGAACAACCGTTCTGAAGTAAGCGGCTGATCATAGTGACGCGTGGCGTCCAGCATCATTTCAACAACTCCCTCCACGTTTCGATCCACGGCTTTAAGGCCGCCAATGTCCATACCGAGACGGCGCGCGATCGAGGAACGGACCTGCTCTACGTCCAGCTTTTCTCCTTCGATTTCGCTGCTTTTGAGTACGTCCTCCGTGAGGGTGCGCAGCACAGCTTCCTGACGCAGCTTGAAACCCAGGGCTTCCATGCGCCCTAGCAAACGGCCTTGCTCGTGGCGAACGCTTGCCAGCCGCCCTGACAAGCTTTCGCGATTCCAGCCAAACCGGGGCCAATCTTCTTGAGTATGGATATACCCTGCCATTCTACGCACCTCCTGCGTAGATTATAGCCGACATTCGACGCAAGATGGCAAATATTCAACGCTGATTGTGCGTCGAATACTGCCGCCATTCGACGCAAGTGACGGACCATTGTGTATGCCGATTGGCGTAACGCCAAATGGCGTAACGCAAGGTATAGGATGGCGGAATTGATGGCAAAGGACCTCATGACGGAGAAGGCAGCGATACTGCAGCAGCCAGTAATCTCCATTCGCATCTCCGAAGCGCTGCGCACAAGGCTTGAAACTTTGAAGGAAATCATGGCTGCCAAGAGTGGCGAACCCGTCTCAACATCGGAGGCGGCAAAGCAGCTTCTTGAGTCGTCCAAAGAGGAGCGATTGGAGTTCGTAAATCTACTCTCAGAGCCAACCGATTCCCTGGTCAAGATTCGCGGGAAGGCAGACGCAAAGCTGCCACTTTCGCAAGCCGAATGGACCCTGATTGCCTACTACTGTCAGCAGGGTGCGGAGCTATTTGCAAATACCGGCCAGACGGACATTTCCTATGAATCTCTCGCCGGAATTCTGGACATTGTCAGAATTTGCCATCAATTCAACGGTCACACCTTCGAGATAAGCGTGGAGGGTGCCCGCGGACTGGAGCGTGCCCTGTCCCGGGCGCAGGTGCACCAGGTTCAATAGGTAAATCGAGAAGATGCCTCGATCACAATGCCCATCGACGGGGCAAAATGTTTCTGACGCCCGTGCGGCCCAGAAGTCTGGATCGTTCTTATCAGTCAGATCTGTCTTGGCAAGGCGCGCGATGAGAGTATTCAGTAGAAGGTCAATGCGGTCCTGCGGCGTCGTCATCACTGCGCGATAGAGATCTTGGAGCAGCGACCGGCGAGCCTGAACCGTGTTTTCGGTATGCCCGAGCTTTTCCGGAAAGTCGGGCATGATCGAGTGCAGTTCGGGAACCGTGCGGAACATTTCGGCTATTTGTTCCAGGGGGCGGAATCCGTGCAGCATCCAGAAATCGGTCAAGGCTACGGCCACTTCTGGCTTTTCGTTATCATCCTTGTAATTCCGCTCTGCATCCTG
>Ga0182019_10001930_pt1 | contig 10597 bp, 2 predicted proteins | sample 812E2MmetaG_FD_120483 | JGI IMG/M metagenome (GOLD analysis project Ga0182019, IMG submission 120483) | Permafrost microbial communities from Stordalen Mire, Sweden - 812E2M metaG | ecosystem: Environmental > Terrestrial > Soil > Wetlands > Permafrost | place: Sweden: Stordalen | collected... | reverse complement strand
GCCGGCCGGAACCTGCGATTTGGTGGGATTCGAGAGGTCGTCGGTAAGATAAAAACTGGAGATGTTCGCCGCAGACCTGTTCGGGTTGTAGAGCTCGAACCAGTCGCTGAATGTGCCGGCGACCGGATCGGCAAAGCCGCCGGGCCCGTGGTTTGACGCCATCCATTCGTTGAAAAGGACCGGGCCCGGAGCGGCCGCGCCCAGGTTGGTCACGACGATGGAGACGGAAGCGTTGGTGACCAAGGCCCCGTAGTTGTCGAAACCCTGGACGGCCAGGAAATTGCTGAAACTGAACAGCGGCACGGTCACAGTCCAATTGGTGAGGCTCAACCAGGTGATCCCATAGGAAACCCCGTTGATGTGGATGTCCTTGACCGTGAGCGGAGCGCTGCCGGCGAGGGAGATCGGATTGTTGGTGGTGGCGAAGCCCCGGCCACCATTGTTCGTAATCGCGAAGGCGGTAGTCAGAGGCATGCTGGAACGGATGAAATCGGCGCGTTGCTGGAGGTAGTTGACCACCCTGCTCCAATCCTGCCCGAGCAACCCGGCATACCGATTGGCCCAGGGGCTGAGATGGGAGCTATTGATCGTCGTGGTCATTAGGTCCAGGAGGTGGTTGTAGTAACGACGGTAGTTGTCCGGCAGAGTAATGATGTTGTACATACCCGGGGAAGAGGTGCCGGGGAAAGCCGTATTAACGCTCGCGGTAAACGAAAAATCCTCGTCCCAAACCAGGCCGAGCGCCTTGCCATCGTCCTGACGGAAATAGATCATGAAATTGTGGTTGTAGCCGGCGGTGAACGTGTCAACGTCGCCGGTAAAGGCCTTGAACGCCAGGGTGCGCATCCACTGGTCCGAGTCCATTAGTTGGGCGGTCTGACTCTGCAGCGCGGAGCCAGTGAGGCTGAAGGACTTGCTGAAGGTCATGACCTGGCTGTAATCATCAATGTCAGCGTTGTTTTCTTCGAGAAACAGCCATCGGTAGTTCTCCGGGTCGTTGCCCCAGTCCTGGATGCCCACGTCAACAACGTTGTCCGGTTGCGGAAGTTTCGGGGCCTGCGGGTCGCCAGTAAGCGTGGTGGTGGGATAGTAGATGAGCTCAAGTTTGTAGAGGTTCCCATTGCCATAGCCCGGGAACTGCTCGTCGAAATAGTTCCCGTCGAAACCGGAAATGCGCAACATGGCCGTGCTGTTCAACTGCGGGTTGGGGGCGAAAACCTGGACCAGGTCGCACTCGAACCCAAGCAACCCGCCGGCGTGATTGATGGCGTGCCAAAGCAGGATCTCATCGTGCGTGCCGCCGATGCCGGAGTAGCCGCCGGAGCGATCCATCGTGACCGTCTCCAGGACGCCGCGGAAGGGTTGCTCGGGATGCATCTTCACGGTGAAGCCCTGGCGGCTGGAGGCGTCGCGGCCCCGTTCGCTGCTCTGGAGATGAACGCCGACGTCATAAAAGACCTGGCGCTCGTCATGGATGACGGTTAGGCCGATGAGATCGTTGCTCATGACATTGGTGTCCGCCAGCAGCAGCGCGGTGTCCGCCGGCGTCATCAGCAGACGCAACCGGTGGAGTTGAGGCATCAGGGCGGTGCCATCATCCACTTTGAACAGGGCGCGCGAGTCAGGGCCCCGGGCGGGGAAGGTGGTGGAAACCCCGAGCTTGTCGGTGGCTTGCACGTAGAACTGAACCAAGGCGCCGGCCGTTTGGCCGGGAATCAAGGCGGCATAATTGGTATAACCGGACGGACCCGCTACCGGGGCGAGAACCATTGGCGCTTGCTGCCAGGCTCCCCCGTTGACCGACCACCAAAGGGCGAGGGCTTGAACCCCGGCCGGGTCGCTCGCGCTCGCGTTTACCGCGACCGCCTGGTTAGGCTGTGGGATGACCGGACTATGGCTGAAGGCGGCAAAAGTCGGTCCCAAGTGGGCGGTAAACGTGGAGTTGGGTCCGCCCGGGGTGCCATGTTGGGACGGCATGGGCAGGACGGTCGTCTTCGCCACGCGATTAAAGTAGAGCCGCGTGTTCAGACGGTTATTCCCCGCGAGCCATTTGGCCCGGAACGAGACCTGGTAAGTCTTGCCATCGGTAATGCTGCGGCCATTGGCGTAAGTCGTCTCGAGGTGGTTGTGCAAAGTCTCAGTGCCGCCGGTGGCCACGAGATGCAAGACGTGCCCGGCGGGGTTGTCCGGGTCCGTCTCGACCCGGCTGTGGCTGTGGTTGCCCAACGTGCGCCAAGCCGCCAACCCGGTCTCGAAGGAACCGTTTTGCAGTAACTCGACCGGCGCGGTGCTCGGCGATTCAACCACGTGCAGGTCGTCGAGGAGACACTCGCCCGCATCCAGCAGACCAAGCTGAAGTTCGTTCCAGAGGGTCGGGCCGACGATATTGATGGAGACGGCGAGGTACGTGTAATTGCTCCAGCTTGACCGGCTGGATTCGTCGCTGGCGGACCAGGCTTCGGGCTGGGAGTTGTCCGCCCAGGGGTCACGCAGTTCGAGGCTCGAGCCGCCGCCGTCAGCATAGCCAGGCCAGCGTCCTCCGTCAAAATAGTGAACCTGGTTGGCCACATTGCCGGCGGCGTCCGTCAGGATGATGGTGTCGTCGTGATGGGAGAGCTTTCCCGTAAATGGACCGACCACGGCAAGGCCGGGATAATTGGATCGCATGTAGCTAGCGTCGTTGGCCACGACCAGGTAGCCGCCCGCCGGGAGAGTCGTCCCGGGAGCAAAACTAAATCCGATGCCGCCGCTGACGGCCCAGCCGGTCAGGTCCACGGTATTACTGCCGCGATTGAAGAATTCCACCCAGGCCTCGGGCGAATCCTGGGCCGCTCGCGCCGGGCTATATTGCCCCAGGAAACCGACTTCCACGCCGAAGGCCATGTCGGCCGCAATAGGATTGGTGGTAAACTGATGCACCTCGACCGCAAGGAGATTGGTGCCCGGCAGGAGGTTGGTCACTGAAACGGTAAAAGGCCCGCTGTAGGCCGGCGTGGCGACACCGACACTGGAGAAGTTGGTGTAGCGAATGGTGCCGCTGGGCATGTTCTGCCGGAAGATTTCGAGGCCGTTCAGGTAGTAAACCGCCCCATCATCCACGACGGGATGCAGTGTCAATTGGCCGCCGTTGGTCTGGCCGCTGAACAGGAACGGCGTTCGGAAGTAATACGTGATGATCGGCACCCCGCCCGTGTTATCGAGAGGCAACTGCGTGTTCTTAGGCGCCGGCAGGACCGACGGCGTATAATAAAAGAGCGCGGGAGCAGCCGGCCAGGCGCTGTCGTCGTAGCCGCGAGCGCTCCAAGCCGTTCCCAGATCAATACCTAGCGCGCTGTATTTCCAGAAGTTCGTGATGCTGATAAGCGTATTGCTTCCGTAAGACGCCGGCAGCGCGGGCAGAGGAGGGGCGTGGTACATGATCTCGTTGATGACGACGTCCCGGTGGAAGACGACCGAATTGGAGGCCCCCGGCGTCAGGGTGGCGGGGTAGCTCCAGGCGCCCTGTCCGTCCGGCCAGCGGGCTCGAGGCGCATCAGAAACGACCACCGCATCGAGCACATTTGAGCAATTCGGTCCGTAGAGGAACAAGCGGTCGCCGGCGGAAACCCCAAAGCCGAGGCTAGCCTGGGTGACCTGGACCAACCCTCCGGGCGCCACCGTCTGCGAAGGGAAGGCGTAGTTGTCGTCAGTCCCCGCGCCCCGCCGCGCCAGCACGCAGCCGGCAAGGTTCACATTGGTCGCGCTGTAGTTGATAAGTTCGAACCAGAAGTCGTTGTTGGTGGCGGAGGGCAGCTCATTGAAAGCGACGGGAATGGGCGGCGGCACGAGAATATTCGTGACCGTGAGCGTCAGGTTGGCGGCAAAGAAGATGTGGTTCGTGCCGGGAGCGGCGGGGTGGACCTCGACGGCGAGGACGTTGTTACCGGAGACCAGGGCTGAACTCGGCAACACGAACGGCCCCAAATAAGCGGGTTGGGCAACATTCGTCAGCGCGAAGGTGGTGGCCGTTATCGGGCCGGCGGGCAGGTTCAGCCGGAGCGCCTCCATGCCATTCAGGTAAAAGACCGCGCCGTCAGCGATGGCAGTCTTGAATTGGATGGTCGCGAGCTGAGGAGCGCCCGCGAGGGTGAAGGCCGATCGGAAATAGTAATTCGTCTGTCCGGTCGCCAGGGTGGTGTTGGGCGTTATGGCCCGGCGGGCGGCGCTTGTGAACTTGGCCCGAAAACCGCCGGGGTTGGCGCCTGGCCCGTCATCATTAACGGTGAAAAAGTCCAAAGTGTTCGTGCCGGGCAGGAATCCATTCGTGAGCGTAAAACTGCCGCTCAGGGAGGAAAAACCGGCAAAGGTGATCGGCTGCGAGACGCCGTTGAGCAGGACGTTGGTAAGCTCGTTGTCCACGCCCACGTTGAGCGTCAGCGCAACCGTGCCGAGGCTGAAACCGGCGAGGCTGAAAGTGGTCTCGTAGTTGTAGTCGCCGGCATTCACATTAGCCGTGCCTGGGTTCACGGGGCCGATCCAGCTCGATTGGGTGTCATTGGCCACCCAGGCAGGGTGATTCTGAATCACCGTGGCTGGTATGGCCGGTGGCGGCGGTGTGGTTTGGGCCGACAGAGTCAGCCGATAATGCGGGTCGGCCGAGCCCGGCAGCAAAACCGTCCCGTCCGGCCCCACGCCAGTGCTGAAAATGGTCGGCACCGACTCGAGGTCGCCCAGGACTACCGGCAAGGTGCCAGCCTGAAACGGACTCGGCGCGGCGGACCAGGCGCTGTCATCAAAGGCCGGTTGGCGCCAGGCCGAACCGAGATCAACGCCCGAGGCCTGGTATTTCCAACTGGAGGTCAAACCAACCGGGGTGGAGTTGGTGACCTGGAATGGTGACGTCGGGAAATTGCGGCGGCCCGGCGAACCGCCTACCAGGGGACTGACGGTCCAACTCGAGGCCGATCCGCTAGCCGAATCTTCGTCTTGCTTGGCCAGTGAGACGCCGGAGCCATCCGGGCCGACCGGCCAATCCCCGTCCACGCCATAATTCACGCTGTCCATCAGGCGCTGATTGCGGTTGTAGAGTTCGAGCTTTTCGCCGGAGTTGGATAGCTTCCCGGTGTAGGGGCCCAGGATGTTGGTCAACCCGGTGGCGGTGCTCAGATCCGCCGGCAACAGCGCGACCACCTGATAGCCGCCGCCAGGGATTACGGTCCCCTCGGGAAAAGTATAGGCCACGCCGTTGGCAATGGACCACCCGGACAGGTCCACGTCCACCGCCATCTGGTTGTGTAATTCCAGCCACTCGTCGCCGACGGTATTGGTGCCCGGGTGGTACATGATTTCGTTGAAAACCACGACGCTATCAGCCCGGACGGCCGGCGCGGCGGCAAACATGAGGAAGAGAAGCGCGGCGAGCCCGCCAGCTCCCGCGGGCGGCCAAGGCGCCGGGGAGCGTGGTGGGATCAAGGAGCACGGAGGAAGAGGCATGTCAGTCATCGGTATATGTCTAGGTATCATCATGCGGCCAAGGCCGTGGGGCCGTCAAGGGAATGCACTACCGACCGATCCTGCGTTGATCCATTGCCCTTCAGAAGTCCAGGCGAGCACTTGCCCTGGAGGCACACCTTAATGTAAGCCCAGCCCCGCCAGGGCGGGGCTGGGCTCTTCTTGACGGTCTCTAGCGCCCAACGACTCCGGACCGGGGACGCTCGCGCGCCCCCTGTCCGGTGGGAGGACAGGACTGCGGCGTCACTCGGTGACGCGGACGCGGTAGAACGTGTTCGTGGTTCCCATCGTGGTCGTGTAGGGACTGGCCGCGCCCGTGATCGGATTCCAAGGTCCGTTGACGGTCGGAGCGGACAGGAGCTGTTCGTGGCCGGTAAAGGTCGGCCACCACACAATGGTGAGGTTGGCGCCGGTCTGCGACAGTTGCAGCTTTGGCACGATGATCGAGCGGACCTGGAGATCTACGCGCAGGCCGGTCGGGTTCGGCACGTCGGTGGCTCCAGCGGCGTTGTTCATGACGAAATCCAGCGTGTTGGGCCCGGCGACCAATCCGTTGGTGGCGGTGAGGATGAACGGAGTGAGGCTCACGAATCCAGGACAAGTAATGCCGGTGCTGGTGCCGTTGACCAGGATGTCAGTGCCGGTATTGTCCGTCGCCCAGCCGCCCAGGATGAAGATCTTCGAGAGGTCTAGGCCCGTAAGGTTGAACGAGGTTTGGTAGGTGTAATCCCCGGAGGCATTGCCGCCGTAGGTCCCGTCACCATGGTCAACACCACTCTGGTCCGCCTGGGGAGCGATCCAAACCGAACTCGGCCCGTTTAACGCCCAGACGCCGGCTTGGATGGGATAGGCGTTGCTGATCACTATCGCGTTGGGACCTGGGAAGTTCGTGTCCGCGCTGACCGAAAGGACATAGTGCGGGTCGGTTGCGGGCACGGACAGCAATGTCCCATCGGCCGCCACGCCGGTGCCGAAACAGATACCGGGGATGACCATGTAGGCAACATTCAAGGCTGCGGCCGAACTATTGGTCGAGCCCACGGGATTGGACACCAGGATCGAGTAGAAGCCGGAATCGGCGGTGGTGACGTTGGGCAGGGTGAGCGACAACGTGGTCTGGTCGGGGATGGCGACCCCATTCTTCTCCCACTGATAGCTCAAAGGCGCCGTGCCCCGAGCCGCCGCGGTGAAGGTGATGGTGTCTCCGACGGTCGCGGTCTGGCTCACGGGCGGCGTCAGGATTTGGGGGGGCGTGCCCGGCGGGATGCGCAGGTTGCTGCGGATGATCTGGACGCGCAGGCCCGTGTAGCCGGCGCCCGAGTTATTGACCAGGAAGTCAATGTTGTTCGTTCCGGCGACGAAGAGGCCGTTCGTGCCGTAAATGTCGAATGCCGTGTAGTTGCCGAAGTTATAGCTCTTGTTATTACCGGTCGAGTGGCCATTGACCTGGATATCGTTGCCAGTGTTGTCGGTGGCCCACTGTCCGTTGATGATGAGCGTGCTGGGGTCGCGGCCCGTCAGGTCAATCACGGCGCGGTAGATGTAATCGCCGCCGGCGCTGCCGCTCGTATTGAACTGCGGTCCGATCCACTTCGAGGTCGCGGTGTCCACCATCCAGTTGGCGGTGCCTATGGGGTACGCGGTTGAGTCCTCGACAATCGCGTTGGGTGAACCGGTAGCCGGGTTCAGGATGATCTGGTAATGCGGGTCGGTGGAATTGTCGGCGAGCGCGATATGGTTGCTGTCCACACCGGTGTTGAACAAGTCCGGAATCGGCTCATAGACGGTCAGGTGGGCCACCGCGCTGGTGACGCTGCCGGAGCTGTTGGTAATCCGCAGCGAGTAATCGGCATCGGCGGCCTTTTGGATATTGTTCAGGGTCAGGACCTCGGTGGTGGCCCCTGGCACTGCTGCGCCGTTCTTGAGCCACTGGAGGGCGAGCGGCGGGCTGCCGCCCCCTTGCGCCCAGAACGTGGCGGAGTCGGCCACGGAAACGAGCAAGGGTTGAGGATCGCGGGTGACGAAAGGCGCCGTGCCGGTCGCGATGGCGACGATGGCGACATTGTCCAGCACCGCAGTCGTGTCGCCGCTCACCGGGTTGCTCTTCACAAAAGCCAGGTCGAGGGACGCACTGGTAGCCGTGAACACGTCGCTAAAGGTCTCAAAGTACGAATTGGCCCCCGCCGGGATGGCGTGGGCGGCGAGAACGGCCGCGCCCCCGACCCTGACTTCCATCCCGGGGCTGGGATAGCCCGCGCGCGCGCCTTCATAATAATGGACGTAATAGGGCTTCCCCACCGTGAATCCGCTGACGGTCTGGTGCAGAATATCGCCGGCGGCCTGGATGAAGGCGGACTGTTTGCCATCGGGGATGGGGCCGCTGCTGGCGAAGGGGGCGCTGCCGGCCGCGGGGCTGATGCCGCCGCCGCTCAGGGTGTCGAGGGTCCAGCCGGTAATCGGGCCGTTAGCGGCGCCCGAGCAGTAGCCGGGAAAGGTCCCGAAGATGTCGGCTTCGAAGCTCGGGTTGGCCAGAGGCAGGCCGAAGATGAGCTGGGCGACCGTGCTGGTGACCGAGCCCTGCCTGTTGGTCACGACCACGTCGTAATTGCCAGGAGTGGAGCTCGAGGGGGAGGCTACCGCCCGGATGATGAGGTGGCCCCCGGAGCCGGGGGAGGGCATCCAAGGACCCGCCCCGCTCCCGTCATCGGGGAGTGCCTGATCAATGGTTACGGCCTGGCTAAGAGCATCGAGATTGAACGTATTGGGAGCGCTGCGATCCCAATAGCTCCCGGTCGCGACGGTGCCGGTGTCAATTCCGAAAGGATACACGTCATCCGGTGACAACCCGATGACGTTGGTCATGGAGATGGCGACCAGAAAGCGGTCGCCGACGTTCAGAGCAACATTGGTGTTCAGGTTGATTTGGTTCAGATGAGAGGCGCCTGGGATGGGAGTGAAAGTCTGTGAATACAACCGCGTTGCGCCCACCGCCGGGTTGCCGCCGGGGTCCGTTACCCGGTAGATGGAAACCGTCGCGGACGAACCAGCGGTGACTGTCCCGCAGTCGAAATCCACCCGGGTGATAACGTTCGCGCCTGCCACAGCGGTGAACTCGTTCGCCCACCAGTTATCGAGTGGTTCCGTCCCGTCGCTCGCGTTAATGGTGCCTTTGACCACATCATTATCAAGGGAGTAGGTGGCCCCAACCGCATAGGTCGAGTTCGTGGCGCCGGCGATCTTCGTGCCGTTAAAGCGCCACTGGTACGTGGGCGCCGGGAGGCCGTTGGCGGCGACGGTGAAGGTGACCGGGAGGCCCGGCGTCACGATGGCGGTGTGGGGCTGCGTGGTAATGGTGGGCGCCACGAAACGGCTCACCGCTTCGCGGTTGGCGAAACCACAGACGTGGAAGCTGACGTTTTGCGCGATGTAGATCGGCATGAAGTTAAGGGTCGCCGTGCCGCTGCTGTCCGCCGTGTAGGTATAGGAGACGCGGATGCCGTTGAACTTGCCGAATTGGTCCTGATTAACGGTCAACCGGTCATTGCCCATGCTGAACGTGGCCCAGCGGGCGTCCACGGTAGGGTCGTCCCAGGCATACGAGAAGATCGTGGCCACGTAGGTGGTTCCCGGCGTCAAGCCGAAGAGTTTGATGCTCTCAGTATTGCCCGCAGGAATCGAGTAACCATAGTCGAAGTTCACCGCGAGGTTGGCGCTGTCGCCCGAGACCGTGGCACCGCCGCCGACGGGCCCAGAAGTCAGGAAGGTGGTGGAAAAACTGCCTGACACCTGCGGGTTGTTGCCGGCCAGGCCGGTGAAGGCGACGCCGTTGATGCTGAAGCTCGCGGCGTTGCCGAATTTGTAGGCGTGGGTGTAGTAAAAGCTCGAGTCCAGACCGGAACTCGCATCGTCATTCCACGCGTCCACCACCCACTTGCCGCTGCTGGGGGCGATTTGGACATTGTCCACCAGCACGGTGTTGTCGGTGGCGGTATCGTTCATCAGGCCGAGTACCTGCGTCTCGCTGGCGGCGGTGAACTCAAACGCGATGTACCAATAGGGATTGGCCCCGCCGGCCGAGCTCATCGTCATGGCCATGAGTTCCGTGCCGTCAATCGAGATCCTCAAGTGGGGCGCCTGCCCGTTGCGCGCGTTCGCCCGCAAGGTGACTTTGTAAGTCGTCCCGATCGTCAGACCGGAGATGGTGGTGCTGACGGTGGTCTCAGACGTACTGGCGCCGGACTGGATGAAGAGGACTTGCCGTCCATCCGGGACCGCTCCGTTATCGGCAAATGGGCTCCGGCCATCGCCGATGGGGTTCAGACCGGCGCCGTTGGGCGAGTCAACGGTCCACCCGGTAATCGCCGCTGGAGTTTGGCCGCTGACATAGCCCGGCCAGACCGTGAAGGTGTCGGCCTCGAAGCTGGGGTTGGGAATGGTTTGACCCAGCGCCGCACCGCATAACAGAACGACGATCGCGCCAGCCAGAGCGCCGGCCCTATTGAATGTCCACGGGGATCTAATCAGTTTAGTCTGCATTGTTTTCTTTAGGTATAGGAGGTTTGTAAATGCGACCCCGGCTGTCACGATCTGGGGTTGAGCTGCATTGGAATGATTACTGAGTGTCTTCATAGATGCTGAGCTTTGTTGTCTATTGTTAATTGAAGACGAAGGAGCGTGAGGACATTCGAGCGACATGTCCAGCCCGAACTCCAAGCGGACCAACGTCAGCGCGACTATGCGCCTCTGCCGGGGGATTACAAGGCTTATTATTGGCCCCGAAATCGGCCCCCCCAAATTGACCCGCGATCCGCAGTTCGAGGAGAGGGTTTCTGGGACCTAATCGGCCTGTATCTCAACCCGCCGGACAAAGCACTGGTGCTCTGCTGCGATGAACCGGGTCAATGCCAAGCCCTCGAACGGACGCAGCCGGGACTTGATTTGGAAACTGATCTGCTCAGAATCTCCCCATGAACGACAACAGCCTGCGAATTCCCCGCCGCGCCTTTCTCGCCAGCGCGGCTACTGCCGCCACCGTCGCCGTGGTCAAACCATCCATCGTGTTTGGCGCCGAAGCGAACTCCGCCCTCGAAATCGGCCTGGTCGGCTG
>Ga0182019_10001929_pt1 | contig 10602 bp, 9 predicted proteins | sample 812E2MmetaG_FD_120483 | JGI IMG/M metagenome (GOLD analysis project Ga0182019, IMG submission 120483) | Permafrost microbial communities from Stordalen Mire, Sweden - 812E2M metaG | ecosystem: Environmental > Terrestrial > Soil > Wetlands > Permafrost | place: Sweden: Stordalen | collected... | reverse complement strand
CTTCCCGCAAGCGGTCTACGTAAGCCTTGTCGAATGCAAATAGATCCACTTTGATACTTCCCCCGACCTAGTGCCGGGCAGTATAGCCTTACCCCCCTTCCCGCACAATCACCCGTGTAACTTTAAGTCCCTCCTTTGTCCCGCCGGTTCTGGCCGCTCCTCCACGTAGTGTAAAGTGGTCTTTATGTTTTCCCACCCTTCGGCCTCCCGTGGCCTTCTCGTCATTGCCGCCTTCAAACTTTCCAAAGCCCTCCTCCTTCTCACCGTCGCCATCGGCGCTCTCAACCTCCTCCACAAAGACGTCGCCGCAGACCTCGCGCGCTGGGCTGACCTCGTCCGCATCGATCCCGGCAACGTCTTCATCCAGCATCTCCTCGAGCGCGCCTCCGTCCTCGATGATCACCATCTCAAGCAACTCAGCGCCCTTACCTTCTTCTACGCTAGCCTCACTTTTACCGAAGGCCTCGGCCTTGCCCTTCGCAAACGCTGGGCCGAATTTTTCTCCATCATCCTCACGACCTCCTTCATCCCCCTCGAACTCTGGCAAATCCACCACCGCGCCACCCTCCCCAAAATCATCCTCCTTCTCATCAACATGGCCGTGGTCGCCTACCTGGCTTTCGAACTCCAACGCACCCGCTCCGATCCAAGAACATCCGTCAAATCCCCGTAACGGATACCTTTAGGCGCAAATTGTGCGTCCCCGGGTCTTGCTTCAAGGTACTCCCGCACCACACTCCTGCGGGGAACACCTTCCCGCGGGTTCATTGCGCCCGCTCAGTATTGCGTTGTGGCCACCTCTTTTCCACCATTCTCTCCGTAATCGGTCGCCCTCGCCGGAGTCTCAACACTCTCTTACTCAGACCGTTCACATCCCGCGCACCATGCTCTGCAATGTACTTGCTCTGGACCTCCGGGGTTGCCTTGCGATTGCAAAATAAAACGCGAAAATATCACCTTCTTAATGACATTCTTCTGACTCGTTCCTGACAACCATTCAGGCATTTTTCCATACGCTACCTCCGTAACTTCACTGGAGGTAATGTAATGCGCTACAGTAGTTTTCTCTCGTTCTTCATTGCGACCGTACTATCAGCCTTTCTTCTGGTAGCGAACACGCCAGCTCAAACCAACAACTTCAAGCAAACTAATCTGGTTTCTGACACGGCCGGTGCCGCCGCCAACTTGGATCCCAAGCTCATCAACCCTTGGGGTATCGCCTACTTTCCCGGACAGCCGTTCTGGATTGCCGATAATAATTCCGGGTACTCCACCACCTACAATCAATTGGGCGTCAACGCGGGCGACTTCCTCGTCCCTGCGCCTCCGGGGGACGCGAGCCCTTCCACTCCGACCGGCATCGTCGCAAATCTCTCCGGTGCCGGTTTTCTGGTCAACGGCAGGCCCGCCCTCTTCATCTTTGACTCCGAAGATGGCACTATCTCCGCCTGGAACGGCACCGACCCCGTCTCCATCGTCGTTGATAAGTCCCAAGCTGGCGCCGTCTACAAGGGATTGGCTCTCGTCAACCTCGGCCAGTCGGGCACCTTCTTGCTTGCGGCGGATTTTCATTCCCGCAAAATCGATGTCTACGATTCTTCTTTCCACGAATCCCATCTCATTGGCGATCTTACCGATCCGCAACTTCCCGTTAACTTTGCTCCATTCGGCATTCATGTGCTCAACGTCAATGGCGCACCGGAGATCTTTGTCACCTACGCCATGCAGGATCAAACCATGCACGATCCCGTGCACCAGGCAGGCGCTGGCTACGTTGACATCTTCGATGCGAACGGCAGCTTCGTTTCACGCCTGGTTTCTCAGGGCAATCTCAACGCACCTTGGGGCGTCGTCATTCCGCCCGCAGGCTTCGGCCCCTTCGCCGGCAAGCTCCTCATCGGTGAATTCGGCAACGGAGCCATCGATGTTTACGACCTCGCCTCCGGTAATTTCATCGACCAATTGAAAGACGCCAATGGCGCTGTCCTCGCCAACGCCTCCCTCTGGGACATGGTTTTCGGCGGAGGCGGCCCCTCCGGCGATCCGAACACGCTCTACATCACTGCAGGTCTCGCCAACGAACAGCACGGTCTCTTTGCCGCTATCTCTCCGACCACCGCGGCAACGCCTCCCGGTGCGGACTTCAGTATCGGCGTCAATCCAAATGTCGCCACCATCACATCGGGCCAGTCCAGCTCCTTCCTGGTCACCATCGGCGGTCTTAGCGGTTTCAATTCCGCAGTCACTTTCTCTTGCTCTGGCGAACCGGCCAGTTCTAGCTGTTCCTTTTCTCCTGCCACCATCACACCCACCAGCGGCGGCAGCGCTTCTACAACCTTGACGGTCTCCACCAAGGTTTACACCCCGCCAAGGTCCTACTACAGGCACGGCCTATTCCCTGGAAATTCCGTGGCCCCCATCGGCTTTCTTTTCGCGGGGCTCCTTCTGGTTTCCTCCTACTACTGGTACTCACATACCGGTCGCACCTACGCGCGCGCACTCCGGCTCGGATATGCTAGCTTCGTGCTCCTCGCCTTGGCGATGTTCTCGATGAGCGGCTGCGGAAGCAGTTCTCCGGCAACCGGCACGCCACCCGGCACCAGCACCATGATGGTCACTGCCACATCCGGCACGATCAGTCATTCGGTCAGCGTCAACCTAACTGTCAACTGACAAACACCCAGCCTTTAACAGCCAATGGGGACCTGAGAACGCTCTTCGGGTTCCCATCTCGCTAACCTTTGCCCTCATCACCTTCACCCACTCCTCTGCACAGAACTTCCTCCGGCACTTTCTCCGGCCCTGATCAGGGACCCATTGCACCACCTCCAGCACGGTATACGCGCTAACTACCCCACAATCCGGCATCGAGCCGCAAAGCCCCGCCGACGTCTTCTTCTTTTGTCATCCGCATCCTCCGGGCCTCTGTTTCACTTTGGTATATGTGCGAAAGTGAACAGACTACCGGTCATCGCTGGCCTAATATCAGCGAACGGTTCGAAGCAATTGATTTTGGAAATTTCGAGGAGAACCCATTGAAACTCAAACATGCATCATTCGTTCTTCTAACAGTGGTGTTTGCCGCTGTACCTGCTTTTGCTGACAAGATTCCTTCCGAGCTCAAACGCGGACATGAGACTCTTGTCTCCTATCAGGACTTTTCGGCCAAGAAAGACGTGGCTGAGGAATTTGCTGTTCCTGTTCTTGCTCACGGGAGATTCGATGCACACGACTTTCGCCCTGCCTCGCTTTCGAATCCCGCGTCGGACTTACGCCACGGTGTTGAATCAATCGATTTTGGTTCCGATCTTGGTGAGTCCATTGAAGCGGATGGCAGAGGACTTCGCTCGCCCCACGTCGATAACGACCTGGGTCCTCGTGACGCCATTGGCTCCGTGGTAAATGTTCCCGAACCTGGCACCCAGTCTCTGTTGTTGTTCGGTTTTGCGGGCTTAGGCCTGCTTGTCTTCTGGCGGAAGCCCGGAAGACCGCAGTCTTTAGTCATTCTGGCGCTTTAAGACAACGCACACCTGGCTGAGAACGAATCTCTACTAACGTCCTTAAAAGGGGGGTTGATTTGTTCCGACAAGAGTCAGACAGCATACACACCCTGTTAGCCGGGGAAGACCGCTTGCTTGAACAGATATTCAGCGGCGCGCCCCTTCCGCAAGTACTTGATACTATTTGCACCGCGATCGATCTTCAAATGGGCAACGTCATCTCGCTGGTAGTGTTTCGCGACAACTCGGAACACTTCCTGCACACCATCGAGCAAAAAGCTGCGCTTTGTGGACTCTCGGAGTTTTGCAGTCAAGCGATTGTTTCGACCAGCGAAGGACTGCTCGGAACCTTCGAGATGTATAGCTGCTTTCAAAGAAGTCCAAACCCGGAAGAATGTAAATTGATCCAGCGGGCAGCGGATATCGCTTCGCTCGCGATTCAACAGCATTTTCACCGGCAGGAATCGGGAAGTGCATGCCTTCATTGCACGACACCAATGTGGAAGCGGTCCCGCGAGGGATCGCATTCAAATAATTGAATAAGGGCAGGCACTGCGGAGGAACTCTACCTCTGCGGTGCTTGCAGCCAGGACTGACCAGCCATGTATAAGAGCTATTTTGGACTGCGCGAAAATCCTTTCAATATCAATCCGGATCCACGATTCCTGTACTCAACTCCACAAACGAATGAAACTCTGGAGCTGTTGATTTACGGTATTCAGAACCGTAAGGGTTTGCTTCTGCTCACGGGTGAGGTTGGCACCGGGAAAACAACCTTGATCAACTACCTCCTGGAATGGATGCACGTGCAGAAAATGCCGACAGCGTTCATCTTTAATCCCCGACTGAGCCCAAGCCATCTTTTCGACTTTATTCTCTCCGATTTTGGCATCCCTGTTGATTTCAAATTACAGAACAACATGCTCTTAAATCTGAACCAATGGCTTATTGATCGCTTTCGAGAAGGCAGGACTCCAGTCTTGATTGTCGACGAGTCGCAAGGCTTATCTTTCGAGTTGTTGGAGGAAATTCGGCTTCTTCTGAATTTGGAGACCAGCTCCGTAAAGCTGCTGCAGATCCTCCTTGTGGGCCAGCCAGAGCTCGAAGCTAAGCTGAGTCGTCCCGAACTGCGGCAACTCCGTCAACGCATCACGCTCCGCTGCCAGACCACACCATTTAGCCCCGAAGAGTCCGCTGGATACATTTCGGAACGGTTGCACATTGCGGGCGCCGAGGGTGATTCGATTTTCTCTGCAGAGGCTATGGAAGCGGTGCATTTTTATTCTCGCGGAATCCCCCGGGTGATGAATCTCATCTGTGAACACGCACTCATAGGCGCCTATGCGGAACAGTTGAATCCCGTGCCGGCATGGATCGTCGAAGAGGCTGCGCGGAGCTTTTTGTTGGGGGAGCCCTGTCCAGCTCCGGCTCGTTCTGTATCTAACAATCAACTGGAAAATACTCTGGCTGTCATGCAATCCATGCTTGGCGGCCCGTCGGCACCCTCATCCGCGAGAGCGGAGGAGAAACTGCATGAACCATTCCCTCTGCACTCACCTCATGCATCCTCTGGGTTTGAGAGGGAGTTGCCACCGCTCCCGGAAGAGGGCCTTTCGACCGGCACCGTTCCGCAATGCGTAGTACACGATTCTCCGCCAGAGGAGATGGACACACTCATCTCCTTGGATGACTTGGTGCCCGTCGAGTCTGTAGCGGAGTCCATCCGAAGCGAACCTGGGCACGGTTGGGATGCGAACGTATCGCCAGCAGTTTCCGTTACCCAACTGATCGCCGAAGTGAAACGAAATCTGGCCGCAGAATCACCGACTGCCCGGCTTCACTTGATGCCACCTAAAACGAGTATCGAAGCATCACCGGCGGAAAAGAATAACCCGGAGCCTGCCCCGGTCATCCGCGCACTCAGACTTGAAACGATGAACCGGATCTCGCCATACCGCCGGCGCACTTGGCTTCTCACCGTGCTTTCGTCTTTGGAGGCCTCGCGTAACTCCGTGACAGCTTTATTTTTAGCATACGTCCTTGCGGCGCAACGGTCGCGAGTGTTCTTGCTGGCTATTCGGGAAATCAAAGAATCTACGGCAAACTTTCAGCTTTTGCTGCGAGGTTGGATATTTGAGTTTAAACGCGACTGGATCTCCATGCTCAACACCATCGCACCCGGAGATGCCTACAAGTTCCTACTCGGTTGGCTGCGTCAACCTGCCTCCTCCAAGTCTATATCCTCCCGAAAGAACCAGCCCGTTTGAAGGCTGATTGGATCACTGTGTGGGCTCCTGATCGCGCGTAACCAAACACTTTCTATCCCCCATCGAACCACATCCTTACACCTCCCCTCCCGCTAACCCTTTCCTTTGTTATCCTTCCACAAGTCCCTCAGGGGGAGGGGGCCAGATACTCCTTTGGCCAAAATCGCCATTCCTCATCGCCATCTTCACCTGCTAATTTCACCCCTAACTCCTTTTCCTACAGCTCTTTCAAAAACCGGACGGGGGTAAGAGGCCACTCGCTCAGCCCTCACATCGATTTGGAATCTTCTCCGTTTCCGGAGCGCAACACTCCTGGCCTCAGACTACCTACTTCTCCTCACACTTCTTTTTCCATTCCCGTAATGAAACGTTTCCCACTTCTCCTTCACTACTTGGCAATAGGGACCCCTGAACCTAGGGCCACCCTGCTCCGTGGGGAACGGTCACCGTCTCCACGTACCCTCGGGCGCGTCTTGGCACACCCTGACCACGCGAAGCCGCGCCCTTCCCTCCCTTATCGGAGGGCGGGCCATCTGGGAGGATTCGTGGCAACACAAGTTCGCATGATCAGTGAAGCAGCGCACCGGCCAGCATCGATTCTCGCCAAAGACTCCGCGAGACCCTGGCATCCAATTAATCCGCAATCTATCCCATCCGCTCACGCGCCGCGCGATACGCAGATCGCTACTCCTCAATCGTCGGCGCAGGCCTATGACATTTCCGCGCACAGCGTGCAGTTCGTCGCCTCGCCGGGGCAGACCGGCAAGCTCAAGTCCGCGCTGCCCGCCGTCATCCGCGAAGCGCTCAGCCTCGCCGCCGGTTTCGCCGGCTGCATGGTTATGGTCTCGGACCAGGAAGCGCGCCTCGTCACCGTCGTCACCCTCTGGACCGGCAAGGATCGCACCCGCAGTTGCAACGAAAACGCCGCCCGCGTGAAAAACCTCCTGTTCCCTTACGTTGATCACTGGCTGCGCTGCGATAACCAGGTTGCCCATTTCTCCATGCTCTCCCCCCTCGAACGCAAATTTCAGGAATGCTGTTCGTCGGACCGCTAATCTGCTGTGAATCCCTGATGGCGCGAATACCTGCGTCCGGCTATTTTTTGAAAGAAGTGAAGGAAGTGGAATGATGCAATCGGCAACAAAACAGGTAACCATGAGCCCCAACGAACCCGGCCCCACCGCGTTTGAAAAAATGGAGTTGAATCCGGCGGAGCACGATTGCAGCGTCGACAACTGCGAGTCCGATTCTCTGATCGTCCTCGCGGAAAAACCGCTCTGCCTGCAGCACTTCCTCAGCCGCTGCTATGACTGGCTGGACACCCTCGATCCGCTCGTCCGCGGCAAATTCCGAAGCGACGCTGAAACCGCCCGCGCTCAGTCTCTGGTCGAGGAATGCTCTAACCGCGCCCTGCTCGTCAGTCTCCGCTGCGAATCGCTTTGCAATCTCGATCGCTCGCGTTTGCTCGATATTTTGCTGCGCTCGAGCGACATGCTCTTTCAACTGCGCTGCACGGAAACCATTTCCGCCTGGCTGCCCGCTTTTCCCTCGGAATCCGTAAAGCCCCGGCGCCCGCAAAATCACTCGTTTGGCTCGCATCTTCAAACGGACAAACTTTCCGGCACTTAATCGGATACTTGTTTCGTGGTTATCAACGCCGCCGTCGTTGCCACGCACTGCCAGGTGCCGTTCACTTTTACCCAGGTATCCACAAACCGTTCCCGATGCGTGTACGGCTTCCCTTTTTCTGTTCCCTTGATGCGGAAAATTCCCACTACCACCGCAGCGTCGCCATACACTTGCACGCTGCTCTGCTCCGTCACCGCCTGCGATGGCTGGTACCCTGGCGCCTTGATGCTCGCCAGAAATTCGTTTTTCGTCGCGACGCTTCCATCGATGTCCACCGAAACCATGCTGTTCGCCAGCAACATATCCAATGCCTTCGCGTCCTTCGCCTCTAACGCGTGATTCCAAGCCGTTTCCAGCGCGAGCACGCGTCCGCCTTCGTCCGAAATCTTATTCTGTTGCGCCACAGCGATCGCGACACCAAGCAACAAAACACCTGCAGAAATTATGGTTCGCTTCATTCGCATGAGGACCACCTCACAAACAACTCGATATTTGGCCAGGCTTCACTTCAAGGTTAGGACAGGCAAGCCTGCTTCAAGCGCAAAAATCCGGCGATAGTTGCTGATGCGTTACGTACAGAAAGAAGAGTTGCAGTCTATCCAAGTTGGGCGAAGAGTTCGTTGACCGCGCGAAAAGCCTGGTCGATGGCCACATCCGTATACGCGCTCGCTCCCGCATCGGAATTCGCGATGGTGATATTTCCAAATGGGTGCCGCCCGATGACCCACGGCTGCTGCCCCTCTTTCCAAGACGGCAATCCCAGTTCAAATGGCGTGTACGCATATCCATGCGCCCAGCGATTCACCGTTATTCCGGCGATATCGCGCGCCGGATCAAATCCCGCACCACCGAGCATGCGGCCCAACTGCTCGCGGATATTGCGCTCAAATTTTGCGAACGGTGTTTGCAGCAATTCCGTGCGGCCTGCGCGATTCTGGTCTCTCACCGGCAAACCAGGTTTGCACGGCGTGCGCAGCATGAACAGCACGGCTGGATCCTCCGGCTTGCTGGGAAACTCGTATTTGCCAAGGCTCACGGGAAAATCGAGCGTGGTGTACGTGTGATAGCTGGCGGGTGCGACGATCTGGCGTATTCCGAGTTTGGAAAGCGCCGTCCAGTTATTGATGGCAACGTGCGTGTACACCAGCGGGGCCTTCACCAGATACGACAGCGCTTCCTTCTGCGCGTCCGGCAATTCCGGGCAAAGATACGGAATCATTCCGTTGTAGCAAGCCAGCACGCAGTTCTTTCCGCTCACGCTCTGCAATTTGCCGCCGCGCATGTAGGACACTTGTACCGTCTTTGCCGCATCCTTTGCACCCGGCGCCGCGGAGTGCCTCACGTTTACCACTGTACTGTTCAAGCGGACTCGCACGTTATTTCCCGTGCGATCCAGTTGGGAATAATCGGCTTTCGCGGTGACCACATCTTCCATCGTGCTGCCCGGCAGCGCTGCGGGAATTAGCGAACGCACCAGCAACCGCGCGACGGAGGCGTTGCCATCGGGAAAATGGAAAATGTACGGCTCTTCTTTCTCGTGCGCGGGAAGACCAAGTCCATCAAAACCGGGGTAAGTAAAAGATTCGTAGTCGTCGCCGGCTTCGTAGCATGCAAAAGCCGGGACCGATTCTATGCCGACGCAGAAAAGATCGTGCGTGAAGGTCTGGAAGAAGGGCAGCGCAGCCGGGTCAAGCTTGCAGTGCTTCGTCAAATACTCGGAGTAACTGATGGTTTTCAGCTTGCTGGTCTTTTGTTCGCGCGAGAGGCCCTTCAGATAGTCCACTCTCTCCGTGTAGACCCGCGCGATGTCACTACGCACGGCATCAGAGAGCGGCGCTTTCGCCAAAAAGTCCGGCCACGCGGCGGTGTTCATTCCGGTCACCAGGCGGTCCTCGCCAAAGGCTTCCTTGTCGAAGAACGCGGCGGTGCCCAATTTCGCGTACAACTTCCGGTCGTAGCCTTTGTAGAATTTCTGGGTATCAATGCCGATTTCCTTGATTAGCGCTTTCGCTTCCATGCTGTAACTGCCGGGGCTCTCAAGCGACTGCGTGCCACCGTAGCTGAGGATCATCCGTCCGCCGGCCTGAAATTCGTTGCGCTTGGCGTGTCCGCCGAAATCATCGTGGTTGTCAAGAATCAGGATTCTTGCGGAGTTCCCGGCCTTCTTGCGAAAGAAGTGCGCCGCGGAAAGCCCGCTGATGCCTCCGCCAACTACGACGAGATCGTACGTCTCGCCAGTATTGAGAGAGTCGCCGAAGGAATCCGCGTTGTCGCCATCGCGCAACTTGTGGGCGAAGGTAAACGTGCCATCGTGATTGCCGCGGACACCGGTTTTCGCGGGTGGATAGTAATCGGGTGCTTTTTCCGGCGCATATTCGTCCAGCACGCCTGCGGCCAGCAATTGTTCCGCGCCAAACGCGCCCCCGAGGAGGGTTGCGCCCGCGCTCACCACTACGCCATTTAGAAAGTCGCGCCGCGCAATTTCGCGCGTCATGCCCAGATCCTGGTCGCTTTTCGGTTTGCTCATTCTCGCCCTCATTCCATCGAATGCACGGTGCGTAGTATATCGCGGGTTGGCCATCCTTACATATTTTCAGCAGGCTTGGGAACTCCCGTTCAATCTGAACCTCAGAAGCGAGTGCCCTACACCGTTTCGGTTTCTTCGCGTTCGCTGCTACTCTTCTTATCCAGCGAGGAGCCCTAAAGCGCATGGAGATACAGAAAGATGCCATACCCGAAAAAGAGACGGGGCGCCTGGAGGCATTCAGTGACGGTGTTTTCGCCATCGCCATCACCTTGCTGATTCTTGAGTTGAAGGTGCCTGCGCTGGTTTCGGCCGATATCTCTGCACCGTCGCTGGGCAAGGCGCTGTTGCAGCAATGGCCGAGTTATTTTTCGCTGGTGACGAGTTTTTTCACAATTCTCGTAATGTGGTTGCATCATCACGCGATCTTCAGCCACGTGCGAAAGTGCGACGCGTGGGTGCATTTCGCCAACGGCTGCCTGCTGCTGGTGGTGACGTTCGTTCCCTATCCAACTTCGGTGTTGGCGGCATATCTGCAAACGCCGGCGGCCAAGGCAGCGGCGATCTTTTACACCGGAGCGCTGTTTCTGATATCGGTCAGCTTTAATCTGGTCTTGCGCGCGGCGTTCCGCAGAAGAACCCTGCTGCCGTCGACAACGGAGAGCTTTGTGGCAAGATCCTG
>Ga0182019_10001928_pt1 | contig 10603 bp, 9 predicted proteins | sample 812E2MmetaG_FD_120483 | JGI IMG/M metagenome (GOLD analysis project Ga0182019, IMG submission 120483) | Permafrost microbial communities from Stordalen Mire, Sweden - 812E2M metaG | ecosystem: Environmental > Terrestrial > Soil > Wetlands > Permafrost | place: Sweden: Stordalen | collected... | reverse complement strand
GGTCTGGCTGGTGTTCACGACGAGGTCGCCCTGGCCGGAGCGCTGCGAGCCGAAGGCAACGCCCGGGAACAGGCGGCCGTCCTCCAGCGCGAGGAGCGCCGGGCCGTAGTTACCGATCCTCGGGTCGACGACGGCGCTCGATCGTGGGAACGGCGGCTGTTTCAAGGCGCGCAGCGGCTCGGTCACGCGGTCCCTCGGAGGGCGGCATCGATGAGTCCGGCGGCGCATCGGCGCGCGGCACCTCGCCCATCGGCCCTCGGCTGGCGGGCCGCATTTCGCCCATCGGTCCTCGACTGGCGCGCGGCGCCGACAAAAAAGCCACCGGCCGAACTGGCGCGGTGGTTCTCATTGCAGGCGACCATGGACCTCCTTCCCGGCCTCTCTGGACCGGCACGCCGGCCTCACAGGACCGGCCCCAAAGGTTGGCCGTAGGTTAGCACGAAGGACGCGTGGTCCGGCGCCGCCGCCGAACCGGGACGTCCAGGAACGACGACCCTCGCATGGCCGACCGGGAGTCGCGTTCCGGGCGCGGCAACTCAGCGCGCTTCGGTCTCAGCGCCCTTCGGTCGGCCTCGCAACACGCTGGCCACGGGCGAGCGCGAGGAGATCGGCCGATTCCCGCCTGGCCGCGGCCGCGTCCTCGGTCGACTCGATGAGTGCCCGCCCTTCCCGCTTCTCGGCAGCCTCGCGAAGCAGCGTGTGGAACTGCTCGTTCAGGTGTTCGTCGGCCGACAGGTTGGACACGCCGTCGCTCTTGGTTCGAGTCATGGGTGCTTCCTCCTCGCTCAGGTTGGAAAGGTGCGTCTGGCGGACGAGCCGGCGAAGGCGCGAATCCGGGCGAGCAACTGAGGTTCGGTCATCGGCCCGCTCTTGTCTATCTCGATGCGTCGATCGACGTCGCGGCTGCGGTCGCGAACTCTGATCTGTTGCGCGAAGTGGTCGACGACCTCTCCGTCGCCAACGAGCAGAAGGTCGTCGTCGAACGGCACCGTGCCGCTGACTCGAGCGAAGAACGCCCGCATGTGCTCGTCGCGGTGACCCTCGCTTGCCGGGTGGTCCTCGGTCGGCGGACGCCCGGTGGAGCGATGCCGGCCGGGGACCAGCGAATCGAACTGTTCGCGAACGGTGACCCCCTCGGGGCCCCACCGCAAGACCGTGGCCGAAGCCGCCGAGATCCAGACGCCGGTGGTTCGTTGTGTTGCCATTGCGCTTCTCCTACGCAGCCTTTCGCTTCTCGGCCGCGCCACTGTCTGGGGCCTTGGGATTCGGGCGACGTCGAACGACGGCCGGGGCAACGCCTGGCAACCCGCTCGCGAGCGAGCCACCCTCGTTCTCCCATCTGCCTGTCCCGTCGATGAGCCCGGCCGAATGCTCGCCAGCCGCGCGCGTTGTGGCGGCGACCATGGTCCGACTCGGCGCGCGTAGCATCCGAATGAATGCCTGGAGCAGTACCGCTCCCGCCAGGGCGCATACGTACAGCATCAGGGGAACCATCGATGCCTTCCCGCTGCCGGTCCTGACGTAGTCTCGGGAACCGAGGCATCGGCACGGGGGGTCGGACAGGGCGCAAGCATGCTCTTGCGCGGCCGCGATGGCAATCGGCGACTCGCAGCCCGGGCCACCTTGACGGTAAGAGGAAGATCGGACGGAGCAGCCATGATATGCGTGCAGGAGCCCACAGACCGGCGGTTGACCCCATACACCGATCTTCCTGTGAGAATGGGCGTCCGAAAGGTGGGGGCAGTCACCTTCACCTTGCCCGGTGGCGTGACGCTGCCCGATCAGCTCATATGGGGCGTCGCCTTCAATACCGCGGACTACGGCAATGCGCCAACCCACAAGGATGGCCCCTGGAACTCGCTCAACGTCGGGGCGGACACGCTCCCCGGACAGCCGGCCGTCGGCACGGACGTCGAGCCGGACGGGGCGTTCCTCAGCAGCTCGTCGACTGACGCCTACTACGACGGCGGCACCGGAGGGATGGGAACCTTCCGCTACGACCCGACCGGCTGGGCCGACTACGCGCCCATGGCTTACTTCAGCACCTGCCCGATCGGCTACGCCGCTTCGACTCCGACGCCCTTCCACTCCATCGGTGGCGAAACCCGCAAGCCGCGCGTGACGCCGGACCCGACGGGCACGAGCGGCTCCTCGGGTGGAGGCTCGTCGCCGCTCTTCGCGATCCTGATCTGCCTCGCGTCCGGGCCCTGGGCCTGGCCGCGGTCCGCGCCCAGCGCCGGGCCCTCCGCCGCTAGCATTTCCCCACTCCGAGTCGGAACGGAAGGCCCCGGCCGCGGGCCGGGGCCTTCCTCTTGCGGCGCACAGGCGCCAACCCGGAGCCACGCCGTCGCTGGCTACGCGCGGCTCGAAGATCGGTGGGTCTGACGAGTCGGGGCGCGTACGCGGCGATCGGTTGGCTCCGGCCGGCGATGCCTCCGGCCGCTCAGCCCAGGACCGCCTCGACCTTCACAGACGCCGTTCCGGGCGCCGGCAGCGGGACGACGTCGCCGGGGATAGGGGCGCCGTCCACGACCAGCGCGACCGCGTTCCCCGACCCTTCGCGACGAACCGAGATCTCGTATGCAGTGCCGCGGAACTCGCGATGGGCCGTGAAGCCCGGCCAGTCCAGCGGCAGGACAGGGGCTACGCGCAAGCCTTCGAACGTGGGCCGAATGCCCAGGATCCACTGCGTCGCGGCCACGAAGGTCCAGGCCGCGGCCCCGGTGAGCCACGCGTTGCGGGCCATACCGAAAGACGGGTGGGCCGGCCCGCAGATGTTCTGCGGGTAGACGTAAGGCTCGACCTTGTACACATCGGAGTCGGTCCGCGCCAACGGCAGGATCTGGCGGTAATAGCGGTAGGCATCCTCGCCCCGGCCCAGCATCGCGGCGGCCACGGCCGACCAGGGGTTCGAGTGGCAGAAGATCCCGCCGTTCTCCTTGGCCCCCGGCACGAACGTCGCGATGCCGCACACGCGCGGGTCGGCGCCGTCGTAGGGCGGCCGCAGCAGCGCCAGTCCGAACTTCGTGTTGAGCTGCTCGTCGGCCGAGCGCATCGCCTGTTCGGCTCGCGCACGCGGCGCGACTTCGCCCATCACCGACCAGCTCTGAGCGATCAGGTCGATGGCATGGTGCGGAGCGCCCGAGACGCCGATCGGCAGGCCATCGTCATCGAAGGAGCGGGCGTACCACGCGCCATCCCAGGCGCACGCGTTGATGATCCCGGCCATCTCGGCGTGCAGCTTCTCGAACCGCTCCGCCTGGGTGCCGCGGCCTGAGTGCCTGCACAGGTCCGCAAGGTCGAGCAGCGCCCGGCAGAACTGCATGCCAGTCCAGACGCTCTCCGCCTTACCCGATCCGTGATCGACGTTGAGCGTGTCGTTCCAGTCGGAAAAGCCCGAGCGCGGCAGGCCGTGGGGGCCGCGGTGGGAAAGTGTGAACTCGACCGCCGCCAGCATGTGCGCCCAGACGGAATCCTCGCCCCCATCGGCGTAGGGCAGGCGCTGGTCGAGATACGCGAAATCGCCCGTCTCCCGTGCGTAGGCGCACACGGCGATGACCAGCCACAGGTGATCGTCGGAGAACCATTGCGGCCAGTCCGGGAACTCGGCCGCCAGCCCCGGTCCGCCCTCGCCGGTCAGCGGATAGAACTGGTGCCAGGTGTGGCCGTCGGCGAACTGGACCTCCCAGATACGGGTCAGCATCCGGCGAGCGTGATCGGGAACCGTATGCATCGTGCCCAGAGTGTCCTGGGCGCTGTCGCGGGTGCCCATGCCGCGGCCCATGCCTGTCTCGTAGCCGGAGACGAAACGCGACCAGTACAGCGTGGTGCGGCACTGGACCTGGTTCCAGAAGTTGAGCATCGCGTTCGTGTCGGAGTCCGGGGTCTCCACCGTGAAACGCGAAAGGTACGCAGCCCAGTCGTCGCGCAAGGCGGCGAACGCGGCGTCGACCTCGGCCGGATCGGCGAACCGTGCCACGGTTCGGGCGATCTCGGCCGGTCGCTCCGTGGCGCCCATGACGTACACGAGCCGGCGCTCTTCGCCCGGCGCGAGCTCGATGTCGTGGGTCAGTGACCCAACGCTGTTGCCGCGCGGGGACGGGGCGTTCGATGGCTGGCCGGTCTCGACGACGATCGGGCTGGCCAGATCGCGCCAGCGGCCGACGAAGTCCTCGCGGTCGCAGGTGTACCCGGCCGGATCCTCGCTCGATCCGAAGAAGTAGACGAGCGGATTGAACTTGGTCCGGACCCGGATGACGCCTTCTTCGCAGGAGCTGAAGACGATGTGCTGTGCCCAGTCGAGGTTGACCGTGTCCTGGTTGGCGTCGAAGAAGCTGAACTCGGCGTAGGTGAAGGTGCGCAGGCGGCGCGGGGCGGTACCGGTGTTGCGCACGCGGAGCAGCCACAGTTCGCAGGGAACGGGCTCGTCGTCGGGGCTCGGCGGCACGAAGTAGGTGATCTCAGCCGCGATCCCCTTGCGCGTGCTCGAGATGCGCGTGTAGGCGGTCCCGTGACGGCATTCGTAGCCTTCCAGATCGCCCCGGACCGGCTGCCAGGTGGGGCTCCAGTACTCGCCCGTTTCCTGGTCTCGCAGGTAGACGTAGCGGCCCGGTTGATCGGCCGGGATGGCGTTGTAGCGGTAGCGCGTGACGCGTCGGTTGCGAGGGTCGCGGTCGAACGAGTAACCGCCGCCGGTGTTGGAGACGATGCCGCCGTATCGACCCTCACCGATGTAGTTGATCCACGGCGACGGCGTGTCGGGTCGGGTGATGACGTACTCGCGGGCCGTTGCGTCGAAGTAGCCGTAGGCGTTGGCCCCGATCCTGTCCGCCTTCTGGATCACTCGACGAACGCCTCGACTTCGACAACCCGGCCCGGCCTCGCCGGCAGCGGCACGATGTTCCCGGCGATGGCCTCCCCGTCGACGACGAGCCGGGAAACACGGCCGGTCGAACCCTTCGACTTGCGCACGACGATCCTGTACATCGTACCGCGGAACCTTCGGGTGACCGTGAATCCTCCCCACTCGCCTGGCAAGACCGGATCGATGCGCAGGCCTTCGTGTTCAGCGCGGATGCCCAGGATCCACTGGCTGATGGCCACGAAGTTCCACGCGGCGGTGCCACTCAGCCAGGAGTTCTTGGCCTCGCCGGGCGTCGGGGCGTCCTTGCCCGCGATCATCTGGGCGTAGACGTAGGGCTCACAGCGGTGGATCTCGGAGATCGACTCGCGCGCCGATGGGTTGATCCGCATGTAGTAGTCCAGGGCGCCGTCGCCATTACCGGTCATGGCCTCGGCGATCATCAGCCATGGATTGGTGTGGCAGAAGACGCCGGCGTTCTCTTTGTAGCCCTGCGGGTAAGTGGAGATCTCGCCCAGGTTGAGGTAGTAGTGCGTGTAGGCGGGGTTGTTCAGGACGATGCCGTGCGGCGTAGCCAGGCGTTCCCGAACGGACGCCAGGGCCCGGGCCGCCTTACCGTCGTCGAGACCGATCCCGGCCAGGATGCAGATGCCCTGCGGCTCGATGAAGATCTGGCCTTCCTCGTTCTGCGAGGAGCCGACGACGTTGCCGAAGTAGTCGTAGGCGCGCCGGAACCAGTCGCCGTCCCAGCCGGCCGTCTTCACGACCCCGGTCATGGTTGCCGACGCACTCCGGCAGCGCGCCGCTTCTGCCGTGTCCCGGCGAAGGGCCGCGATGGCGGCCATCTCGTTCGCCGCCAGCACGAAGAGGCCGCCGATGAACACGGACTCGGCGGCGCCGCCGGCCTTGTTCTCGGTCGTTTGGAACGACTCGCCCGGCGTCTCGGAGAAGCAGTTGAGATTCAGGCAGTCGTTCCAGTCGGCTCGACCGATGAGAGGCAGTCCATGGGGGCCCAGCCGCTCGAGGGTGTAGCTGATGCAGCGCTGGAGGTGCTCGTACAGCGGCTTCTCCGAGCCGGGAGCGTTGTCGTACTGAACCGGCGCCTCGAGGATCGATCTGTCGCCCGTTTCCTTCAGATACGCTGCGACGCCCAGCACCAGCCAGGCGGGGTCGTCGTTGAAGCCACCGCCGACGTCGTTGTTGCCGCGCTTTGTCAGGGGCTGATACTGGTGATAGGCGCCGCCGCTCGGCAGTTGCGTGGCCGCGATATCGAGGATTCGTTCGCGGGCACGCGCCGGGACCATGTGAACGAAGCCGAGCAGATCCTGATTCGAGTCGCGGAAGCCCATGCCACGGCCGATGCCGGATTCGAACAGCGAGGCCGACCTCGAGAGGTTGAACGTCACCATGCACTGGTAGGCGTTCCAGATGTTGACCATCCGATCCACGTGCTCGTTGGCGGTCTCGACGTGGAACGTGCTCAGCAGATCCGTCCAGTAGTCGCGCAGGGCCTGAAGGGCCGTGGCCACGACCGCCGGCTGTAGATACTTTGCGATGATCGGCTTGACCGTCCGTTTGTCGATCGTTTGCGAACCGGGCGGGTCGAACTTGCGGTCTTTCGGGTTCTGGCTGTAGCCGAGAACGAAGACGACCTCCTTCGTCTCGCCGGCGGCAAGCTCGAGTCGGACATGGTGAGAGCCCATCGGTTGCCAGCCGTGGGCCTCTGAATCGGTCGCCTGGCCGCGCTCAACCACGATCGGCCGATCCCAGCCACGGTATGGCCCGAGGAACGCGTCGCGCTGCGTGTCAAAGCCGGCCAGCGGCTCCGAGCAGGCGAAGTAGGCGAAGTGGTCGCGCCGCTCGCGGTACTCCGACTTGTGGTAGATGACGCCATCCTCGATCTCGACCTGGCCTACCGAGTAATTGCGCTGGAAGTTGGTGTTGTCTTCCAGCGCCTCCCAGAGACAGAACTCGATCGAGCTGAAGAGCGAGACCTTCGCCGGAGCGGGGCGCTCGTTCGTCACGCGCACCCGCCAGATCTCGAGGTTCTCGCCGAGCGGCACGAAGTAGCAGGTCTCGGATCGGATGCCGCCCAAGCGCGACCCGATGGTCGAGTAGCCCAGACCGTGACGGCAGCTGTAGTCCTCGAGATCGCGCTGGGTCGGCTGCCAGCTCGGGCTCCAGAACTCGCCTGAGTCGTCGTCTCGAAGGTAGATGTAGCGCCCGCCCAAATCGAGTGGCGCGTTGTTGTAGCGGTATCGAGTCAGACGTCGAAGGCGTGCGTCGCGGTAGAAGGAGTAGCCACCGGCCGTGTTCGAGATGATGCCGAAGTAACTTTCGCTGCCCAGGTAGTTGATCCAGGGCAGCGGCGTGTCGGGTCGAGTAACGACGTACTCTCGCGCATCATTGTCGAAATGGCCGTAGTCCACCGAATCTCCTTCTGGGCCAACCAGGCGCCAGTGAATACGCCACAGCCGGCCGTGTCCACGCGATCCAGGCAACCGCGAGCCCCCGATGCCGTGCCTCGGGGGCCCTGTGTACGGCGGCTGCCGGCCCGACTCAGGCTACCTGGCAGATCCCCTGGCCGAGGTCGAAACAGCCAACGAAGTGATCGTCTTCGACCTTCACCAGCGTCGGCGCATCCGGAGCACTGACCCCGGCGGTTGGTGGATAGGCCTGGTGGAACAGGCACGACCCCGAGTCATCGCCACCGTGAGCTTTGATCTCGGCCTCAATGTCGGCCCACTTCCTGTGGAGCTGCGGGACGGAAGAGATCAGCACTTTCGTGTAGGGGTGGGTTGGATTGCCAAAGACCTTGTCTGTGGCGCCCATTTCCACGACGACGCCGCGGCGCAGAATGACCGTCTTCTCGCTGATGTAATTGCCGAGCGACAGGTCGTGGGTGATGAACAGGATCCCCATGCCCCGGCCCTTGAGCTCCGCCAGCAGGTTCAGCACGTCAATGCGGGTCGAGGCGTCGAGCATGCTGATGATCTCGTCGGCCACGAGGAACTTGAGGTCGAGCAGCAGCGCTCGAGCCACGAGCAGCCGCTGGAGCTGGCCGCCGCTGAGCTGGTGAGGGTACTTGTTCAGGACCTGGTCCGGCTCCAGGGATACGGCCCGCAGCACGCCATCGATCTTGTCGCTCCACTCGGAGCGGGCCGTGTCCGGGAAGTACTCGCTGCGGATCATGCTGAACACACGATCCGCCTTGAAGATCGGGTTGTACGAGCTGAACGGATCCTGGAAGACGCCCTGGACGTGACGGTAGTAGGACTTGACCGACCCGCCGCGGATCGTGGCAACGTCCATCCCTTCGCAGGTGATCGAGCCACGACTGATCTCGATGAGCTTGAGGATCATCTTGCCGATGGTCGTCTTGCCGCTGCCGCTCTCGCCGATGAGCGAGACGACCTCGCCCTCGTTCACGTCGAAGCTGACGTCGCGAACCGCCGCCAGCTCCTTCCCGCCGAAAATGCCAACCTTGTAGAACTTGGAGACTCTGTTGAGGCTAAGCATCTGATCCGTCGACCTTCCAGCAGGCGACCGAGTGGTCGGGGGCGATCCGGATGAACGGCGGCTCCTCGAGGCATTTGTCGAAGGCAAGCGGGCAGCGAGCCCGGAAGCGACAGCCCGTCGGAGGGTTCAGCAGCGAAGGCGGACTCCCCGGGATCCCGGACAGCTTCTTGTTCGCGTACCGAACGCCGACTTCCGGAAGCGACGAGATCAGCATCGTCGTGTACGGATGTCGTGGCTGCTCGATGATCGTCTTGGTCGGCGCTTTTTCGGCCAGCTTGCCGGCGTACATCACGAGGATGGTGTCGGCGGTCTGGTACAGGATCGAGACGTCGTGGGTGATCACGAGCATGCTCTTCACGAAACCGTGGTCTCGGAAGCTGACGAGAGTTTCCGCGACGGCTCGCTGAGTCGACACATCGAGGGCCGACGTGATCTCGTCGGCAATCAACAGCGACGGGTCCAACAGGGTCGAGATGACCATCACCATGCGCTGCTTCATGCCGCCGGAAAGCTCGATCGGGTAGCGGCCGAGCACGTCCGCTTGCAGACCAACGAGATCGATGCGACGCATCAGCTCGGGCTTGATCTCCTTGTAGCTTTCGCCCCGAGACTCGAGCAGGTCGCCGATCATCTTCCCGATCTTGCGAGTCGGGTTCATGGCGCTCATCGCGTACTGGGGGATGACGGTGACGTCCCTGAATCGGAACTCGTTCATGCCGTCGTCGTCCCAGATGGGCAAGCTATTACCGTCGAGAGTGACACTGCCGGCAACGTACTTCATCCTGCCGTCGAGACGGATCAGGCTATTTCCAAGGGTGGACTTACCGCAGCCGGACTCGCCCGCGAGACCCATGATCTCCTTGTCGGCGATCGAGAAGGTCGCGCCATCGAGAGCTTTGACGTCTCCGGCCAGCGTTCGGTAGTAGACCTTGAGGTCTGAAACCTGGAGGCTCATACGCTCAGATGTCCCTGAGTTTCGGGTTGAAGATTTCGTCGAGGCCGACGTTCATGACGTACAGCGAACCGACCAAAGCGACGATGCCAACGCCTGGTGGAATGAACCACCACCAAAGCCCAAGCGGCAGCGCCGCCCAGGTGACCGCGTTGTACATCATGAGCCCAAGCGACATTCCGCCGGTCGGTCCCAGGCCGATGAAGTCCAGGCTGGCCGCGATCAGAATCCCGCCGCCAAACAACAGAATGTACGTCAGGAACAGGTAGGAACTCATATTCGGGGCAATCTCGAAGAGAATGACCTTCCAGCCGCTCCTACCACTCAGTTTCGCCAGGTCGATGAAATCGCGCGACCTCAGTGAGAACGTCTGAGCACGAATTGCGCGGGCAGCCCACGGCCACGAAGTGATGCCGATGAATATGGCCTCAAACATGACTCCGCGAGCTGACAGATAGGACGTGATAACAAGGAGCACGGCCAACGTCGGGATAACCAGGAACACGTTGGTGAGCATATTGAGGATCTCGTCGAGCCAGCCGCCCTTATAGCCGGCAATGAAGCCGACGCCCATCCCGATAACGGACGCCAGCCCACCGCCCAGCAGGCCCACGAAGAATGAAGCCCGCAAACCGTTGGCGAACTGCGCGAAGACATCCTCGCCAAAGTACGTCTGCCCGAACCAGTTGCCCGCGTCAAGGGTGGGATGCGCGAACGGCAGGCCGTTCTGGGCGAGCGGATCGGTGGAATCGATCATCGGCCCAACGATCGCGATGACGATGAGCACCAGTAGGATCACTATTGAGACCAGAAACTTCTTTGAGCGCAGCGCGAAGAAGAGGAACTCGCCGCGAGCACGCTTGGCAGGAGGAGTGGCGCTCTTCTCCGCGCCACCGGCCGTCTCGCTTGGCTCTGCCGACGTGCCGACCGCTGCGCTCATTGCGTGCCTCCCTGCATGGCCACGCGGGTCCGCGGGTCGACGACCACGTAGACGATGTCAACGATGAAGTTGGCCAGCAGAACTCCGACGATGATGAACAGGAAGATGCCCTGCAGGAGGAAGTAGTCTTCATTCTGGATGGCCTGGAAGACGAGGTGACCGAGGCCGGGATAGGTGAAGACTATCTCGGTGACGAGCGCCCCGGCTACGATCACACCCAGCTGCAGAGCGAGACCTGTGATCTGCGGCAGCATCGCGTTGCGGAAAGCGTACTTGCGGATCAGGCTCTGAGGGGCGCCGAGCGCCCCCAGGTAGCGACTGTAATCCGACT
>Ga0182019_10001927_pt1 | contig 10604 bp, 10 predicted proteins | sample 812E2MmetaG_FD_120483 | JGI IMG/M metagenome (GOLD analysis project Ga0182019, IMG submission 120483) | Permafrost microbial communities from Stordalen Mire, Sweden - 812E2M metaG | ecosystem: Environmental > Terrestrial > Soil > Wetlands > Permafrost | place: Sweden: Stordalen | collected... | reverse complement strand
TCGAGGCTTCTCGCCGCAGAACGATTCCGGCCGGTCGCTTCAGCGTTCATATCTCGCAGCATACCTGGTCAACCGCTTGAAGAACAGCAGCTTGACATCAAGCTGATATTCAAGTAGCTTGTTGTCAAGCGAACAGCTACCGAGCGATCGGCTAGGGGGGTGTGAGGTGTTCTCGATGTCACTAAGAGACCTTGCAGAGGCGCGCCAACGTGACATGCACCGTACGGTGGAGAGGCAATCAGTCCTGCAAGATGCTCGACTCGTTCGCCCGATGGGTCAAGTTACGAGATGGCTCGCAAGCGCTCGTCGTCACCGCCCTCGTCAATCGGACGTACCTCTCAGCGGGTATACGGGGCCGGCGGGGAGAGCGGTTGAGCTGGTTCCGCCGATCGGCTGCGTCTTGTCGACTAATGCAACCCTTTGCGCCACTTCGGAGGGTCGATGCGAGGGTTGCCGTACGGGCGTCGGTTAGAGGCGATAACAGCGATCGATCAGCCTCGATGATTCCCCGGAAGGCCGACGTCGAGCTTTGGTGCTGGCTGCAGGTGACGATCGCGAGCGAGGCCCGCCGCGGGGAGGTGTGTGCGCTCCGATGGTGCGATCTCGACAAGCGTTTCGTTCGCATCGAGCGGTCGGTCTCAGCAACGTCGAGTGCCGGCGTCGTCATCAAGTCCACGAAGACCGGCAAGCCTCGAGTCGTGTCGCTCACCACACAGACCGTCAATGCGCTACTGCAGCGTCGAGCGAAAGCTATCCGGTCCGCCTCAGCTGCCGGACGGGATCTCGATGAATCGGAACTGATCTTTGCGACTGACCGGCCCGGTCAGCAACCCTGGCGGCCCGACATGGTCACAGGGCGCTGGACCCGGCTTCGCAAGGAGATCGGTCCTAGCCACGTTCGGCTCCACGACCTACGCCACTTCGTCGCCACCGAAGTGCTGACCGCGGGGATCGACCTTCGCACCGTCGCCAATCGGCTCGGACATGCTGCCCTCTGACGACTCTTCGACATCTACTGGGGCTTCGTGCCGGCGCGCGATCGCGACGCCGCTCACCATTTGGATGCCTTGCTCAAGTCAGACCCGCTCAGCTGAGGGCGTCCGGCTGCTCGCCAGGGAGTTGCACTAACCGCTTCCCGGTTGCGTTTCTGAGACACTTCCGTCGGGTCGCCGCTGCGGGATACGACGCTCAGGACTACGTTTAGACCGGACGCCTTCTTGACGATCCTCGAGATCTCGACAGCGAACACATTCGCTTCGAGTTTCTGCCCGTCGCCGCGGCGAACAAATGTGTATATGACAGCCCCCTTCGCTCGATGCTGCGACCTCCCTGGTCGCCGGTCCAGCACGTACTCCAATCTCGCGGTACTCGCCCTGGCGATCTCAGGGGCGCAGCACTGCCTCGGTCTGAGCGGTATCTTCCGTGCCCCGGCAGTAGGAGACCTTTCCGTCCCGGAATACGAAGTAACGGTGCAGGTTCATGTCCAACGACTTACCAGTTGCCGGGAGTTGGCCCGGCACCGCACCACGGTCAGAACGTCGTAGTCGTTGGCGGCGAAACTGAATGGAGTGAACTCTTCGATCTCCATTGTGTTGCCGAACTTCGCAAAGAAGTCCGCCACTCTCTCTTTTCCGTGGCGCACTCCGTACCAGGGCGCGGCTGTAGAAGCAGTGTCCGTCGCCCAGTCGACGTCGTCGGTCAAGGCGCCGAGGATGGCCTCAAGGTCACCTTGTCCAAACGCCTCGTAGAGTGTCTGAATAGTCTTGATGTTCTCGTTGGCCGACACGGCCACCACTCCCTTCCCTAGCGATTCACCGGCGTTGAACGTCGCGGTCGCGTCCGATGTCCTTGACTCGATGGATGCCCCCGGCACGTCATGAGCCAATAGGCGCCTCGTCCTTCAGGTTCTCGCGCAACCGGGCCCGCACCTCTTCGAGGTCCTGGTGCCCAAGAACTGTCATCGCGTGGTATGTGCCGGTGGTGATCACCTCGTCCTCCTCACCCGAGATGGTGAGCGTGCAGCCGCTTTCGCTTGGCCAGTGTCGGCAGCGGGATGGCCGCGGGATGAAGGTCGCGGCCCGAAGGTCCTGAAGGGATTTGCTCGCTGAGCCTGGCCGCTTACCGCGGGGCGATCAATCTGGACACCGATTTAAGTGTCAATTGACTCACATAATGTGCGTCAACAGCTAACATCGGTCGCGTGATCAATCCCTTCCAAGTCACCAAGCCGGTCGCCCCAGCCGAAGTGATCGATAGAGAGCACGAGACAGCGCGGCTCGTTTCCCTAGCTGAAGAGGGAAACAACGCCAGGCTTGTGGCTCCTAGGCGTTACGGCAAGACCTCACTCTTGCGACGAGTGCAGCACCGCCTCGATGTAGCCGGCTGGGTGACGGTCTACGTCGATCTGCTTGGGATCGTCACCCTCGAGGACTTCGCGCAACGGGTGGAACGAGCGTACTCTGATGCGTTTACCGGCACGATAGCCAAGTGGTTTGCAGGGCTCCGCCGGTCCCTGCGTCCGGTGCTGACGGTCGGCGGAGGCCCGGTGCCAGTATCGGCTTCGGTCGACCTCGGAGCCGGACGTAGAGAGGCGCTTGTCGCCCGACTCGCTCTTCCGACGAGGGTTTTCGAGAAGACGGGACAAAGAGTTCACGTAGTCTTCGACGAGTTTCAGGAGCTCGACGCCGTTGGCGGACAAGCAGACGCAGTGGTCCGCAGCGAGATTCAGCACCACGGCGACATGGCTAGCTATGTATTCGCTGGCTCGCAGCTGCGGATGATGGAGATGCTTTTCTCGGATCGCAAACGTGCTTTCTACGGCCAGACTGAGCGCGTGTTCCTACCGCCACTTGAAGCCGAGCCGCTGGCCGAATACTTGACGAGCCGTTTTGAGCGCTCAAATAAGGACATAACAGAGGCAGCCCTCGGTGCCGTGCTCGATCTCGTGGAGGGACACCCCCAGCGTGCGATGGCGGCTGCCCATGCCCTCTGGAATGCCGCCGCCCGCATTGCCGACCTCGATCAGTGGGAGACCGCTCGGAGTTCTCTCATGGCGGCCGTCGAGGACGAGCTGAAGACGGCATGGGTCGAGCTGAGCTCAATGCAACGGAAGACCCTTGTGGCTGTGTCCTTGGGTAGCCCCCCGTATCAGCGGTCAGACGGACACTCTCAAGGTGCTGCTGTCACTCGTGCGTTGGCGAGCCTCGAAGGACGTGGCGCGATAACGCGACTCGACGGTCGTTGGCACGTCGTAGACCCGCTGATGGCGGAATGGGTCAGGTCAGGTCGACCTAGTGGATGACGGAGCAGACAAGCAAGCTCAGCCGACTACCACTCTTCGGCCACAAATTCCCACTCTTCGGAGTGTCCGCGGGATAGTCGCGTGATGACGTCACTTAGACTGCCAGAAACTCTGAACAACAACACTCTGACCTCGGCATTTGGTGAGTGGAGGTGAGCGGACTCGAACCGCCGACTTCCACGTTGCGAAGGTAGATCCGGCAGATTTCGGTGGACTACTACGACCTATCGCAGCAGGTCAGAAGGTTATCCACACGCTGGCGAACTACCCCGCACAGCGGCGGCCGCGCGATAGACGCGCGATGGAATTGGTGAGTGACTTGCCGCGCTTGTGGGTAGCGACTGGTTCGCGAGCCGCGCCTAGGAGATGACAGACTGCGCGCGGCACGAAGTGCGTGTCCAGGCCGCTCTCTTGCGGGTCCCGGCGGATTTGCCTCACTCGATTCGCGAACCACTTCGCGCCGAAGAGCTAATCATTGTCTTACGGCAATCGGTGGCGGCTGAGACGAGGCGGCCTTGGCGAACCTCGGCGAATACAACGCCGACAAGTACAAGGTTGATGTTTACAAACTCTGCCTTGTACTCTTATTCCCGTGAGCCAAGCGCTAGCGCGACCAGCCGACCTGTTTGACCGGGAGCGGGAGTGGGACGAGCTGTCCGACTTCATCTCCGACACGGCACCGGGACTGCGCATCGCGATCGTCTACGGCCGGCGGAGGCAGGGCAAGTCGTACCCGCTGCGTCGCCTCGCCGCTGCAGCCCACGGCTTCTACTATCAAGCGCTCGAGCACGAGCCGGCCCAGGCACTCGCTGAGCTTGGTGAGTGCCTGGGCGCCCACCTCGGCGTCGGTCGCCTCGCCCTCGCCAACTGGGACGAGGCCGTCGAGAGCCTCGGTCGCCTCGCGCCTCGGACAAGCGGGGCGCTCGGCACGACCATGTTGGGCGCCACGCCTTTGGGTGGGGGCAGCTCCGTCATCGGCCCAGCCGTAGCGGTCATCGACGAGTTCCCCTACCTCCTCGAGAAGACCCCCGAGCTGCCTTCGCTCCTCCAGCGTGCTGTCGACAGTTCCCAGGAGCGCGGGTGGCCCGCGGTCCGCCTCGTCCTGTGCGGCTCGGCGATCTCGGTGATGGCAGAACTCCTCGAGGGCCCCCTCCGAGGCCGCATCCAGGCCGACCTCCTCGTGCGCCCCTTCGACCACCTCGAGGCAGCGCACTTCTGGGGCATCACCGACCCGCACCTCGCCTTCCGCCTCGACGCCATCCTCGGCGGGACCCCGGGCTACCGCGAGCTTGTGCGGCGCACGCCCTCCTCGATGGACGACTTCGACGCCTGGGTCGTCGACGAGGTCCTCTCTCCCGCCTCCGCCCTGTTCCGTGAGGACGAGTGGCTCCTCGGCGAGCAGCGTGGCCTGGAGAACCGGGGCCTCTACCTCTCCGTGCTCTCGACCGTCGCCGGCGGCGCCACCTCCGAGTCGGCGATCGCCTCGGCACTGGGCCGCTCCCAGCAGAGCGTGTTGCACCCCCTCGGCGCACTCGTGCGCGCGGGCTTCCTGGACAAGGACGACGACGTGCTCCGGAAGCGGCGGCCCACCTATCGGGTAGCCGATCCGATCATCCGCTTCCACCAAGTCGTACGCCACCCCCGGGCGGCGATGTACGAGGACCGTCGTGGCGCCGAGGCATGGGCGGACTCCCAGCAGAGTTTCGGGTCCCTCGTCCTCGGCCCCCACTTCGAGCAGCTCGCCCGCCGCCACGTCCGCTCCGTCGGCTCAGCCCTCCTCGGTCAGCCCGTCGTCACCGTCGGCACCACCGTCGTGAACGACGCCCAGCAGCGGGCTGCGCATGAGGTCGACGTCGTGGCGCTCGGCCCGGGCAGCGGCCCGAGGCGCCGGGTGGTCGAGGCGATCGGCGAAGCGAAGCTGCGCGAGCTCGGCGTCAGCGACCTGAGGCGGTTGGAGCGAATCCGCGGACTGCTGTCGGGCGCCCCCGGTGCCCAGTTCATTCTCGTGTCGGAGCTGGGTTTCGCCGAGGACCTCAAGACTGAAGCGGCCGCCCGCCTCGACGTCCACCTCATCAGCCTCGAGGAGATCTACTCGAGCTGAGCTCTCGCCTCCAGGACACGGACCAGAGCTTGAGGATCCCGCCGGCGACCTACCAGTCGGTGATGTCGTCGACCTGCCCGGGTTGGGCTCTATCGAGCCCTCGGTCTCCAGATCACGTATCAGCGCTTCGGGAAGACCGAAGAGGTGCGACCTGCGGACATCGCTCAATACCGTGGACCTGGAGCATGTCGGTGTCGGTCTCACTGACGTAAATAACTTGGTCACAGCTCCGAGAGGCGTGGAGCTGGAGCGTGTCGGAGGGGGGACTTTCCCACATACGACACGCGAGCAGGTCTGGGATCTGGCCGCTTGACCAGGAATTCTCTTTCCTCGGTTCTACCCGCTTACGGCGAGTCGCCGCGACGAAGGCTTACTCGCCGACCGGATCGTCACATCCGGTGCCCTCGGGACCCGCTCCAACGCGCGGTGCGTCGCGTCGACGCACCAGCCAAACGGCACGACCTCGAGGGACGCGACGCCGTCCACCGCGTCTAGGTCGGCAGTGGCGCGGCCGGAAGCGCCGGCACCACGAGCCCGGCGGGAAGCCCGAGGCCGCCTATGAACTGCTCGGCGTCGTCGATCCGCGAACGGACGATGCCGAGCAAGAAAAGGACATACGGCGCGATGAGCGAGGCGAGATCGTCGAGCTGGGATTCTGTCGCCTTTTCTAGACCGAGGAACCCCACGACGAGATGCGCACGTTCGCGCAGCCACACGGCCATCCTCGCGACATCTGCGAGGGGCAAAGTCCGATAGGCCTCGTCGACTTCCCAGGCCGTGATGCGCAGTTTCTCGTTCACGAAGTCGACTGCATCGTCTTCGAGTTCCGGCGCATCCGCACCGAACATCGCGGCGATCGGCTCCGCGTCGTACAGCTCGCCGCCGAGAAGCAGGCACATGAAGTTGACGATCACGGAACGGAAGACGACGTCACCGGACTCGCCCGTGCGTTCTGCGCTGTCGTACACATTGCGCCGGAGCGTCTCTACGATCCGCCGCATCGGCATCGGGATGTTGCTGATCGACTCACTCATGCCGCGGGCGATCTCGTCGAGCCTGGCAAAGGCAGCGTCCATCGACTCCTCCGTGGACAGATCGAGCGGCGTCTCGGGCTCGGCGATCTCAGCGATGTTGAAGCCGCGGAGGAGCGCTCCGCGCAGACGTCGGCACACGAAGCCGTGCGCTTCCATCCGACGCGCTGTCAGGTCTGCGTTGTGACCCCTGCCCGGGCCGGCGAGCTTCGAAAGCTCCCGGTAGTGAGCTATCTGTTCCATGAGGGGAAGACCGTCCTCCGGACCGAGGCCGTCGATCGTCCAGCCTTCGATGCGACGCGGAGAGGCGTGCACGCCAAGCACCGCGAGGGCGGTGCTGATCTCGATGGCGAGCGGCGAGTTCCTTCGCATGAAGAAAGCGTACGCAGCGGGTGTAGCGCTTCCTCCCGAAAATCCGGTACGCGTGGCGTACCGGCATTTCGGCTCTCCGCCAAAACGGTCAGGCTCACAATGTTGAACATCGGCCCCACCGCACTCTGCGATGGCCGACACGGACGAAAGGAGCAGCAGATGCGGGGCGATCACCTCGTCGTCGACCGGGGTCTCTACAGACACCACGCCGTCGACCTAGGCAACGGCACGGTCGTGCACTTCGCGGGGCCCGGCAAGGAGAAGGCCTTCGTCTCGGTCCGGATCGACACATTCGAGGACTTCGCTGGCGGCGGCACCGTCTGGGTGAGGGTCTACGGGCAACGCCTCGATCCGGAGGAGACGGTCCGACGCGCCGAGGCGATGATCGGCTCGACCGGCTATGACCTCATCTCGAACAACTGCGAGCACCTCGCCTCCTCGTGCGTCACCGGGATTGCCGAAAGCCGACAGGTCGAGCGCGTGTCCGCCGCCAGTGGCACCGTGACGCTTGCCTACATCGCCACCGTGGGATGCGCCGACGTGCTCGCGACGATCGGATCCGTCGGCGGCCTGAGCGGTCCCGGAGTGATGTCGGCGCTGGCGGCGGCTGGCCGCGTGGTTGGCGGCGGTGCCGTCCAGGGTCTCTACATCCTCGGCCTTGTGCCGGGGCTCCTCGGCACGGTCGCGGTGCTCTACGCTGCTCGCGACAAGCCGTACCTGACAGACCAGGAGCGTCGCGCCCGCAGCGCCGCGCGCTGCGCCGCGGCCGTGGGCGGTGTCGCCACGGGGATCGCCGGGGTTGGCGCAGTGAGCGCGGCAGGGACGGTCGCGGGACTGAGCGGCGCGGGCATCGCCTCCGGTCTGGCCGCCGTCGGCGGACTCACGGGGGGTGGAATGGTCGCCGGAGCTGGACTGCTCGTCGCTGCGCCTGCGGTGGTCGCAGGACTCCTCGGCTGGGTCGTGTGCCAGGTAGGTCTCTGGTGGATGACCCAGACGCTGCCGCCCCAGACCGTAACGTCCAGCTAGAGGCCTATAAATCGCTGACGTGCGGTCCCGTTCGGCACATGGTCGTTTGCTATCTTTGCCCCGCGTCGTTCGGTCGTAGCGAGCCCGTAGCCTTGGCCGTTACTGCGCGAACGGCCTGACGAGTCGCGAGCTTCCTCGGGAAGAACCTTAGGTAGTCGAATGACGCGAGGTACTCGCGCTGCTCGGTGACCGGGAACGTCCCCCAGAAACGACTCGTCAACGCGTCCTTAGAAAGGGCTGCCTCGGCGGCGTTCGCTCTCAGCCAAGCGTCCGACCCATCGCTGTTGGGAACGCTCGTCCACTGCTTGCCATCTCTCGATTGCTCCGGGCACCTTCGCCTTGTCACTGAGAAGGTCTAGCTCCACCTGAGCAAGATTCTCAGCAGGTATCACCGTTCTCCGTTATGTCCGTTAGGGAACTGCCCGACACAGCATCAAGCGCCGTGACCGCGCCCTGAAGCCGGTACGTCATGGCCGTCGTCGCAGTCATCTCGCCCTCGTCCACCATAGCGATGAGGCCCCGAAGCCGGTTGCCGAGTTCGGTGATTTCGCGGCGGGTCAGGGGACGAGCGACCATGGCTTAATGGTGCCGCACGCTGAGCGCACACCGGTGGAAGGGGTCGAGGACCGCCATCCGGTCGCGCCCATCGTCAACCTGGCCGCTGCCCTTCGTCCAGGTTCCGTGGTGTTCCAGGCACGGTGCTAGAACGGGGCGCGGTGACGACGCTGAAGCACCCGATCACGGTCTTCATCATTGCGGTGTGCTGTGTCATTGGACTCGGAGTGGCAGTCTTGGCAACTACCGGGAACGGGGGTTTGTCCTCAGCCCTTACCTGCGCGCCCCCGACTGCTGATCAGTACGGACCGCCCGGCGCGAAGTTCACCAGCAACTTCCCCGGTCGGGTGTACCTGTGGCCGCGTGCAGCGACACTAGATGTGGCCCCTTACTACGAACTCTGCTTCTACTACACGAACCCAAAAGCTCGGACGTTCCTCAACATCGAGGTTCGCGCCGAACCCCAGTGGTTGCGGCTTGCTCGTCCTTCGAAGACGAACGGCATCACGCGCTTCACAACTGGTGACGCGAGCGGTGACAAGCTTGTTGACTGTCATTTGGGTATCTGCCGCGGCCTGGTCATCGTGGAGAACCGGCGATTCCAGTGGTTCGCAAACTCCGAGGGGCCGAACGCTCGCGTGGTTGACTCGCTCTTCCACTCCTTCCGTGTCACCGGTTCTTGAAGGCTATGGACCCCGAGCACACGCAGCGCGTAAGGAAGGTACGTCGCATCATCGTGATGGTCATAGTCATCGAAGCCCTCGGAATGCTTGGCGCTGCCCTGGGAGTTGGCCTGTCTGAACACAGCTTTGCCTGGACCATTGCGGCCATGGTTCTGTACAGCCTGACGGTTGGGATCATCAGTGGCACTGTGATCACACTCAGAGAAGGCCGCAAAGGTTGGCGACAGGTGGGGCATGCGTACGTCCTGGCCGCAAAACGGCTGCGGCACTGGTCCGGTTCGAGCTGACCGATCACTCATCGCCAGATCAGCTGGCTGCTGCTCGATCATCGCCGATTCAGCGACCTTCCGCGGCTTCCTGTCTACTCCAGCGGTACGAGAGGGTCGGAGATATCAAAGGCCCATCCCATGGCAACAAGCTTGGGATGTGTTGGTGGGTGTGCCTCCCGCCGCGCACGCTTGCGGTCAAGCTCGCGCTGGCGCTCCCGGCGCAGAAGGGCGAGGTCGATGCGGTCACGTAACCCGAGAACGACCTCCACCGCCTGAGAGGCGACTTCCTCGGGCACCTGCTGAGGATGCACCCAGACCCTGTCGATTACAACGCCGCCTCCGTCACCGCCGACAACTCCCGAGTTCACCGGATGAGCCTCGAACGCGACGGTCGCGATGGTGGGGTCGCCGCTCATCCAGGTGACCGCGTCAAGATCCGAGACCAGGGTGGCTAGGGATTCCTCCGAGCACTTGACCAGCCGTGCCGGAGCGGTCAGGAAGATCGTTCCTCCGTAGTCGCCGGAGAGGACGACCGCGCCATCTGGAGCGTGGCGAGCTTCGTCAAGGCTCGCGAAGGACTTGCACGACTCCCCTCGTACCTCAGCGAAGAAGGTCCGAACATCGTGCCCAGACCGGTCAATTCCTTCGGTCCCTGCCACTCCACAAGGGTACGTCGTGTCCGTGTCCCTTTCTCCAACTGGGGCGAGACCCCAAGCCGTGTTGCGGACAGGGCATATCTCCCGCGCCGGATGTCGTGGGGAGTTATAACCAAAACCTGTGGATCGCCCATCTGAGCGGGGGCGCGGCGTACCTTCCTCGTTGAACGAATTTCGACGAGTGCCGGCGGTCGAACGCCGGCGGAAGGAAGGAACGCCAATGTTGAAGGTAGTCGCTGAGAAGGCCGCGAGCGAGGAGCCCGCTTTCGGGATCGACGAGATCTGCCGCGAAGGAGCGCGCCGCATGCTCGCCGTTGCCCTCGAGGCCGAGGTCGATGCGTACGTCGCCGAACATCTGGAGGACCGTGACGAGCGCGGTCACCGGCTCGTGGTGCGCAACGGTCGCGCCGAGACCCGCACCGTGAAGACGGTTGCCGGCGCCGTCGAGGTCACCGCACCGAGGGTCGACGACAAGCGGGTCGACGGTGAGAGCGGCGAGCGCCAGAGGTTCCGCAGCTCGATCCTGCTGCCGTGGTGCCGTCGCAGCCCGCAGGTCTCGGCCGTATTGCCGCTGCTCTACCTGCACGGTCTTTCTACCGGTGACTTCGTG
>Ga0182019_10001926_pt1 | contig 10606 bp, 9 predicted proteins | sample 812E2MmetaG_FD_120483 | JGI IMG/M metagenome (GOLD analysis project Ga0182019, IMG submission 120483) | Permafrost microbial communities from Stordalen Mire, Sweden - 812E2M metaG | ecosystem: Environmental > Terrestrial > Soil > Wetlands > Permafrost | place: Sweden: Stordalen | collected... | reverse complement strand
CCCTCTTCTCCCGAACCCCCCTCCCCCCGCGAACGCGCCGGCGAACTGGTTCGAGGAATTGACGACGCCGAGGAGGTCTTGCGTTGAGAAATTTTGCTGGTTGACGTTGTTGGAGAGCCCGATCCCGGAAATCCTTGTCGGACCGCTGAATATGTTGATGTCTCCCCCCGTGAGATACCGGGTGTCATCGCCGTACCCGCCGGTCAGCTTGCCGAACCCGCTGTTCCGCTTTTCCGTACGCGTGATGATGTTGATCGTCTTGAGAGCCTGGCCGTCGTCGAATCCCGTGAACTCGGCCTGGTCGCTCATTTTGTCGAACACCTGTATCTTCTCTATCGCGTCCGCGGGGAGATTGCGGATCGCGAGCGTCGGGTCATTGCCGAAGAACGGTTTCCCGTCGACGAGTATCTGCTGGACCTGCTCCCCCTGCGCGGTGACCGTCCCGCTGTTGTCGACCGTGATTCCCGGCATCTTCGCCAGGAGCTCTTCCGTCGTGGCATCCGGGTTTGTCTTGAACGCCCGTGCATTGAACTCCGTGGTATCGGCTTTTTGCACGGTTGGAGGGGGGTCCCTCTGGATGACGATTTCTCCGAGAGGTATCAGCCTCAGCGTGAGTGCAATGTCGCCGAGCATGACCGCGGGCCTGTCGATCGTGACAGGCATGACAAGCGGAGCATACCCGACGCTGGTGGCCGCGAGCCGGCATCTCTGGTAGGCGATGTTCAGAAAGGAGAAGGCGCCGGAGGCGTCCGTCGTCTCGATATATGCTTCGGTTGTGTCCTTCTCATTCATGAGCTTGAGGTGCACCCCCTTCAGGGGGGTATTCCTCGCCCCGTCCACAATCCGCCCGCTCACCACGGCGGTCTGACCGGCCGCCGCCGCCGGAAGGAGGGCGAGCAAGAATGCGAAGTGGAACCTGTTCATGTCCGCGTGGGTAGTGTGTGGGCCGGGCTGCCCATTTTAGACATCGGTCCGGGAATTAAGTTTAGTCCCCCCTGGGATGAATCTCTCCCCTGGAACGGCGAACGCTGTTAAACCTCCCCCCCGGGGAGGGGGTCTAAACCATCGATCGGTGCGCCTCACACACACACAAGTGAAAGGTTTGCCCCATGAAAATCCCCGTATCGCTCCTTACGCTGGCTGTGGTTCTCCTCGCCGGGTCGCTTTCGGTTTCGCAGGCGCAGCAGCGCATGCGGATGACCGCCGAACAGCGCGCCGCAAGGCTCAAGGATTCTCTCGCTCTCAACGATGACCAGGTCGGGAAGATTGTCACAATATTCCAGGAAAGCGACAAGCAGCGTCAGGATGCGTTTGCGTCCGCGGGCGATGACCGGGATGCAAGAATGGCGGCGATGAGGAAGGTCATGGATGCCGCAGATGCGAGAATCGACTCCATTCTTACCGGCACGCAGAAGGCGAAATATGAGGAGATGAAGAAGCAGAGAGCGCAGAACTTCCCGATGCGCCCGCGGAATGACTGACCGGCGGGACCGACGGAACGGGGGGACGTTTCACGCCGGGGGAAGAAGGGGGCCGCCCGCGATTTTTGCATCATCACGTGAACCGGCGGCTCCGGGAGCCGCTGAGAGGTCCCCGGGAGTCAGTTGATCGTGACGACGCTGTCGTGGTCCGGGTAGACGTACACGTGCGCGGCGACGGGGGACCCGTTGAAGAGTTCTACCCCCACCCCCTTGATGACAACGAGGGAGCTTGTCCCGCTCCCTGCGCCCGCCGTCTCGACAAAATAGGACCCGTTGGCGTTGGACGGGATGTTCGTCAGGAGTGTGATCGAACTCGTCGTGAGCAGGTTGAATGAATTCCCCCCCCCGCCCATTGCCGTTGGCCGGCGGAAGAACTGCTCGGCGTTTCCGGCCAGGTTTTCAAGATCCCCGACGACCGCATCCCTGTTTGAGGAGGCGGCGCTGTCTGTGAACATAGTGATGCCGACCGCGACGGCGATGCCTATCACGATCACCCCGAGTATGATAAGGAGAAGCTGTTGCTGGCCCACAGGCTCTTCCTTTCCTGACGTAGGTCTCGTTGTTGGGGGGTCATAAATTGCGAAATTGCGGGGCCGGACGTGGTGATAGAGGTCACGGCGCACCCTTTCCGGAATCTTGTTGCATGGAATGTGTTTACTCTATACATTAGGCCCACAGTACCTGCGGGGTCGCCATCCGGATTGTACATTCAGCAAGACACTTGAACCACCCCTGCCGCACCCTGGCAACATGGGCAATTCTATGCCTTTATCTTGCTGCCGGCCCGGCGATGGAGGCTCTCCACCCCGACCACGGGGGGCTTCTCACGGGGATAATCTCTGGCGCGGCGCGCTCTCTGGTCCCCGGACACTCCGGCGTCCCGGGCCTCTCTGATCCCGCCGATCCGTCGCACATATGCGTTATCTGCCTGCAGCTCGGGGAGAGGAGCACGCCAGTTCCCCCTTCGTGCCAGGTTTCGCCGCCGCGCACCGTCTCTCCTATGGCCGCGCCGGCCTCCCCGGTGCGCCTTGTGCCCGCCAGGCACTTCTTCCCCTGCAAACGCGGACCACCGCCTCCCCTCGCGTAATTTCCGTCCCATTAACGCTTCATCATTTCCGGAGTACGACCGGGCCGGCCTGAGTTGCCGGGCCGGGTGCCCGGAACCGGTAACCCACATCGGGGAGGAAACATGTGGTCAAAGACCATTCCGCTCCTGTTCTGTATGTTCCTGCTCGCCTCCGCCGCCGGGGCGCAGGAATCTGAGCCCGCGAGGAGCAAACTTGTCGATGATCTGCGGCTGGAATTGGCACGGCTCCACCACGAGATCGACAGCCTGAAGGCGCTCCGATCGGCCGACCTCGTGACGCAGAGCGACATGCTCGACAGGCTGGAAGAGAACCTCGAGAAGCGCCTGACCTATCTCGAGACGAAAATCGACGCAGTGTCCCGGGCGACCGCGCCCGTGGCGTTCAATCCCGGCATGACCGCGTTCATCAATTTTGCCGCGCGGGGGGACTCGAAGAAGGTGTACGATCAGGCCGACCCGTCCAACGAGATCAGCAACAGGCCGTTCCTGAGGACCGTGGAAATGGAGCTCCTCGGCGCCGTGGACCCGTATGCATCCGCCGTGGCGGTGATTTCACTCGAGAACCAGGCGGGAAAGGACTTCGGCGTCGATGCGGAAGAAGCGTACGGGCTCCTGAAGAGGATCCCCATTCTCGAAGACGCGCCGCTGGGGATGAAGGTCAAGATCGGTAAGTACAGGGCGCCATTCGGCGTGAGCAACAAGATCCACATGCACGACCTTCCGTGGACGACGCGCCCTCTCGCCGTGGCGCGGTATCTCGGAACAGACCACGGGGAGTTTTTCGAATCCGGGTTCAATCCCACCGGGATGGACATCAATTTCTACGTCCCGGACCCGATTCCTCAGTCGACGATGGAAATGAACCTCGACGTCGTGCGCGCGGGCGAGCTGACGCTTTCAGGCGGACGCGGCGGCGCTCAGCCTGCATATGTCGGACATCTGAATTTTTCGAGGGACTGGTCCAACGAGCACCTCCTCGTCCTCGGCCTGAGCGCGTACGAGGAACACGGGAGCGCGACGACGAGGCTTTACGGCGCCGACGTTACGTACAAATGGGCGCCTCTCGAGGAGCGGGAATCCCATTCCTTTGTCGCCGGCGGAGAGGTGTTTGCAGGGCGGCACGTGTTCTCCGACAGTGCGTCGGCGGTGTCGAGCAATTCTCCCGTCGGATGGTACGGTTACCTCCAGTATCAGACCTCGTACTGGCTCTATCTCGGCCTCAGGTACGACTGGGTGGAGGAGCCTTCCAATGACAGGCTCGTCACCCGTTCGGCGGGGGCGTACGCAAGCTACTACACGACCGAGTTCCTCCGGCTCCGGCTCGGGTTTGAACACCGGTGGAGCGACCTCCCGGTGCAGAACAACGTGAACACCGCGCTCTTCGAAGTGAATCTGGTCTTCGGGTCTCACCCGACCGAACCGTACTGGGTGAACAAGTGATCTTCTATCGAAAGGAATGCAAGATGAGAACAATGTCCGGGCTCCTTGTACTGTCGCTGCTCGCCCTGGGGGTTGTCCAGCAGTCTCCCGCCCGCGCGGGAAAGCTCAGGATCGTCACGACGCTCAACTATCTCCGGTACGTCGCGCAGGAGGTGGGGGGCGAGAGGGTGACGGCCGTGGCGCTCGCCAACGCGAAGCAGGATCCCCATTACGTGACGCCGACACCGGCGATGAACCAGCTGACCGGGGATGCCGATCTCTTCATCGAGAACGGACTCTCGCTCGACATCTGGGCGAAAAACGTCGTTGATGCGTCCGGGAATCCGGCAATACAGCCGGGGAACCCCGGACACCTCATCGCAACGATCAACGTCCCGGTGAAGGAGCTCCCGACCGAGGTCTCCCGCGCCTGGGGGGACATTCATCCTCAGGGGAACCCCCATGTCTGGCTCGATCCGTTGAACGTCAGGATCATCGCCGCGAATATTGCGGATCGGCTGAAAATGCTCGATCCTGCGAATACCGCCTACTATCAGTCGCGGCTCGAACAGTTCAGGACGCGGCTTGACGGCGCGCTCTTCGGCGAAGAGCTCGTCCGCGCACTGGGGAAGTCGGGGGGGGATGTTCTCGTGCGCAAGTCGATGAACAACGAGCTGGGGGAGTGGCTGAAGCTGCGGGGGCTGGAAGGGAAACTGGGCGGATGGATGAAGGAGGCGGAGGTTCTCAACGGCCTGAAGGTCATTTCCTATCACAAGACCTATATCTATTTCGCCGACCGGTTCGGCATGCGTATCGACGGCGAGCTCGAGGAGAAGCCCGGGATCCCGCCGCCGCCGCAGCACCGTGACGCGGTCGTCGAGGAGATCAAACGGGACGGCATCCGGGTGATACTCAACGATAACTTCTATTCCCGGGAGGCGGCGGACTACGTCGCAAGCAAGACCGGAGCGAAGGTGATAATCACCTATCTCGACGTCGGTGCGCTTCCCGAAGTCGATACGTATGAAAAGCTCATCACGTACCTCGTCCAGAACATCGCGCAGGCGGTCCGATGATCGAAGAAATATTCTCCTTCCCGGCGACGATGATATGGCCGCTGGCCGCCTGTCTCGTTCTGACCGGCATACACGTCTACCTGGGGGTCCACGTGATCGCGCGCAAGGTGATATTCGTCGACCTGGCCCTTGCCCAGATCGCCGCGCTTGGCACCGTCACGGGGGTCCTTCTCGGCTACGAGGCCGGAAAGGACGTCACCGCGCTCTACCTCTATTCGCTCGCATTCACGTTCTTCGGTGCGTTCATATTCTCGATCACCCGGATGAGGGGCGAGAAGGTCCCCCATGAGGCGATCATCGGGATCGTGTACGCGGTGACGTTTGCCGCGACGATACTCGTCCTCTCCAGAAGCGCCCTGGGGCCACAGGAACTCGACCACATCATCAAGGGGGATCTCCTCTGGGTCCAGTCGCATGTTGTCATCAAGACCGCCCTGATCTATGCCGCGGTCGGGCTGTTCCATTTCGCCTTTCGGAAGAACTTCATGGCGATCTCGTTCGACGTGCGCGGGGCCGAGGCGTCGGGGATCCGTGTGCGGCTCTGGGATTTTCTTTTCTATATGTCGTTCGGATTCGTCATCACGAGCTCGGTGGCGATCGCCGGCGTCTTTCTCGTCTTCAGCTATCTCGTCATCCCCTCCGTCGCGGCGATGCTCCTTGCGGAGAAGATAAGCACGCGCCTGGCGCTGGGCTGGATCGGCAGCTCGATCATCAGCTTCATCGGGGTGAAGCTCTCCTGGACCACGGGATTGCCGACGAGCCCTCTTATCGTCGTGCTCTTTGCCGCCGCGCTGCTCCTGACCGGCGTGTTCAGGTACATGAAGCTCGCTCCCCGGAAATTGACGGCCCTCAGGAACATGGCGGGCGCCGTCGCGGTCGTCGGCCTGTTTGTCGGCGGGCTCTTCTTTTTCAGAAGTCCGGAAGAAGATCCGCTAAGCCACACGCTCCACATGCTGGGGAGCCCGCTGAGCACCGACCGCCAGGCCGCGCTCTCAAACCTGAAGACGTACGGCGACAGGGACAGCCTCTGGCTCCCGGCGGTCTTGAAACTGCTCGGAGACAGGGATGCCGCGGTCAGGATCGACGCGGTGAATCTCCTCGGGGAGATGAAGAAGAAATCCGCGCTCCCCGCGGTTCTCGGGCTTCTTGATGACGGTTCGGACGAGGTGGTCCTGAGCGTTCTGAAGGCCGCGCAGGTCCTCGGGGACAGCGCGGATGCGTCCCGGCTCCTTGTCAGGGCGGCGGCGGTCGAAGACCCGGAGATGAAGACCGAGATCCTTGATGCGGCGCTTGCGATGGGGAACCCCGGAGCGGTCACGGGCCTGCTGCAGGTCGCCTCTTCCGGCGGCGTGTTCGCGGACGATGCTATGGACGCGCTGAAGCGCCATATCAAAATCGCCCCCGGGTTCGACAGGCCCGGAACGTTCGGCGCCTGGTGGAATGAACACCGGGCCAGAATCCGCCGGGACCCGGCGAGCGGCATGTTCGCGATTGCCGGCTGACCCTTCCCCGCCGGGGGCGCTCGTTTGATTCTCTTCCCATAGTTCCCTTCCTTTCATTGCCGCCGGGGAGACGCTCCCCGGCGGGAGCACGACCGTCTCCACCCATAAACATGCATACTATGGACTTTCCTTTTCTGCACCCCCGCGAGCAGATCGTGCGGATCATGGACCGGATCTATCGCAACAGGCTGACGACGCTCTCCGGGGGAAACCTCTCCGTCCGGGACGCGAACGGCGACATCTGGATAACCCCGGCGGGGATCGACAAGGGGAATCTCTCTCCTGAGGACATCATGTGCGTCAGGGCAGACGGCACTGCAGTGGGGCCGCACATGCCCTCATCGGAACTCCCCTTCCACAGGTGGATCTATGAACGGCGCCCGGATATCGCCGCGATCGTGCACGCCCATCCGGCCGCGCTTGTGTCGTTCAGCATCGTGCGCATCGTACCGGACACCGCGGTGATACCCCAGGCGAACGACGTGTGCGGCCGGGTGGGGTATGCCCCCTATGCGCTTCCGGGGAGCGAACAGCTCGGAAAGAACATCGCCGGGGCGTTTGCGTCGGGAGATAACGTGGTTCTCCTTGAAAATCACGGCGCGGTGACGGGCGGGACGGATCTTCTCAATGCCTACCACCGGATTGAAACGCTCGAATTCTGCGCGCGGACGATCATACAGGCAAGGAGGCTGGGGGAAGTCATCTCGCTCACCCCGGAGCAGATATCGTTTTTCGGCCGCCGTGAGTGCGCACTGCCGGAGTTCGACCCCGGTTACCGGACGAGCCGTGAACGCGAGCTGCGCGGGCTGATCGCCGGGATCGTCCGCCGTGCCTGCGAGCGGTTTCTCATGATATCAACGGAGGGGGTCGTTTCAGCGCGACTCGGGGAGGATGAATTTCTCATTACGCCGACCGGGCTTGACAGGGGAAGCCTGGGCAGGGATGACATCGTCCTGGTGAGCGGCGGAAGGCAGGAAAAGGGGAAGTGCCCGAGCCGGTCAGTCCGCCTGCACGAATCCATTTACAGGATGCATCCTTCGATCGGAAGCGTCATTACGGCGCAATCCCCGGGAGTGGCGGCGTATGCGGTCACCTCGCACGCGTTCGAGACCCGGACGATCCCGGAGTGCTACATACTCCTCCGCGATATCCCCGTGATCCCCTTCGGATCGCAGTACACGGCGCCGGAGGCGATTGCCCGGAGCGTTTCGGAAACCGTCCCCGTGATTCTGATTCAGAACGACTGCCTTCTCACCAGCGGAGCGACGATACTCGAGGCGTTCGACCGTCTTGAAGTTGCGGAAAACAGCGCGCGTTCTTTGATCGACTCGCAATCACTGGGAGACGTCGTTCCGATCGGCGCGAAGGATCTCGCCGATATCCGCGGGAAATTCTTCTGACGCGCTGGCCGCCGGACGTGCCGGTTCCGAAGGGCTTCTTCTTGCAATTGAACGTCCAAGACTGTACATTTTTCGAGGCCACGCTCTCTTAAGGATGTCTCTTCTCCCCGCACGATGCGAAGCCGCGGTGAAGGAACTGCTGAAGCAGTGATTTTACATTTGTACTTGCAGCCCACAACACTCCTGGAGGATACATGAAAACACCGGCCGGAATGCTCGTGTTCGCGTGTGCGATGACGTTTATGGGCGCCACTGCCCTCGGGCAGATCACAATCAACGCCGCGGACGTGTCAAACGCCTTTGCCGTTGGCCATTTGATCGCAACCAAGGTGGACACGGTGGCGACGAGTCTGAACATCGGAGCCCACGGGCCGACCTCCTGGGATTTCAGCTCACTCAGATCTGATTCTCCGCAGACGTTTACGAGCGTCGCGGTCGCGGGTACTCCGTACGCGGGTCAGTTCCCCTCCGCGACGCACGCACTCCAGACTACGCTCAACGTGAACGCTCTTGGACAAAGCATAGCTGCCACGGGGGATATCTATTTTCAGCTTTCCACGTTTCAGATTTCCAAGCATCTTCTCAATCTTGGCGAAAGGGCCACTGCGCCGACCATATCGGGGTCGCTCACGGCGAACAATACACCGGCGGATGTGTACTACGGCCTGCCGCTGGCGTACGGGACGACCTGGGCGAGCACGTATTTTGACACAACCGACATTCTTATTCTTACAAGCATCCTGTATCTGTCGAGCGGGGAGAGGCACAATGCTTCGTATACTGTTGACGCGTATGGGCCGATGACGCTTCCGGGCGGGTCCGTTCACGATGCACTCCGCATAAGGAAAACCGACAGCGTCGCAACTTACTTAAGCGTACTCGGTCAGTCACCCGTATTTTCTATTTCAAAATATGTGTATTACATATTCATTGCGAAGGATCTTGCGTCGGTCAACGTGAGAGCGGCCGATCCGCTGCAGCCAGATACCGGGACCATTCAGATATCAAGGAAATATGCTTCCTGGAACGATCAGATGGTCGCGCTTCCCATACAGCTCGTTTCGTTCGGCGCCTCGCTCGCTCCGGCCGGCGGGGGGGTCGATCTCAGGTGGTCTACGCTGAGCGAGGTGAACAACTACGGATTCGAGGTCCAGCGGGGGCTTTCCGCCGGCGGTGACTTCGCGACTGTCCCGGGAGGGTTCATTCCCGGGCACGGGACAACAACGGTGCCTCAGAACTATGCGTTTGATGACAAAGGCGCACCCACTGGCACGTCGTATTATCGGCTGAAACAAATCGATCTCGACGGCGCGGTCCACTTCAGCGAGCCTGCGCAGGTTGACGTGAGCCCTGCCGGAACCGGTCAGAATCTGCCTGCGGTGTTCTCCCTTGCGCAGAACTTCCCGAATCCGTTCAATCCGGAGACCGTGATCCGGTACAGCATACCCGCGAGAGCCCGTGTGACGCTGACGGTGTATAACGTGATCGGCGAGGCGGTCGCGGTCCTTGTGGACGGTGAGCAGGAGGGCGGATTCCACGACGTCAGGTTCGACGGCTCATCCCTCGCAAGCGGCGTGTATTTCTACCGGCTTCAGTCTGCGGGGCTGGAACAGACAAAAAAGCTCTCGTTGCTGAAATAAGCAGCAGTCCGGACCCACCGTCTTTGAGCCGTTCCCGGAGAAGACCGAGTACTTCGGCAATCCGAAAAACGCATGGATGATCAACTTCGGGGTGTCAGATCTCGACGCGATGGCAGCCCAGCTCAGGTCCGCCGGCATCGAAGTCGTCATTGATTCAGAGCCGTATCCCAACGGCAGGTTTGCCCGTGTGTACGACCCGGAGGGAAACGCGGTGGAACTCTGGGAGCCTCAGTAAAAGCGCCCCGCCCCCCCCTACACGCATGGACTCCGCCGCCGGCCGGGGGGGGAAGGCTGGTTCAGTCAGCGGTGCCTGCGCCTGTTCCCTGCTCGTCCTCCCTGGCGTGGCGGGCGAGCTCGTCCTGGAGTTTGTGCTGCTCGACGAGGAACAGTACGTACGCTATGAGAAGTATCCCGGTGAGTGAGAGAAAACCGATACCAATTGCTGGTGTCATCGCAGCCTCTGCATCATTGAAACGTGAGCCCCTCCCCCCCGGGGCGACGATGAACGGCGGAATCCCGGTCTAAGTTTCCCGGACGTCCGCTTGCATCCGAAACCTGCCTCCGCTGCGCCGCCGTGCTGCACCTCTGAGACTTACTCCCGCGGCGCCGCGGACTCTTTCTTCAATCCGGTATCATCACCTGGGCCAGAGCCAGCCGAACACTCCGCCGGTAAAGAGCGCGAAAAGCAAACCGTCAAACGTGTTCTTGATGCTTGTCGACCAGGCCCTCCTGTACCATATGGATTCTGACCATCCTCCGATGGCATAACAGCAGAATGCGGTGGTCCCCGCAAAACGGAAGACGGAGAGATAAGGGGCGCCGGTCTGGAGCGCGCAGTGTGTCACGTACGCTGCGAAAACGCTCACCACGATGCAGAAGACGAACCATTGAACGAGGTATTTCCCCATCGAAGGTCTTTCCCCTCCCCAGACCGTCAGGAGTGCTCCCGGCCCCTTCTTTATTTTTTCCTGGAACTCGGGCGTGCTCATCGCCTTCATGCT
>Ga0182019_10001925_pt1 | contig 10606 bp, 20 predicted proteins | sample 812E2MmetaG_FD_120483 | JGI IMG/M metagenome (GOLD analysis project Ga0182019, IMG submission 120483) | Permafrost microbial communities from Stordalen Mire, Sweden - 812E2M metaG | ecosystem: Environmental > Terrestrial > Soil > Wetlands > Permafrost | place: Sweden: Stordalen | collected... | reverse complement strand
TGCGTTATTGGCAATGTGGCAATATCACCGCGCCACGTCGGTCGAAAAGTCTTGCATCCCGCTGCGGAGGGGAGTATAGAGCCAAAATCGACCGTTTGGACGCGCGGCGTAGGTCGAATTGTTCCCTAACCAAAGCGAAAACATGCATTCTCAATGGACAACTTTTGGTGCAACCCCTAACTCGGAAGGAGGAACCAAACGAGCAGATGGCATCTACTAGCGCTCGCCATCGCAGCGGCCATAATCGGCTATTTTTGGTATCGCAAGCGCAATAAATCGAAGCTATCAGTTGACACAATTACATCTGAGATATCTGTCTATCCACTCAAATGAAAGGAAGTAATGGCAAAGAGTCACACGATTAGAACAAAAGGCGGTAAAACCGTCAAAGTTACTCACAGAAAGTCAAGGGCTACGTTTCTTTCATCAATTTCTAAATTCCTAGGAAAGCCGCTTGTGGGTTCAAAATGAAGAAATTCTTCCTTGCAATTCCGTTGCTTCTAACTTTACTCTCCGCATCCGCCTATGCAGACACGCCAATCACGAAGTGTTGGACGAAGGCAAGCGGCAAGACATGCATTGGCCCAGCCGCCGCCGTTAGCGTTTTCGACTACAACCTTGCAAACAAGAAAATCAGTGCTGGTTCGCTGTCTGCCGGCTATGCGCTATCAGTTGCCGACGGAGTTTTCTCGGCAGGAATGTATCTGAACACCGAAATTGGTTCAGGCGTTGTAAACAAGATTGAGCCGGCCGTTCTGTTTGGTTTCTTCAAGGACATCTACATTGGACCCAAACTCCACGCCGGTGACGACGGTACTTGGTGGAGCATCATTGGCGCACTCGGAACGCAGTTCTAATGGCTAATTACGTCTACGCGATTGTCTTCCCAGATGGCGTTCTCAGAAAAGATCCAGTTGAGTATCTTGACCTTGACCAAAATAGGGCGCTTCAATACTCAACAGATGTCTATCCAGGAAGTGTCGTCATCAAGCTAGAAATTGTCCCGCAGGGAGTCTAATGCCTAAGTGGATAAAGTCAGTCACCTACTTAGCTTCCCTAGCATGCAGTACAATCGCACTGTCCATACCTCAGTATGCATCCTTTCTAGTTCCCCTCTCTACGTTCCTCGCCGGTTATGCTACGACTCACCCTTCAGATGCGGTCAAGACTGCGGTAAGCAGTGAAGGCCCAAAAGGACAGACATGAATTTTCAATATGCTCAACCCTCACAGACTCCGGTTCCCGCCGTTGTCTATGCCATTCTTAATCAAGGCACCGTCATTGCCGTGGCTTTTGACCTGCAAGATGCACAGACCATCTGTGGATACAATAGCGCATATACCTATGCTGAAGGAGCAATCGTTGATTAACGCCCAAAAAAGTGTTGTCATTCCTCCCCCTGTTGTTACTTCTACTGTTCCCGTCGTGCAACCACAAACCGAACCCGCCTTGGCCGCAACCGCCTTGGCCGTACCCACTGCAAAGCCTACCGTGGCCGCTACGGTAAAGAAGCTATCTCTCAAGCTCACCGGAGCCGCGTTGCTATCTGCTATCGCCAATAATGCTGTAATCGAAGTTCAGGAGTCTGTTTAATGGACAAACTTTGGCCTATTCTCATCACCATGATTGTTGCTTTGCTCGCCGTCGCCATTGCTTATCGCGTGAAGCCACTTCACTCGGTAGTCTTCGGTAAGGGCTCGGCTCATTTGAATGACGCTGCTACTCGTGCAATGGATGCTACTCCAGGAAAGGCACCTTAATGAGCGCTTACTACTCTCCTAATACTATCCGTCGCCTTCATCAGTTGCATGGCACCAATGGTATTGCTCAAGCGTTGTCTCTCGGCGGTCAGTTGAACTTCAAGTTTGATGACTTGCCGCAGACCATGACAGCCCTTGGCCGCAAGCTCATTAACTATGTTGGAGCAATCCGGTTGAATTTCTCCGGTACTCTTACGTCTACCGGTGGAGCCATCATTCCTAAAAAGGTCTTGACTCCTATGCTTATTGCCTCTGTGCAGATTCAGGGAACCGAATTGGGTTCACCTGTTTCGTCGTCGCACATGCTCGGCGGCATCATCGATACCGATAGCTACATCCGCAAGGGATGCCGAGACGACCTGTTTAATTCGCCTGGCATTTCTTTGGGCGCCAATGCACCTAAGACTTTTAACTACACTGTCGATATTGTCCTTGGTCACTTCGGTCAGGCCAAGGGTCACCAGACATGCCCGCTTGCTCTGTTCTTGCAGCCAGGCGAAATCATGGTTAACTTGCCCACTAATCTCGCGGCAGTTGATACTACCCTCGCTGACGTTACTCTTGCAGGTGTAGGAGGCCCTACCGGCGGCCAGCCGATGAAGTGCACGGCTCACGCCGTGCTGATTCCCAGCACTGAAATCTTGATTGCCAATCCGTGGCAACTGACTCGTCACAAGGCCGTTGTTGGTGCCAATACCGATTCTATTCAAATCAGCAGCTTTGGTAATGCAAGCACCTTGACTGGCGTGCAATCCAAGTGTGGTATCGGTGCGTTGCTCTGGGCCTCAGATTCGCTAATTGGTCCGGCCAAGGGCTCTGGCTCCGTCTCCTCAATTACTCAATTCGCTGCTGACTTCCTCGGTTTGCGACAGAACAACGACCCTCGTGCCATTGTTCAGCAGATGTTTGCCGAGCTTTCCGACGGGCAGACTCTGCCCTATGGAGGCCTTACCGAAGACCATTCCAATCCTCTCTATCCTATGTTCGACCTTCAGGCGAGCGGTGGTGTCTATCAAGACTTTGACCTTATGGCCAGCGCCGAGTTCTTCCCAATTATCTCGCCGATGAAGTTCTTCGAGGCTTCAAAGCTCTTTGAGGCTGTTGGTAATCCGTCCTATGACTTGACCGGAAACTTCACTGGCTCTGCTCACTACACGTACATGGAAGGATGCTATCCATTCTCGATGGACCAACTGAATTCCTTGCTCGCAGTTATTCAACGCTCGCACCTCGGTCTTGAACTGTACCAGACTGACGACTTGATTCTCTCGACGAAGACATCTGACAATAGCGACCCAATGGCTCTTATTGCTTCGCCCGAGAAGCTTGTCTACCTTCCCCGCGTGGTCATTCCGCGTTCTAACCCGGCGGTTAAGTAATACCCATGAACTTTCTATCTACTCTACCACTTTGGGTTTACGTCATTGCAGGGCTTGTCCTTGCATATGTCGGCTACAAAGTGTGGAAAAAGAAGAAAGCTCAAGGTTACACTCCGAAGATTGCAAATCTGTCAGCGTCTGATTTCTCCACGCCTAGAGACAATCCAGAAGGAGGCAAATAATGACCACTTGGTTGATTATCCTAGTAGCAGCGCTTGTCATGTTTCTAATCTACTCGCACTTCAAGTCTAAGGTTGTTGTTGTCAAGCAATCTAGTGGCAGCAATTTTGGGTCTGACCTAGGCTCATTAGCAAACGCTTTCACGTCAATCTATAGCACAGTCTCGAAGTAAAATGGACACGAACATTGTATTGATACTTGTGCTTGTGTTTGCAGTACTGGCCTATAGCGGCTGGCACATGCACAAGGCATACAACCACGGTCAGTTACCGGCTGGTGCAAGTAGGCACCCAACTGACGTTAATGGCCTAAAAGGGCACTTCGATAGTAACGAGTTTGGGTCTGCCAATTTTGAATCTAGACTTGGCGGATTCACCGGAGCATTGAGAACCTAATGGAAACCTGGCAAATTATAGGTGTAATCCTGCTTATTGGAGTAGCCTTCTGGCTTCTCTTTTCATACCAGAAATCTAAGGTTGCTGCGGCGGCAGCAAAGGGTAAATCGAAGGGCTTAGGAGGGCAAATCATATCTGGTGCCGAACAGATTCCCGTCTATGGAACTGCCCTTAAAGCCGCTGTGCCAGTAATCAAGACCGTCAATAAAGCTCTCAACACTGTTAACGTAGAAATCACCAAGGGTTTGCAACATATTCCCGTTGCAGGAAAGTACCTCGCAATGCCAAATCAAGTCGCCGGGGCGGCAGTTAAAAAAGTCACTAGCTTCTTTGGGTTCTAAACATGCAAACCTGGCACATTTTTGCAATCATCGTAGCTATTGGTTTTGGCGTTGCTTGGTTCATGATGCGGAAGAAAACGTTGGCGACAGCTTCAACGCCGATATCAACCGAAATTCAAGCTGCACCTGGAGTATCGCAATCAACCGGCCAAGTAGCATCTAATCCAGCTCCACCACCTCCTAGAGGAGTAGTCGCTACTATTCAGTCTAACCTAACGCCTACCGGGCTCATGCAACACGTGCCTGTGGTAGGCAATACAGCAGCTAGAATTTCTAAAGCACCAATGGCTGTAAGTATCAAGGCGGCAGACATTGCTAACAACGCCCTATCTCACGTGCCTGTTGTTGGTAAGGCGTTAGCCGCTCCAGGTAAGGCAGTAACGAACGTCGCAAAGAAGATTCTTTCATTCTGGTAGTTTAAAGAGGAAGGGTGGGCGCGGAGTACGTCACTTCCGCCCACCCTTTGTGTCTCATGGAAAAACTCGCGTTGTTAGAAAGTGCGCTATGGATTGGAATTGCCATAGCTGCAATCATTGGCCTTGTATTACTTGTAAAGTTCATTAGCAATGCCTTAAATTCCGGCAGTAAGACAACTGAAGCAAATCCAAATGCTGACCAAAGCGTAGCTACTGCATCGGCTCTGAAATTAGCTGACCCAACTTTGTCTGACGCTGAAAGAGCATCATCTTTGAATCAATTCTTTGATACAGCTAAAGACCCTAATCCTCAGGGGTTCTTTGCTCGTCTATGGAGCTTGTTCTAATGAACTCTTGGATTGTCATTGTCATTGGTATACTTACTGCCTTCATGGCCTATCACTTTGTCTACAAACCATTGCAAGAAACTCTTAATAAAGTAGGCAGTGCGGCTGACAGTGCAACAGACGCTCTGGCAAAGAATGCAGTCAAGAAGAGTATGCTAGATGCTATTGGATTGGGGAGTGATGATTAATGCCATTGCAACATGAAAACAGAGACTTTCACGAGGTTGGAAACGACCAGTCCAAGGAGAACTATCAGCGATTTGAACACTCACCATTGGACGTACTGCAATTCACCTATCGGCCTACAGGCTCGGCGATTGATGCCGGTACTTTGTACAATGAAAGCGTCAGAATCTACTGCCCAGACGTTAGAGTGATTTCCAGGGTTGCTGTCATCTTTCAGCCGTCCAATCCAAACGACAAGTCTCAGTATGACCTCTCGACAATGAAGAACACAATCGTCGCCTACAGAGCAATGAACGCCATGTCTCGCATTGCCAGGGTTGGTGAAATCATCGGTAAGAATGGCGTGCCGTTTGAATTCCCTAAGTCTGACATCGACGGTATTGCATTTCAGAATGACGACGACATGCCTTGGATTGATATTGACCTCAGTCTAGCATTTCCAGGTGTACCAGGAACGTGGACTGTATTCTACCACGCCACTTCAAACAACAAGCTCAAGCGGCTCGAATGGGAGGGTTACATTTCCCGTGTAACCATGTCCGTTCAATCTGGCAGCAAAACGGTGATATATGGTCCAGGTGAATAATGCTGTTTTACATAATACTCGCAATTGTCGTACTGTTGGCTCTGCTATCGCTCTGGCAGCACAAGATGCCAGACAAGGCGGTTATGGACATGATTAGCGGCGTTGTTGAAGATGACCCTCAGACTCTAGCAGATGCGGCCGGTGTAGACCTAGATACATACTCGCTTGCTCGCGTAGCTCAATCGGAAGAAGGAGTAAAGTCAGATAGAGCTAAGATTGCTGTCATGTACGCGACCAAGAACCATTCGGAAAGAACCGGAAAGTCAATTACCGACATCGTCACTAGAGGTAACCCAAAACGCAGCGACTATGACCAGGCAAACGGTCGGTACGGTAGGCAAGGAATCCATCCGTATTGTTCAACCATCTGTGCTCCGACGGCGGCAACACTTGTACTTGCCCAATCTGTAATGGACGGCTCGGCCGTAGACGAGACTCAAGGGGCGCAGTGGTGGGACAATCCGTATGCGCAAGACGCGCTGGCTCTTGCCAATCCGAAAGACGAAGATACAGGCAAAGGATACTACACAAGCGAACAGATAAAGGCGAAGCGTGAAGCAAAGGGTGCAAAGATGGTTACTATTGATGGCGTGTCTACTAGGTTCTGGACTTAACATGGGATGCAACGAATCTTTTACGACTAGCACAGCAGCAATCACCAACGACTCTGACCCTCGGTTGTTAAGGTTTCAGCAACTAAATAACGATGTGCCTACGAACCTAGGAACAACCCTAGACATGGCATTGATTTCCAAGCCTGTAGTCATTCCAGGAACGCCAGCCATACTAGGTCCAATTGTCTCGCAGCTAACTGGCGGCACAACTGGTGGTGGAGCAATTGACAATAGCATAGCCTTGGTGCTTCAGCCCCCAACCACTCCAGATGCTGTCGCAAGCGAAATGCGCAATGGCGCAGTAAGATGGTTAATTAACTGTACTGACGGGTTCACGCTTCCAATCGTAATTGCTGAGTCAGATTTCCTATCGTTATGTGCAGCCCAAGGAGCATCAAGTGCTTCTTCTTTTACTTTGAACATTAGCACATATGCAAACGTCGCCGCCATTGTTGGCAAGACCATTGACTCGGTTGATTACACTACACTCAGCACCTGGACAACTACAAACTCTCGCGGCATAAAGTATGCAACTTCTTTTTTTCAAATTTTCTTGAACGCTGCAAACGTAGGAGCCGGATTGTTTCTTGAATCTGGAGACGGCGGGTCTGCCGGTCCTGGAATTGGCATTACTGTGCCGACAAGCCCGTTGATGAACCTAACGGTTAGCATTGTCACAAATGACCCCGCTGTAGATGTGACAATCAACGTACCAATAAACGCTACACAGATACTTGCCCATGCAACAGGTCCGCAAGCGGCATCTCAGGGCGCAACAATCCGCATGGGTGTTGATGCAAGTGCCTACATCGGCTGGACACTGCACACACTAGAGTCTGGATTCCTTGGCACCTACGGTCCTGCTACAGCTAATCCGCCATCTTTCATTCAGCCGGTTATAATCAATCCAGGTGTGGAATATGTCGGACCTTCCCAACCAATTAACTCTACGGCTATAGGCATGAATACCATTACCTTGGACAGAGTTATCGGCGCTGGATTTGACTTGGGTTTTGTCATCCAAATGTATCCCAGGAACATAGCTCCTACTCCAGACACTAACGGCCCAATTGTAGTAACTGAACCATACGAACTTCGCAATCGCAACCAAGCGGCATTCCGACTAGTTGTGAACCCGCCTTCAAGCTACGATACCGAAGTGTCCTACAACTACGTAATCCGCTGCTACGCATCCCAGGGAGTAACGGCACACGGTCAGTTCTGGACTCCAGTCCCGACGTGCGTATTTGATGAGAACGCTGCGGCCACTCCAGGCAACGGCCAAGTCATCGCAGCACTGAACCATATCGACGGTATGCCGTTCAATTACGGCGGCACAATCGTTGCTATCCCTGTTGGAGCATTCAGCGGTCCCTGGAACTACATCCGGTTTCTGTTCGAGCCAATCACTGTAGGCGAAGGCGGCACACTACCGAATTTCACTGGTTGGTCAATGCAGATTATTGCTAACGCAAGGGAGCTATAGAAATGGCAAAAGAAAATGAGTCAGTGGAAAGTGCGATTGCTGCTGCGGTTACCTCAGTGGCTGCAAGTGTACCTGCTCAGACGGATGATGATGAGAAGTCCGAAGACGCAAAGCTAGACCTCTTCGCCCGCAAAGTAAGCGACTCTGTTACCAAGGCCATTGCTGAGCTACTTAACCCGACCAAGAAGGAAGCTCCGGCTGACGATGAAGAAGAGGTTGAAGAGGAAGGCAAGAAGGTCCGTCGCAAGCGCAAGCCTCCAGTCATCCCTGCCCCTAAGAAACGAAGCTTCTTCCTGTTCGGGTAACCCATGTGGTCTATCATCGTAGACTTGGCCGCGCTAACCGCAGCATTTCTTACCTACATTGGTCACTAAAAGCAGGCGGAATCCTAGCTCTGATTTGCGCCCTCCTAACCGATTCCGGGCATGCTGGTATCTACGTGCCAGCAATCGTCGCTCTGGCATGCTCCCATAAGCTCACAGACCACAAATAAAAAAAAAGCCCATAGACAGCTTGCATTGCTGTCTATGGGCTTTGTTATTTAGGCTAGTAGTCGTACGGTTCGTATAGATGCTTTGGTGCGGAAGCGCTGCGAAGAAGTAGATACTGGATTCCTAGGACTGTAGCTTGCCCAGTCGCGAAGCAAAGTATGTACCACATCATGAAACGTCTCCGGCGTCAAGAATCATTCCGAAGACGGCAATCACCAAGAGAAAAACCATTAGGTGTATCATTGTGTAATTGCCTCCATTTCCTGCCGTGTTTTGAGGTTCGGTTTAGGTCGCAGTTTGTTGAGTGTTAGGATGGCAATCATGGTTTCTTCGAGACTGTACTGACGTCTCCAATCTCGGCAGTCTAGGCTATGCTGGATTGACAGCATGTGCAGCGAGTGAGTCAAGGGCTGCTCTCTCACGTACTGTTCGGCTGGAACAAATCCGTGCTGGCAATGTCGATGACTCTCCGGCGGCTCACGGTAATACATTCGATAACCAGGATTCTTCACGTGTCGGTTTGGTCGCTTCATTGATGTACTCCTAGTTAAGCGGACAACAGTTTGCGTAGCTTGCGGGCTGTGCTCTTTGCGTCGACCTTGGCTTGGGCTAGCTTTTCGCGGTACACATCGATTACCGGCATGAGGGCCTGCATGCCAGCATCTCCAGCATCCGCTTGAGCTTGAGCCGCTGCAATTTGCTCGTCGAGGGTCGCCCTTTTGGTGCCTTCAGGCGAGCCTGCCTTATTGGCCGCTCGGGTTGCCGCAATCTTGTCCTTGGTTTCGTCAGACATTGTCTTTCCTGCCATGTGACTATCCTGCTTTCTTTTTCTGCTTACCGGAGAGGGTCCGGCTACCCACGGAATTCTTCGTTGATGAATGCGCGAAGAGTCATCATCATTTCTACTCTATCTTCGAGCGGCATTGACTTGATGTAGGCAACTATCGTCTGGTAGTTTGTGAGAGGGGAGCAGTTCGCGTCAAGTACCGCCACCAGCCTCATGTTCTGTGTTTGTGTGTTTGACATAATTCTAGTGTGCTAGACGGCTGGCATATTGTCAAGCCATTCGCGATGCTTTTTTTCGATTTTTTCTAACCACTCGAAACTACTAAGGTTTCCTTGGCAAATACGGCCTAAAAATGCACATAGAGGATGGCACGAGATTTCACTGACCCATACTAGCCCAGCTCTCGTCCAGCCGGAGACGTCGCAGGGGTCGAGTGTCTCGGTGTAAGCGACGGTCAAACCGTGACCGAGTGACGATGTCGCAACTTTGACTTGAGGGTAACCTATTTGCCGCAGCATTGAGTAGCTGTTTCCGAGGTAGCAGTAGTTTTCCAATTGAACCACAACATATTGCAGTTTTTTGCCGTGAGTGATTAGTCCGGCTATGACTTTAAGTGACGGCGGAACTAGCTGAACCCTAGCGTGCAAGACAATGCCCACATGTAATTGCTGTTATTAGCAGTAATGAGCCGAGCATTAACAGAGCTAGAAATCCGTCGTCTGAAGGAGGGCGGCCAACCGGCTTCATGCCATAGTCGAAGTCGATAGGAGTCATTAGCTTACGAATCAGCCAATCCTCTGCGCGGTTTAGAAACGACATATACGAGACTCCATTCCGCGCTTGATGAACAGGAATTCATACTCATTTAGGTTGCCGACTATCTCAACCTCTCTGTCGTCAAGGAACCCATTGTTACGGTAATATGGTAGTTCCTTTCTATCCTGACAGAAAATCCCGATAGTGTCGGAATTAGAGATGGCCGCACGGGGGATTTCTTGTACGTGCTGAGCACAAGCCGATATAGAAACCCTATTGGTTCGACCTTGAGTGTAGAGTAAGCGCATATACGACCGTTTACTATCGCCACGAACCCACGCTCTTTCCCCCTGGCAAGCATCTGACAATTCGTCGATTCCAAATAGCACCCCTTTGTCTTCCAGACTTACGTTCCATATCTTTTTACCAACTTCGTCGAAATCAATTAGGTCCATCTCGTTCCCAGTTAGGCGCGGGCCTCTGACGATTGCCATTACATGGTTTCGATTGTCTGGTTCGACGCTGTCAAGCGCGTCGATGTGAGGTATTTCGGTAATGCCTTCAAACACAGAGTATGGAGAGACGCGATTCTTTTGGTCTGTGATAATCATATGCCTATGCGAACCCTCTGCGACTTCCATTAGGACTAGGTTGTTGTAGGTCTTGCCGCTGCCGGTATAGCCTATCCAAAGATGCCGAAAGCCGAATTCGCGCGATAGGGGTTCTGTGATGATTGAGAGGCACTCAATCTTCGATATTCGGCTATGGCTTGGGTCAATGACCTTTGTTTGGGGGATTTCCAATTGTTCCGTCATGCTTAGGTAGCTCCTCTTCCTTCTTCGGTTCTGACTTCTCGTATAGCGCCGTGCAAACCATCGCATT
>Ga0182019_10001924_pt1 | contig 10608 bp, 7 predicted proteins | sample 812E2MmetaG_FD_120483 | JGI IMG/M metagenome (GOLD analysis project Ga0182019, IMG submission 120483) | Permafrost microbial communities from Stordalen Mire, Sweden - 812E2M metaG | ecosystem: Environmental > Terrestrial > Soil > Wetlands > Permafrost | place: Sweden: Stordalen | collected... | reverse complement strand
TCCCTCTCCCGCCCGGCGGAGTAAATCCGCCGGGGTCCACCCTCACCCCGTTTGGTAACCATCCCGGCCTGCCTTGCAATGCTCAAGGCAGGCCGGCCGTTTTTTCCCCATGCGCTGACGAGATATATTTAGGCGGGAGAGGGCGTAGTCCCTCTCCCGCCGCGCGGAGTGAATCCGCGCGGAGCCACCCTTGCCCCATAAGGAAACCTTCTCGGCTGGACCCAACCAAATTTGGGACCAGCCGACCTTTATTTATTCATAAGCGGGAGAGGGCGTAGTCCCTCTCCCGCCCGGCGGAGTAAATCCGCCGGGGTCCACCCTCACCCCGTTTGGTAACCATCCCGGCCTGCCTTGCAATGCTCAAGGCAGGCCGGTTTTGCCTTTCAACCCCAAACCTGCGCCATGCATTTTTCCCGGCTGTCCCGCATTCCGGCATTCCGGCGTTCCGGCCTTCCGGCGGCATTTCTTTACCTTTTCGCTGTAAACGGGTAAAATGGGCAAGTATGGACGATCTGGAAATCCGTTTCAAGGAATTTCTCAAGCGCGATCCGGCCGACATCGCCGGCCTGTCCGCCTTTTTGGAACCCCATCTCGGCAAGGCCGGCGGACGGGCCCGGGAATGCGTTCATCGGTGGGATGTCGCCCTCAAGGAAAACGTCCTTCTGGAGGAACGGTGGACCCTGGCCAAATGGCGCGCCCGCGTCCTGAACGGCCATGGGCTGTCCTGGGAGGAGGCGGTGGAGATCTTCCGCGACTGCGCCGAAATTCCCCCCGACTATCCGGCCATCACCGAATGCCTGCAGAAGGATTACAAGAAGACGCCCGAGCGGGCCCTTTTAACCCTTGAAGACGTGTGCGCCCTCGCTCCGGAGATGGTGGTGCGTTTTCAGGGCAAGGCGGCCCGCATCCATGAAATCAACACGGCCCTCAAAGTGGTGAAGGTGCGCCTTGAGGGGGGCAGCCTGATCAGCGTCCCCTTCGGCTCCACGGGACGGTTCATAGACAAACTCGCCTCCACCCGGAACGCCCCCTCCGCCAAGCTTGATCCCCCCGACCTGATGGATCTGGCGCAGAAGGATCCGAAAGCGTTCCTGCAGAAGGTCCTGCGCCGACCGGAGGAGCCCGTCTCCTTCGAGGACATCCGCGAACTGCTGAAGGATCTTCTCCCGGAGGAGGGCTTGAAAAAATGGTGGGACCGGACCGTGGATGAAATTCCCCTGATCCGGCTCCCTTTCGGAAAAACCATGCAGTACCGTCTGGCGGATAACCCGGATGAGGTGGAATCGCTGGCCCGCCGTTTCGAGGGGTCGAAGCGCATGGCGTTCATCTCCGCCAACGCCTCCGTCTTTCCGGACGCCGTCCCCGCCTTCCGCGCGATGCTGGAAGGGGAGATCCGCGACGGGGACGCGCCCTCGGCCTACCGGGCCTTCAAGCGGCTTATGAAAGTGGATCCGTCGCACAAGCCCTCCTGGTCATTGCTGTTCGACCGGTTTCCACCCGCGACGCTTTATCCCGAACTGCCGGGAAGCCGCGACCGCCTGGGCCTTATTCAGGAGATCACCGATTCCGCGGCCCTGTCCGCTCTCCTGAAGCGGGAAGACAATCCCGCCTGCATCGAAGCCCTTTGGGCCCGCGTCGGAGGGATTGACACCGCGCTGGAGATCTTCCACAAACCCGATTCCGCCCCCGCCGTTTTTATCTTCCTGCTGGCGCGCGTGGGTGCGGATTCCGCCCTGACGGAGGCGGCCCGCCGCATGGGGGGCACTCTCCTGACGGCCTGCTTGGAGGCCTACCGGGCCCCCGGCTTCGCCCGCCTCATCCCCGAACTGAACAATCAATGGGACCCCGCGGTGGGCGCAGGATTTCTGCTGGGGTTGATCGAGCAGGCGGAGGAGGCGCGCGAACTGCTGGCTTTTCTCGACGAGCTGCAGGAGATGCATGTTACGTCGGCTCCCGTCGCGGCGCTGAAAACCCGCCTGCTGATGCGCTTTCCCGAGCTGAAGGCCCCGGAAGCCACGCTCTGGTGCACGGAGGAATCCCTGCGCCGAAAGCGCGAGGAGCTGGACCGCATCATGCGGGATGAAATCCCGCGCATCCGGACGGCGGTGAAAGAGGCGCGCGAGCTGGGGGATTTGAGTGAAAATTACGAGTACAAATCGGCGCGGGAGCGGTTCGCCCAGTTGCAGCACATGGCGGCGGGGCTCGACGCCGACCTCAAGCGGGCGCGTCCCATCCAGATTCCCCAGGCGGCCGATGCGGCCGTGTACGTGGGCGCCACGGTGGATCTTGAAAGCCGAGAGGGCGAGAATCTGACCCTGACCCTCCTGGGGCCGTGGGAGACCGATCCCGGCGCGGAGATCTATTCCTATGAATCGGATGTGGGAAAGGTTCTGGTCGGCAAGGAACCGGGGGATCCGGCGCTTCTTTTCGGCAAACTATACACCATCACCACCATCCGGCCATGGAGCGGAGCAAGATAGCAAGGCGTAGGGAAGAGGATGGGGTTTCAGGTGGATTACGTACCGCTATCAGGTTCGTCCGCACGGGTAAATTCCCATGGAGGATTCTTGGAGGAATCGTAGGAGACATCCCAGGAGGCCGGCATCTTCCATAGAAAAATGGATTGTCCCACCACCGCATCCGGCCGGTCCACCGGGACGAGCCGGCTGAAATAGCGTGGCTGGTAGAGGCCGACGAGATTCGTGACGGAGACGGCGATCCACGCGCCCCGGGGAAGCGTGTAATGCGCAACGCCTTTTTCGGGATAATAAAGGTCCTGGTGGAAGGCGGGCAGCGGTGTATAGGGGATTCCGTACGCGCCCGGATCGGTGGTTCCAAAATAACTCAGGTAAACGTGCTTCACGCCCGACCGCTCCATCCATGCCTTTAGCGCCGGAAGTTGCGTCCCCCAATCAAGGCTGGAATCCACAAAATAGCGGTACACCCCGTTTTTGGCGCCGGCGAATTCGTTGAAGTAGGCCAGGTGGTTGGGATGCTGGAGAAGCGTTCCCGCGGCCAGCCAGACCATCAGAACGGCCAAAAAGACGCGGTCCCAGACCTTATCCATGAGTTTCGCGGCACCCGCCCCGGCCGCCACCGCCATGAACGGAAACATCGCCAGCAGATAACGATGCCCGAACGGGAAGGGCGACGCGAGGGCGGAGATAAAGAGCAGTCCCGGGAATACCGCGAGAGGCCAGACCTTTCGGATCGGCGTTAAGAACGGAAAAAGGAAAAACAGGATGAGCAGCGGCGCGGGCGTTTTGAGGAGCAGGCTCAAGGGGAAAAATCCCAGGGGATGTCCCGGATGGGGTCCCCCCAGAAAATAACAGAGGCGGTGGGCGATGAGATCCTTGGAAATCCTGAACCCCGCCACATAGGCGGCGGGGAGCGGAAGGGAAGGCAGGCCGAACTGCGCACCCACCTCCGGCTGGGCGTGGAAAAAATACCCGGCCCAGAGCGTCAGGACCAGGATACCCAGGAACAAGAGCACTCCCAAGGCGGCCGTGCGCGCCCGGGATTTCCATCGGACTACGGCCACGAGACCGAGAATTCCCCAAAAAGGAATCAACAGGAGCGCGGTGTGTTTGGTCAGAAGCGCCAATCCTGTGGCGATGGCCCCGGCCAGCCCCGATCTCCAGGAAGGCCGCCCCAGCCATAAGAGCGCCGCGACCGCGGAAATGAAAATCATCAACGCCGAAGGCAGATCCGGCGAGACGATTCCCCCCTGGGCCAGTCCGTCCGGATAAAACACCCACAACGCGAGCGCCGCGAGCGCCGCTCCTTCGCCGAAGAGGCGGCGGGTGAGAAGGTAGACCGCCGCGCTCAGCAGGAGGGCCAGGCCCGCTGTGACCCCGCGGGCGGCCGTGAAAAGCCTTGCCGGGTCATTGGACCCCCGGTAAAGCATATCCAGGCCGAAGCCGATTTGATTGGCGGTTTTCCAATTCGACGACGTGAAATCGGCCCGCGGCCGCAGGGGGTAAACCGCCGCCCCCGCCAGAACCTTAGAGAGCGGCGGATGCTCGAGATTAAGCCGGAAATCGCCGGTGGTCAGATAGCTGTATCCCGCGGGGAGGTAGATGTTCTCATCAAAGGCGGGGCTGGTGCGCCGGATTTCATCCCACAGGAGGACCGCCTGAAGGAGAAGAAGCGCGGGAACGGCCGCAAGGCCCCACCGGAACTTGATTTAACGCTCCTCCAACCGGCTCAGGATCTTGATTTCCATGTTCTTCAGAAGGCGAACACGAATCCGGCCGAAATTTCCGTGGTTTGCAGAAGATTGTCGTTGTTCCAGCAATTATCGTTGTTGTCGTTATGGTGGCAATGCCCGTTGTCGAACGCGGTCCAGTAGGTCCGGATGTCGGTCCGCAGGGCGAAATCCCTGCTGAAATACACCTTGAAGCCGGCGCCGAGATTCCCGGAAAAGTGGGAATCGGTGAGGGTGCCGAAGCCCCCAGAGTCCGGATCGGGCCGTTTCGTGGTCGTGACGCCCATGCCGAGCGTGACGAAGGGGGAAAAGGCGGCATGGCCGAACTGGTAAAGAATGTTGGCGTGATAATAGTACATGTCGAAATCGTCCCCGGCCGTGGTTTCGGAATGGGTTCCGGACAGGGTGAACTCGATGGCCAGGTTTTCAAGGACAAAATAGCTTCCGCGCATCCCCAGAAGGGTGGAATCCTTGATATCCATGCGGGTATTCCCCGAATCGGACTCTAAAGTGAACGTATCCCCCAAATGGGATCCGCCGAACAGCTCAAATTCGGACGATCCTTCGCGCAAGCCCGCCAGAGCGGAATAACTGATAAGAAGAATACCGGTCAGAATCAACAACCGTTTCATAATAGAACCTCCTTGGTTGAAGCGGCTTAAAGCCGCGGCGACGGCCGGGCCCGTCTCGGGACCGGTCCGACAGATTGGGACAAAAGGGAAAAGACGCATGCGAAAGAAGGAATGGAACCGCCTTCCCGGCCCGCGCGGGACGATGCGACCATCCGCCTCCGGTTCATTTCCGCAGGAGCTCCTCGATCAGCGCACTGACCTTGGACTCGAAATTCTCGTCCAGGCCCGTCCACCGCGCGATCAGCTCGCCTTTCTTATCGAAGACCATGCTGACGGGAATGGAAACGAGGTCAAGCCGGCGGACCTCCTCCGGCGCAATGCGGTACACGGGAAGATCCAGTTTCTGCCTCTCGATGAAGGTCCGCGCCTTGGCCGCCTTGTCGTCCAGATTCACGGTCAGGATCTTCACGCCTTCCTTGGCATGCGCCCGTGCGATTTTCTGGAGAAGCGGGAGTTCCACGCGGCAGGGTCCGCACCAGGTCGCCCAGAAATTCACGACAACAACGCTCCCCTTGAGATCGGAGAGGGCGGCCGCCTTGTGATAGTCCAAATCATACAAGGTCAGGTCCGGGGGAACGCCGGCCCCCGCGAGAAGGGGGCAGAGTAACAGCAGGATCGGCAACGCTTTCATAAAACCATTATAATCAGGGGAGACCAACATGTCAAAAGCGCGTCTCGATCTACTCATGGTGGAACGCGGTCTGGCCGCCAGCCGGAATGAAGCCCAGGTGCTCATCCGGCTTGGAAGGGTGTATTCCCGGAGCGGCCGGCTGGACAAGCCCGGCACCCTGATTTCCACGGACGAAGAGATCCGACTACGCGAGGAAGACCGATACTTTTCGCGCGGCGGCTACAAGCTGGAGGGCGCACTGGACGCGTTCGGACTGAATCCGGAAGGCTGGACCTGCCTGGACGTGGGCGCCTCCACGGGGGGATTCACCCATTGCCTGCTGTTGCGGGGCGCCCGCCATGTGACGGCCCTTGACGTGGGACACCATCTCCTGCATGAAAAGCTGCGTGGCGATCCCCGCGTCACCGTTGTGGACGGCATGAACGCCCGGCATTTTCTTCCCGATCAGATCGCGGGCCCGGTGGATTTGATCACCGTGGATGTCTCGTTCATCAGTCTGGCCCTGGTGCTGCCGCCCCTGATCCCCGCCCTCAAGCCATCGGGATTTCTTCTTCCCATGGTCAAACCCCAGTTTGAAGCGGGTCGCGGGCAGGTGGGCAAGGGGGGCGTGGTCCGGGATCCGAAAATCCGCGAGGCGACGGCGGACAAAATCCGCGCTCTGGGAGAAGAGCTCGGACTGGCCTTTCTGGGATCCGCTCAAAGTACCGTCAAAGGTCCCAAGGGGAATGAGGAAATCTTCTTACTGTTTCGAAGATAGTCAGTGGTCAGTGGTCAGTCGTCAGTTGTCAGAGGTCGATATTCATTGGTCAGTGGTCTCTCCTTCCCAATGACAAATGCCTAATGACCAATGACTCCCTTTGCCCCACCGCCCTATTGCAGCCCAAAGGCGGCGCGGGCATCGGTGAGGGCTTCCACGGTCTTGCAGGTATCCAGAAAAAACGTGACGCGGCGGTCCGCTGGAATCTTCACCGCTACGGCCTCGGCTTTTCCGTACTCCCCGGCCGCGGCGTACACGGCGGCCAGGTCGTTCAACACCCCCACATCGTTCTGCGGCAGGGCTTCAAGAATCGCCGCCGCTTCAGAGGCGCGGCCGAGGCGCAACGTGCATTGCGCCAATGCGCGCCGGCCGGTCAGGGAGGCGGCCTTTTCGAGGAAGGGCAGGGCCGCGTCGCATTTATCCCGGCGCTTGAGCAGGATGCCGTAGCCCTCCACCGCGGCCGCGTCGTCCGGCCTGGCCTTGAGGTAGGCGGCCAGGTCGGCGTCGGCCTCCTCATATTTCCCTCCATATAGGTTCGCGAGCCCCCGCAGATAAAGCAAGGGGGCGGGGTCGGCGGAGAAACGGAGCGCATCGGATATCCGGGCGGCGGCCTCGGCATTCTTTCCTTCGAACAGCATCACCCGGCCGTATTCCGCCAGCAGGATGGCATTTGTGGGGTCCATTTGCACGGCCTGCTGATAGTAGGTTTCGGCGGCGGAGAATTCCCGGAGCTGGACATAGGCCTCCGCGAGATTGGCCAGGGCGGCCACAAACACATGATTCAAGGCCGTCGCCTGCTGGAAGAACTTGGCGGCCTCGGCATACTTATCCTGCGCAAACAAAGCCACGCCGTAAAGGTTGTAGTAGAGGGCATCGCCCGCATGGAGGATCAGACCCTGCTGCAGCACCTTTTCCGCCTCGATAAATAACTTTTGTTCCAGCAGGATCGTCCCCAGGAGCGAAAACACTTCGGCGGGCGGGTTGACGCCGTAGACCAGTTGCGCCAGGAGCGCCTGGGCCTGCTTTTTCTCCCCGCGATGATAAAGCGAGCGGCTTTTTTTCAGTTTCGCCTCCGGGGTCATCTCCTGTTGCGTGACTTGCAGGAAGGAAGGGGAACGCGTAGCGGCGGCGTAGGCGTCGTAGGCCTCCGTCATGGCGTTTTGGCCGACCCAGCAGTCGCCCTGGAGTTTGTAGATTTGCCGGTAGCGCTGCCCGGCCGTCAGGGCCTTGTCGGCCGCTTGAAGGCATTCCTTGTATCTGCCCTGCAGATAGAGATCCGAAAGGGTTTGGATGGAGGCCTGCACGCCGCTCATCTGTTCCGGGAGAAGGGCCGGCACCAGCTCATTCCTGATGCCTTGAAACTCCCGGGCGAAGGTATCGTTGAAAAGATCGGGATCCACCGTAGCATCGGGATAGGCGGCCAGGGCCTTGCGCAGGGCATCCCGCATGCCCTCCAGATTGCCTTTGCTGTAATCGGCCCAGGCCCCGTAGATCCAGGCTTGGGCCGCCTCGGTCGGAACAGAGGCCGCGGCGGCGATCTTCACATAGATCTCGTAGGCTTCCTGAAAATTGCCCTGCGCATATTGCCGACGCGCGTCGGTCCAGTCGTCCGCCCGGACGCCGACAACGGCAAATAGGGCCAGTACAAGAAAAATTCTCTTCACGGTTTTTTCTCCGGGTGCAGCGTGTTGGCGTATTGAAGGGTCTGCCCCTCCAAAATTTCGATTTCCTTGGAGATGGTCACATAGCCCGGCCGCCGGATTTCCAGCGTGTGCTTCCCCGCGCGGAGCATGATGCTGCCCTGCGGTGTATCTCCCACCAGGGCGCCGTCCACATAAACCGTTCCATAGGGCGTGCCTACGTTCACACGGACCTCCAGTTTTCCGGCCCCGGGGAACTGCTGCCCGAAGCGGTTGGCCTCCCCCTTGACCACCGCTATGTCCTTGGTATAGGAGGCGAAAGCGCTTTTATAGGTGACCCCGTGCTTCCCCGGTGTGAGCCGGATACTCAGTTGCGGGGGAAAGGTGCCAACCATGCGGCCATCCACATAAATATCGCAGGGCGCCGTCGCATAAAAGGAAGCCCTCACCGGTTCCGGCGCGGGCTCGGGCGGAGGAGACGGGCGTTCAGGGCGCTTTATCGGAACCGCGGCGGGCGCGGGCGGAGGGGGAAAATCGGTCTCGTGGAGAATCGGAGGCGGGGAAGCGCTTTGCAGGGGATTGGCCACGGCGACATGCGTTTTGATGGGCGGCGCCGCGGCGGCGCGCTTCCAAGCGAGGGTGCCTGCCCCCGCGGCCGCGAGAACCACCACTCCGAAAAGCGCCGCCCAAGCCATCGGGAATCGTTTTCGCGGCGGTTGAATCGGCGTTCCGACCGCGGGGGTCATTTCCATGGATTCGTCCACGGGCGGCACAGGCTTTGTGGGGCGGAGGTCCCGGGCCAGAGCCGCTCCCCTGGGGGACGCCAATTCCTGCCCCACCTTTTCCAGCGCTTTCTGAACATCCAGGGCGGTGGCGAAGCGCTGGTCGGGATTCTTGGCCAGGCATTTCATCACCATGGCTTCCAGGTTCCTGGGGAAATCGGGGATGAAGGTCCGGATGGGCTCGGGCTCCTTGTTGACGATGTTGTAGAGGATGGCGGAAATGACATCCCCCGCGAAGGGCTTGCGGTACGTAAAGAGGTTGTACATCAGCACGCCGAAGGAAAAGATGTCCGTCCGGCGGTCCAGCCGCTCGCCCTTGATTTGCTCGGGGGCCAGGAAGGCCGCCGTGCCCAGCGCGATGCCGGTGTGAGTGAGGTGGCTTTCCAGATGGATGGACTTGGCGATCCCGAAATCCATGATCTTCACCGAGCCGTCGTGCTGGATGCGGATGTTGGCGGGTTTGATGTCGCGGTGGATGATGTTGTGCTCGTGGGCGAAATGAAGCCCCTTGCAGACCTCGATGAGGATGCGGATCGCCTCCGGAAGGGGGACCGCCTCGCCGGCCTTGATCTTCCGGTCCAGGTCCTCGCCCGTCAGGAATTCCAGGACGATGAAGGGGATTCCATTCTCGATGCCGAAGTCGTAAATGGTGGCGATGTTGGGATGCTGAAGGTTCCCGGCCATTTCCGCTTCGCGGAAAAACCGGGAGCGGATCTCCTCGTCCTCCACCTGGCACGTTTTGATGGCCACGGCCCTCTTGATGAAGGGATCCCGTCCCTTGTAGACGACGCCGAAACCTCCTACGCCGATCTTTTCTTCAATCTCGTATTTTCCAATCTTCTCCGGCACAGAAGCTATTCTACTGAAACCACTGGCATAATTCAAGCAAAGAAATGGATTTTCTTGCTAAAATGGCCTCATGTCCACGCATGACGCCGTCATCGTCGGGGCGGGCATTTCGGGCGTGGCCCTGGCGTTCGAGCTGAATTCACGCGGCAAGCGCACCCTGGTCCTCGAAAAAGAGGACCACGTGGGCGGAAGCATCGTCACGGCCCGCAAGGATGGGTATCTCATCGAACTCGGGCCCAATACGGTCCTAGCCAATTCCATTCTTGTGGGCCGGCTTATTGAAGCGTCGGGCCTGGAGCCCCGGCGGCTGGAGGCCTTCACCGTCAACAAGAAGCGGCTTGTCCTCCGCGACGGGCGCCTCATCCCGCTGCCCGCCAATCCCCTCGCCTTCCTGACGACGCCGTTGTTTTCCTTCAAGACGAAACTGGGTTTGTTCAAAGAACCCTTCATCGGGAAAGCGGCCCGGGAGGAGTCCATCGCCGAATTCGTGCGCCGCCGCCTGGGACAGGAATTGCTCGATTTCGCCATCGGCCCCTTCGTCTCCGGCGTGTATGCCGGCGATCCCGAGCGCCTCTCCATCCGCTGGGCCGTGCGCAAGATCTACGCCCTGGAGCGCAATTACGGCTCGCTGATCCGCGGCGCCATTCGCAAACGGAAAGGCCCCCAGCCCAAGGGCGGCCTGCTGAATTTTCCTGAAGGGCTGGCTGAACTTCCCCAGCGGCTTGCCGAACGCTCGGGCGCCGTGGTCACGGGCGCGGCAGTTGAGAGGGTTGAAAAGATCGGCGCGGGATTCAGGATCGGATATCGGACAAATAACGGGACGGAGATTGCGGACGCACCGCATGTGATATTGACCGGTAACGCCAAAGAGGTCTGCAGGATACTGAAGTCCCTTGATTCCGATTGCCTATTGAAAGATTTGCCCTACGCCCCGGTGGCCATCGCGGCCATGGGGTTTAGCTGGGAAGCCGTCGCGCATCCTTTGAATGCTTTTGGTTTTCTTGTGTCCCAAATTGAACGCACTCCCCTGCTGGGATGCCTGTTCACCTCGTCGCTTTTCCTGGGGCGCGCGCCGGAGGGGAAAGTCCTGCTGACCGCGTTTCTGGGCGG
>Ga0182019_10001923_pt1 | contig 10611 bp, 15 predicted proteins | sample 812E2MmetaG_FD_120483 | JGI IMG/M metagenome (GOLD analysis project Ga0182019, IMG submission 120483) | Permafrost microbial communities from Stordalen Mire, Sweden - 812E2M metaG | ecosystem: Environmental > Terrestrial > Soil > Wetlands > Permafrost | place: Sweden: Stordalen | collected... | reverse complement strand
GTCATCGGCGAATGGGGCTCCGAGAGTGCTCAAGCATTGGCAAATAGGGTTACCCATGCCTATGCCTATTCTCGAGACACCACAGCTGCTGGCATGTGTCCTGTGTGGTGGGACAACGGGGGCGTATACGCATTATTCAACAGAACCACTGGCGATCAGACCTACCCGACAATTGTCAATGCAATCGTCACAGGAGCGCAAGAGGGTCTTGCGAATCCAGGTGTCTACTCAACATTCGCCAATCCCTGACGAGAATCGACTACACCGTACTGGTCAAGGTTCCGCTAGCGGAGCTCTGAAAATGTCGTTCCCTTTGCTGTCCAGGGCAACGATGACCGGGAAATCCACGACCTCAAACCGCCAGATCGCCTCAGGCCCGAGGTCTGCAAACGCGACTATCTCGGCGCGCTTGACCCTGCGGGACAGCAGCGCTGCTATCCCTCCGGTCGCCACACAATACAGCGCCTGGTAGGTCCGGCATGCCTCAGTGACCTGCGCCGAGCGTTTGCCCTTCCCGATGGTTGCCCTGACCCCCTGGGACAACAGCAAGGGCGTGTAGGGGTCCATACGCGCGGATGTGGTCGGTCCGCAGGGTCCGATGGCGTCGCCTGGCCTCGGCGGCGCAGGGCCGCAATAGTAGATGACGGCGTCGGCCAGTTGTAACGGCAACGGCTGCTTGTCATTGATCAGTTGCGCCAGTCGCTTGTGTGCGGCGTCGCGTGCGGTGAACAAGGTGCCACTTATCAACAGGTCATCACCGGCCCGCAGCGAGGGAATCTGCTGGATTAACTCAGAAATCGCCAATGAAAGTGACATAGTCAGATGGTCTCGGTCATTCGCCGCGTGGAATGGCAGCTCATGGCGATAGCAACCGGCAGGCACGCGATGTGACAGGGCGCATGCTCGATATGCACCGCAAGCGCGGTAGTCTGGCCGCCCAGCCCCATGGGGCCGATCCCAAGCGTGTTGATCGCATCCAGTAGTTGCTTTTCTCTCGCCGCATAGGCAGCTGCCGCGGGTGCGGAGCCAATCCGGCGAAGCAGCGCCAGCTTGGCCAGCTTGCCGACCGCGGAAAAGCTGCCGCCAATGCCCACGCCTACGATCAACGGCGGGCAAGAGTTGATTCCCTTTTCCCGCACCGTCTCGAGCACGAATTCGACAATCGACGGCCATCCCGCCGAGGGCGAAAACATGCGCAAAGCGCTGGCATTCTCGGTGCCGCCTCCTTTGGGCAAGACGGTGATCTCGATCTGGTCGCCGGGCACAATGGTGACTGTGAGCTGGGCCGGGGTATTGTCGTTGGTGTTCACGCGGTCCAGCGGATCGGCAACGATGGACGTGCGCAGATAGCCCTTGGCATAGCCGCGCGCCACGCCTCGGTTGACCGCGTCCGGCAGGCTCTCGCCCTCGATGTGCGCGTCCTGGCCTATGTTTAAGAAGACTTCGGCAATGCCAGTGTCCTGGCAGAGCGCAATCGACCTCTCCTGTGCCACACGGGCGTTGCCAGAGATCTGGGTGAGTATCTCCCGGGCGCGGGGAGATCCTTCCTTCTGCAACGCCTTGCTCAGCGCCTCCTCGACGTCACCCGGCAAGAAGTAGTTTGCCTGCTGGCATAGACGCGCAACCGTCTCAGTGATGTTTGCTGCTGGAATGGTCCGCATGGGTCCTGCTGACAATCACAGAAAGTTCAGCCTCAGCCGGTCCTGTTCAGATTATTGGATGATCCCCAATGATTCCCGATTGCGAGGATCTTGAGAAGCGCCAGTTCCGGGATGGATACTAGCACCCTCGCGTTCTGGCGACGACCGACGCAAGGCGACTACATGGGGAAAAGGTAGGTTGCCAGACGGCAGCACCGTCGATTGCACGACCGGAACCGGCACGCCGTAGCCGGCAGGCTACCGCCTCCCCTTGCGCCACAAGATCTCGACGCGGTTCTCGCAAACCAGGTCTGGCAGGCGCGCCATGCGCGCAAAGCCGAGCTTCTTGTAGAAGCGCGCGGCAGCTAGATTCTTGCTGTCCGACGAGACGTAGAGCCAGCGGCGATGGGCGAAGGTCGCACGCGCCACCTGCTCGACCAGCGCACGGCCCACGCCCTGGCCCGCCGCCTGCGGCCGCACCGCGAGCAGCGCGATGAACGTGCCAAGCAGAAAATCCGGCTGAAACACCACGATGCCGAGGATCGCCTGCTGGTGCACGGCAGCCAGCACGCAGCCGGCACGCGCGCGCCGCAAGAGCCATCGCCCAAGCGGCGCAACCCGAAATCCCATCGACAGCCACGGCTCCATGGCGACAATCCATTCAGCCTGGCGGCGGGTCGCCGCGGGCTCAAGTAGGCGGATTCTCATCGAGGATTCCTTTCACCGGCGCTGGCTTTCGCTTCTTGCTGTGCAGCGGACGAAAGCCAAAAGGCGCGGGCCGGGCGGAGACCGGCTGGGCATCGGGCCGTTGCAGGAGGTCCGACAGGCTGACGAAGCCAAGCCCCTTCTCGCGCAGGCCGCGAATGATTTCGGGCAGTGCCTCCTTGGTGTGCGGTCCGCGCCCATTGATGTGGAAAATCACAATGGACCCTGCTTTGGCCGCGGCTAGCACCGTCGCGACCATCTTCTCGGCGCCTATGTGGCCGCCCGCATCGCCCGAAACCACGTCCCATTCCACCGTGGGCAAATGCTCCTTGGCCGCCATGCGCACCACCGACCGATTCCACGCGCCTGCGGGTGGGCGAAAGGCGACCGACTTGCGACCTAGCTCGGCGATAATCGCTTCGGTGCGCACGATCTGCTCGACCGCCTTGCGCCGTGGGATGCGGGTCATGCGGGCATGCGAGTAGGTGTGGTTGCCGAATTCGATCCAAGCCTGGGCGGCCAGCTCCTTGGCCTCGGCAGGATGGGTCTCAATCCAGCGCCCGGTGGGGAACACCGTCACTGGGATCTGCTCGCGCTTCAAGATGTCGAACACCTCACGATCGAATCCATTGCTCTGCTTCCGGGTGGCACAGGCGTCGAAGGTCAGCGCCACCACCGGGTCGTGGGTACGCACCCGCGCAATGGCAAAACCGGGCAGCGGACTAGCAGGCGGCTCGGCCAACGGTGCGGCGTCATTCGGCGGGGCCGAATCTGTCGGGGGTGCAGCGTCTATCGGCGGCGCGGAGGCATCTTGCGCGGAAAGCAGGGCCGCGAACAAAAGCGCATTCATTGGCTACTCTCGCAGTCTGAGTGTCATGAGGATGGCATCCTCGTCGTTGTCCTCATAATAACGAGCGCGCATCCCCACCTGCTCAAACTTGAAGCTGCGGTAGAGCGCCTGCGCCGCCAGGTTCGACCGGCGCACCTCGAGCTCGACGGTCTTGTAGCTGGCCCGCCGGGCCACCTCCAGAACATGTCGCAGCAGGCGCGCTCCGTGACCCTGGCGTCGCGCCTCGGGGTGAGTCGCAATGTTCAGGATATGCAGCTCGTCGGCCACCAGCCAATAGTCAGCGAACCCCACGCAGCGCCCGGTGACGGTGTCGTGCAGGACTTCGACACGCGCCCAAGGGCGCGCCATTTCCTCCTCGAAGGCCTGGCGCAGCCAAGGGGTGCGGAACGACAGGCGTTCGATCTCCATGACCGCGTCCAAGTCAGCCGGGGTGAGCGGCTGGATGAGGTAGGGCTGGCAAGCCTTGTTTGCGGCCACGGATCGCCTGCAGGTCGGCAGTAGCTTACAACGGGTTGGGGCCGCCGTCGCGCAGACCGGTGGCCTGCACCAGCATGGCCCAGAGCGCGTCCACCCCCTCGCCGGTTTCCCCGGAGACCAGCGACGCCGCCGGCGCGTCGGGGCCAAACGCCGCGCGTGCCTTGCGGCGGGCTGCCCCGTGCTCGGCCGTGCGCAGCTTGTCAGTCTTGGTCACCACCAAATGGTTCGGCACCCGCTCGCTGCGCAGCCATTGCACAAGCTGCAGCTCTTCTTCCCCGGGCGCCCGGCGCGCATCAAGCAAGATGAGAAACAGGCGCAGCGACGAGCGCGCCTTCACATAGCCTTCAACCAGACGCTGCCAGGTATTGCGCTCGTCGCGAGAAACCCGCGCGTAGCCGTACCCGGGCAGGTCAACCAAGCGCAAGGTGACCCGTTCGCTGGCTCCGGGCAAGCGCAGGGCGAGGTCATAGAAGATGATCCCGCGGGTACGCCCCGGCGTCTTGGACACGCGCGCCAGTGCGCGCCGGCCAGCCAGGCGGTTGAGCAGAGTCGACTTGCCCACGTTGGAACGGCCTGCGATGGCCACCTCGGGCGGCCCCTCGGGCGGCCAATGACCAGCCTCGCGCGCTTCGGCCAAAAAGACGGCATCGAGGACAAGAGGCAGGTCAAGCTTGGCCATGGTGGCAACAGTGTACCGAAGATCTCGAGGGCGAGGGTGTTTAGCCCCACCGGCCCCCCCACCGGGCTTGGGCTAGCAAGAGCAGTAGGTGATAGTCTCAGGGAATATGCGTCACGGGAATCGAGCGATGCCACGAGAGAGCCGCAGCTTCTCTTCGGTCGCGGAACTCATTCCCCGATTCGGTCACACGCGTATGCGGTGCATGCGATACCCGCCGGGCCGCACCGAAACAAGATGGCCGGCAAGCTGTTCTCGTTCGACGTGGTTCCAGAAGGCCGCGAACATGGTGTCGAGGTGTGTTGCGGTGAGAGTCTCAGGTCCGCGAAGCAGAATGATCGCCAGAGGTGCTGGTCGAATGGGCAACGCTGTCGCTCCGATGTCGCGGGTCACGAAGATACGATGCTCGGCCGCCGCGTGCCGCCAGAGGTAGTCATCCGGGCTGCCGCGAAACGGCTGTGCAGTGACTTCGACGACGTCGTGCCCCTCTGACCTGAGCCGCTCGGCAATCCGGCGGGGGACGTTCTCGTCAAGGAAGAAGCGGCACAATCCGCTCCTCGCCAACGACTTCGGCAGCGTAGGTGAGCGCCGCGAGCACCTGTGCTCGGGTCAGACGGTACTCGTGCATCACCTCATCGACAGTCATGCCACCGCCCACGGCGCCCACCACCAAGGACACGGACATGCGGGTTCCCTTGATGACTGGTTTGCCACCGAGAATCTTCGGATCGCCGGAGATCAGATGTTGCCACTCATCAATCTCGCGGCGTCGTGTAGCTGCGCTTTGCCGTGCCATTCGTGGACTCCTGCGTTTCCGCTGCCTTTCAAGTCTACGGGATCTCTTACGCGAAAGACACCAACACCTTTTCCACACAGAGGCACAGCTGTCATCTTTCGTCTCCGGCTCTGTGGCCTCTGTGTTCTCTGTGGTGAAGAAGCTAGAATCTCCGCATGTTCAAACTGGTCGGCCTCACCGGGGGCATCGGCACCGGCAAATCCACCGTGGCACGCATGATCCGCGACTTGCGCGTGCCGGTCATCGACGCCGACCTGTTGGCCCGCCAGGTTGTGCAGCCGGGACAGCCCGCCCACGCCGAGATCGTGGCTGCCTGGCCCGATGTCGTCGACCAGAGCGGCGCTATCGATCGCAAGAAGCTGGCGGAACGGGTTTTTGCCGACCCGACCGGCCGCACACGTTTGGAGGCCATCACCCATCCGCGCATCATGGAGCGAGTGCGCGAGCAGACCGATGCGCTCCGGCAACAGGGTTTTCGCCTCGCCTTTCTCGAGGCCGCCTTGCTGGTCGAAACCGGCCGGTGCCGTCAGCTCGACGGCCTGGTCGTGGTCACCGCCAGCGAGGAGCAACAGGTGAGCCGAGTGATGGCCCGCGAGGGTTGGAGCCTTGCCCAGGTCCGCGCGCGGATGCGCGCCCAGCTTTCCCTGGAGGAGAAGCGCCGAGCCGCCACCGAGGTCATCGACAACTCGGGCGACCAGGCCACCACCCAGCGCCAGGTGGAGTCCCTGGTGCACAGGCTTCTAGGACCGCCTCTCGAAGATTCATAGCTTGTTGGGCGGTCAGGTTGACGGCGGCGGTGCCGAAGGCCGGTGGCCGGCGGGCCGGAACCCGCGTCCTCGCTGGGAACCGCAAGAGAGCTGTAGAGCTTCTTGCGCTGGTGTCGTAGAATGTTGATCGACTTCGATTCTGTTGCACCATGGGTGGACGGAAAATGTTTGCCAAAGAAGCCGAAATGACCCATCCCGTTGCGAGCTGGATGAGAGCCAGGGGCTTGGACGTCAAGGCGGAGTTCCTGACCCCATGGGGCATTTGTGATCTCGCAGGTCTGAGCTTTGACCCAAGTAAGGTAGCTCGCCGCCTCCAACTGAGACAGACGCGCTCGCTCACTTCGATAACTCGCGCCGTGCTGCTTCTGCAGATCCCTGACATTCAGGAGAGCAGGTCCGTGACTCTCACAAAGCTTGTTCGGCAATTCGCTCCATCAATTCCAGGGAACGTCATCCGTACGGAGATGGCGCGACTCGTTGCCGACGGATTCGTGGTGACTTCCTCACACGGTCGTATGCAGAAGCTGAACGGCTGGATGCCGCTTCACGATAGGTTGATCTCGGTTGAGCTGAAGCGGGCGCGCATCGACGAGGCGATGGACCAAGCGCTGAACAACCTGGGATTTGCCGACGAATCCTATGTGGCTCTGCCGACTGACGTCGCCCAGCGCGTTGCCGCCAATCCGTCGCGCTGGAGGCCATTCCTTGAGGCGGGTGTTGGTGTGCTCGCGGTGGCGCCGCAGCACTGCGATGTTCTGCTGCCCGCGCGACGAACAGCGGTTTGGACGAATCCGGCTGTTCAACTCTACTGTGTTGAAAAGTTCTGGCGCACCCGTACTAAAGGCAGCTGAGCATCAGCGGTTCTGCTATGGCTTCGGGTCTCCGTCCTGTCCCCTCGTCCTCGAGATCAGGAAGCGACTTGCCCAAAGCATAGGCTGTAGACAGGTCTTGGAAGAGCGCCATTGAACGGCCCGCTTTGGGGACCGCTCAGCCGGCCACGAATCTTCGAGCGGCGGTTCTAGAACCCCACAAAGTACGGCAGCTTCTTCGCCAGTGCGACGATGGCGTCGCGATTGGCGAGTAGCTCACCGGTGGTATCCCAGCGGCCGTCGAGGAACTGCTGGCGCACACCCTCGGGAATGCGCAGCGACACGCGAACTGCACCAGTGCTCACGATCTTGTCCTTCAGATCTACGGTCACCGCAACGGTTGGATCCGCGGTTACCGCCTTTTGCAATGCCTCGATCGACGCCGCGTCCACTGTCACGCAGGGCAGGCCCAGCGAGACGCAGTTGCCGAAGAAGATCTCGGCAAAACTTTCGCCCACGATGGCGCGGATTCCGTTGCGCCACCGACTGATTGCCTGGGGCGCGTGCTCACGTGATGAGCCGCAGCCGAAGTTCTTGTTGACCAGCAACACGCCGGCGTCACGGAATTTCGTTTCGTCGAACGGGTGCACGCGACCCTGCTGTTTCAGTTGGGCCCGGTCGTCTTCGAAGACATGCTCACCCAGACCCTCGAAAGTGACCGTGCGCAGGTAGCGCGCGGGAATGATGCGATCAGTGTCGATGTCGTTGCCGTGCAGAACAATGCCCTGTCCCTTGATCACTATGCGCTTCGAGTCGTCCATGACAGATCTCCTCGCACTTAGCTGTGGATACCAAACACTTGGCGTGCGTCCGCCACTTCACCTGCGATGGCCGCTGCGGCCACCATGATCGGGCTCATCAGCAGGGTGCGCCCGGTGGGGCTGCCTTGCCGTCCCTTGAAATTGCGGTTCGATGACGAGGCGCTGAGCTCAGTGCCCTTCAACTTGTCGGGGTTCATGGCCAGGCACATCGAACAACCAGCCTCGCGAAACTGGAAGCCTGCGGCGGTGAAGATCTTGTCCCAACCGCGCGCCACGATTTCCCGCTTGATCTGCATCGACCCGGGCACCACCAAGGCCTGCACGTGCGGCGCCACCTTGTAGCGGCCCGACTTCAGTATTTCGACTACCGCCTCGAAGTCAGAGCGGCGCCCGTTGGTGCACGAGCCAATGAAGGCCACGTCGATCTTCTGGCCCTTGATGGGCTGACCCGGCTGCAGCGCCATGTACCGGTACGCCTCCTCGGCGCTCTCGTGCTCGTCGGCAGGGAAGGCGCTGGCCGCAGGAATGGTCCCACCCACCGCGACCGACTGCCCCGGAGTGATGCCCCAGGTGACCATGGGCTCGATATCCTGCGCGCGGTACTTCACCACGTCGTCGTAGTGGGCGTCGGCGTCGCTCCGCACGCTGTCCCAGTAGGCGCGCGCGCGTTCCCATGCCTCGGCCTTGGGCGCGTAGGTGCGGCCCTGCAGGTACTCGTAGGTGACCGCGTCGGGGTTGATGTAGCCGCAGCGGGCGCCGCCCTCGATGCTCATGTTACAGACGGTCATGCGCTCGTCCATGCTCATGCGCTCGATGGTGTCGCCCGCGTATTCGTAGGCGAAACCCACCCCGCCGTTCACGCCCAGCTTGTTGATGATGAAGAGAATGACGTCTTTGGCGGTCACCCCCGGGCCGAGAAGGCCGCTGACCTCGATGCGCCGGACCTTGAGCTTGTCCATGGACAGGGTTTGCGTGGCCAGCACGTCGCGCACCTGTGAGGTGCCAATGCCAAAAGCGATGGCGCCAAAGGCTCCGTGGGTGGCGGTGTGGGAATCGCCGCAGCAGATGGTCATGCCCGGCTGGGTGAGTCCGTTCTCCGGGCCCACCACGTGCACGATGCCCTGCTCGCCATTTTCCGGCGCGAAGTAACGGATGCCGTGCTTCTTCACGCTGGCTTCCAAGGCACGCAGCATGTCCTCGGCCAGCGCATCCTGATAGGGACGCAGTTGGCTCGCTGTCGGGATGATGTGATCCACGGTGGCAAAGGTGCGCTCGGGGAACAACACCTTGAGCTTGCGTTCCTCCAGCATGCTGAATGCCTGCGGCGAGGTCACCTCGTGGATCAGGTGCAGCCCCATCAAAAGCTGGTACTGCCCCGACGGCAGGCGGCCTACCGTGTGGCTGTCAAAGACTTTTTGGTACAGTGTCTGTCCCATCTTCTCTATTTCCTTTCTTTGACCGATTCTGCGTAGTTCGTAAGACGCTGCGCCAGGCGGGTTCCGAAACGGGTGAAGGCGTCCAGCCCAGCGCTGTCGAATCCACTCCACACCGCAGAAATGGCGACTTCCCGCTCGCGGCGCAAGCCCTCGATGCAGCGCTTGCCCTTGGCGGTCAGCTGATAGCGGCGCTGCCGACCGTCACGCACGCCCAGCCGCACCGAAACCAGATCTTTGTGCAGGAGTTGGCGCAGGATCTTGGAAACCGCGGCGGCAGAGCTTTCGCGCTGCCTGGCGAACAGGCTAGGCATGAAGTGCTCGCTCGAGATCTCCTCGAGCGCGGCCCATTGCTGGTCACTCAGGCCGACCGAGCGGGCGAGCTGCTGGCGCCGCTCGGCGAACAGATCGGTGAGAAGCTGCAAGCAGGCGATGGCGGCATGAACGCGGGGGGCTTGCTTGCTTGACATTGGTAGATAGTAAACCGTGGTTAACTAAAGTGCAAGCACTTTTCCCGCCACCAGCTCTTGCTAGCCGAAAAAGCTGTCGTGCAGAGCTTCGGAGAACAGGTTGCATAGGGCATGGAAGACCGCCGCCGGGGCGAGTGAACCGGTGCGCTGCCGCATCCACCCGAAGGCCAGCGCCGGGACCATCACCGCCAGGCGCGCAGGTTGGAAGTCCACCAGGAAATGGCCCAAGCCGAACAGCAGACTGGAAACCAGCAGGGGCCAGCCCACGGCAGCACCCCACAGGCGCCGTCGCGAGGGCCAGTGTTCTTCCAGCCGCGACATCAGGTAGCCTCGGAAGAAAACCTCCTCGGGCAGCGCCACCACCAGAAGCTGGGAGAGCGCCAGCAGGGCAAAGCCACTGGGCAGCCGCAGGGAGAAACCCTGCAGGCCCAGCCAGCCCGGACAAATCGGCGAGAGGACATCGCCCAGACGCTGGGCCCACACCGGCGCACTGCCCGAGCAGAGCAGGCCGTAGTACAGGAGAAAGCCCGCGAAGAAGAGCGGCCAGGTGGTGGCCAGCGCCAGGGCCAGGATGCGCAGGTTCAGTTTGACCGGCGCAAGGGCAAGACCGGTGGCCCGATAGTCGAAGGGCCGACCAGAGATGCGTGCCGCGTATGAAGGTGCGAGGAGAAAGACCAGCGCAATGGAACCGTGGAGAATCTCGTGTACCAGGGACACACTGCGCGCCAGCCAGAACAGGCCCGCGGCAAGACCGGTCGCCGCCAGGAAGGTCGCAAGCGGCTCAACCAGCCCGGCCTTCCTCTTGCCTATGGAGTCTGTGTCAGACCATTTCAAATTCGTCTTTCACCACAAGCAGCGCAGCTTGTCGAGGGCGGCAAGCGCGCAGCCTGCCTGGGCGGTGGCGCCGGTCAGCCGGTCAACGACACCGGCATCGATGCAGGGCTGCGGCTGGCGTAGATTGACCAGCAGGCTGCCGAGTTGTCCCTCGATGTCGGTGAGCAGCTTGCGGCTGTGCCGCAAGGCCGCCACGGCACGCGGCATGGTCAGGCGAGATTGCGCAGGAAGAATCCGACGCCGTTGCCGGGTGATCACTCGTCGTGCTGGCCGCATATTGCGAGTCTGGTTGCGGTCGGGATTATGTCAACTTTCTGCGCGGATCCCCACCTG
>Ga0182019_10001921_pt1 | contig 10616 bp, 9 predicted proteins | sample 812E2MmetaG_FD_120483 | JGI IMG/M metagenome (GOLD analysis project Ga0182019, IMG submission 120483) | Permafrost microbial communities from Stordalen Mire, Sweden - 812E2M metaG | ecosystem: Environmental > Terrestrial > Soil > Wetlands > Permafrost | place: Sweden: Stordalen | collected... | reverse complement strand
TACGTCGGGAAGGACATCGCCTACCAGCTCTGGAAGTTCGGCCTCTTGAACCAGGACTTCTATTATGAGCCGTTCCTCATCGACGGCGGCCGGACGGTCTGGATCAGCACGGCGGCGCCGAACGCGAACGGCCTCGCCTTCGGCGGGGCCAGCAAGGTCTACAACGTCATCGACACGCGCCAGTCCTATCTCCAGAAAGTCGTCGTTCAGGGGCTCCGCGCGCTCCATTACGACGCACAGGCCGCGAAGTCCATCCATTTCTCCTACGAGATGGTCGCCCTCTCGCCCCGGAGCCTCAAGGAGCTCGGGCAGGAGGCGTCGCCGGCCGACGAAGGGAAATCCTTCGTCGAGGTCTCCGGCCGGAAGGGGCTAGGCGTCAAGGCCGACGATCTGCTCGATCAGCTCGCGGCCAAGGCGCTGGCCGAGGTCGAGCGCCGGAACCCGGACTTTTCCCGTGAGCGCAAAGACGCGATCGCCGCGGCCATCGCCCGGGGGGCGCTGCGTTATTTCATGCTCAAGTATGGCCGCAACTCCTTGATTATCTTCGATTTCGACGACGCCCTCAGCTTCGAGGGCGAGACCGGGCCGTACCTCCAATATACCGCCGTCCGCCTGAACAGCATCTTCCGCAAGCTGGCCGAGCGCGAGGGGAGCGAGGCCGCGGACGTCGCGTCGCGGCCGGCAACGGCCGCCCGGGCCCTGGCGCGGCTCTCGGACGCAGAGCTCGCGGACCAGTGGGACGTCGTCACGTACGCCTCGAAATTCGAGGAGGAGGTCCTCATCTCTATCGAAACGCTCGAGTTCTCCCACTTGGCCAAGTATGCATTCCTCCTTTGCCAGAAGCTCAACGGCTACTATCACAAGTACCCCGTCCTCGCCGAGGAGAACGCGGAGATCAAGGAGATCCGTCTCCGGACGATCGCCTTCGGCCGGGCCGTGCTCGTCCGGGCGCTCGACCTGATGGGGATTCCCGTCCCCGAGAAGATGTGACTTGAATTTCACAGGAATTCGGTGACACGATCCCAAATCCAGAGAATCGGGTCGCGTCACCGAATTCCCCGCCGGCTTGCCTTTCGCAACGTTTTTTCTATAATGGTGTTTTTCCATAAGGAAAGGAGGTTCATGCATGATTGCCGTCGAACACCTCACCAAGAAATACGGTGATCTGACGGCCGTCCGCGATCTGAGCTTCAAGGTCGACGAAGGGAAGATCTGGGGGCTCCTCGGCCCCAACGCGGCCGGCAAGACCACCACCATGCGCATCCTGACCGGGTTCCTCCCGGCGACGGATGGAACCGCGACCGTCGGGAATTTCGACGTCTTCGCCCAGGCGAACGAGGTCAAGAAGATCCTCGGCTACCTGCCAGAGATCCTCCCCCTCTACCCCGACATGACCGTGACCGAGTACCTGAGCTTCGTGGCTTCGCTGAAGCACATCCCCGCGGCCCGGATGAAGGAATCCGTAGCCAGGGCGATCAAGATCACGGGCCTCGATTCGGTCAAGGGCCGGCTCATCAAGAACATCTCCCGCGGCTACAAGCAGCGGGTCGGCATCGCCCAGGCCCTGGTCCACGACCCCAAGGTCATCATCCTCGACGAGCCGACCATCGGGCTCGATCCGGCCCAGATCATCGAGATCCGGAGCCTGATCAAGTCCTTGCGCGGCGGCCACACGATCATCCTCTCGACCCACATCCTGGCCGAGGTCACCCAGACCTGCGACGGCGTCGTCATCATCAACGAGGGCCGCCTGATGGCCTCGGGCTCGCTCGAGGAGCTGACCGCCTCCGTCCGCCACAAGGACGGCGCGGTCGTCAAGGTCCGCCGGGGCACGGCCGAGGCGGCCGCCGAGATCGAGAAGCTCCCCGGCGTGGAGAAGGTCCAGCGCCAGGACGCCGAGATGAAGGTCGAATGGAACGCCGGCCAGGACCCGCGCGACGCGATCGCCCGCCTCTGCCTCGACCGGCAGTTCGGCCTGCTCGAGCTGCGGCCCACGGCCATGAGCATCGAGGATATCTACCTCAAGATCGTCTCGGGAGGGGGTGACCAATGAAAAACCTGTGGATCATCGCCCGCAAAGAGCTGCGGACCTATTTCACCTCGCCCATCGCCTATGTCGTCATGACCGTCTTCATGGTGCTGGTCGGGTTCTTCTTCTACAGCCTGGTTTATTGGTTCAACGCCCAGGCCATGCAGATGGCCCAGAACCAGTATTACGCCAGCCAGGTCAACATCAACCAGATGCTTTTCTCTCCGCTCTTCCACAACATCAGCATCATCCTCCTCCTCATGCTCCCGCTCCTGACCATGCGCCTGTTCGCCGAGGAGAAGAAGATCGGCACCGAAGAGCTCCTGTACACTTCCCCCATCTCGGTCGGCGAGATCATCATGGGCAAGTTCCTGGCCTCGCTCCTCGTCCTCCTGGCCATGCTGGCCCTGACCGCCCTCCTGTCCGTCTTCACCTTCCTCTACGGCAAACCGGAGGTCGTTCCCGTCCTCATGGGCTACCTGGGCCTGTTCCTGCTCGGCGCGGCGTTCATCGCCATCGGCGTCTTCTTCTCGTCGCTGACCGAGAACCAGATCGTGGCGGCCATCCTGACGTTCGGCTCGCTGCTCCTCTTCTGGATCATCAGTTGGGCCTCGAACGCCGCCACCGGCTTCTGGAAGGACGTCCTCAACTACGTCTCGTTCTTCCAGCACTTCGACAACCTGACCCAGGGCATCCTGGATACGACCGACGTGGTGTACTACTTGAGCTTCGCCTTTTTCGGGCTGTTCCTGACCCACACCGCGATCCAGTCCCGGCGGTGGAGGTAAGCCATGGACAAGATCAAAAAGAACCTGAACGTCATCGGCCTCGGCCTGGCCTTCGCCGGGCTGGTGGCCCTCCGGATCTGGCCCCAGACGAAGATCGCGGGGCTCGTCCTGATCGTGCTCGGCGTCGCCGGCATCGCCTCCTATCTCGGCCTCAACGCCGGGGAGCTCAAGCAGGGCCTGAAGCGCCGCTCCTTCCTCTATTCCAGCAACGCGCTGCTGCTCGTGGTCCTCGTCCTCGGCATCCTGGTCCTGGCCAACGTCTTCTTCTCCCGCCATCACCACCGCTTCGACTTCACCGAGGCCAAGCTCCACTCGCTCTCCGACCCTTCGATCAAGGTGGCCTCCGCCCTCAAGGCCGACATCTCGATCAAGGCTTTTTTCCGGGAAGGCAACCCCGCCCGGGGCCGCATGGAGGACCTGCTCAAGATCTATACGTACCACACGCCCCGGATCAAATACGAGTTCATCGATCCCGACAAGAACCCCGGCCTGATCAAGCGCTACGAGGTGACCCAGGACGGCACGACCATTTTCGAGGCCGGCGACAAGGACAACCGCATCACGACGACCACCGAAGAGGACGTCACCAACGCCATCATCAAGGTGACCCGCGAAAGGAAGAAGGTCATCTACTTCCTCGAGGGGCACGGCGAGAAGAGCACCGAAGTGACCGAGGAGAACGGCTATTCCTTCGTCAAGGACGACCTGACCAAGATGGGCTACGAGGTCAAGAAGCAGCTGACGGCCCTCCCGGGCGCCTTCCCCAAGGACTGCGCCCTGCTCGTCATCCCCGGGCCCGAGAAGGACATCGCCCCGAACGAGCTCGAGGCCATTCGCGCCTATCTCGAAAATGGCGGCCGCGCGTTCTTCCTGATCGATCCCCAGTCCTCTCCCGGCCTCATCCCCTACCTCGCCAAGCTGGGCGTCAAGCTCGGGGACGACACCGTGATCGACCGCCCGACCCTGTTCGGCGGCGACTACCTGATGCCGATGATGAGCGAGATCGCGCCGCACGAGATCACCAAGAACTTTCGCTACGTGACATATTATCCCCTGGCCCGCTCGGTGGATGTGATCGATCCCAAGCCGGATGTCGTGACGACGTCCCAGGTGCTGGGCAAGACGAGCGAGAGCGCCTACACCAAGGCGAAATTCAGCCTCAAGAAAGGGATGACCGTCAAGGATATCGCCTTCGACGCCAAGAGCGACAAGAAAGGGCCGATCCCCCTGGCCGTGGTCGTCACCCTGAAGCCCAAGACCTCCTCGGAGCCCGGCAAGACCGTGCCCGAGGGCCGGCTGGCGGTCTTCGGGGATTCGGATTTCGCCTCCAACCGCTACACCGGCGAGGGCGGCAACGGCAACCTCTTCCTCAACGTGTCGAACTGGCTGACGGAGGAGTCCGACCTCATCTCGATCTCGCCCAAGACCTCGAGCCCGCGCGGGCTCGAGCTGTCCCCCACCCAGGGCAAGCTCATCTTCTGGGTCTCGGTCGTCCTCCTGCCGCTCCTCGTCCTCGGCCTGGGGATCTCGATCTGGCTGAAACGGAGGGCGCTGTGAAGTTCAAATCCACGATCTTTCTCCTGGCCGGCTTCGTCCTGCTGCTGGGCTACATGCTTTTCCTCGACAAGAAGCCGGTCGACAAGGCCGCCGCTCCCCAGGAAAAGCTCCTGACGCTCGCCGCGGCCGACATCCAGAAGATCACGATCAAGAAGGGGAGCGAGACGCTTACCTTCAAGAAGGACGACAAGGGCGACTGGCTGGTTGCGGAACCGCTCGAGGCCAAGGCCGACGCGACCGAGCTCGCCACGATGGCCGATGCCTTCGCCGGCCTCGAGATCCAGCGCGTCGTCGAGAAGGAAGGCGGCGATCCGAAGAAATACCAGATCCCGCTGAAGGAAGTCTCCATCTGGACCAAGGGCCAGGCGGCTCCGGTCAGAATCCTCGTCGGGATGGAGAATCCGCTCGACAAATCCGTCTTCGCCCAGAGGGAGGGCGACAAGCGCATCGTCCTGCTTTCGAGCGCCGTGGGCGCGAGCCTGGGCAAGACGCTCTTCGACGTCCGCCAGAAGGATATCTTCAAGTTCGAAACCGGCGACGTGACCGGGATCAAGCTCGAGACGAAGGACGTGAAGTGGGACGCCCAGAAGAAAGAGGACGGCTGGTTCCTCCAGGCGCCGATCAAAGCCCTGGCCAAGGACACGAAGATCACCGATTTCCTGAGCGCGCTCGTGAACATCAAGGCCAAGGAATTCGCGGCCGAAAACAAGAGCGCGGACGATCTCAGGAAATGCGGCCTCGACAAGCCCGAAGCCAAGGTGACGCTCGCGATCCCCAAGTCCAACAAGGACGTGACGTTCCTCGTGCACAAGGCGGCGGACAAGACCTACGTCACGACGTCGGATTCGAACAAGATCATCGTCGCCGACGCCGACCCGTTCGCCGAGCTCGATAAAAAGGCGGACGATTACCGCGAAACCAAGGTCGCGAGCTTCAACTCCTGGCAGGCGAACAAGGTCGTCATCAAGAAAGGGGCGCTCGACCTGGCCCTGACGAAGGCGGCCAACGACAAATGGTACTTCGACGCCGCCCAGAAAGAGGAGGCCGACGGGAGCAAGATCGAGACCTTCGTCCGCAAGATCGAGAGCTTGGAATCCACCGAGTTCATCGATGGGCCCAAGAGCCTGGCCGAGTACGGGCTCGACAAGCCCCAGGCCGAGGTGACGATCACGACCAAGGAAACCGGCGAGAAGGCGGTCGAGAAATCGGTCACGGTCCTCGTCGGCAAGGATGACAAGGACAAGAAGAAAGTCGTCGTCAAGAACGCGAAGCTCGACTACCTCTTCCGCATCGATTCTTCGCTCCTCGACGATTTCCCCAAGGACAAGAAGGACTGGAAACTGCCCGAGCCCGAGAAGAAAGAGCCGGACAAGAAGGACGGGCCGGCGAAGAAATAGGAACTGAGATACGGAGAAGCTCCGCCGCCACCGATCTCGAGCCGAATGTTCGGCGGGAATGCAGTAAACCCGACCCGGGTCTTATCTGCGGGGTCAGTGCCAGAATTGCCACCACTTCCGGCGGGCGGGCTTGGCCTTGGGCGGGAGTTCCTCCTGGCGGTCCTGCTTTGGAGAGGGCGGGGAAGCCCGCTCCGGCCCAGGCTCCGGCTCAGGCGTCTGGGGCACGACCGACGTGCTGACATGAAGAGACGGGTCGTCGTCCGACATGGGAGCCTCCTTATTTCAGCCCGATCATCGCTCCATATTTGGAATAGACGTCTTTGACCAGAGCGCCGGATTTGGGATTCGCCCAATCATGCATCCATTCGGAAACCAGAGATTCCAAGGTCATCGGGATGACGCCGGCCTGCAGCATTCTCTCGATTCCATACCTATGGGCATCGGGGGTGGAATCCCCGCCGGCGTCCATCAATCCGTAGACCGCAAGTCCTTCCTTGATGCCGTGGAGGGCGGTATAGGCGAAGCACATGCTCGTCCAAAGCCCGGACAAGACCATCTTCGGTCTTCCGGTTTTTTTGACGGCGCGCCAGGTCGCCCGATCCTCGAACGCATCGAAGCTCGGCACTTTCCGGGCAAACGCTTTCTGGCGGGGGAACAGCTTCTTGATTTCCGGCATGAATGCCCCGTTGTATTGTGGATTGATCGCGGATAAGATCACCGGAATCCCCAAGATGCTCGCAGCTTTGGCTGCCCCTATGGCGGCTTGCCTTATAAGGGTCTTGTCGCCCGAGGCGACACCTTTGAACATGGAAGCCTGATAATCCACAAGGACCAGGCAGCTGTTCTTGTCGGTCAGAAGCTCCAACCTGAAATCTTTTAAAGCGGCCATTGTATTCTCCTCCCTCCGGCCTCGAGCGCCGGTCAGATTATTTCCGGGATAGTTTGACCCGCGCAAACGGCTGCAGCTTGCCCTTCTCCTCGCCGTCCATCAGCCACTGCCAGGTATCGGTGCTTTGGCTGTAGGCGAATGTCGTGTGAAAAAGGCTGCCGTCCCCGGCCTTGAACAAGAACGCAATATCGTCGCCGCCGCGCTTCGCATAGCCGATGGCCTGGCCCGTAAGGCCCCCGCCGCCGGTCGAGTCGAGCCACAGGCAGGCATACCGGCTCGACGGCTGATCCCAGCCGATGAAAACGATCGCTTCATAGGCCGGCCGGCCTTGGGCGTCCTTTTCACGCGACGCCTCGTGGATCCGCACATACTCATGGCCCAGCACCCAGTCCGCCTCGATATCGTGGACCGTCGCTTTCCCTTCGATCGTTCCTTGAAGCACCCACGTCCCTGTCAGATGATCCAACAAGGGATCTTGAAACGCCGTCTGTTGGGCCGAAGCCGAAGACGCCAAGAGTATCATCGACGCAAAGATAGGGATCGCGACCGACGCGCCGCGCAATCTGATCTTCATGAACTCCTCCGCTTTATTATCGGAGGTTATCACCCGGATGGAATCGATGTCAACATCAGGGCTTGCATAATTTCTTCAAGGCTGGTAAGATAATGCTTCCTAACTGCCCTAACGGTTGAGAACAACGTCACTGTAATCCCCGAATACAATTGGCTTTTTCCCCCCGAACGCAGAATTCAAGGAAACTAGGAGTTTTTATGGAATTTGGAAATTTTGAGTTTCACCCTGCCGTCATGGCCGGGGTCAAGGCCGCGGGCTATGTCACGCCGACGCCCATCCAGGCGCAGGCGATCCCGCCGGTCCTCCAGGGACACGACGTCATGGGCTTGGCCCAGACGGGGACCGGCAAGACCGCGGTCTTCGCCCTGCCCATCCTCCACCGATTGATGCAGGGTCCGCGCGGCCATGTCCGCGCCCTCGTCATCGCCCCGACGCGCGAATTGGCGGAGCAGATCCACGAGGCGTTCGTCAGCCTGGGACAACAGACCCGCCTCCGGAGCGCCACGATCTACGGCGGCGTCGGCCTGAACCCCCAAGTCCGGAAGCTGCGCGCCGGCGTCGAGATCGTCGTCGCCTGTCCGGGCCGCCTGCTCGACCACATCCATCAACGCACGATCGACCTGTCTCGCGTCGAAGTGCTCGTGCTCGACGAGGCGGACCGCATGTTCGACATGGGCTTCCTTCCCGACATCCGCAAGATCATCAAAAGCCTTCCCTCCCAGCGGCAGACGCTGATGTTCTCGGCCACCATGCCCGACGATATCCGGAAGCTGGCCCACGAGGTCCTGCGCGCCCCGGTCACGGTCCAGGTCAACCACGCCGCGCCCCTCGACTCGGTGGCGCACGCGCTCTATCCCGTCGAGCAGCATTTGAAGACCGCTCTGCTCCTCGAGCTGCTGCGCCACACCCATACGGGATCGGTCCTGATCTTCACCCGGACCAAGCACCGCGCCAAGAGGGTGGGCGAGCAATTGGAGCGCGCCGGCCATCGCGCCGCGTCCCTGCAAGGCAACCTGTCCCAGAACAGGCGCCAGGCCGCGCTCGACGGCTTCCGCAGCGGATCGCATCGTATCCTGGTAGCGACCGACATCGCGGCCCGCGGCATCGACGTCTCCAGCATCTCCCACGTCATCAACTACGACATGCCCGACACCGCGGACGCCTATACGCATAGGATCGGCCGCACGGGGCGCGCCGCCAAGACCGGCGACGCCTTCACGTTCATGACCCGCGAGGATGGGGAGATGGTCCGCGCCATCGAGCGCGTCCTCGGCGAGAAAGTGGAGCGCCGCACGCTGGCGAATTTCGACTATAACAAGCAGGTCTTGGACCGTGGGGCCGAATTCGCCCGCGCTCCTTTCCAAGCCCCCCATCGCCCGGCCCCAAAGACGGCCAGGCTGGCCGAAAAGCCGGCGGTTCCGTCGCTTCCCCAAAAGAAGCACTTCGGCGGAAGATGGAAAAAGCGCAATTTAGGAAGGATGGGAGCCGTCCCCGTCCGTTGAACCATCACCATGACGGACGCTTTGTAGTAAAATAAGCGCCCATGGAACCCGATCCTACGGCTCCGGGCCCCGCGGATTTCCGGCGGCGGCTCCTCGGCTGGTACCGCCGCCAAAAGCGCGACCTCCCTTGGCGGCGCACGTCCGATCCCTACGCCATCTGGATTTCCGAAATCATGCTCCAGCAGACGACCGTCGCGGCCGTCATCCCCTATTATGGGCGTTGGATGGAGGCGTTTCCCGACATCCGTTCGCTGGCCGCGGCGCCTCTCCGGAAAATCCTGAAAGCATGGGAAGGACTGGGCTATTATGCCCGGGCCCGCCGTCTCCACGCGGCCGCCCGGGCGTTCGCCAGGATGCACGGCGGCCGCATCCCCGAAAACGCCGAAACGCTGCGCGCCGTCCCGGGCTTCGGACCTTACACCACGGCCGCGGTCCTGAGCCTGGCTTTCGGCCAGCCCTTCCCGGTCCTCGACGCCAACGTCCGCCGGGTAATGATGCGCCTGCTCCGCCTCCGCGGCCAGGCCGACGGCCGTCACGACAAGGCGATCTCCGCCCGCCTCGAGGCCCTGATCGCCCGCCGCGCTCCAGGCGACTTCAATCAGGCCATGATGGAGCTCGGCGCCCTCGTCTGCCGGTCGCGCTCCCCTCTCTGCGCGGCCTGCCCCCTCCAGGCTTTCTGTGCCGCCTTCGCCGCGGGCGAACAGGAGATCATCCCCCGCCCCAGGAAGGTCTCTTATCGCAAGATCGAAGCCGTGGTCGGGATCATCGAGGATGGCGGCCGCATCCTCATTCAGAAGCGTCCGGATACCGGGCTTCTCGCCGGCCTTTGGGAGTTCCCCGGCGGGAAAATGAAGCGCGGTGAGGGACGGCTCCGGGCCTTGGCCCGCGAAATCCGAGAGGAAACCGGGGCGGAAATATCCGCGCCGCGCTATCTCATGACGGTCGATCATTCGTACACGCAATTCCGCGTGACGCTCCACGCCTTCCGCTGCGCCCTTAAGACGGCGCCGGGGAACGGCGGCGCCCGCCTCCGCTGGGTCCGGCGGCGGGACCTCAAGGCCTATCCGTTCCCTTCGGGGAGCGCGAGGATCATCCGCCGCCTCGAAACTGAGCCGGGCGTCCTCGGAGAGCGCCCATGAGCCGGATCGTCCGGTATCGGTTCGCCGATTACGGCGAGGCGTTCGAGCCCGCCCCCGACACGCTCGTCCTGGACGTCGGGATGAAGACCGTGCCGGGCGTCATCGATCATCACCAGCCCGACGCCGAAGCCGAGTGCGCCGCTTCGCTCGCCGCCAAATATCCGAACCTCGTCCTCGACCACCTCGCCCCTGCGGGCCAGGGCGAGAGCGCCGGGCCGCTGACGATGGTCACCCACCGGCTTCCCGATTTCGACGCCCTGGCCGCGATCTACATCTCGCTCAAGGTCCTCGACACAGGCTTCGTCGACGGCGGCCTCCGGAAGATCGCCGCCTATGCCAAGCTCGTCGATTCGGCCCTGCTGCCGAAAACTCTGGACCTCGCCACGACCCCCTACGGGCTCCTCCGGGCGCTGTTCTCGGGCTCGAAGAAAAGCGAGGAGGAGAACAACCGCGACCGCGTCGCCGAAGGCTTGAAGTTCATGCGGGCGCTCCATGCGCGCGCGGCCCAGGGTTTCGACTTCCTCGAGGACGAGCGCTTCCTGGCGGGCATCGACCGCTATGACCGGGCCCGCCGGAAGGTCCGCGGCGATTACGCGACCTACGTCTCCGACCTCGTCCGCGCCAGGGAGTTCGGCGCCGACCTGCCCGTGGCCGACGGTTCCCCCCGCCGGACGGCCGTGAACGGCCTGGTCATCACGAATCCGCGGTGCTTCCTGTTCAAAGAGTGGGCCCATCGCGATC
>Ga0182019_10001920_pt1 | contig 10619 bp, 7 predicted proteins | sample 812E2MmetaG_FD_120483 | JGI IMG/M metagenome (GOLD analysis project Ga0182019, IMG submission 120483) | Permafrost microbial communities from Stordalen Mire, Sweden - 812E2M metaG | ecosystem: Environmental > Terrestrial > Soil > Wetlands > Permafrost | place: Sweden: Stordalen | collected... | reverse complement strand
CTTCTTCGCCCGCCGTCGCAGCCCGTCGAGCGGGAGCGACAGCATGCGATAGAGGGGATGCGTCTCCGCGAGCGTGTCCGGATTCAGGAAGAGCTTGAGCGTGGCCTCCAGGGCGGCGATCGTCAGCTTGCCGCAGCGGAAAGCGCGGACCAACGGGTCCTTCTTGATCCGGGCCACCGGGTCCGCCTTGCCGACGATGAGGCCGGACTGCGGGCCGCCGATCAGCTTGTCGCCGCTGAAGCAAACGACGTCGGCGCCGGCCGCGACGCTCCGCACGACCATCGGCTCGGACTCGAGGCCGTAGGCCCTCAGGTCCACGAGCGCTCCGCTTCCGACGTCGTCGATCACGGGGACGCCGCGCCGCCGGCCGAGCTCGACCAGCTCCTCGATCTCCGGCTCGGCCGTGAAGCCGACGATCCGATAGTTGCTGTGGTGGACGCGGAGGATCGCGCCCGTCCGCTCGCCGATCGCGGACTCGTAGTCGCGCACGTGCGTCTTGTTGGTCGTTCCGACCTCGCGCATCGCCGCTCCGCTCATGCTCATGACGTCGGGCATCCGGAACGAGCCGCCGATCTCGATGAGCTGCCCCCGCGAGACGATGACTTCTTTGCCCGCGGCCAGGGCGTGCAGGACGACCACGGTCGCGGCCGCGTTGTTGTTGACTAGCGTCGCGGCTTCGGCGCCCGTCAATCCGGCCAGCAGCCGGCCGACGCGCGCGTCGCGCTGTCCCCGCCGGCCGGTTTCGGGGTCGAGGGCCAGCGTGCAATAGCCGCGCGCCGCTTCGTCGAGCGCCAGGCGCGCCGCCTCCGGGAGCACCGCCCGGCCCAGCCCGGAGTGCATCAGAATCCCGGTGGCGTTGATCGCCCGCCCGAGCGAGGCGCCATAGGCCGCCTCGAGGCGGGCCCGGATCCGGCCGAGGATCCGCTCCGGCGCAAGATCGACCGGCGTCGGCGCGGCCGCCGACGCGGCGCCGGCCCCGAGGATTTCGGCGCGCACGGAATCGAGCTCAGCCCGGCATTCCTTGAGGAAGGGCTCGCGGCCGAAGCGCTCGACGAGCGGGCGGCCGGCGGGGTCTTCGAGGAGCGATTCGACCGAGGGAAGCGTGCGGAGCAGAGTCTCGTTCATGGGGTCCTCACGGAGCGCTCACCGGATCATAAACCCGGCTTTGAATGGGTCGTCCGCCGCGAACAGGAACTCGTGGCGGCCGGTGATATGGGCCGAGCCGGAGATTTCGGGGATGACGGCCTTGTGCCGGCCGAGCCCTACCTCCTCGACGGCCCGCCCCGTGAATCGGCTGCCGACGATGCTCTCGACGACGATGCGCCGGCCGAGCTTGAGCTCGCCCTTGGCGTGATGAATCGCGACGCGGGCGCTGACGCCCGTCCCCGTGGGGCTGCGGTCCACCTCGCCCTCGGCGAAGATGCAGACGTTCCGGCTATGGGCCTCGCGGCCGAGCGGCGCGCCGGTGAAGATCGTGCCATAGAGGAAATTCAGGTCCTTTTCGAACGGATGGACGATCCGGCGCTTCGCGGCGACCGCCCGTTTGATCGCCATGCCGGCCTCTATCAGGCGGCGGGCGTTTTCGGGCGTGAGCGCCAGACCGAGCGGCTTGGCCTCGACAAAAGCGTAGAAAGCGCCGCCGAAGGCGAGGTCGTATTTCACTTTGCCCAAGCCCGGGACGGCGACAGTCTCGCCCAATCCAAGGACGAACGACGGGACATTGAGGAACCTTACCGACGGCACTTTCCGGTAGCGGCGGCCGCGGACGGCGGCGAACGCGGTCACGAGGCCGGCCGGGGTGTCGATCAGGATCTTCGCCTCGGGCGCCTTGGCCGGGACCATCCCCGTCTCGGCGGCGACCGTGGCCAGGGCGATGATGCCGTGGCCGCACATGGTGCTCAGGCCTTCGTTGTGGAGGAAGAGGACGCCGAGGTCCGCCCCGCGCGTGACGGGCGGGGTGACGAGCGCGCCGTACATGTCGGCGTGGCCGCGCGGCTCCCACATCAGGCCCCTCCGGAGCGCGTCCCAGTTGTCCCGGACGAAGCGCCTGCGGGCGAGCATGGTCCGGCCGGGGATGCGGGGCAGGCCGCCGACGACGATCCGGAGCGGCTCGCCGCCGGCATGGGCGTCGATGGTCCGGACGGGCTTCCAGATTCGGGGCGGGGTCCAAGCTGCTTTCATGATTTCATCCTTGTCCCGGCGGCCGGAAAGCCCGCAACGCGGTCGGCTTCCGCCGTCAGGGTATCACTTGCCGGCGCAGGTCTGGTCGGTCTTCCGGAGCTTCGACACGTCGAAGCCCTTGGCCGCCGTCCGGTCGACGATCTGCTGGTAGAGGACGGGGTCCATCTCGGACGTCCGGCTCAGGATCCAGAGGTAGTTCCGGCCGGGCGCGCCGACGACGGCATAGCTGTAGTCGTCGGCCAGGTCGATGATCCAATAGTCCCCCCGGAACGGCCAAAAGAACTGGACCCGGAGCTTGGCGTTGTTGCTCCCCTTGACGACGAAGGCCTTGCCCTCGGCCGTCTTCGGCTTCCCGTCGGGACTGTCCTTGCGGCAGGTATTGAGCACCCGGACGTATCCCTTCTCGGTCATCGAATATTCCGCCATCGTACAGTGGCAGCCCTTCTCGAACGATTGAGGAAAGGCCGCGATCTCGTACCATTTCCCCATGTATCTCTCGAGGTTGACCGACGCCACGGTGGCCAGCGGTTTGTCGGCAGCCGGGGAGGATTTCGCCATGGCCAGGAGGCCGAGCGCGAAGAAAGCCATCAAAATCATTTTCATGGAAGCATTATCTCCGAGAATCCGGCGGGGGTCAACGGGGCTCGGGGGGAGCGGGTGGCGCCGGCCGGGGCGGAAAAAGGGGACACAGAACACTAGCCAACTCTCGATAGGCAGTCATCATGGTTCTGTGTCCCCTTTTTGCGCCCCTTATCCCTTGCCTTATCCATCATTTTAAGCAAATATATGTGCCTGGAAAAACTATGACCGACGCGGAACCGCAGGACAAGCCTACCCGGATTCTCTTTGTCTGCCGGGCCAACATGTGCCGCAGCCCCATGGCCGAGATCATAGCCCGGGGTTTCTGCGGGACCGGCCTCGAAGCCGACAGCGCGGGCATCGCCCCCGTGCCGGGCCCGGTCTATCCGGACACGCTGGCCTACATCCGCGACCTCCTCCATGCCGACCTCGCGAGCCATGAGCCGCGGCACGTCCTGGAATTCCCGGTCGCCCGCTATGATTACATCATCGCCTTGGACTCGTCGGTCTTCATGGTGCTGACCGAGATGCGGGAAATCCCCAAGGACCGGCTCTACGGCTGGGACATCCCCGACCCCTGCGGGCTCGGCCCGGACGCCTATCGGCGCGCGGCCCAGGCGATCGAATCCAACCTGGAGCGGTTCCTCCAGAACCGGGATATGGAGAAGGCCTTCTCGAGGCGCTGACCGCAGGATGACGGACCAGCCCTCGCTTCAGTCCCGCCCGGACGCGGCACACCCGCCCGACGCGATGCCGATCTGCAATCCGGCGACGGGCGAACGTATCGGAAGCTCCCCGGTCGATACGCCCGAAAGCGTGAAGGCGGCCATCGCCCGGGCCAAGGCCGCCCAGCCGGCGTGGGCCGCGCGGCCGCTCCGCGAGCGCGTCCGTTGCATCCGCCGGCTCCGGGACGCGGTCGTCGCCAGGGCCGACGAGCTGGCCGGCATCATCTCGCGCGACAACGGCAAAGTCCGGGTGGACGCCTTGGACGCGGAAGTCGTCCCGGCGGCCATGGCGGCCTCGTATTACGCGAAGAAAGCCCGCTCGTTCCTCGCGCCCCGCCGGACGGGCGGGGGCAACCTCTTCCTCTTCTTCAAACGAAGCCGGATCGTCCGGCAGCCCTACGGCGCGATCGGGATCATTTCGCCCTGGAACTACCCGTTCGCCATCCCCTTCTCCGAGGTCGTGACCGGCCTCCTCGCGGGCAACGCGGTCGTCCTGAAAACCGCCTCCGAGACACAGCTCGTGGGCCGCGCGCTCGAGGACTGCGTCCGGGCCGCGGGGCTGCCTCCGGACGTCTTCCGCTACGTCAATCTCCCCGGCAAGCTCGCCGGCGATGCGTTGCTCGAGGGCGGCGTGGACAAGCTCTTTTTCACGGGCTCGACGCCGGTCGGCAAGGCCCTCATGCAGAAAGCGGCGGAGACGCTGACGCCGCTCGTCCTCGAGCTCGGGGGCAACGACCCGATGATCGTCCTCGAGGACGCGGATCTCGACCGGGCGGCGGCGGGGGCGGTCTGGGCCGGGATGTCCAATGCCGGGCAGTCCTGCGGGGCCGTCGAGCGGATCTACGTCCAGGAGCGGGTGTACGGCCGGTTCCTCGAGCTGCTGAAAGCCCGGGTCGAGGCCCTGCGCGTCGGACCCGACACGGACTTCACGTCCGAGATGGGCTGCATGACCACGGAGCGCCAGATCGAGAAGGTGGAGCTCCATGTCGAGGACGCCCTGGGCCGGGGCGCGGTGCTCTTCGCCGAGTCCCGGGTCCCTCCGCAGGAGGACGGTTTTCTCAATTTCATGCCGGCCGTGGTCCTGACGAACGTCAATCACGACATGCTCCTGATGAAGGAGGAGACGTTCGGCCCCGTGGTCGGGGTGATGAAGTTCGCGACGGAAGACGAGGCCGTGGCCCTGGCCAACGACGCGGTCCTCGGCCTGTCCGCGTCCGTCTGGTCGCGGAACCGGCGGAGGGCGGCCGGCGTGGGGATGCGCATCAAGGCCGGGGCGGTCATGATCAACGACCACCTCATGAGCCATGGCCTGGCCCAGACGCCCTGGGGCGGGTTCAAGGAATCGGGGTTCGGTTGGACGCACGGCCGGTTCGGATTCGACGAGATGACGCATCCCCAGGTCGTCGTGCGCGACATCCTGCCGTTCATCAAGAAGGACCTCTGGTGGCCGCCCTACGGGAAGAAGGTCTACGACGGCCTGCGCGGCATCCTCGACGCGCAATACGGCAAGGGCCTCGGCCGGCGGGCGCGCGGCCTGGCGCGGGTGTTGAGGATTTTCCCGCGAGTGTTCAAGACATAAGGAGGACATCATGCTCGACAACGCCAAGATCCGCCATCAATTCCCCGCCCTGCACGGCGGCGCGGTTTTCCTCGACAACCCGGGCGGGACGCAGGTGGTCAAGAACTGCATGGACCGGATGATGGATTACCTCATCGACACGAACGCCAACCACGAGGGCGTGTTCAAGACCAGCCGGGACTCCGACGAGATGATCCACAAGGCGCGCGCCTCCGCGGCCGATTTCCTGAACGCCGAGCGGCCCGAAGAGATCGCCTTCGGCCAGAACATGACCAGCCTGACCTTCCACATCAGCCGGTCCCTGGGCCGCCGCTTCAGCCCCGGCGACGAGATCGTCGTCACCCGCCTCGACCATGACGCCAACATCGCCCCTTGGCTCCTGCTGGCCGAAGACCGGGGCTGCGTCATCCGCTGGGTGGATTTTCATCCCGAGGACGGCACCCTGGACCTCGACGGCCTCCGTGCCGCCCTTGCCGGGAAGCCGAAGCTCGTGGCGGTAGGCTACGCTTCGAACGCCCTGGGCACGATCAACCCCGTGGCCGAGATCGTCAAGCTCGCCCACGCGGCCGGCGCGCTGGCCTTCGTCGACGCCGTCCACTACGCCCCTCACGGCCCGATCGACGTCCGGGCACTGGGCTGCGACTTCCTGGCCTGCTCGGCCTACAAATTCTTCGGTCCGCACCTCGGGCTCCTCTACGGCCGGGCCGACCTCCTCGACGGCCTGTTCGCCTACAAGGTCCGGCCCTCGTCCGACAGCCTGCCCGGCAAATTCGAGACCGGCACCCAGAACCACGAGGCGATCGCGGGGCTCTATGGGACGTTCGACTACCTCGACTGGGTCGGACAGCACTTCGCCGCGTCCCACGCCGCGGCCTACGACAAAACGTTTCAGGGCCGCGCCCTCCACCTGAAGCAGGCCATGGCCGCGATCCGCGCCTACGAAGCCGACCTCGCCCTGGCCCTCTTCCACGCGATCCGCGAAGCGCCGGGGACGACGATCTATGGCCTCACCGACGAGAAGCGGTTCGCCGAACGGGTGCCGACCTTCGCCTTCCGGATGAACGGCCTCACGCCCCGCCAGGTCGCCGAAAAGCTCGACGCCGAGGGCATTTACGTCTGGGACGGCAATTACTATGCCCTCGAAGCCACCCGCCGCCTGGGCGTGGAAGACTCGGGCGGGATGGTCAGGGCCGGGGCGGTGCATTATAATAACAAGGAAGAGGTCGAGAAATTCGGAAAAGCCCTTCACAAGCTGACCGCATAGGAGTCATCATGAAGATCCTCGTCACCGGCGGCTCCGGCTTCATCGGATCGCACATCGTCGACGTCCTGCTCGAGCAGGGCCACCAGGTCAAGATCTACGACATCGAGAGCCCGAAATACGGCCAAGCGTGCGAATTCGTCAAAGCCGACGTCATGGACCTCGTCCGGCTGGTCCGGGAATCCGCCGGGCACGACGCCATCTACCACATCGCCGCCGAGGCCAACGTCAACCGCTTCCACGACAGCCCGTTTTATTCGAACTACATCACCTCGTGCTCCACGATCAACGCCCTCGAAGCCGCCCGGACGAACGGCGTCGGACGGATGCTGCTCGCCTCGACCGAGTGGGTCTACGGCAGCGATCCGGGCAACGCGGACGTCGTCATCACCGAAGAGACGCCGATGACGGACCGCCCCGACCACATCTACACCTCGTCCAAGATCGCCGCGGAGCTCTTCTGCAAGAACTACCAGCGGATGTACGGCGTGAACCAGACCATCATGCGCTTCGGGATCCCCTTCGGCGAGCGCGGGAGGCCCGAGACCGTGACGCCGATCTTCATCCGCAAGATCCTGAAGGGCGAGGAGATCACGATCCATGGCGACGGGAGCCAGACGCGCCAGTTCATCTACGTCAAGGACCTGGCCCGAGGCTGCGCGGCCTGCCTTCCGGCCCGGGCGGCCAACGAGATCTTCAACCTCAACGGCCGGGACCGGATCAGCGTCGTGGACATCATCCGGAACCTGGAGGAGATCCTGGGCCGGAAAGCCCGGGTAACGTTCGTCGAGCAGCGCTCCGGCCAGTTCAAAGGGCGCCTGATCTCCTCCGAGAAGGCCAAGCGCCTCCTCGGCTGGGAGACGCGCTACAGCTACCGGGAAGCGCTCGAAGCCTACGCCCGGGGCTTTGCGGCCGTGGAAAGCGCAGGACCGCGATGAAGACCGGACTCCCCATCCTCCCTTCGACGGCCTCGATCCAGGAGGCCATCCGCCGCCTCGAGGAGATGTCGGCCGCGGCGGCGTTCGTCGTGGACGAGACGCGCATATTCGTCGGCCAGGTGACCATCCAGCAGCTCCGGCGCCTGATCCTGTCGGGCGCGGACAGCGCCTCGCGGATAGGGTCCTACGCCGCCTGGCACACGGCCAAGCTCCCCAAATCCGACTTCGAGGACGAAGGCGCCCTGGCGGCCCTCGCCGAGGACATGGAACTCCAGGGGATCGACGCCGCGCCCGTCGTCAACAAGATCGACAAGGTGGTCGGCAGCCTCACGCTGGCCGATATCCGCAAGCGCCTGTCGCCCGGCAGGGCGCCGAGGCGCCGGATGGCCGAGCCCCGGACGAAGAACGTGCTCATCGTCGGCGGGGCGGGCTACTTGGGGAGCGTCCTCGTCCGCAAGCTCCTCCAGACCGGGCGCCGCGTCCGCGTCCTCGACAGCTTCATCTATGGCAAGCGTTCGCTCCAGCCGCTCGAAGGCCACCGTAGCCCGGAGATCGTCGAGGGCGATTTCCGCAACATCGAGACCGTGGTCAACTCCCTCAAGGACATCGACGCCGTGGTGCTCCTGGCGGCCGTCGTCGGCGACCCGGCGGCCCAGCACCGGCCCGAGCAGACGATCGAGACCAACATCCTGGCCGCCCAATCCCTGGCCTTCGCCTGCAAGCTCCACTGCATCAGCCGCTTTCTCTTCGCCTCGACCTGCAGCGTCTACGGCCGGACGGACAGCGTCCTCGACGAGGCCTCGCCGCTCAACCCCGTTTCGCTCTACGCGCGGTCGAAGATCTTCTCCGAGGAATGCATCCTCGGGCTGGCGGGCGACAATTTCTCGCCGACGATCCTGCGGATGGGCACGCTCTACGGCTTCTCGCCCCGGATGCGCTTCGACCTCGTCGTGAACACGATGAGCATGAAAGCCCACGTCGAGAAGCGGATCCAGGTCTTCGGCGGGAGCCAGTGGCGGCCCCTCCTCCACGTCGAGGACGCGGCCGACGCCTTCGCCCGCTGCCTCGACGCCCCGCTCGAAAAGATCGGCAACCAGGTCTTCAACGTCGGGTCGAACGAGCAGAACTACAAGATCATCGAGATCGCCGACCTGATCGGCGCGTCGCTGAAAAAAGTGAAGATCGAGGTCGAGGAGGCGCAGCTCGACGCCCGCGACTACCGGGTGTCGTTCGACAAGATCCGGCGCGCTCTCGGGTTCAAGGCCGGGGAGACCATCCCCCGGGCCGCCAAGCGGATCGACCGGGAGCTCAGCCTGGGCAACCTCCGCAATCCCTACGCCAAGGTCTACTACAACCACTACTTCGACGCCGCCGAAGAATCGTGACGAGTCGTCATCCCGAGTGGAGCGAAGGGATCGCGTGGTGCAAAATGTCATCCCGAGCGAAGCGAGGGATCGCGTTTAGTTAAACGCGATGGCTTCGGCCAAGAGGCCTCGCAATGACTTCCAAAAGGATTCGTTCCATGAGAATAACCATCGTCCGTGTTATCATCCTCACTGCGATTGTCGCCGCCCTCTCCCCCGCCGGAGCCATCGCCGCCCCCCCGAAATTCGGGACGGTCCTCTACGGCGCCTCATATTACTGGGAATACATGCCCGTCGAGCGGCTCGAGCAGGACGTCCGGCTGATGGAAAAGCTCGGCATCACGTTCGTCCGGCTCGGCGAATCCACCTGGGGCGTCATGGAGCCGCGCGACGGCGAGTTCGACTTCGCCTGGCTCGACCGGGTTATCGACCGGCTGCACATGGCCGGCATCAAGGTCATTCTCGGCACGCCGACGTATTCCATCCCCGCCTGGCTCTACAAAAAACACCCCGAGATCCAGGTGAAGCAGATCAACCGGGAGCGCTACGCCTTCGGCCTGCGGCAGATGACCGACCTCACCCACCCGGTCTACCGGCGCTACGCGGAGCGCATCATTCGCAAGCTCGTCGCGCACTTCAAGGACCACCCGGCCGTGATCGGCTACCAGCTCGACAACGAGACGCACGCCTCGGGCACCGCGGACGCGCCCGTCCAGCTCCGGTTCCGCGAGGAGATCAAGGCCAAATTCAAGACGCCCGAGGCCCTCAATAAAGCTTGGGGATTGAACTACTGGGGCCAGAATATCGCGAGCTTCGACGACCTGCCGCCGCGCGATGGCATCCTCAACCCCGGCTACAAGCTCGAATGGGAACGGTTCCAGCAGAGGATCATAGCCGATTTCCTGGCCTGGCAGGCCGGGATCGTGTGCGGGCTCAAGCGGCCCGACCAGTTCGTGAGCAACGATTTCGCCGGCGTGCAGACCGACCTCGACCCGTTCGAGGTCTCGCGGTCGCTCGACATCCCGTCCATCAACATTTACCACGATGTGCAGGACCGCCTGACCGGAAAAGAAATCGCTTTCATGGGCGACTACGCCCGATCGCTCAAGCGAAGCGGCTACCTGGTCACCGAGACCAACGCCCAGACGACCGGCTGGGATTCGGCCGGGCAGTTCCCGCCCTACGACGGCCAGTTGCGCCTGGCCGCGTTCGCCCACGCCGGGAGCGGGGCGGAGCTCGTCGGGTACTGGCACTGGCATTCGCTCCACTACGGCCAGGAGACATATTGGAAAGGCGTCCTGGCCCATGACCTCGAGCCCAACCGGGTCAGCGACGAAGTCGGGCGGATCGGCCGCGAGCTGAAAGCCGCGGGCCCGGCGCTGGCCGGCCTGACCAAGAAGAACGCCGTCGCCATCCTCTACAGCCTCGACTCGATCTACGGCCTGAATTTCATGCCGTTCGACGACAAAAAAGACTACGGCGCCGTCCTCGATCAATTCTATCGGACGCTTTACAATCTGAATGTTGAAACGGACTTCGTTTTCCCGCAGGATCCGCGCTTCGAGGATTATCGCATGATCATCGTCCCGCCGCTCTATATCGCGAGCGATGCGCTGCTCGATAGGCTGTCGGCTTACGTGAAAGGCGGCGGGCACGTCCTGGCCGCGTTCAAAAGCGGCTTCTGCGACGAGAACTCGACCGTCCGCGCCGTGATGGCCCCCGGCCCGCTCCGGGCCGCCGCCGGATTCCGCTACCAGGAATTCTCGACGCTGGCCAAGCCGCTGCCGCTGCGGGGCGATCCGTTCAAGGCCGGGGCGAAGAACGAAGTCTCGGTCTGGGCCGAATTCCTCATCCCCGAGACGGCGAAGCCGCTGGCTTTTTACGACCATGAATTCTTCGGCCGCTGGCCGGCGATCACGCGCAACGCATACGGCAAGGGGACTCTCACCTACGAGGGGACGGTCCTGTCGGACGATCTGCAGGCGAAAGTGG
>Ga0182019_10001918_pt1 | contig 10620 bp, 7 predicted proteins | sample 812E2MmetaG_FD_120483 | JGI IMG/M metagenome (GOLD analysis project Ga0182019, IMG submission 120483) | Permafrost microbial communities from Stordalen Mire, Sweden - 812E2M metaG | ecosystem: Environmental > Terrestrial > Soil > Wetlands > Permafrost | place: Sweden: Stordalen | collected... | reverse complement strand
ATTATCAGTTGACTTCCAAATTACCGGATTATTATTCCCCTGTCCGGCGACAAGAATAATGGGATTATCTGCGCCGTATTGGGGTATAGTTTTTACTTTACTCAGGTTATCGATGCCGCTAATACTGCTGCAGAAAATCCTGTCCCAGTTGAGGCCGCTGTCGGTTGTGCGCCAGAGACTTTGTTTCAGGTTACTGCTGTTAAAGGTCAGGATGAAAGCGGTCGTTTTTAACGGTGCCGCAATATTGGAAATGTCGTTGATTTTAGTGTCAATCAGACTGATTTGATTCCAAGTCAGGCCGCCGTCGCCGGAATACGAGAAAGCGCTTTCGATCCCTCGTGTGACACTGTAAACTTTATGCTGATTGGCAAAATCAGGCGAGGGTAATAAGCAGGTATCGGTTTGGCCGGTGGGTGGTTTGTTATTTTGCTGCCAGCTGACCCCGCCGTCATTACTAAGATAAACCCAGGCATTTCTCGCACACCCGGCAAGTATTGTATTGCCGCTGATTGCCAGACTGCCGACATCGACAGCGTTCAGGCCGCTACCGGAGCCGATTTTTAAATCCTTAGCGACGGACGCCGCGGGGGATTGGGCGCTGCTTATTTTAAAGACATCACCACAGTTGGCACCGGTATCGATACCCACAAAAAAGACAGCATTATTGGAAATGCAGTTATAGGCATCAGGAAAAGCTAAGGCAGCTGCCGCCGGGACGATGGCGTTAATCCGGGCATTGCCAATGGTCTGTCCCCAGTTCAGGTTATTGACCTTGCTGATGATAAAGGTATTTGTTTCATCTGAAGCGATGGCGATAATCTGGTGGTCGTTATTATAATTGGGAGAGAATACAACCCGACAGACATCATAATTTCCGATATTGGTGTTGGCCCACGCGCTGCCGTTTTGACTTTCGTCCAGAAGATAGACCCCACCGTATTGCGCGGCATGAGTATCAATTGTGCTGACAATGACAGTATTGGCATTACCGGTGTTTGCAACCACATCAATTGAAGTAATGGCAACAGTCCCGCTGCCGGCGCCGCCCGGATTTGGCGGTAAAGGGGTAAACGTGCTGGCGGAGTCCGTTGATTTATAAACGCGTGAAGCCGTTGCATAATAGATATTGGAGCTATCCTGAGGTGAAATCGCGATATCTGTAATCGCGTCGCTAACTTTACCGGTTGTCGTCCAGCTGCGGCCGGCATCGGAAGATTTAAAGAGGGTGAAGGTAGTACCCGAGGGGTTAGCATAACAATAGAGGGTGCCGTTATCGGCCATGGTCAGGCAACGGATGTCAGAACCGGCGGCCAGGGTCCATTTTCCGGCAACTCCTTCCGTGGGGAGGTTCACCGGCGTCCACTGCGCGGTATCAGCCGCGGATACAGGCCAATAAATTGGGATAATGGCAGCAAGCAAAGGCAGAAACAGCAGCAGCACCGTTAGCTTCTGTGCCATTATTTTCATAGTGGAATTATACTTGACTGATTATTACATGTCAATTCTATTTATATATGATGCTATACGCAGGCACTAATAAATCGGCATTAGTGTCGATTGACACCCCTCCGTCCGAAATGTAATACTGACGGAAGAACCGATTGATTGTAAAAAGGCGGCTGAGGCGATGCCGGCAGACAAAATTCAACTTCCGGATAGAATGTTCCACCCAACATCGATTGCGGTCGTGGGCGCCTCTTCCAGCACTGAAGAGACAGGCTGGGTCAAACGGCTGCTGGATTTCGACTACAAAGGGCAAATATATCCAATTAATCCGAAGGTCAAGGAGATCCAGGGTTTAAGAGCCTATGCCAACATCTGCGATGCGCCTGACCCCGTCGATTACGCGATATTGAATGTCCCGGCACGTTCCACGCTCCAGGCGCTGCGGGACTGCGTTGCAAAAGGCGTGAAATTTGTGCACTGCTATACCGCGGGTTTCGGCGAAGACGGCAGTGACGAGGGGAAGAGGCTCGAATCCGAAATGACTAAAATGATAACCGGAAGCAGAACCCGCTTACTGGGTCCGAATTGTATGGGCATTTACTGTCCTGAATCCGGCATGACATTCAGCGAAGATTTCCCCAAAGAAAAAGGCCGGATTGCGGTTGTTTCCCAATCAGGGGCAGAAGCATCCCGGCTGGTGCTGCTCTGTCAGGATGTCAACCTGTATTTCAGTAAAGTGATCAGTTACGGAAACGCCGCCGACCTGGACGCGCTGGATTTTCTGGAATATCTGGCGCAGGACACGGAAACTGATGTTATTGCCCTTTATGTCGAAGGGGTGAAGGACGGCCCGGCATTTATGTCTGCTGTCCGGAAATGCCTGGGAAAGAAGCCGGTTGTTATCCTGGGGGCCGGGACAAGCGAAAACGGCGCCCGCGCCGCCCTTTCGCATACCGCTTCCGTAACATGGCCGCAAGAGACCTGGAAGGGGTTTTTCAAACAGATCGGCGCAATTCCGGCGCTGACAACGGATGAAACGGCTGATATTATTCAAGGGCTGAACCGTATCAGGGAAATGAACGGACAGAGCGTCGCGATAGTCGGGCGGGGCGGCGGCATCGGGGTGGTGGCAACGGATATCTGCGAACGTGCCGGTTTGAAAGTGCCGCCTTTCAGTAAGGAAACGCAGGCAAAACTACGGGGAATCCGGCCCGATGCCGGCGCCGGATTGAGAAATCCGGTCGAACCGAAACTGGGGATGGAAGGCGCGACGGAATTCTACCTGCAGGGTTTGCCGATAATCGACGCGGATACGGAAACAGATATCATCCTGATCCAGATGGCGGTCGATATCTACGGGGGGCATGCTCCAGACCTGACACAGATTTTAACCGAGTCTGCTTATGCATTATGCGCCGCGGCAGATTCAATCAGGAAACCGCTGGCGGTAGCGTTGTTTACCGGCGGGCGTACCGATACGGTTCTAGCTGCTGCGGCTGCCAGGGATATTCTGACTAAAGCCGGCATCGCCGTGTTTTCCGGGGTGGAATCTGCGGCACGGGCAATCGCCAGAATACCACTTACGAAATCGCAGAATAGTTCGAACAAACAGATTCCAAATCTCAAGAAATAATGAGCCGGGACGGGATTTCAACAATTCGCAATTGCAAACATTAGCGGTTGAATGACGGGCAATAAATAACAGGATTACCGCCGGACAGGATTATTTCAGTTTCTCCAGCAATTCGGACATTTTAACGGTTTCCTGCTGGGACGTGGTCATATCACGCAAAATCGCCGTGCCGGCTTTTACCTCATCGTCCCCGATAATTACCGCCCGTGAAATTTTCAGGTTGTTGGCCTGCCGCATTTGTGCTTTTAAACTCTTGGCCGAAGTGGCGGAAATCACGCCGATACCCTGTTTTCTGAGAGCACCTGTCAATTTCATCGCTTCATTACGGGCAGCTTCGCCGAGGCAGGCGATAAAAATCTGCGGCGCCGGCACAGGCGGGACGGGGATATTTTGCCGTTTTAAATTCATTACCATTCGTTCCATTCCCGCCGCAAATCCGATCGCCGGAGTTGGTTTGCCGCCCAGCATTTCAATCAAACCGTCATAACGCCCGCCGCCGAGAATCGTGCTCTGAGATTTTTCTTCTTCCGGCTGGATTTCAAAAACCGTGCGGGAATAATAGTCCAACCCCCGCACCAGGCGCTGGTTAACCTCGAAAGGAATTTCCAGTATTCCCAGATAATTCTTCAACTGTTGGAAATGGTCGGCGCATGGTAAGCAGAGATAATCGATGCTTTTCGGCGCCTGGTTCACGATTTGCTGGCAGCCGGGCTGTTTGCAATCCAGTAACCGCAATACATTACGGTCCAAACGGGTTCGGCAATCCGGGCAAAGTTCGCCGATATGGTTGGCAAAATAGCCCCTTAAAACCTCCAGATATTTGGGCCGGCATTCCGGGCAGCCGATGCTGTTGATAAAAAGCAGGGTGTTTTGTAAACCCAGCGATTTCAAAAATTGCCAGGACATGTCGATGACTTCTGCGTCGAGAAACGCGTCCGCTTCTCCGATGGCTTCGCACCCGAACTGATGGAATTCCCGGAACCTGCCTGCCTGCGGCCTTTCGTAGCGGAAATGCGGGGAAAAATAGTAGAGCTTGACCGGCTGGGGCAGATTCTGAAAGCCGTGCTCCAGATAAGCCCGGCAAACGGAGGCAGTACCTTCGGGTTTCAGCGTGATGCTGTTGCTTCCGCGGTCGTCGAAGGTATACATTTCCTTTTCCACGATATCGGTGCCCTCGCCGACGCTGCGCGTGAAAAGACGGGTGTCTTCAAACGTCGGGGTTTCGATGCGCTCGTAGCCGTAAAGCTGACAGATATAAGCCGCTTTCTCTTCGATATAACGCCAGTAAGCCTGTTCTTCAGGCAGGATATCCTGAGTGCCGCGGGGTGCGTTGTACAATGCCGTTCACCTCTCTACAATCTAAAAGTTAGAATACATCATTTAGTCATGGATTGTAAAGAAAGAATATTATAAAATAAAAAATCTATTATTTCTTATAATCATATTGTTGTTATGAATAATATATTATGTTATCCTTTTCTAAACCACTCGATAACAGGGAGGGAAAAATGGTTAGCAATAACTCATCAAAAAAAGAATTGTACACAACTTACCTCGCAAAAGAACTAAAAATGAGCACGAAAGCAATGTTCCAGCAGCTGGTTGAGGTAGGATTGATAATAAGAAATGGAGATGACTGGGAACTTACCCAAGCCGGAAAATCCAAGGGCGGGATATACAAACAGGTTGATAATAAAAGACGAATTATCTGGCCTGAATCGATTGTCGCCGATTTGGATGATACGAAAGCGAAACAAAGCGGGAATTTAGTTACCGCAACATATATCAGTGATAAATTTGATATACCTGCTAGCAGAATTAATTCGATTATGTCTGAACTTGGCTGGCTACAAAAAGACCCGATTAAGGGATGGTTAATCACAAATTTTGGAAAGAGGCTGGGCGGAATGCAGGAACGGTATAAAACTACTGGAATACCCTTCGTACGCTGGCCGGATAGTTTAGTGAATAACAAAACGCTCATTACCAGCATTAATGAAGCCAAAGGTGAAATCACTGATGTAATACAAGAACCCATTGTCGAGAATTCTGAAGTACATCAATCAGATGACTTTAGAGGAAAGTTTAAGGCTGAAATCAGAGCTAAAGATGGGCATAATGTCAGGTCCAAATCTGAATTGATAATAGACAATTGGCTATATGATTCTAAAATTGTGCACGCCTATGAAAGAAAACTCCCAATAGAAGAGAGCCTATACTGCGATTTTTATATTCCGACAGCTAAAGTCTACATCGAATATTGGGGGCTGGATGATGATAAATATCTAAATCGGAAAAACAAAAAACTGGATATTTACAAAAAATATAATCTCAATCTTATCGAGTTATTTGAAAAAGATATTTCCAATCTCGATGATACTCTACCCGCTAAGCTTCTGGAATTCCATATTCCTGTAGAATAATTATGGTAATATCATCCTTCTATTTAGCCGCTGTTTTCTTGAACCGGGAATTGCCGTGCATTACTTTGCCGTCCATTAGAATATCCACCGCCTGCAGGCCGCTGTTCATCGCGCCGAAAACGCCGTGCGCGAATTTCGGCGCCAGCAGGCCCTTTACCGGCGTAATAACCGGCAAGCGATTTGCACCGAAGTTGTCCGGCACTGCGGCCATGTCATAAATCGAGCCGGTCGGGGAACCGGAGAACCGGACATAGGTCGCGGGGGTGGCAATATCCCTGACTACGATGTGTTTTCTCAAATTGGGAATAACGTATTTTTCCATGATATTAATCAGTACATCCGCCGCTTTTTCTTTTTCCTTCAGGTAGATTCCGGGGTCCGCATTCCTGAGACGTGCCCAGTTATTCACCGGCACAGGAGCGGCCTGAATGGATAAAACGGGTTTTTCCCGGTCGGACGGCGGAGGACACGAATAGCCGAGGTAAAAACAACCTGTTGACAACTTAAATTCATTGTTTTCGCACGACGGAAAAAGTTTTGCATAGGCATCGTTACCCATTGTCACCAGGCCGTAGCCGCACGGCAACCCGAGTCCGGTTAATACTCTAACATCATCGATACCGAGATGGACGGTAAATGTCGAGGTGGTCATCCGGACGGAATCCAATTTCACCGCATAGCCCGGATTCAGCGCGCGTAATATATCCAGTCCCACCAGGTTTTCCATAGTGCGTTTAATATCGATGGTTGAAATGATATTCCGGGAACGGATGATTGATCCGTCTTTGAGACGAATCCCCCGTACCCCCTTCTCATCAACGATGATTTTCTCGACTTCACTTTTGAGAAGCATTTGGCCGCCCATCGCACGGTAGCGCTGCTCCATTTTTTGCGGCAGCTCAATGAACCGGCCGTTCGGGCGGCAGGCTTTTTCTCTGAGGGAATACATCACCCCGACCGTCAATAAGGCCGCAATCCTGTCATTCGGCAGCCCACACATACCGGAAAATACCTGGAACATCAGCCCGATTTCCGGATTATCAATGCCGAACATCTTCAGATATTCGGCAAAGGTCTTATTCCGGTTGCGTACTACTTTGGGACACTTAACAAGCATTTCCATGATATCGCTAAAACGGGGGGCATATTTAAGGCCGTAGATTTCATTAAACATCACCTGCGAATAACCAAAAAACCTGCGCAGTTTGGCGGCATCGCCGGGAAAGAGTTTGATTAATTGTTCCTCGAAGGCTTCTCCTTGAGTGAACAGTTCAAAAGTCTTGACTTTGTCTGTTGCCGGGTCAACCTTATAAACCCGGACGAAGTCCTGGGCGAATTCATGGAAATCGATAGCGACGCCGAAATAGTCCAGAATATCTGAAACATTGGAAACCATCTGGCAGGTATCGAAGCGATAGCCCTTTCTGGAGAAAGTCGTCACATAACCGCCGCTGACGGGATTCTTTTCTACGATGAGGACCTGCTTCTTTTTCAGGTCGTTATTCAATGCATAAGCAAGACCGGCAGAGAGACCGTTGATTCCGGCCCCAATGATAATCAGGTCTTTTTCGCTATTATCCGTGAGGGGCCTCCGTAATTATTTTTAACAAGTGCTGCCATCTTTTGTTTACAGGGAAAACCAGAGTTAATGCTACTTCGGAAATGACAAGGTATATAAAACATTGGCAAAAATAAAAACTGCGACAATAGAAGCAATTTGAAATAATTTTGCGATACGTAAAGACTTACAACTGCCTTGTTCAGTTGGCATTATATCATACCTAATATCATACAGAAGCTATTATAATCCATCAGGGTTGTTTCAGCAATGATATTTTTTAAAGGCAGCCTAAAAAGAGAAGAGAGGAAGATATTGAACTTACGGAATATCCGGGATGTAATTTACTATATCGTACGGTGGGCGTGGATGGCCAGCGCAATCGCGCCTAAGACGCCGGCCTGTTTGCCGAGTTTGGGCGGGACGATGTAATTATCAATGTCTTTCAGGATTTCTTTGGCGCGGACATATTCATTGAGTATTTCCCGGACATTGTGCCGCACCATGGCGAAAAGCTGCGGCTGCTCCATTACACCGCCGCCCAGAATCAATTTCTGCGGGGATAAGGTGCAGATGTAGTTCTGCAGCGCCAGCGCGATATACCGCGCTTCAAGTTCCCAGGCAGGATGGTCGAAAGGTAAAGTTTCGGCGGGCTGCCCCCAACGTTCCTGCATTGCCGGCCCGTTGGCCAGGCCTTCAAAACAATCCCCATGAAACGGACAATGCCCTTTATAGGGATCAGCCTGCAAGTCATGCGGGAGGCGGATATGGCCCATCTCCGGGTGTATCAATCCATGCACCAGTTTGCCGTTAACCATCGCCCCGCCGCCGATGCCGGTGCCGATGGTCAGATAAATAAAATCACTCAAATCTTGCGCTGCGCCCCAGCGGTGTTCGCCTAAAGCCGCGCCGTTGACATCAGTATCAAACCCGATGTGGACTTTCAGCGCCCGTCCCACGAGACCGGCCAAGTCCGTAAAAGCCCAGCCGGGTTTGGGGGTGCTGGTGATATAACCGAAGGTCGGGGATTTGGTATCGAGGTCAACCGGACCAAAAGCGGCAATACCCACGGCAGCAATCGTGTTGTGACCTTTGAAAAATTCGATTACCTGCCCGATTGTTTCAGAGGGAGTCGTGGTGGGGATGCGTTTGATATCGCGCAAATCATTAGGACCGGAACCGACCGCGCAAACGAACTTGGTGCCGCCGGCTTCGATTCCGCCATATAAGGCACACATATTATAAATTCCTCTCAAAATGTAGCTGGAGCCAACGGCGAGAGTCGAACTCGCGACCGACGGTTTACGAAACCGCTGCTCTACCACTGAGCTACGCTGGCGAACAGATTCATTATATTGCAAATAATCGCTTTTAAGCAACTTGGTGGTAAGCAAAATCGATCTTATTGCTTTTGTCCGAAATTTAGATTATTATTTTGCGTATTAAATCGTGATGAAAGCAAATATTAATATGTCTAAAAACCACGGGAGAATATATTGGAAAATAAAACGGATATCCAATACGAATTAGATTTTAATGACGTAGTACAGTATCAGTCCTATTTTTTAACCAACGACCCCGCATTTAAACGGTTACGGTTGTTACTCCGAATTATCATACCAATCGGCATCGTGGCACTAATCGCGACAATCCTATCGGCACTCCTCGGTGGCATAAATATTGGAACGACCTTATTTATCGGACTGTTAGAACTATTTGTTGTAATCTATAGCATCTTCTTTCCCAAAATCATTCAGATGATTTTAAGGAAGTCAAATAATAGAGTTTTCAGCCAAAAACCTAATGCCGTAATCGGGAAACATCAGGTGTCAATCAATCCTGAGGGTTTTACCGATATAAATGAGACCGGACAATCTACTATACGCTGGAATGGAATAAGCTGGCTTGGACGTAATGACAAATATCTATTCTTAAAGCTTGCTGACTCTTCTTTCGGCATTCTACCCAAACGGGCTTTCCACGGCGAAGCAAATTTTAACAACTTTGTCGAAACAGTGAAATCATACTATGAGAAAAACAAGGTAAATAAATAAAACCAGGTAGAGATTTCCGGTCCACGTGAACTAAAACATTTCTTGCTTATTGTACCATTTCCCCATTTTGAAAATCCCACTATAACATATCAATAATTTGATTCTGAATAGCCCTTATGGTAACATAAGTCTTGCAAGCACCGCCGCTGTCAAGAGTCTTTTCAGACTCTTCTTTTATCTAATCACCGGGTCAAATCATCAGGGACTTCAGGAACGACAATGCAGATTGAGGACGAATTAGCCCAGTTTTCACCGTCGAAAGAAACACTGCTCACCATCGGCGTTTTTGACGGCGTGCACCTGGGGCACAAGTTTTTAGTCTCCCAGGTCGTCAACATGGCGAAAAAAGAAAATCTTCTCAGCTGCGTGATCACCTTCCGTCAGCACCCGCGCGAATTACTTGCACCGAAATCCAAACTTTTATACCTTTGTACCGTTGAAGAGCGGATCCAGCTGCTGAAAAACGAAGGCGTCGATATCGTCGTCGCGCTGTCTTTTAACCGCGAACTGGCCAAGCTCAGCGCCAGTGAATTCGTCAGCCTGCTTGTAAAGCACCTGAAAATGCGCGGCCTGGTCATCGGTCCGGATTTTTCTTTAGGCAAAAACCGTGAAGGCAACGCAGAAACGCTGCGCGCCCTGGGGCAGGAAATGGGCTTCGGAGTCACGGTCGTCGCGCCGAAATTAATCAACGGCGAAATGGCCAGCAGCACGATTATCCGGCAGGCGCTGGCAGACGGCGACATGGAAAAAGTGATGCGCTTGCTGGGGCGGCCTTTCAGCCTGCACGGCAAAGTGGCCCGGGGTGAACACCGAGGCACGGGATTGGGTTTCCCCACGGTCAATCTGAACGTGGATGCCAAAATGGCTTTACCGCCGGACGGTGTTTACGCCACGCGGGCTTACATCGGCGGACAGGAATTTCAGGCGATGACCAATATCGGCCGGCGCCCCACTTTCGGGGAAAACAACGAACGCACCATCGAGTCTTTCATCCTGCACTATAGCCAGGATATTTACGGTAAAGATGTCAAAATTGAAATCATCCAACGGCTCCGCGAAGAAAAACACTTCGATAATGTCGAGGAATTGAAAAAGCAAATTGCCGAAGACGTGAAGCTCGGCGCCGCGATTCTAAATACACAAGGCAGAGAGTGATATGAGTACAGATTTGAATTTCCTGTTAAAAAGAGGCGTCTCGGAAATAATTTCCGAAGAGGAACTGACCAAGCTGCTGAACAGCGGCAAAAAACTGCGGCTGAAAGAAGGCTTTGACCCGAGTTCCACGGACATTCACATGGGACACATGGTCGGGCTCAGAAAACTACGCCAGTTCCAGGAGCTCGGGCACCAGGTGGTGTTGATTGTCGGCGACTGGACGGCGCAAATCGGCGACCCCAGCGGCGCTTCCGTCACCCGCCCGATGCTGACCGCGGAAAAGGTCAAGGAAAATGCGGAAACCTACATGAAGCAGTTCTTCCGCGTGGTGGACCGGGAAAAAACCGAAGT
>Ga0182019_10001917_pt1 | contig 10620 bp, 8 predicted proteins | sample 812E2MmetaG_FD_120483 | JGI IMG/M metagenome (GOLD analysis project Ga0182019, IMG submission 120483) | Permafrost microbial communities from Stordalen Mire, Sweden - 812E2M metaG | ecosystem: Environmental > Terrestrial > Soil > Wetlands > Permafrost | place: Sweden: Stordalen | collected... | reverse complement strand
GCGCTAGAACGTCAACCGTAGAGCGAGTTGCAGAATGCGCTGGGTCTGCAGCTGGGTCTGGCCGCTGCCAAAATCCGTAGTCGTTACTTGGCCAAACGTTCCGCTGAACACATTCGTGTCCGGATTGGCGAACTCAGCATGGTTGAGGAGGTTGAAGGCCTCCACGCGGAATTCCGTGTTGAAGCGCTCGGTAATAGCCGTGGTTTTGGCCAGGGCCAGATCGAGGTTCGCTCGCCCCGGGCCGCGGAAGAAGTTGCGCGGCAGGCCGTAGGGCTGACTGGGGTTGAGCGCATCCGAAATCGCCTGGAAAGCGCCGCAGTTAAAATACAAATTCCCGGTTTGAGGCTGGCCTGTGTTGGGGTTATTGCAAACCCCCATGTGCTTCGGATTCAAAATTGAAATGTGGTTGAACCCATCCGCGAAGACAGCGTTTGCGAGATATGCATCTCCCGCTCCCGAGGGTCCTGTCTCAGTAGGATCAAAACTTAGCAATCCGCCATTGATAGTGAGAGGGAACCCTGTCCGCCAAGTAAAGATTGGATAGAGACTCCATCCCCGAATCAGCCGCTTCGGTCCGGACGCCCAGGTCTTATCGAAAGGCAAATCCCATCCGCCGCTGAAGGTGATGCGATGGGTGAGATCGAAATCGGATGAACCACGAAACTGGCCGTGGTTGTAAAACGGCACCTGCGACGACCGATTTCGAAATCCCGATGAATTGTCAATGCTGTGGCCGTAAGTGTAGGCCAGAGTGAAGTAGGTATTACCAAGGTACCGATTTTCGCCGTTCTGCTTCGTCAAAGACGCTTCCAGGCTGTTGAAACTGGCGAAACTCACATTCGCGAACTCCAACGCATTCGAAATAGGACAATTGGCGGGACTGTTGAAGGTTGCGGAGCAGAGGTCTACGAACCCAGAATTCTGGTTTGCATTCAAGACTCGAGTAGGCGTTGTGTCCAACGTGCTCAAGTCGAAAGGGTTGACATCCACATTCGATGTAAGTCCCTTCGAGCTGCTGCCCACATAGTTGAGTTCGGCCAACAGGTTTCTTGCCAGCTCGTGCTGGACGCTCAGGTTGTACTGGTAGGTATAGGGCGTGTGCAGATGTGGATCAACAAAATAGATCCCGACTCCGCCGAACGGGATGGACGATCCGTTAGCAAAAGCGGTGCTGGCGGTTGGTGGAGTGGAGGGAAACGGATTGCTCGGGAAACCAGCCGGACCCCAAGGATCGCCATAGTAGGGGGCGCCGCCCGCGTAGGGGTTGCCGCCGGGACTGCAAATCCCAGTGTCTGGGTCGACGTTTTGTAGACAGGGATAGACCGCAAAGGGCTCGCTAAAGAAGGGAGGCGCGCCATTGAACTGCAAGTTGTCTTCGCCCTTCAGCACGTCATAAAAGACGCCGAAGCCCCCGCGAATGCTGGTCTTAGTGCTGCTTCCTGGACTCCAGGCAAACCCAATCCTTGGACCAAAGTTGTCCTTGTCTGGAAAATTGGCTCCCCGCGGCGCTCCCTTGTCTCCGGGAAACACAATGCCAAGCGGCGCGTTCGGGAACCTGGTCGATTGGTCGCCGGGAACAATCGAGAAGGTACGACCTTGAGTGTCCAGTTTGGGCGTGCTGTATTCGTAGCGCAGTCCGAGACTGAGGGTGAGGTTCTTGCGTACCCTCCATTCGTCCTGCAGGTAGGCATAGACCGATTTGCTGCGAATATTGTTTCTTGCGTTCGGACCTTGAAAGTAGTTATTGGGAACGCCTACCAGGAAGTCTGCGAAGCTGCTGCCGGTTCCTATTCCGCCCTGGTCATACGAGCCGACAAAGGAATAATTACCGTTGTCGTAAAAATCGTAGACAGTATTGTTTTGATAAGCTGAAAAACCCGCGCCGAACTTCCACGTGTTGCGGCCTCTTACCCAGGTTACCGTGTCAGTATAGGCAAAGGTGTTGCCGATTTCGAAGGCTGGCCCCTGCGGGTCATTTCCGAAGAACAGGCCGCTGTCGAACTGCATGAGCGGGGGACCAGTTGGCAAATCGGACACGATCCCAAACCCTAAATCGCTCGAAGTGGGGAGACTCTTGACGGGCAAGCCAAAACTGCCGTTGTGGCGCTGGGCAGTGATCCGAAATTCATTCAGCAACGTGGGTGAAAAGGTGCGTGTATAAGCGATATTCGAAAAGTAGTTATTCGTCTTACTGTCGGAGGGGAAGCCTGAGACGTTAGCGCCGCTTGCAGGAAAAGGTTCCGACAGGGGATTACGAAAACCTCCTAACGTAATCGAGATCTTGTCCTTTGAACTGAAATTCAGGTCTACCTTAGCCGTGAACTCGTTGTTATCGTCCTTGCGGGAGGCCGCCGTAGATACCAAACCGGACGGAGATGTGGGAATCAACCCCAGAGCGATGTAATTCTGCGCCACCGGATCGATCTTGGTCGGATCGATGATCCCCTGGGCGGCGAGCGCTCGATCGGACTGGAAATATGGGTTGGCCTGCAGGAACGCGGCAACGGTTCCAGCGTCCGAGGATTGGGAAAAATCTCCTCCAAGTTCGTCTGGCGTGAAGGTCGTGATCCGCGATTGGACTGCGGTTTGTGTCTGCCGCTGCCCCTGGTAGGCGACGAAAAAGAAGAAGCGATCCTTGCCATTCACGAGATGGGGAATATCAATGGGTCCCCCAAACGTGCCGCCGAACTGGTGGCGCTTCAGATCGTTTCTTGGCAAGAGATCTTGTTTGTTGAAATAAGTGTTCGCGTCAAAAGCGGTATTGCGCGCGAACTCGAATGCGCTGCCATGGAACTGGTTGCTGCCCGACTTGGTTACGACGCTAATGACTCCAGAGCCGTTGCGACCGTATTCCGCCGTGTAGTTGCTGGTCAGAATGCGGAATTCCGCGACCGAGTCTGGATTCGGGTTAAGGACAACGCCGTTGCCCAAGAGCTCGTTGTTTACACCGCCGTCCAGCAAGAAGGTGACAGAATCGGAACGTCCGCCACCTACGCTGAAGTGACCTGCACTGGTGTCGTCTGGATTGGATTCGCTGACGCCAGGTTGCAAAAGAGCGAGATCCAGCACGTTGCGGCCGTTCAGCGGGAGATTAACGATGGGACGGCTGGTGACGGACTGGCCCAGGGTCGGGTTCACTGTCTCCACTCCCGCCCCTTGTGCCTCTACCAATACCTCTTCCTTTGCGGTGCCGATATCCAGCTTTAAATCGGCCCGAAATGACTGGTTGATTTCCAGCGGAGGAGTGGTCGTTTCCAGCGGTCGGAAACCCTCGCGGCGGGCGACAATGCGATAGGTGCCGATGGGCAAATTCAGCGCTTGATAGAAGCCCTCCTTGTCGGTGGCGGTTTCGGTGGCAACGTTCGTCGCCGTATTGGTGACCGTGACCTTGACGCCTGGCACCACCGCGCCTTGCGGATCAGTGATCGTGCCGACGATCTTGGCGGTCGCCTCTTGCGCGGCAGCGTTTGCTGCAAAACACAGAACCGCGCACAAAAACACCACTAATTTTTGTAGATGTTTGAATCTCCGGGTAAGGGGTCGCATTGGGGAAGAGCCTTTCCTGTTTTGTTAATAGGAGGTATAAAAAAGTCTGTCCTCGGCCTAGGGTTTTGTCAACTATGGTATCGGTGTTTCGAACCACATTTCGGTGTATTCGTACCATACGGAGTGTTCGTGCCACGCAGGACTTCGATGGGGAGTGATAATCGCACGGTTAATCGCACCATGGCGCCGAACGACCAGCAGCGGCGGATTGCGCGGGCGGAGGAACTCGGCGCCCAATACCCCTTTGCGGCGGAAATACTGCGTTTCTATGTGGCTATCGCGCGTTTTCAGGAAAAGTTCTACGAGGAACTCGGCGGATCGCCAGAGAGATTGAGTGCTGGTGATGTCGCGCCCGACTCGGAGCCCTTTGCGCGGCCTCTCCCACCAGAAATCGCCGGTCGGTTTGGGGAATTTCTTTCGGTGGTCGAACGGAATGGTCCGGGTGTGCTTCGAGAAGCTGTGCGCGAGTTGCGGGACGGCGGAGACGAGTCACATTTCCAATTGCTAAGGGTCTTTTGGGATGGAGGCGAGACCGGGGCGCTGCCGCCGGGTCCCTACGATTTCTTTGCTCGCGCCTTTCTTCAGCCGTATGCGGTGGGAATTCGTTCGCAATCAACCATGCGCTGGACCGGGCCGGCGCCGTTTCTGTGTCCGTTTTGCAAACGAAAACCGGGGCTGGGCGTTCTGCGTCCATTAGGAGATGGCGGCCAGCGTTCTCTCGTATGTTCATTTTGTCTGGCGGAATGGGAGTTCCGGCGAATCGTCTGTCCGGGATGCGGAGAAGAGAACCACGCGAAGCTTCCGGTCTATACGGCGGAGGAACTGAAACACGTCCGCGTGGAAAGTTGCGACAGTTGCCGGAGCTACATCAAGACGGTGGACCTGACAAAGAGCGGGCGGGCGGAACCGGTCGTGGATGAGATGGCGTCGGTCCCGCTCGACCTGTGGGCTCAGAAGCAGGGATATACGAAGCTGCAATCGAATCTGATGCAGTTTTGAACGACGAGAGCGAGGACTTGGTTGACAAACATCAGGCTGCCAAGCAGAATAGCCCCTCGCGAACTCTTGCTGGACGCCCTATTTGGGGTGCCGCGGGGGACGACAACGGACGAACCGCGAACCTGGGTAGGGAAAATGACCTGGAAAACAAGGACTCCCGATGCCTTCAAATGTGCCGTCCGCGCGTTGAAGAAGGAGATTTTCGGATTCAGTTTCGATTACCCTCTCTACCGAGTGCCGGAAGCTTCGGCGAAAGGTTCCCTCCACTACCACCTCTATAGTGACGCACTGTCCTGGGAAGCGTTGCGGTTGGATCCCAACGGCATTCCGAGGGCATGGTATCGCGTGACCGGAGCCGTTTACTGGCCGTCTTACATTGCGTGGTACGGACTGGTCCAACTGGGGCACTACCAGCGACGCGGGGATGAAGCGAACCTGAGCGCTTTCCTTAAGCAGGTTGCGTGGCTGGAAGAGAATGCGGTAGTGCGGAGCGACGGCGCGGCGGTCTGGCCGATGAACTTCGATTACCCGCACGGCACAGTCGTGCTTAAGGCGCCGTGGATTTCGGCATATACGCAGGGCCTGGTGATCAGCGCTTTGGTGCGCGCTTGGCGTCTGACGAAGCGGCCCGAGTTGCTGGAACTTCTGAAGAATTCAGCGAAAGTATTTGAACTCGATGTCGAGGACTCCGGAGTCCGGGTTTCGCTGGATGGCCACACTCTTTACACGGAGGTTCCGGGTGGCCCGCTTCCCGGCATCCTCGACGGTTTTATGACTTCGCTTATCGGTCTCCATGACTTATATACCGAGACCGAAGATCCGGTTGTGGGTCGCTTATTTGAAAAGGGAATCGCCGGGCTCAAGTACGCGCTGCCGCGCTGGGATTACGGAAGCAAGTGGAGTTGGTATGGTTGCCGCGCGTACCTGAGTCCGCCAGCCTATCACAACCTGAATTGCCTTCTCCTGGAGGTGCTGGCACGCCTGTCCGGGGAGGGATGTCTGGCGGAATACGCGCAGCGATGGAGCCCGAAACAGCTCTCGGCGCTGGGCCGAACCGAAATCTATCTAGGCTTCGTGCTCACGAAGAATGCAAACCGTTTGCGCCATCGAACCTGGCGTCAGAAGGCCGATAGGACTTCCACACCTTCCAGGATGCTGGTGCCGGCTTCTGTTGCGCAGGCGGTGTTGGAACCGAGTGACCGGTAAAGTGACGGTCAGGGACAAGGCGCCGGTTTTTGTGGTTGGGTCGGCGCGGTCCGGGAACACGATGCTGTATCACATGCTCCTTTCGTCGGGGCGCTTCCCCATTTACCGAACCGAACCGTGTGTCTTTGATCTGCTGGTTCCGAGATTCGGGAATTTTCGCAGGGTTGCTACCCGGCGCGAACTGATGCGCTGTTGGGTTCGGACAAGGCAGTTCCGCCGCTCCGGCCTGGATGCCGGAGAAATAACGGAAAAAGTTCTGACCTCGGTGACCACGGGCGGTGAATTCCTGCGCACGGTGATGGAGGGAGTGGCCCGGGCGGGTGGGTTTAGGCGCTGGGCGGCGTGGGGTCCCGATAACCTTCTCTATATTCCGGCCATCAAACGGCAGATTCCGGATGCTCTGTTTATTCATGTGATCCGCGACGGACGGGACGTGGCGTGCGCTTTGGACAAGAAGGAGTTCATTCGTCCCTTTCGCTGGGATGGGAGCCACCGTTTGTATGTTTCTGCGCTGCATTGGATGTGGAAGGTCCAAACGGGCCGTCGCCAAGGCCGGGCCGTCGGATCAGACTACATGGAGGTCCGCTTCGAGGATCTGGTGCTCCATCCCGCGGAAGCGCTCACGAATGTCGGAGGGTTTATCGGCGAGGAACTGAATTACGAGAAGATCCGCAAAGCGAAAATCGGCGCGATCAGAGTTCCCAATACGTCGTTTACCGAGGAATGGAAGTCGGGAAGTTTTTCCCCGGTGGGTCGGTGGAAGCGGCAGCTTTCGGAGGACAAGGTAACTCGGCTGGAAGGGTTGGTTGGAAAGCTTCTGGTGGAACTTGGCTACCCACTAGCACGGGCTGAAAGTACGAGACCTGGCTTCAGGCTACGAAGCATGCGTGCGATGTATCCTGCATTTTATCAACTGAAAGAATGGATCAAGACGGCAACTCCGCTGGGACGTTTCGTCAATATGAATCGCTTGTATATCGACCAGTACGAAGAGTTATGCGACATCGCGGAAGGCGCGGCGGCTCGCGAGAGTGCCGAATTGGAAACTCGGGTGTAGAGAACTCGGAATCATTCGGCGATCGAACTCGGAGCCCTACCGAGCGCCCGCGTGCATCTTGCGTTGCCCGCCAGTCAGCACCTCACCATCGCGAGCAAAACCAGAATCTTTCTTTGTATTTCTCAACCACGCGGCAGCTCTGCCTTCGGCCTCCGCCAGTTGTTGAGGAGACATGGTCAGACTGATGCTTTTCTTGCCGGCCTCGATCTGTTCGAGCATCGGGGCAGCAGTTTTTTCTGCCAGCAGGTACCACATGTAAGCGGAAACGGAGTCCGGTTGGGCACATGGGATCTGTCCGTCGCCGGTCTGGACGTTCTTGATCCGATAAAAATGCTCGGCCAAGCGAAATTGTGCGGCCGCGTCGCCGGCCTCGGCGGCTTCGATAGTCGCAGCGAATCCTTTGCTCTCTCCGTTGCCAGTGCCGGGTAGCTCGACTTGCGAGTTATTCATAGTCAGGTAGAGCAACTCGGTGCGGCTGGAGACGCCCAGTTTGTCAAAAATACGGAACAGGTAGTTCTTGACCGTGTGCGGGCTGAGGTCGAGAGCTTCAGCAATCTCGCGATTTGTCATGCCCCCGGCCAGGTGCTGGATCACCTGTCGTTCGCGCGCAGAAAGCAATTCGATTCCTTTGTGATTGGTGGCTCGGACCCGCGGCGAGTTGGCCAGAGCTTCGAGGGCATGATCCAGATCGACGCTACGCGCCCAGACTTGCCCTTCATGGACGCTGCGAATGCATTTGCAGAGGCTCTCCAGCCGCTCTTGCTTGGAGAAAATTCCCCTGGCGCCGGCACGAAAGCACTCCAGGACTTCCTGCGGCTTGCACGAGTCAAGCAGGATAACGCCCTTGATCTGGGGGCGGAGCGCGCGCATCTCCCGCAACACCTGGGTGCCACGGCCGGGCTGGTCGTCCAAATTGTGACTGATCACCGCGACGTCAATGGGCACGCGAGTGATGGCGGCCAACAGTTCCTCGGAATTCGAGGCGGCAGCTACGACCTGCAGGCCGCGATCATTGCGCAACGCGTCCGCCAAGAGTTGGGTGTGGATGCGGGTGCCGTCGGCAACTACGATACTGACAAAATCCGACCCCAGTTCCTCATGTGATGGCATCGGGTCTCCTGACACTTGGTTCTACGAACCAGGAGGGGGGGAATCACTCCGTTCGCTTCGACGATGGCCACGGGGCAGATGGAAAACGTGAGGCAAGAAAGCCGGCCAGCGTCTCTTGCTACAGTTGAAAATGTAGCACTAAACCCACGAATCGGCAAGCAAGGAGCTTGCAACGTATGCAAGAAAGTGCACTGGCGATTGTGCCCCCTGTTACAGTTTGACCGGTTGCACGAAAATGCTTAGGACTAGTCCTTGTACCGCTCTCGAAATGGCGGTCGTTTGTGCTGCAGGAGAAATAACATAAAGTTAATAAAATGAATATGATAGATGTAAATTGCTTGAGGGATTGATCATTTCAGAAGCCGAACGGTGGCTACGTCCCGAGGCGCACATACCACGGCTGTGCCAAAGAACAGTGTCTCTAAGCCGTTCAGGTTGGTCATGGGTAGATCAGCCTATACACAAATAGGGTCGGTATGTCCTGGGTAGTCCTACCACTTGCACACTATTGCAAGTGACCCTAAGGTTAGACAGCTAAGAAATTCCCCCTCCTAGCGGTCCTTCCCCCTGAAAGTGTTTGAAGAGATCCCTCACGTCACCTAGGCGGACCCAGTGCAATGGGACCCAGAGGGCGAAGCTATGAGCAGTCCCAAGCGCAGTGCCAAGTTATGAGCAGTCCCAACCAGAGCGAAGTGGGCATCGAGCCGAGCCAATTCGTGCCGCAAGAAGAGATGCGCTGGTACGCGCTGCACACACGAGCGCGGCACGAAAAAGCGATCGAGCGGCGGTTGCGTGATCAAGGCATGGAGACGTTCGTGCCAACCACGGTGGAAGTGCATCGCTGGAGCGATCGCCAGCAGAAAGTCGAAGTGCCGCTGTTTAGCTGTTATGTGTTCATCCGCTGCGCTTTGAGCGCAGAAGACCGTACGCGCGTTTACCAAATTGATAGTGTGCACGGTTTTGTGGGCTCTCGCGGGTCGAGCCTGCCGATTCCCGACGAACAGATTGAAAGCATCCGGAAAGTCTTGACCCAGTCGGCGCCCTGGCGTTCGTACCCTTTTCTAAAGGTGGGGCAGCGGGTGCGTGTACGCGGCGGGGCGATGGACGGGGTGGAAGGTGTGTTCTTGTCAGAGAACGGCGACCACAGCCTGATCATCTCCGTCGATGCGATTCAGCGGTCGATGGCCGTACGAATCGATGGGTACCACGTAGAACCAGTCTGAAGTCCTCCAAATCAGCCAATTCCTTCGTAGATCCGTAAGCTCTAACCATGTTCCGTCAGGCACTCTCTTAAATATGTATCAACCAGAAATCGAGCGAATCAGCGACGAGCTGTATTTCATTGCGGCGAGTCCGGCCACACGCCGGCTGCGGACGCAGGCCGAATTACTCTCGCAGACTGATGTGCCGGTGCTGATTACCGGAGAAGCGGGGAGCGGGAAGGCGACCGCTGCCCGGCTGATCCATTCGCTTTCGATTCGTTCCAGCTTTCCATTCATGCCGGTCAAGTGCGCGGTGCTTGCCTCCGACCTGCTGGAGAATGAACTGTTCGGTTACGAACACACTTCCGCCAAGGGGCAGCCGGAATCGACGTTAGGGAAGTTCGAGCAGTGTGCCAAGGGAACGATCCTGCTGGACGAATTCGATGCCATGCCGGACGCGGTTCAACGGCGGCTCCTGAAGCTGCTGGAGACGGGGGAGTTTGTCCGGTGTGGCGGCCAGAGCCCGATCCGAGCAGACGTGCGCATCATCGCGGCCACCTGCGGCAATCTGGAGTTGGCGGCAGCGGAGAAGAGAGTCCAGGAAGAGCTGTTCTACCGCTTGAGCGTTTTCGAATTGCGCGTGCCCCCGCTGCGGGAGCGGCGCGAGGAGATCCCGCTGCTGCTCGGGCACCTGATGAACCGGTTGACCCGGCGCTACGGCGTCCCGGCCCCTCGCCTATCCAGCTTGTTGCTGGATGCGTGCCAGCAATATGCGTGGCCCGGCAACCTGCGAGAACTGGAGAATTTTGCCAAACGCTTTCTGGCGCAGGGCGATGAAGATGCGGCGTTGCGGGGGCTGCATTCGGGTCCTGATTTAGGGGTTGCCAGTAAAAGTGAGAACGGGAACGGGCACGCGAAGAACAGCGATTACCCTTCGAGCGGCCAATCTTCGAGACTGCAGGCGGTGGGAGAACGGTCGTCCCTGAAGTTGCTGGTACGAAACGCGAAAGGGGAAGCAGAGCGCAGCGCGATTGCCCATGCTCTTGAACAGACGCACTGGAACCGGAAAGCGGCTGCCCGGCTGCTGAATGTCAGCTATCGTGCGCTGCTGTATAAGATCCAGGAGTACCACATGGCGCCCCCGGTAGAGTCTACGCGGCTATTTCGTGCCGACGATTTGCGGCAAGCGAAGTAGTTGTAATGGAAGTAGCTAAGAGTTGGACCAGACGGCAGTGACCCGCTACGATTGACCTTGCAGCCACGGGAACCCGGAAATGGCTGAGACACGTTGCTTATGACGGAACCCATGACAGCCCATCAAATGACGACCCATCGAATCATACCGCTTTTGCTCCTTCTGCTGCTGGTACCCATCGGTGCTTTGGCGCAGTCCGATCCTGGAACGCGACCTGGGGTGGCCGCGGCCACTGCAGCCGACAAGCAAGCGGGCGAGAAACCTGGGGAAGGCGCGCGCGCCGCACATTCGGATAGTTCCTACGT
>Ga0182019_10001916_pt1 | contig 10625 bp, 21 predicted proteins | sample 812E2MmetaG_FD_120483 | JGI IMG/M metagenome (GOLD analysis project Ga0182019, IMG submission 120483) | Permafrost microbial communities from Stordalen Mire, Sweden - 812E2M metaG | ecosystem: Environmental > Terrestrial > Soil > Wetlands > Permafrost | place: Sweden: Stordalen | collected... | reverse complement strand
GTCACATCGCGAATAATAGTAATGGTAAGTCCGGCAATCTGCAACGAGCGCAATGCCGATTCTCTCCCCGCTCCGGGACCTTTTAAATATACTTGCACTCTGCGCATGCCCTGATCCTTGGCTTTATGCACAACATCCTCCGCGGCCATTTGTGCGGCAAAAGGAGTGCTTTTGCGCGAACCTTTAAAACCCTGCAATCCGGATGATGACCATGCAATTACATTACCGCTTAAATCAGTTATCGTGACAATTGTATTATTGAAAGTCGACTGAATATGCGCGATACCGTCAGTAATATTTTTCTTTTCCTTTTTTTTGCCAGTTTTTCTGACTGCCTTAACCATTATGCCTCCAGCATAAAATAATTAAATTACTTTTTCTTGCCTGCGATAGACCGCCGCGGACCTTTTCTTGTACGGCTATTGGTATGAGTTCTCTGTCCTCTCACCGGAAGGCCCTTGCGATGTCGCAACCCTCGATAAGCTCCGATATCCATCAAACGTTTAATAGACATGGATATTTCTCTGCGCAAGTCGCCTTCGACCTTGTGATCCTTGTCAATGATATTTCTAATTGCTGATATTTCCGAATCGGCCAGCTCATCTGTTTTTGTATCCGGACTGACGCCGGCATCCTTGAGGATTTGCTTTGACTTGGTCTGGCCAATGCCATAAATATAAGTTAAAGCAACTTCCATTCTTTTATTTTTCGGTAAATCAACACCTGAAATTCGTGCCACCTAATAACCTCCTGAATGTTAAAAACTAACCCTGACGCTGCTTATGCTTGGGATTTTCACAAATCACCCGCAAAACACCCTTGCGTTTGACAATTTTACATTTCTCACATATTTTTTTAACTGACGATCTTACCTTCACGATTTTAACTCCTCATTTTCAGCAAAAAATGTTTTTACTTCGTCCTATAAGTAATTCTGCCCCGGGTTAAATCATAAGGCGAAAGTTCAACCGTGACCTTATCCCCCGGCAGTATCTTGATAAAATGCATGCGCATCTTACCGGATATGTGAGCTAAAACCTTATGTCCGTTGTCCAGTTCCACCCGAAACATGGCATTGGGCAGGGGCTCAATAACTCTTCCTTCAACTTCTATCGCTTCTTCTTTGGCCATACTTTGTTCATTACTTTCAAAGAATTAACCGTTTATCTGTCAAACAAAAAATTAACTCAATTTACTCAAAATATCAGGACCATTGTCCGTGATTGCTACCGAGTGCTCAAAATGAGCCGATAAACTTCCATCTTTTGTAACAACCGTCCAGCCATCCGGTAATATCTGAACCTTATACTTGCCTTCATTAACCATCGGTTCAATAGCCAGAATCATGCCGCTTTTCAGTTCTATCCCGCGTCCCTTTTGCCCGAAATTGGCAATCTGCGGTTCTTCATGCAAATTTTTGCCGATCCCGTGTCCAACAAAATCACGAACCACCGAATAGCCGGCGTCTTCCACTGTGGTTTGAACAGCGGCGGAGATATCACCCAGCCTGTTGCCTACTTTGGCCTGTTCTATACCCGCATATAAACTCTGCTCTGTAACCTCCATGAGCCGTAAGGCCTTTTGGGTCACTTTACCCACCGGCAACGTTATGGTTGCGTCGCCGAAAAAGCCATTATAACAAACTCCAAAATCCAAGCCCACAATATCGCCTTCTTCCAACACACGCTCCGAAGGCATCCCGTGTACAACTACTTCATTGATCGAGATACACAGGGAATGAGGGTAACCATGGTAACCTTTAAATGCCGGCTTTGCACCTCTTTTTTCCGCAATCTCCTCGGCAAATTTATCCAGGTCTTTTGTTTTAACACCCGGTTTTACTTGTTCCCTGAGTTTACTTAAAACCTCTGCAACAATACGATTACTTGCTCTCGCTTTTTCAATTTCATCCGGAAGCTTAAGAATTACCATTATTATCTTCCGTTATCTCCTGCGGGCCATATGTCCCTTTTTCATAAATCCTTCGTATTGCCTTGTGAGCAAATGCGACTCAACCTGACTCGCCGTATCCATCGCCACACCGACGACAATCAGCAGCGCCGTACCGCCAAAATAAAAAGGAACATTCAGTTGAGCGATCAAAACGCTGGGCAGCACACAAACAAGGGAAACGTAAATAGCCCCGCTGAAAGTCAGCCTTTCCAATGTGTTTTCTATATATTCCGCGGTTTTTTTGCCCGGTCTTATTCCCGGAACATAGCCGCCAAATTTTTTCATATTTTCAGCAACATCATCTGGTTTAAACGTAACTGCCGTATAAAAGAAACAGAAGAAAAAGATAGCGGCAACATAAAGGAGTTCATAACTCCAACTTCCCGGTCTCATATAATCAGCAATATTTTTTATGAATCCCTGCGGAGAAAAATTGGCAATAGTCGCCGGGAACATCAGTACCGATGAAGCAAAAATCGGAGGAATAACTCCCGAAGTATTTATTTTCAGCGGCAAATGCGTGGTCTGACCGCCATACATTTTACGGCCCACTATTCTTTTCGCGTATTGCACGGGAATGCGGCGCTGCCCGCCTTCAACAAAGACGATCGCACCAATTACTCCTACCATTAATATGGCAATTAACAAAATAACCAGCACACCCAGTTCACCGGCAGTTGCCAGTCTAAACGTATTGCCGATGGCCGCCGGAATGCGGCAAATAATACCGGCAAAAATTATCAGCGATATGCCGTTGCCGATTCCTTTTTCCGTAATTGTTTCTCCCAGCCACATAATAAAGGCCGTGCCGGAAGTAAGGGTAATCATCGTCATGAGAACAAACCCGATGCCCGGTCGCAAAACAATCGGAGATCCTGAAGGACCGGCCATTTGCTGCAAACCGAAGGCAATGCCAAATCCCTGAATCAGACTTAATACAACCGTTCCATAACGGGTATATTGAGTTATTTTTCTTCTTCCGTTTTCACCTTCTTTGGAAAGTCTTTCCAGATGAGGAACAGCTATAGTTAACAACTGCAGAATAATTGAGGAACTGATATAGGGCATAATGCCCAGAGCAAAAATGGAAAAATTACTGAAAGCACCACCGGCAAACATGTCCATCAAGCCAAACAGAGAACCTTTGGCATGTTCAAAATAAGCCAACAAGGCCGCATTGTCAATTCCCGGAGTGGGAATGTATACACCAATCCGGTAAACAGCTAAAAGAAGAACCGTAAATAAAATTCTTCTCTGCAATTCCGGAATTTTGGATACGCTGCCCAGCCCTTCTAACAAATTATATTACCTCTTCTATTGAACCGCCGGCGGCGGTAATTTTGCTTTTCGCAGCCTGACTTATTTGACCGATCTTTAAAGTTACGGGGAAATTTATTTCGCCCTTGGCCAGAATTTTAATGTTGCTGCCTTTTTTCTTGACAACGCCGCTTTGTAAAAGAGCCGCTTCATCAATGACCGCCCCTTTGCTGAAAACACGGCACAAATCTAAAATGTTTACCGCGACGAATTTTTCATGGAAAGGATTACGAAAACCCCGTTTGGGAAGACGGCGAGCCATCGGCATCTGTCCGCCTTCAAAACCAGCTCTCACTTTTCCACCGGAGCGGGCCTTTTGCCCCTTGTGCCCTTTGCCGGACGTTCCACCATGACCGGAAGCATCTCCACGTCCCACGCGCTTACGTTTTTTTGTTGCACCGGCAGGAGGCTTTAACGAACTCAAATCCATACTCTACTCCTTCGATTCTTCCACGGAAACTAAATGAATAACTTTATTTATCATACCGCGTACCTGCGGAGTGTCAGCTAAAGTTACGGTTTTATTTAATTTTGTCAGCCCCATTCCTTTTAAAACTTTTCTTTGTTTTTCGGGACGGCCGATTTCACTCTTTACTTTTTTGATTTTCAACATTTTACCCACGACTAATCTACCTCACCGTATAATTAAGAGGATTACTTGCCTCTTTGCGCCGCAATCGTCTCCGGACTTTTTAACTGACAAAGACCTTCCAGAGTGGCTTTCACCAGATTATGCGGATTATGAGATCCCAGACATTTCGTTAAAATATTATGGACACCGGCAACTTCCAGTACCGCTCTTACAGCGCCGCCGGCAATCAAACCTGTTCCTTGAGCCGCCGGTTTTAACAGAACTTTGCCCGCTCCGTAGCGGCCGATTACTTCGTAAGGAACTGTTTTATCCACAATAGCGACTTTCACCATATTTTTCTTGGCCATGTCCATGCCCTTGCGAATAGCTTCCGGCACTTCATGAGCTTTACCCAATCCCGTTCCGATCATGCCTTTGCCGTCACCCACGACAACAATGGCGCTGAAACGGAAACGCCTGCCGCCCTTGACTACTTTTGCCGTTCTGTTAATGGCAACAACCCGGTCAAGGAGTTCCACATCTTTCATTTCTTTCTTATCCAAAGACTTTTTCCTTTATTATCTTTATTTAATAAAAATTAAAATTTAAGACCGTTTTCCCTGGCGGCCTCGGCTAACGCCTTCACGCGTCCATGATAAAGAAATCTCCCTCGATCAAAAATAACTTTATCAACGCCCAGAGCTTTTAATCGTTCCGCAATTAACCTGCCGACTTCCTTGGCGACATCCGTTTTCTTTTTGCCCTTAATCTTTTCAGCCAGATCTTTGCACAAAGTAGATGCTGTTGCCAAAGTGCTCGCCTGTGTATCGTTGATGGCTTGAGCATAAATATGTTTAGTACTCCGGAATACGGAAAGACGAGGCTTTTCCTGCGTTCCGACAAGTTTTGCCCTTGTTCTCTTTTCTCTCTTTGCTCTGATTTTTAATGTCTTTTTGGAAGCCAATGTTCTACCTCGTAACGCGTATAATAATTTTTACTTAATTAAGCGCCTGCGGATTTACCGGCTTTGCGCTTAATATATTCGTCAACATATTTAATACCCTTGCCTTTGTAAGGCTCCGGTTTTCTTAACGCTCTGATTTCCGACGCAACCCGGCCGACTAATTCTTTATCAATACCGGAAACGGTTATATTAACCTGTTTGTCCACTTTAACATCTATTCCTTTGGGAATATCATACTGAACCGGGCTGGAAAAACCTAAAATGAACTTTAAGCTTTTATCAGCTAATTCAGCCCGGTAACCGACACCGGATATTTCCAGTTTCTTTTCAAAGCCGGTGCTGACACCCTTTACCATATTTTCAATTAGTGCTCTGGTCAGGCCGTGATAGGAGCGCGCAATTATTTCATCTGATTTTCTTTCCACCGCCAGGCTGCCCTCGCCTATTGTAATAGTAATTCCCTCCGGCAATTTAGAAGAAAGAGTCCCTTTGGGACCTTCTACTTTAACAATATCGGCACTCTGGCTGATTTTGACATTCTTGGAAAAACTTACTGGTTTTTTACCTATTCTCGACATGAACCACAGCTCCTGCTTAATATCTTTTATTCCAATTACCAAACGTTACAAAGAATTTCACCGCCGACATTCAATTCCCGGGCTTCCGCATCAGTAATTACGCCTTTGGAAGTCGAAAGAATAGAAATCCCCAAACCGTTCAAAACCTTGGGAATACTGTCCGAATTTACATAAATCCGGCGTCCCGGCTTGCTGATTCTCTTAATATTCGTAATAACCGTATTCTTGGCATCCGGATATTTCAGAATTATTTCCAGCATCTGCTGGCCTTTTTCATCTTTGACCTTATCATAATTATTGATATATCCGGCCTTCTTCAACACTTTGGCAATATTAACATTCATCTGAGACATATGAACATTGGTCGTTTTGAAACGAGCCTTATTTGCGTTTCTGATTCTCGTTAACATATCGGCAATAGGATCGGTCATCCCCATGTTGTTTCTCCTTAAACTAAAGTTACCAGCTCGATTTTATTACCCCGGGAAGTTCTCCCGCCAGGGAAAGTTTACGCAAACAAATTCTGCACATATCAAATTTTCTGTAATATGCCCGAGGCCGTCCGCAAAGCGGGCAGCGATTGTATTCTCTAACCGAAAATTTATTCTTTCTTTTCGACTTTGCAATTAATGACTTCTTTGCCACGCCAAAACCCTCCGGTTTATTGTTTAAAAGGAACACCCATCAGCTTCAGTAAAAACCTGGCTTCCGCGTCGGTTTTTGCCGTGGTTACGATGGTAATATTCATTCCTTTAATTTTTTCCACTTTATCATATTCAATTTCAGGGAAAATAATTTGTTCCTGTAAACCAATGGAAAAATTTCCCCTGCCGTCAAACGCGTTGGCTGATATACCGCGAAAATCTCTTACCTTGGGCAGGGCGGCATTGACCAGACGATCAAAAAATTCATACATAATTTTTTTTCTTAAGGTAACCGAACAACCAATCGGCATGCCCTGCCTTAGCTTAAACGTCGCGATGGACTTCTTCGCCTTGTTGATTATCGGTTTTTGTCCGGCAATAGCAGCTATTTCCTGCACGGCCGTGTCAATAATTTTTACGTTCTGAATGGCCTCGCCAAGACCCATATTGATGACAATTTTTTCCATCTTGGGCACCTGCATCGGATTTTTATAATTAAATTCCTTTATCAGGGCCGGAACTACTTTTTCCACATAATAATCTTTTAATCTTGCCATTTTTATTTAACCCACATTAGATTACATCTTTGCACTTGCCGCAGATGCGTACCTTCTTTCCATCATCGAGTTTCTTGCTTTGTATTCTAACGGCGGTATTGCATTTGTTACACAATAATCCGGCTTTAGAAATATGAATAGCTCCCTCTTTTTCTACGATACCGCCTTTGCTTTTCTGATCAGGTCTTTTATGCTTTTTAATCAAATTAACTTTTTCTATGACTATTTTGTTTTTCTCGGGAATAATCGTTAACACTTTACCGGTCTTGCCTTTATCTCTGCCGGCAAGAACTTTAACCATGTCCCCTTTTTTCAATTTGCTTAAGCTCATTTTTCCCCTCTATCTTTACAAAACTTCCGGAGCCAGAGATATAATTTTCATGAACTGTTTTGCTCTTAATTCACGAGCGACAGGTCCAAAAATTCTTGTTCCAATCGGTTCCATTTGATTGGAAATTAAAACCGCCGAGTTGTCGTCAAATTTCAGATAAGAACCGTCCGGTCTCCTGACTTCCTTGACGGTGCGCACGATAACCGCTTTTGTCACATCGCCTTTTTTAACCTTGGAATTCGGAATCGCTTCCTTCACCGCGACAACAATAACATCACCCAAACTTGCATAACGCCGCTTCGATCCGCCCAGCACCTTAATGCAGGCAACCTTCTTGGCGCCGGAATTATCCGCAACATTTAGAATGGTCTGCATTTGAATCATAAAAAAATCCTCATCTAACTATTTTCAAGCAAGTCAATAAATCTATTTTGCTTTCTCCAGAATTTCCAGCATCCGCCAGCGTTTTTCTTTACTCAACGGCCGTGACTCGATAATCAATACCGTATCTCCCAGCTTGCTCTGATTTTGTTCATCATGAGCCTTATACTTCATGTGTTTCCGCACATACTTATGAAAAACAGGATGTTTTACCAAACGTTCGGCTTTCACCACGATCGTCTTATCCATCTTATTGCTTATGACTACGCCTTTAATAGTGCGCTTATTTCCTCTCTCAGCCATATTAACTTACAGCCTCCTTTTCTTTCAGCACAGTGTTGACACGAGCAATGTCCCTGCGCAAGCGCCCCAGCATAACCGTTGACTCCAATTGCCCGGATGCGTGCCGAATTTTTAACCGGAAAAGTTCTTCACTTAATTCAGCGATCTTTTGTTTGAGCCCGTTTACGTCGAGGGCCCTGATTTCTTTAACTTTCATCAGATATCTCCCTTGACAGGAATTTGGTCGCTATGGATAATTTATGCGCCGCCAGACGAAACGCTTCTTTGGCGACCTCTCTGGAAACACCTTCCATCTCATAAAGAACCGAACCCGGTTTTACCACGGCTACCCATCCTTCGGGAGCGCCTTTTCCTTTACCCATACGGGTTTCAGCGGGCTTTTTCGTCACTGATTTATGAGGGAATACCCTGATCCAAATCCTGCCGCCGCGTTTGACATGGCGGGTCATCGCAACACGCGCCGCTTCGATTTGTCTGGCAGTAATCCAACCGCACTCAGCCGCCTGCAATCCAAATTCACCGAAAGCGATCGAGCTTCCCCTTGTTGCCTTGCCGCCCATCCGGCCTTTTTGCAACTTTCTGTATTTTACCCTTTTCGGCATTAACATAAGCTAAAACTCCCGTTGTTCCTCACTGCAAAATTCCTTACTCGGCATAGCCAGACAAATAAACCGGCAGGCAAGAAGAATTTTACTTTTCATTCTTTGTCGGCAAAACTTCTCCGTGGAAAATAAAAACTTTAACACCTATCAATCCATAAGCCGTACTGGCTTCGATAAATCCATAATCAATATCCGCCCGCAACGTATGCAGAGGCACCCGGCCTTCCCGGTACCATTCCGACCGCGACATTTCCGCGCCGCCCAATCTTCCGGAACAGGATATCTTTATTCCCTTGGCGCCGAATTTTAAGGCGTAACCGACGCATTTCTTCATCGCACGGCGGAAGGCAACTCTTTTTTCCAGCTGCATGGCAACATTTTCCGCCACCAACTGAGCGTCCACTTCCGGTTTGCGTATTTCTAAAATATTGATGATAATTTCCGATTGCGTAAATTTTTCTACTTCCGATTTCAGTTTTTCGATCTCGGAACCTTTTTTTCCGATGATGACACCAGGCCTGGCCGAATAAATATTTACCTTGGCTTTATTGGCCGCCCGCTCAATTTCAATCCTGGAAATTCCCGCATGATAAAGTTTCTTTTTCAGGTACTTTCTGATCTGCAAATCTTCATGCAAAACTTCGCTGTATTTTTTATCGGCATACCATACTGATTGCCACTTTTTAATGTACCCTAATCGTAATCCTATCGGGTTAACTTTCTGACCCAAGATTGTACCTCCTTACCTTTCGTCCAAAACAACCGTAATATGTGAACTTCTCTTTTTAATTCCCGCCGCTCTTCCCTGCGCTCTTGCCCGCCATCGTTTCAATGACGGTCCCTGATCCACAAAAACTTCTTTTACATAAAGAACATTTTCATCAATATTGGGATTCTGGGTAGCATTGGCAACAGCGGATTTCAGCACGTTAGCAACGATACCGGCTGCATATTTTCTGGTGTAAAGAAGGATATTACGCGCTTCCTGCACCTTTTTTCCTCTGATTAAATCAACCACAAGCCTTACTTTCTGTGGCGACATTCTGATATGTTTTGCAACTGCTTTTGCTTCCATATTTATCAACTCCAAACCTTATCCGCCGTATTTCCTGATATCCTAAGCGCCTACTTTTGTCTTCCGGTCGCCGGAATGTGAATAAAAAACTCTCGTCGGCGCAAATTCGCCCAGTTTATGTCCTACCATATTTTCAGTCACATAAACCGGAATGAATTTTTTTCCGTTATGCACGGCAAAAGTATAACCGATCAGTTCCGGTGTAATGGTTGAACGCCGCGACCAAGTCTTAATGACATTCTTGCTGCCTTCAACTTCCATTTTTCTGATTTTAGTCAGCAACCTTTCTTCAATATACGGACCTTTTTTGATCGAACGTGCCACGCTTATTTACCTCTTCTCTTAACAATATATTTATCGGTACTCTTATTTTTTCTGGTTTTATGACCTTTTGTCGGTATACCCCAGGGTGTACAGGGATGCCTGCCTCCGGATGATTTTCCTTCACCGCCACCCATCGGATGATCAACCGGATTCATGACGACACCGCGATTATGCGGCTTTTTCCCTAACCACCGCGTTCGTCCGGCTTTACCGATACTGATATTTTCATGATCGTTGTTTCCCACTTGCCCAATGGTCGCCATGCATTCAATAAATACTTTGCGCACTTCACCTGACGGAAGCCGAACCTGAGCATAACTTCCTTCTTTGGCCATTAACTGACCGTAAGCGCCGGCTGATCTGATTAATTGTCCGCCGCAACCAACCTTTAATTCCACATTGTGAATTAACGATCCCAGAGGAATATACTTCAACGGAATGGCATTGCCCGGCTTGATATCCGCCTTATCACCACTGAATAAAACATCCCCGACATTAATCTGCGCCGGAGCGACAATGTACCTTTTTTCGCCGTCGCGATAGTTGAGCAGCGCAATTCTTGCCGATCGGTTCGGATCGTATTCAATCGCGGCAACTTTAGCCGGAATATCAGCCTTGTCACGGCAAAAATCTATCACACGATATTTACGTTTATGACCGCCGCCAATAAAGCGGGCTGTAATTCTGCCATGACAATTGCGGCCACCTGTCCTCTTCAAAGGTTTCAACAAACTTTTCACTGGTTCAGAAGATGTGATCTCCGCAAAGTCAGAAACACTCTGAAATCTTCTGCCCGGTGATGTTGGTTTATATTTAATAATTCCCATTAGTCCAATCCTTAAACCAAGTCTTATACGCCTTCAGCAAATTCGATACTGCTGCCGGCAGCTAAAGTCACTATCGCTTTTTTCCAGGAACTCTTTTGACCCATGACCTTTCCCGTTCTCTTCTTTTTTCCCAAAACATGCATCACATGAACTTCAATGACTTTGACTTTAAAAAGCTTTTCCACCGCGTTGGTTACT
>Ga0182019_10001914_pt1 | contig 10627 bp, 8 predicted proteins | sample 812E2MmetaG_FD_120483 | JGI IMG/M metagenome (GOLD analysis project Ga0182019, IMG submission 120483) | Permafrost microbial communities from Stordalen Mire, Sweden - 812E2M metaG | ecosystem: Environmental > Terrestrial > Soil > Wetlands > Permafrost | place: Sweden: Stordalen | collected... | reverse complement strand
GCCTGTTTGCCGGGCTCGATGGAGCCGATCTCCGAGCCAAGACCGACCGAGTAGGCGGCGTTGATCGTGACCGCGCTCAGGGCCTCGGCCGGAGTGAGGCCCAGCTCCAAGCACGCAATAGACATGACCAGCGGCAGGCTGAGAGTCGGGCTCGTGCCCGGGTTTAGGTCCGTGGCAAGGGCAACGGGGATCCCGGCGTCGATGAAGCGGCGGGCCGGGGCGAAGTGGTGCTTGCCCAGGAACCAGCTCGTCGCCGGCAGCAGCGTGGCCACGACCGGGCTTCCGGACTGCGCGACTCGCGCCATATCGGCGACTCCCTCGTCGGAGGGCGCGGCCAGGTGGTCGGCCGAGACGCAACCCAGCTCGGAGGCCAGCTCCGCCCCTCCGGACGGCCGCAGCTCATCGGCGTGGAGACGCAACCTCAACCCGAGGGCCGCCGCGGCGCGCAGGATGCGGTTGCTCTGGTCGGCGGAGAACACGCCTTCCTCGCAGAACACGTCGCAGAAGCGGGCGATTCCCTGCCGGGCCACGGCCGGCAGTTGCTCATCGATGACGTGGGCGACGTAGGCCTCGGTCGCGTCCTGTCCGCCCACGACCGGCGCGGCGCGGAACTCCATGGGAACGGCATGGGCTCCGAGGAACGTCGGCACGAGTTGGACCGGGCCTTCGCGATCGAGCCGGCCGATGACGTCGAGCTGGCGCAGCTCCGTCGCCACGTCCAGCCCGTAGCCGGACTTCGCCTCGGCGGTCGTGGTGCCGTTGGCGAGCATCTCGGCCAGTCGGCCGCGAGAGCCCGCGAGCAACTCCTCGTCCGTGGCTGCACGCGTCGCCGCCACTGTCGAGAGAATGCCGCCACCCGCGGCGAGGACCTCGAGGTAGCCCGCGCCACGCAGCCTCATCTGCCACTCGGCTTCGCGTGTGCCGGCGAAGACGAGATGCGTGTGGGCATCGATCAGTCCGGGCGTCACCAGACCACCGGCCGCGTCGATGCGGGCGAAGGTGCCGAGCGGTAAGCCGGTGGCCTCGACACGGCGCGCGACCTCCGGCCCGGAACCCGCCGCGACGATGCGACCGCCCCAAACGGCCACGTCCAGACCCTCGCCATCACCGGCGCGCAACTCGACCGTATCGGCTTGGGCGGGGCCACGCCGCAAGCCGCCGATCAGCGTCGCGACTGCCGCCGCCCCGTGTATGAGTAGTCCCGAGGCCCGAGGCCCGGCGTCCGCCGGCCCGGGGGCCGCCCGCCCGCTGCCGTCCGGCTCGCCGCTCATCGAGTCACGCTTCCCTTGCCGCCTGCAATCGCAACTCCAGGGCCTGCATCGGCGAGAAGTCGCGCAACTTCAGAAACTCCGCGGCTCCTGCCAGCCGCTCCAACTCGGGCAGCCGCCCAGACATGCCGGCGTGATCGGCCACGTCGAGGAGCGCACCGACCGGCGCCAGACCGATGAGTTCCGATTCGGCCAGATGCACGCCGTCCTCGGCGGCCTCGGAGCGGACCGCCTCCCAGACCAGCCAGAGCGGAGTCGTGCGGAAGTCGAGGAGGTTCATGGACACTTGCGCTCGCTGCAGTTCCTCGATCCAGAAGCCGTTGGCCTGGACACGTGGCAGACCGCCGCTGGACTCGCGAATTCGGCGCGCGATCCGTTTGGCCAGTTCCACGTCGCGGCTGTCGAGGTTGATGTTGTAGGCGATCAGGAACGGCCGTGCCCCCACCGCCATGGCTCCGGCCGTCCGATGGATCTTCGCCGGGCCGAAATCCGGCTCCCGGCCCTCCTCGCCGATCTGCGTGCGGAGACCCTCGTACTGGCCGCGCCGGACATCCGCGAGACGCTGCCGCCCGGGAGACGTGGCCGCCTCGCCGTAGAGGTACACCGGTATCGCGAATCGGTCGGCCACGGTCGCCCCGAAGGTTCGGGCGAGCTCGATGCAATCGGCCATGGTGGACCCGGCCAACGGCGCGAATGGAACCACGTCCACGGCCCCGATCCGCGGATGCTCACCGACATGGGTCTCCATGTCTATCTCGGCCACGGCCACGGCCACGGCCCGCTCCAGGGCCTCGAGAACCGCCGCCGGGTCGCCGGCAATCGTCAGAACGCTGCGATTGTGGCTGGCGTCGCTCGTCCGGTCCAGCAGGTGGGCGCCGGGCACGATCTCGACCGCAGCCGCCAGCTTGTCGACGACATCGAGACGGCGGCCCTCGCTGAAGTTGGGGACCGACTCGACGAGCTTCGTCACACTTCCTCCGTTGTCGGCGGGCCATGGCGGCGGCAGCCGGCTGGTAGCGCTGACTCTATCGCGTCGGCGGCGGAAGCGGAATCTGACGGAAGTCCCGGGGTTGCCGCCGCGCAGCTGCGGGCTACCTGGCCCGAGGAGCATCTCCGGCGGCGCGGTCCCAGCCACTGTTGTTCATGCCCTTGGCTTCGATCAAGGTCAGTGAACCTTGCGGACCGTGGCTCCAAGTCCCAATGCCGAGCGGGACGTCACCCTGGGCAAAGGTGCCGATCTCGGCCAGGACATTGCCGTGGAGGGGATAGCCGCCGGCCGTCAGTGTCTCGATCGGGAGCAGTGTCGCCTTGGGGATGAGGGCCAGTTCGTCCGGCGGAGTGGGCGGCTCTTGACCGGCTCCGTCGCTGACGAACGGCTGGATGACAAGGGCGCCGCCTTCCCAACGGAGCAGGTAGTTGCACAGCTTGTCGCCAATGACGCTCACGCCCTCGGGAGCGACCACGGCCACGAAGTCAAGGTCCTCGTCATCGGAGATGAAGACCAGAACCGGCTGGCGCAGCTGCCGCGCCGCCGCAGCCCCGGCCGTGAGCCAGGCCAGCTGCGCCAGCGGCTCCTCGTCGCAGCCGATGACGCGCAGGGCATCGACGTAGCTCGACGCAAGAGGTCGGGCCGCCTTGACCATCTTGAGATCGCCCGGCACGGGCTCCGGCACACCAAGATCGAGCAGCCACAGGTCGCGCCCTGTCAGCTCGAAGAGCTTGTAGCCGTACGCCTTCTCGAGAGCCGCCAGCCCGGCCGTTTCCGGCTTGGCTCGGAGCAGCACTCCCTGGATTTGGTAGCCCACCCGTACTCCCCTTCTTTGTGCCGGGGACGGCATCTATTTCGTGTCGGCGCGCCCGTCCTTGAGCATCGGGATGCGGACTCCGCGTTCGCGAGCGACCTCGATTGCCCGCTCGTAACCGGCGTCTGCGTGACGGATGACACCCATTCCCGGATCGGCGGTGAGGACGCGTTCCAGCTTTTGGGCCGCGAGGTCCGAGCCATCTGCGACGACCACCATTCCAGCATGCTGAGAGTAGCCGATTCCGGTGCCTCCGCCATGGTGGATGCTCACCCAACTTGCCCCGGAGGCGGTGTTGACAAGTGCGTTTAGGAGCGGCCAGTCGGCGATGGCATCGGAACCGTCCCGCATTGCCTCGGTTTCGCGGTTGGGCGACGCCACGGAACCCGCATCCAGGTGGTCGCGGCCGATGACGATCGGCGCAGAAACGGCTCCCGACCGAACCAGCTCGTTGAACGCGGCCCCCGCTCGAGCCCTCTCACCGTAGCCGAGCCAGCAGATTCGAGCTGGAAGACCCTGGAACGGGATCCGCGTCTCTGCCAGCTCGATCCAGCGGCGCAGCGATTCGTTTTCCGGGAACAGATCCAGGATCGCCCGATCTGTGGCCTTGATATCGGCGGGGTCTCCGGAAAGGGCGGCCCAACGGAACGGGCCCTTGCCCTCGCAGAAGAGCGGTCGGATGAAAGCTGGAACGAAACCCGGGAAGTCGAAGGCATTGGCGACGCCGGCAGTCTGAGCCTGGGCTCGAATGTTGTTGCCGTAGTCGAAGGTGACCGAGCCGGCGCTCTGGAGGGCCAGCATGGCGCGCACATGCTCGGCCATAGAATCCATCGATCGGCGGACGTACGCGTCCGGATCGCGGCGGCGCAGGTCGGCGGCCTCTGCCACGGACACGCCCGCCGGCACATAGCCGTTCAGCGCGTCGTGGGCCGAGGTCTGGTCCGTGACGACGTCGAACCGCTCACCGCGTCGAACGAGTTCCGGTTCGATCTCGGCCGCGTTGCCGACCAGACCGATCGACTCGGCCCGGCCGGCCGTGGCGGCCTCTCGCGCCCAGACGAGGGCCTCGTCGAGCGAGTGCGTCAGACGGTCCACGTAGCCCATGTCGCGGCGCCGGGCGGCACGCGCTTCGTCCACCTCCACGACCAGGGCGACGCCCTCGTTCATGGTCACGGCCAGTGGCTGCGCGCCGCCCATGCCGCCCAAGCCGGCAGTGAGAGTGACGCGGCCGCGCAGGGTCCCGCCAAAGTGCTGCCGGGCCAACTCCGCGAACGTCTCGTACGTCCCTTGGAGAATCCCCTGGGTGCCGATGTAGATCCACGAACCGGCGGTCATCTGGCCGTACATCGTCAGCCCGGCCCGCTCCAGCTCGCGGAAAGTGTCCCAATTGGCCCATTTGCCGACCAGGTTGGAATTCGCGATCAGGACTCGCGGCGCCCACTCATGGGTTCGGAGGACCCCGACGGGCTTGCCCGACTGAACGAGCAGCGTCTCGTCGTTCTCGAGGGCTTTGAGCTCCCGAACGATGGCATCGAAGGCGTCCCAGGAGCGAGCCGCTCGGCCCGTCCCGCCGTAGACGACGAGGTCATCCGGGCGCTCGGCGACTTCCGGATCCAGGTTGTTCATGAGCATCCGAAGCGCCGCTTCTTGGGCCCAGCCCTTGCAGTTGCGCTCGGGGCCACGTGGGGCCCGCACCGGGCGAGGTCCGGAGTGCGATTTGGAGCCGGTCTCGATCGCCATCAAGGCCTCCGAATGAGACTCAGATGTGGCCTGGGAAACGCCCGGGAGGAGCCCGGGCTGCGGGTATCAGTGTGCTCCGGTTCGTTCCGAACGTCACAGGCCCCCGGCCTAGTACAGAGCCGCGATCAGCTGCCGGCCGATGTCTTTGGGACCAAACTCGTACATCGAGAGCACGTACCAATCGCCGAGTGGGAGCGTGTAGACGGTCACGGCGCCGTTGCAGGTCGAGACATCCACAAGGAAGTCGCCGATCGTCTGCTGACTGGCCCCGGCCACGCCGCCGGCCTGGGAGCAGGCGCCGCCGGCGTACTGATCGACCCAGGCCGAGTAGACATCTGTGTTCTGGCTCTCGGTCTTGAAATGGCCCAGCGAGACCTTGAGCCAGTCGGGATCGCTCACACCGCCGGCAGATGCGGCCACGTAACGATCCATCGTGTTCGCCAGGTTGGCGTCGCCTAGAACGGTGGATTCGCTCCCGGCGTCCTCGACGATCGGTAGCGCGCCGGCATGCGCCGGCAACTTCCCGAGCAGGCTCGGGTCGATGCGGAGGCCGTATTGGCCGGTCGTACCGCTGGGCCATGCCGTCGGGCCGATGGGCACAACCGTGCGGCCGGACGTGGGCGTGGCAACGGCTTCACCGCAACCTGCCACGACGATGACGACCAGGGCCAGGGCCGCGAGATGGCGGAGTCTCATCGCAACTCCAGGCGCATGACGGGGTACCGGTCATCGTCAACCGCCAGAACGAATCCGGCCCGAAGCCAGAACTCGGGCCGCGCGGCCGGGGTCGCGTTCTCGCCGGCGCGTGCCTCGGGATATGCTTCCACGGCCGCGAAACCGCGTCCGCCGAGATCGCGGCAGACCTCCTGCACGAGCCGCACCGCATGGCCACTCCGGCGAACAGCGACGGAAGTGGCGATGCAGGTAATGACCGCCGGCAACGGCGCCTGAGGCAGCTGCCGGTACAGATCGCGCAGCCGCAGCGCTCGAGGGTATGCGGACAAGGGACCGAACTGGCAGTAGGCCACGGCCTCGCCGTCGACGAGCAGCAGCTTGGCGTAGCTCCCGAAGATGCCCAATCCACGGCCGAGTAGCTGCAACTTGCGGGGAGCTTCGGCAGCGATGGCCGGCCGCGATGGACGGGTCGGGGCGAATGGATTGTCGTCCGCAGGGCCGGCCAAGTCGTCGAGAAACGGGTTGTGCGGCCGAGCGGCAGCGGACGGGGCGAATGGATTGGCGCTTGCCCTCGCCGACGGGGCGAATGGATTCACGCCGGTCTTCGGCGGCGGCGCAAACGGGTTGGGGCCGCCCGAATGGTCGGCCGAACCAGAGGAAGCCGCCGCAGCCGGGAGATTCGAGTCGGCCGGCAGCCAGTTCGCTCGATGAGCCTTCGAGCCTCGGTCGCCGTCCTCCCAGTAGTCGCAGGTTCGATGGTCGAACGCCGGATCGGCGCACGGCGGAACCTGCCCGAAGCGAGCTTCGTCGGTTACGTCCACGATTTCGATGCGTGCCATGGTTCCCAACTTTACGCCACGAGCGGGTCTTCGCGCCCCGCCACCGCCGGCGCTCTGCTCGGAGAGGCGCCCGCCGCTAGACTCGTGTCGATGACTTCTGCCGATCCACCCGCCGCCGCCGTACCGTCCGCGCCGCGGCAGTCGGGCCCGCGCTGGCGGCGCGCCCTGACGCGTGGCATCGGCCGCAACGTCGTTGCACTCGGGCTGGTCAGCCTCTTCACGGACGTCTCCAGCGAGATGCTCGTGTATGTGATTCCGCTGTATCTCGCCAACGTTCTGCTCGCCCCGGCCGCGATCATCGGCCTCATCGAAGGCATCGCCGAGAGCACGGCTTCGGTCTTGAAGCTCGTCAGCGGAGCTCTCTCGGATCGCCTGTCGCGGCGGCGGTTGCTCGTCGGCATCGGCTATAGCACCTCGGTGGCAGCCAAGGTGCTGTATCTCGCGGCCGTGGCATGGCCGGTGGTGCTCCTCGGCCGCGTCGGCGACCGGTTCGGGAAGGGGATCCGCACCTCGCCACGAGACGCCTTGATCGCCGACTCCACTGCCCCTGAGTTCCGCGGCGCGGCGTACGGCCTCCATCGGGCCATGGACACGACAGGGGCGTTCGCCGGCGTGCTCATCGCCGCGGCCGTGATCTGGGCCGTCGAGGGCAACTCGAGCCTCCTGACCGGCGACGCCTTCCGGATCCTGGTTCTGCTGGCTCTGGTGCCGGGTCTGCTGGCGATCATCACGATCTTCGTGGGAGTTCGGGACGTCCGAAAACCGGTCCCACCGGCTCATTCGGCACCGTCGGTCGTTCCGCTTCACCCGGTCGGCCTGGCTCGACGGATCGTCGGCAGCGTGGCCGAGTGGCGTCAATTTCCGCGCCAGTTTTGGCTGTTCGTTTTCGCCAGCGGCCTCTTCACGCTGGGCAACTCGAGTGACGCCTTCCTGGCGTTGCGTTCTCAGAACCTCGGCCTGACGCTGCTTGCTCTGCTGCTGACCATCGTCGCCTTCAACGCCACCAACGCGATCGTGGCCTGGCCTGCCGGCGCCCTCTCCGATCGAATCGGCCGGCGCGGCCTGATCGCCACCGCCTGGTTGATCTACGCCGCGAACTATGCCGGGTTCGCGTTTGCGACCTCGGCGGTGTGGGTCGTTCCGCTGTGGATCGCCTACGGCACCTACTACGCCCTGAGCGAGGGCGTCGGCAAGGCGATGGTGGCGGATCTGGCTCCGACAGAGTTGCGCGCCACGGCCTTCGGCATCCTCAACGCCACTCAGGGATTGATGATCCTGCCGGCTTCGGTGATTGCGGGCTTGATGTGGAGCCTGATTGCGCCACCTGCGCCGTTCTGGTTCGGTTCGGGCTGTGCGGCCGCAGCGGTCGTGCTGCTACTTGCCACCGTGAGAACGCCCGCTCGCGAGCCCTCCCGGGCCTGAAACGCTACGCCGTCGCGGCGACGTCGACCTATTCGCGCCGATGAGACCAACAATCGCCGGGTGGCGTTTCGGCATGCTTTTCGGCCCACCACGTAGATGTAGTAGGGCCGGGGCATACGAAAGTCCTGGCTACCGACCCCTGTGAGCAGTACCCGGGCCACAGGGCGGGACGCCGTTCCCTCACGCGCGACCAGCCGACTGAGCCGTCGGTCAAGGCGCTAACTTCTCGCTTGCGAAGGCTCGGCGGACGGGGATGCCGGGTCGGTCCGTTTCGGCCCCGGGTCCCGAGTCAACGCAAGCGGCGGCAGAGCCGTCCGTCAGACAACGAGGTGATTGCATGCGGCAACTTGACGTCCGCATCGAAGCCGCCCTCGGCACTTACGACGAGGACTGCCGGTGGGACTTGATCGGCGGAATCCTGGACGAGTGTCCGGACGACGTCCAGGAGGAGTGCGCGAAGCTCCTCACCGATCGAGTCGATCGTGGGCGGACGCTGGGCGCTGACATCCTCGGCCGACTGGCCGGCATCGAACCCAACAAGCGGGGCGATATCGAGGCAGCGTTGCTGGCCGCCCTCGAGGTCGAGAAGGCCCCGACCTCAACGGCTTCGATCGTGGCCGCTCTCGGGCACGTCGGGGACCCGGAAACGCTCGGTCGCATCTATCCGTTCTCTATGCATCCCAACGCGGAAGTGCGGCTGGCAGTCGCCTTCGCCGTGGCCACGGTCAGCCCGGCGCCGCTGGCGCCCGAGGCGCGAATGACGTTGATCCGACTGTCGCAGGACTGCGACGACGAGGTCCGCGACTGGGCCACGTTCGGCCTTGGCACGCTCTCCGACGTGGACGGACCCGACGTTCGAGCAGCGCTGCTGGCGCGGGCCGAGGACATCCATCACGAGGCTCGGGCCGAGGCGCTCTTCGGGCTGGCGGTCCGGCGCGATCCTCGCGCGGTGCCGCATCTGATTAGAGCGTTGCAGTCGCCGCATGTCGGCGGGCTCGAGGTGGATGCAGCCGCAGCCGCCGGCGATCCACGTCTGCTGCCGGCGTTGTGGGCCCTGCAGCAGACGGGTCGGGCCGACGAGCGTCGCCTTCGCCGCGCCATCGATCGCTGTTCCGGCCGGGACCAGCAGACGTATCTCGCCTAACTCACGAGGTCGACGAGCGCCCCTTCTCGGACCAGTCTGAAGGCCGACTCGATGTCGCTGGTCTGGACGCGGTCGTGGTCAAGATGGGGCACAACCGAACGAATCCGGCGGTGGGCCTCCTCGACGCCTGTGCCGGCTCGAACCTGCAGACCTTCGGCCGCGCTTTGGGCCAATCGGAAGTCCAGGGCCTGAGCGCCAACGAGCAGCTCCAGGGCGACGATCCGCTGAACGTTGGCCAGGACCGACATGATGTGTCGAGCCGCGATCGAGCCCATCGAGACATGGTCTTCCTGGTTTGCCGACGTGGGGATCGAGTCGGCGCTGGCGGGATGGGCCAGAACCTTGTTCTCCGAGGCCAGGGCCGCGGCCGTGTACTGGAGCAGCATCATGCCCGACTCGAGGCCGCTCCCGGACGAGAGGAAAGGCGGCAGGCCGCAGTTGAGGCGCGGATCGACGAGCAGCGCGATCCGCCGCTCGGAAATTGCGCCGAGCTCGGAGATTGCCAGCTTGCCGAAATCCAGGGCGATGGCCACCGGCTCGCCGTGGAAGTTTCCGCCGCTGATCACGAGCCCGCCGCCCGTGGCTGCAGCCGTGGCGTCGGCCACACCACCCTGGGGGAAGACGAGCGGGTTGTCCGTAGCGGAGTTGATCTCGACGTCCAACACGCCGAGGAGATAGCCCAGCGCATCTCGAACGGCGCCGTGGACCTGCGGCACGCATCGGATCGAATACGGATCCTGGACCTTGTGGGATGACGCGTGGTGGCTCGTCATCAGCGTCGAGTCGCGCAGCAGGTGGCGCAGCTCGGCCGCGACCGCGACCTGTCCGGGGTGTGGCCGCGCCAGCTGATAGGCGGCCGAGTAGGCCACGTCCGTGCCGAGCAACGCCTCGCAGCTCATGGCCGCGGCGACGCTGGCGGTCCGCGACAGACGGAACGCGTCGCCGGCAGCGAGCGACCCGATGCCACTCATCATCTGAGTGCCGTTGAGCAGGGCCAGGCCTTCCTTGGCCTGCAGCACGAGTGGCTCGAGCTTTGCGGCGGCGAGCGCCTCCCCGGCGGCGATCACACGGCCGTTGACTTCCACGAACCCTCGGCCGATCAGCGGCAACGCCAGGTGCGCCAGAGGCGCCAGATCGCCCGAAGCGCCGACGGACCCTTGCGATGGCACGACCGGATGGATGCCCGCGCGCAACAGATCGCAGATTCGATCGACCAGCACGGCCCGGCAGCCGGAGTGACCCAGGGCCAGAGTGTTGGCACGAAGCAGCAGCATCGCCCGGACCACGTCTCGCGGCAGGGGATCGCCCACACCAACGGCGTGGGACATGAGCAGGTTCAACTGGAGTTGGGCCGAGTCGGCCGGATCGATGAACGTCGTGGCCAGGTCCCCGAAGCCGGTGGTCACGCCGTAGACAACCTCCCCGGCAGCCACGAGCCGCTCCACCACCTCGCGGGCCTCGGCCATGCGGGCGCGGGCATCCTCGCCCAGAACCACCCGCCGGCCGCCACGCGCCACGGCCTCGACATCGCCGATCGACAGGTCCGCGCCGGTCAGCTCGACTGCCGCCGCGGGCGGGAACGGCTGCCGAAGCCAGTGCGACTCGGGCAAATGCCGGTGCGGTCCGTAGCCCTCGGCCACGCGCGGATCTGGCGTCCGCGCAACGGGCGGCTGTTCTGGGGACCCGGGCTTGTCGCTCACGCCGCTGAGCATATCTCCGATCAGCCACGAGGATGTC
>Ga0182019_10001913_pt1 | contig 10629 bp, 8 predicted proteins | sample 812E2MmetaG_FD_120483 | JGI IMG/M metagenome (GOLD analysis project Ga0182019, IMG submission 120483) | Permafrost microbial communities from Stordalen Mire, Sweden - 812E2M metaG | ecosystem: Environmental > Terrestrial > Soil > Wetlands > Permafrost | place: Sweden: Stordalen | collected... | reverse complement strand
CTTTTCGCCCAGCAGATCATCCTTCCCCTCGCCCCGCATCTCAAAGGGAACCCGACCGCCCAAACCGGCATCCCCGGTTATCCGCGCATGCCCGAGCTTATCCTGACGGTGGCACTTCCCCCCGGGGCCGATCCCGCCTCGGTGCGGCTCCGCTTGGACGGGGCGGTGGTGGAATCCCTCCCGGCCCCGAAGGCGCGCATCAATCCCCGCATCGCCGTTCTCGACGGAAAGCCCCTGCCGAAGGTGGAGGCGCCGTACGCCCCCGCCGGACCCTATCCCGCCGCGCAGGCGGAGATCGCCTCCTCGGGCATGCTGGGCGACATCCCCATGGTGAAGGTGCGCGTGTTCCCCCTGCGCCTGATCCCGCCGGGGGCCGAACGCCTCACGGACGGACGGCTGATCCTGGATTACGCGGTGAAATCGGTTCCCGCAAAGGTGCGCATTCCGCAGACGGCGCGCTTTTATCTCAAGGGAGCGGCCAACGCCGCGCAGGCGGCATCCTGGTATCCGAAAAGCGCGGACGAACGCAAGCTTCTGGTGCTCATCTCCGGAACCCTGCGCCGGCGCAGCCGCCTTCTGGACACCTATGTCCAGGCCATGCGCAGCTCAGGATGGACCCTGGAACTCGACGAGGTGGAATCCTTCGCGGGGGATGTGACGGGCCAGGCGCGGTCGGAGAAAATGCGCACCTTCATCCAGGCGAAATTCGCCGGGGGCTTCGGCTATGTGCTGCTCATCGGCAACCCGGACCCCGTCCTGGGCGAACTGCCCATGAAGGTGACGCAGCCGCTTCAAGACGACCTCGTGGGGAGCGGCAACACCAAGGACACCCCCACCGATTTTTATTACGCCGATATTTCGGGAAACTGGGACCTGAACGGCGATGGCATCTATGGCCGCGTCCCGGAAGACCACGGCCCCGGCGGCGCGGATGCCTATCCGGAGATGATCGTGGGCCGCATCCCCGTCTATCATGGACAGGCCGCGGAGCTGGACGACTACCTGCGGCGCCTGTTATGGTTCGCCGGCCGGCCCCAGCCCATGGGCCGCGCTTTCCTTCTTCCCGACAGCGTCGTCTTTCTGCCGGGCCAGGGAGGGGCCGGAACCCCGGCCGGCGATGGCGCCGTTCTGGGCGAGGAATTTTCGCAAGCGGTGCTGGCCCCCGCGGGGGTGCCGTTCAAAAAGCTATACGAGAAGGACGGCCTGAGTCCCAGCACCTACGCCTGCGACCTGCCCCTCACCGAGGCGAACCTTCTCTCATTGTGGAGCACCGGCGCGGGGGGTGTGCTCTGGTACGGGCACGGGGGCAACGATATCGTGGTGCGCACCATTTGGGCATGGGACAACGGCGACGGCGTCGCGGACGCCGACACCGGGGAAGAGGTGCAGACCGCCTTCATGGTTTCCAACGACGCCTGGACCACGGATCCCACAACCCCCTCCATGGTCTTCGCCGTGGCGTGCGAAAACGGCCATCCCGAATACGACCGCAATCTGGCGGCGCGCTTGGTGCGCACCGGCGCCGTGACCGCGTGCGGCGCCACGCGCTGGGCTTCGGCCTATATGGAAGAGACCGACTACGCATCCCATGACAGCGCGGGCGGCATCGGCTATCGCTTCTTCCAAAACCTCATCTCGGAAGGAATGGACGCCGGAAGCGCCCTCTCGCTCGCCAAGACCGACCCCGGTCTCGACATGGACGAGGAGCCTTACTGGTGGCAGAACATTTACGACTACAACCTCTACGGGGATCCCACGGTCCCCTACGGAGGGGCATCGCTGCATGACGCCTTTCCCGAGCCTGATGTGTTCTGGGTGCATGCCGGGCCCGAGGCCATGCTGCCCTGCCCCGGGGATCTCACTCTCACGGTCAGGGGCGCCGCGGGCGGAATGTCCCTGCAGGTCCCGGGGGCGGTGGCGCTGAACGCTTCGGGCGTGGATACGACCGATTTTCAAAACGGCCTCTATCAGGCCGTGGTGCACGATGCCCGTCCCCTGGCGGCGCGGCAGGAAGTGCCGGTGACGCTTGGCGCCGCCGAGGCGCGGGCCGATCTGTCGGTGCTTCCCGCCGGATTCAGCGACGCGCCGGGCAACGTCGAGGGCAACTATAACGTCAAGGGATTGGACATTCTCGATACGGCGTCGTCCTCGGACGGCCGGACGGTAACCTTCACACTCCGCGTTGCGGGGGGTTTCTCCCCGCCGTCGGCCTTCGCGGGGGATGCGTTCTATGCCGTCATTTGGTGGCTGGACACGAACGGAGATGAAATCTCCGATTACAGCGCACGGTATTACATGTACCAGGGAGAGGAATGGGACGTGGTCACCAACGAGCCGGATAATACGGTCAGCCAGTACGCCGACTTCGAACGCAACGGCGACCTTCTCACCGTCCGTGTTCCCGTGGCGTTCTTCCCCGGGGGGACGCGCGCGCTGTCGTGGCAGATCTGGACGTACGCCACCAACGGCGGGGCGCTCATCGGCTATCAAACGCCCGACTCCTGGGCGGGGACCTGCCTGAATCCCCCTCCGGCGATGACGGTGTCCCCCCTGGTCGCCCTTCATTCCGGCGACGGGTTGATCGCCGTGAATCCCGGCGCGGCATCGCACAACCTGGCCGCGATCACCCTTCCCGATGGATCCGGCTCCTGGCAAAGCGCCCAGCCGCATTCCGGCGCGGAGGGGGACTGCGGGGAGGATGCATCCCTTGTCCTGCTGGCGGCGGAGCCGGGACTCACCTCTTTCGCGATGGATTGGAACGCCTTCAGGATCCAGCCCGCGCTCTCCACGGCATGGTCGGCCGGGGATCACCTTTTCCTTGCCCCCGCACCGGGCGTTCTCCGGATGGTCAACATGGGCCGCGGCGAAGCCCTGGTGCGTGTGGGGGCCGTTCAGACCTGCATCCTCCCGGGCAGCGTTGAAGACGCGCCGGTGGATTTCCCCGTCCTCGCATGGGTCCTGGCGGGCGACAACGTTTTTGTCTATTGGATGACGGAGGACGGCGGCGCGCTCCTCGACCCCGCGGGGTCGGGATCGAAGCATCTGTGGCTCTCCGGCGCGGCGAACCTAACAGGGATCAACGGAACACCGTGGATCAGCCGCCTGGTCTTGTCCAACGGCGGGATCATGGATTTTTCCGTCACCTTGACCCTGCATCAAGGCGGATGGACGGGCGAAACGATTCAGCGCACCCTGTGGCTGCCGGCGTCGGCATCGCAAACGTATGAAAATGCCCTGCAGGATCTTTTCGGCGTGGAGGGGTTTGGAACCATTGAAGTGAGCGCGCCTGCGCCGATTCAGGCCTTTATGCAGACGCATGGCGCGGCGGAGGGAGCAAGCCAGCTCATCCTCCCCATGCCGGACGGCGGCGATCTTCAGGCCGGACAATGGTTCAGCCTGCCGGACCGGGTTGCGAACCTGCGCGCCAAGATCTTTTGGACCAACCACGGCTCCGAATGGGCCAGGGTGAAGGTCGGAGACACCTCCTATGATCTCGGGCCCGGCGCCGTGATCTGGACGCCGGTGGGCGACGGGGAGCAGGCGGGCGTGGAGTCCGGCCGTGTGTTCGCGCTGCTGTCGCTTGTGGATGCCCAGGGGCGGCCGACGGCCGTCGGCATCGGACCCGGGTCGGATTGAAGCCGGCCGCCTTGATCAGACAGCCGGGGCGAAGAGCTTGCCGACACCGGCGGTAATCCCCATGGCGAGGGCACCCCAGAAGGCAACGCGTATCGCACCCCTGACCATGCCGGCCCCGCCCGCGTACGCGGCGGTTCCCCCCAGAATGACCAGCGCGGCCAGCGCCGTGGCAAAGGAGACTCCGGTCACCCAGGCTGAAGGCGCAAACATGACCGTCGCAATGGGAACGATGGCGCCCGCAACGAATGATATGGCGGAGGTCAGCGCGGCCTGGATCGGCCGCGCCCGCAGGGTCTCCGTGATGCCGAGTTCATCACGGGCGTGCGCCACAAGAGCATTGCCCGACATCAGCTTTTCGGCCACCTGCCGGGCCAGCGGTTGATCAAGGCCCCGGTTCACATAAATGGCGGTCAGTTCCGCCAGTTCACTTTCCGGCTGTGTTTCCAACTCACGTTTTTCCCTCTTGATGTCCGCGCTTTCCGTATCTTTTTGGGACTGAACCGAGACATATTCACCCGCCGCCATGGACATCGCACCCGCCACCAGACCCGCCACCCCGGTCAGCAGAATACCACTCTTGGAAGCGCCGGATGCGGCCACGCCCACCACAAGGCTTGCCACCGATATGGTCCCGTCATTGGCGCCCAGGACGGCGGCCCGAAGCCAGCCGATGCGATCCGACCTGTGAAACTCCCTGTGAGCATTGTACATGAACAATTCCTTCCAGGGGGGTCCAGTCAAACATCAACCCCGCTTGCTTATATTTTTATTCATGCTTTTTGTTATATGATGTGTTATTCCATCCAAAGTCTTAGGCCTGAGCGTTGTCGGCAAAATGCTGTCGGACCTTCGCCGCGATCTGGCCGTTGGTCATCTTATCCACGGTCTCCACCACGGCGATGCGTGCGCCGGGCATTTTCTTTTTCAGGTATTTCTTGAATTCGCCTTTTGCCTCGCCGGGCCCGAAGATCAAAATGGATTCCGCATTGCCGATACAGGCGATGACCGCATCGTAATAAAGGCCGAGATGTCCCGTACTGCTTCTCTGGCGACGGTCGTCCTGTGGCACCTGCAGGGCTTCAAAACGGCCCTTCAGGGGTGAATCCCCGCCGCGCCGCAGCTGTTTCTCCGCCTTCGATATCACCAGTCCCAACTGCTCCCCTTTGTCCGTCACGGCCACGACAATGGCCTTTCGATGGTCAATCCACAAACCCACTCTTGTTTTCATCGGTTTCTCCTTTAATAATGCATGCCGCCCACGGCGGACTAACCAGCGCAAAGCGTATTTCTGAATCGCGCGGGGCGACCACAATTTCTATGGAACATAAGTCCAACGCCTGAAGGCGTTCGGGTATTTCGCGGCACTTGAGCATCCGCCTGGGAGGTCAATAGGGATTTGCAGGGTTTCGGGTGGTTGGGGTTAACCAGGGACGTTCCCTAGTATTTCCTATGTCCCCTGGCCTTCGGAAATATTCGGGACTGTCCCTTTCTTGCTTCTATTTTTCCGGATCCATCCGTAATTGACGATCATCAGCATTGCAGCGCCGCAGAGCCCTCCGATGGCGAATGGGGTGCGTACAAATATCGCCACAAGGGCAAGAGGCAGAAGCACGGTGATATAAGAATACAAGGATACGGATAAAACCATGCCATGGGACATGGACAATTGTCCCGCAATTTCGTCCGGCTTGCGATCCATGTGCGCATACACCAACAGGTTGCATACGTGCCTTCCAATCACCATGCTGAAGGGAACAAAAACGGCGCCCGACAGGGCATGAATATAGGAGTCCGACGGGCACGCGAATTCGGCGACAACCACCAGCAGGGCGGACACGATCAGGGTGATCACCATGTGCTTCGGATTAAACCATTTCCTTTGGGCGACCGCTTTCTGCCAGATCGGATTCAATTCATAATGCTCGATCCTGTAATGCGCGTCCTAGGTCCCGGTTTTTCGATTCGCACAGGCAAGCGTGAGGAAGTAATCCGTGAATACAAATACCGGAATGAGGACCATCTCCGGATGCTTCATGGACGCATCCGATTGGATTCGACAATCCGTTTCAGGCGATGCGCCTCACCATCCATGAACGCCCGCCGGCCCACGGTTGCATCCATGAGTGGAAACAATTGTCATCTTCATATCGCTATAACCAAGAAGTTTCTGGACCATTCGAATAAAAATATAGTGAAATCGGGCGGGAAAGTCAAGCAAACCGACAGCCGGGGGCGGCTTTGCCACATTTCTGCCTTCCGGCTGTCCGGCCGTCCAGCCTTCCCGCTTGCCCGCGTTCCCTCTTTCCCGCTGTCCGGCCGTCCGGCGGACTGGCGGACCGGCGGTGCTTTCAGCCCCAGCGGACCGCTGGGTGAAGGGTGGTTGTCTTCAGCGGTCCGCCCTGAGCTCGGGCCCGACGCGGGTACGTGGCGCCCGCTCAGGATTTCGCCCCCGCTCAAGCGCCGCCCGGATTCGGCCGGATGCAATGAAGGCGAACCCTAAGCACCGGAGTCCCGACATGTCACGACATGTCGGGATGGGATGCGAGCGTCAAATCCTGGCCAGCTTGACCCGACTTTGTCGGGCAAGCTGGGATGGTTTCCACCTGGGGAGAGCGTGGAATCCCGATGCTTTTGATCGGGACGGGACACCGGACGCCCTCTCCCGCCTAAATATTTCAGCCGTAGACGGTCGCGGATCTGGCGGCGCCAAAGAATAAGGAGAGAGGGTTGCTAACAGCGGGAAAATGCACGCCGGCGGCTGGAGGTCCGGAGGGGCCGGATGCGGTTGAGGCGGTGAATGAAAGGCTCGGGAATGGCGTTAAAAAGCCTTTCATCCCGGTGCCGAAGCCGCAGACGGAGGCGCTGAACGCGCCCTCCAGCCGCCGGGGGGGAAGACAATTTGGATTTACACAGCCGAGGGCGGCTGTGCCTCATGCCCACTTTCGCAAATTGTGGTAAAATAAGCCTTTCAACTTTAAGGAGAAGTGTATGAAACCCAAGATTCATCCGCAATACCAGGAAGTTGTGGTGCGGTGCGCCTGCGGGGCCGAATTCAAAACCCGCTCCACGAAAAAGGAGCTGAGGCTGGATATCTGTTCCGCCTGCCATCCTTTCTTCACCGGCAAGCAGAAGCTCCTCGACACCGCCGGCCGCGTCGAACGCTTCAAGAAGCGCGTGGAAAAGACCGCGGCCAAGGCCGTGGCTGCCGAGGAAGCCAAAGCCGCCAAGGCCGTGGCCGCCGAGGTGAAGGTCGAAGCCCCGGTCGAACCCGAGGCAAAGCCCAAGACCAAAGCCAAGCCCAAGGCGAAGGCCAAACCCAAGGCCGAAGCCAAGCCCAAAGCCGAACCCAAGGTCGAAAGCAAAACTGAACCCAAAGTCGAACCCGCCGAGACCACCGAGAACTAAGTGCCCGTCACCGAACCACCCCTGGGCTTCATCGTGGGCGGCCAGGCCGTCATCGAGGGCGTGATGATGCGCGCCCCGGGCGGATACTGCGTGGCCGTGCGCAAACCCAAAGGGGACATCGTCCTGGACAGCAAAAAGATCCCCGAGCACAAATGGAAAATCCCCGTCCTGCGGGGCATGTTCGTTTTCTTCCATTCGCTGGTGCTGGGGATGCGCGCCCTCAACTTCTCCGCCACCGCGGTGGAGGACGAGGACCAGAAGCCGCTCTCCTCCTGGGCACTGGCCGGCTCCATGGTGATGGCGCTCGGCGTGGGCGTCGTCATTTTCGTGGTCCTTCCGCTTTTGCTGACCCATTGGATGAAGGTGCGCGGCAGTCTGGCCTTCAATTTCGTGGACGGCGGCATCCGCATGGTGCTGTTCTTCCTTTACCTGGGCTTCATCTCGCTGTTTTCGGACATCCGGCGCATCTTCGCCTACCACGGGGCCGAGCACAAGGTGGTCCACACCTATGAGGCGCGGGAAGACCTGACGATCCAAAACGCCCGCAAAAAAAGCACCCTCCACCCCCGCTGCGGCACGTCCTTCCTGCTGTTCGTGGTGGTGGTTTCCATCGTCTGCTTCGCCTTCATTCCGCAATCCTCCCCGCTTTACGTGAAATTCGGGTTGCGGATTCTTCTTCTGCCCCTCGTGGGCGGCCTGTCCTATGAATTGATCCGCCTTTCGTACACCCTGCGCAACAACATCATCGGAAAAACCCTCGCGGCGCCGGGGATGATGCTGCAGAAGATCACCACGCGGGAACCGGATGACGGCATGCTGGATGTGGCCATCCGCTCCCTCCAAAGCGCCCTCGACGTCGCCAAAGGGTAACCGGCACATCCCATGATTGAAGACCGTCTGGCCTCCATCCAGGCCGAATATCTGAAACTTAAAGAGCAATTATCCACCCCGGAGGTATTAAGCCAAAACGCCAGGGTTTCCGAGATTTCCAAGAAGATCAAGGACCTGGAGGCCACGGTACTCAAGGCGCGCGAGCTCGATAATGTCCGCGGCCAGTTGAAGGACGCCAGGGAGATGGCGGAAGCGTCCGACGACGCCGACATGAAGGCCATGGCCGAGGCCGAGGCGCTGGATCTGGCCGGCCGCGAAACGGCGTTGACCGAGGAACTGCGTATCCTGCTTCTGCCCAAGGACCCCCTCGACACCAAGAACATCATCCTGGAAGTGCGCGCGGGAACGGGGGGTGACGAAGCCGCCCTGTTCGCCGCCGAGATCTTCCGCATGTACACGCGCTACGCCGAAACCCGCCGCTGGAAACTTTCCATCACCGACGCCTCCTACACCGGCCTGAAGGGTCTGAAGGAGGTGATCGCCGTCATCGAGGGGACGAACGTCTATTCACGCCTCAAGTATGAAAGCGGCGTGCACCGCGTCCAGCGCGTTCCCGTCACGGAGGCCTCGGGCCGCATCCATACCAGCGCCATCACCGTGGCCATCCTGCCCGAGCCCGACGAGGTGGACATCCGCGTGGAGGAAAAGGACCTCCGCATTGACCGGTTCTGCTCCTCCGGGCCCGGCGGGCAGAGCGTCAACACCACCTACTCCGCGGTGCGCATCACGCACGTCCCCACGGGGCTGGTAGTGTCATGTCAGGACGAGCGCTCGCAGATCAAGAACAAGGAAAAGGCGATGCGGGTGCTCAAAAGCCGCCTGTATGACATCCAACTGCAAAAACAGATGGCGGCCATCTCCTCGGACCGCAAGCGCCAGGTGGGGTCCGGCGACCGCTCGGAAAAAATCCGCACCTACAACTATCCGCAAAACCGCATCACCGACCATCGCGTCAACCTCACCCTCCACCGGCTGGAGGACATCCTGAATGGGAACCTCGACCTCCTCCTCGACCCCCTGCTCCAGTACTTCCAGGCCGAAGCCCTTAAAGCGGCTGTCTGACCTTCTGGAGTGCGCGGACGGGCTTCTGAACGATCCCCGTCTGTGCCTCGACATCGCCGCCGATGTCCTGCGCCATCCCCTGCCCTGGATTCTCGCCCACCCCGAAGCGGAGACCTCCGACACCGAGGCGGAGGCGTTCCTTCACGCGGTACGGCGCATGCGGGAGGGACACCCCCTTCAATACAGCACGGGCCGGGTCCGGTTCTTCGGATTGACGCTGGACGTGGACGACTCCGTGCTCATTCCCCGACCGGAAACGGAATTGCTGGTTGAGGAGATCCTTCGTCTTTCGCTCCCCGAAAAGCCGCGCGTCCTGGACGTGGGGACGGGCAGCGCCGCCCTCGCCGCGGCGCTGAAGAGCAACCGTCCGGACTGGCGCGTTGAAGCCGGGGATGTTTCCATGGAGGCCCTGTGGACGGCCGGCCGGAATTTTCAAAATCTAAATCTAAGTATTCCTCACTATTGCGCCTGGGGTCTTACAGGCGTGAAGGGATCCTGGACGGTGGTGGTATCAAATCCCCCCTACATCGCCACGGGGGATCTCGACGGGCTTCCGCCCCCGGTGCAAAAGGAGCCGCGCCTGGCGCTGGATGGGGGACGGGACGGATTTGAGTTGATCGCCATGCTCATCCGGAAGGCGCCTCATTATCTGACGCGCGACGGTTATCTTTGCCTGGAAATCGGCTTTGATCAGGCCGGCAAGGTGCTGGGCCTGGCCCGGCGTCTGGGATACCGGCGCATCCGCGTCTTAAACGACGGGGCCGGCATTCCGAGGATCTTCATCGGACAATGGTAGGCTTAGACGCGTTCGAGATTGACGGCCCATGCCGCCTCGACGGCGCGGTGCCCATTGAAGGCGCGAAGAACTTCGCGCTGCCGGCGATTGCGGCCTCCATCCTGACCGACGGGGAGGTCCGCCTCTCGCGCGTCCCGCGCGTGCAGGACGTCACTTCCCTATTAAAGCTCCTGTCCATTCTGGGGGGAGTGTCAAAGCGGACCAATGGCGGACTGGTCCTTTCATGCCGGGGCGTCACGGATATCGCGCCGCCCTACGACCTGGTCCGCAGGATGCGGGCCTCCATTCTCCTTTTGGGCCCCATGCTGGCCCGGTTCGGCCGCGCGCGCATGCCCCTGCCCGGCGGATGCGCCATCGGGACGCGCCCCGTGGACCTGCACATCGCGGGATTGAGGCACATGGGGGTGGAGGTCGGTGTGGAGCACGGCGACCTGGTGGCCTCCACGTCCCGGCTTGTGGGAGCTTCCTACACCTTCCCGAAAGTAACGGTGACCGGAACGGAAAATCTTCTCATGGCAGCCTGCCTTGCAAAGGGCGTAACGGTATTGCACAATTGCGCGCAGGAACCGGAGGCGGAGGCCCTGGCCCGGATGCTCATGACCATGGGGGCCCGGATCGAAGGGGCAGGAAGTTCCGAGCTGACGATTGAAGGGGTGCCGAAGCTGACGGGGTGCGTCTGCGACATCATCCCCGACCGGATCGAAGCCGGAACGTACCTGTTATTAGGCGCCATGCTCAAGGGGAGCCGCCTGCGGCTGGATCATGTTCAGCCCGGACATTTGGGAAGCGCCCTGGAAAAATTGGAGGAGTGCGGCGTCCGCTTTGCCGTCGCGGAGGAT
>Ga0182019_10001912_pt1 | contig 10629 bp, 10 predicted proteins | sample 812E2MmetaG_FD_120483 | JGI IMG/M metagenome (GOLD analysis project Ga0182019, IMG submission 120483) | Permafrost microbial communities from Stordalen Mire, Sweden - 812E2M metaG | ecosystem: Environmental > Terrestrial > Soil > Wetlands > Permafrost | place: Sweden: Stordalen | collected... | reverse complement strand
GTACTTGCCGCGCGCGTGCTGCTTCTCCTCCGCCTCCGGCGCCGAGTGCAGGGCGGCTTCGCGCAGCTCATGCAGCTGGGCGAGCTTTTCCTCGTAGGTCTCCGGCGCCTTCTGGCGGGGTGCTTTGCGGTGCCCGCTACGCGAGGCGGCGAGGAGCGCTGCGTCGGTCTGGCGGTCGTGGGAGCTGGAGGACATGAGGGCGAGGATCTTATCCGCGGCCAAGCGCCGAGCAGGTCGTGCCCGGCTCGCGCGGCCGTGCAGGTGCCCTCGCGCGGGCTCCTCAGGTGCGATTCAGGACCGCGAGAAGGGCCGGTGATGCGCGGCCCCGAGCCGGTCGAGTGCGGCGGTGAGCACGGCAGTGACCTCCGCGGCGGCGACCTCCTCGGCCGCTTTGAGCTCGGCTGCTAGATCCACGGGCTCCTTCGCGATCTCGCCCGTAGCCTCATCGTCGGCCAGCACCTCGGGCGCGGCCTTCTCAGGCTCCGAGGCCGTCTCGGGCGGCTCGGCCACAGGCTCGGCAGCAGGCGCGGGCGCCTCGACAACGGGCCCCGGCCCGGTGGGCGCGAAGCGTGCCTGCAGCAACTCGATCGCGGAGCTGGCCGGGGCATCCGTGGGCTCGGCTGCGTTGCTCGGCTCGGGGACGCTGACCTCAGGCGTGCTCGCGGCCTCGGGCTGAGCCGTCCGCGCGCGACGGCGGCTGAAGAGGCGGGCGAAGAAGCCGCGCCGGGGTTCGGTGGCCTGCGCTTCGAGCTGCTGCACGGGCTCGGTCGAGGCTTCGCCTTCGGCCTCGGCCGGGATGTCGGGTACAGCCTCTTCCACGAGCCTGCTCGCTGCCTCGGGCTCGGCGGGGATTATCAGGTCGGGCTGGGCTGCAAGGGGCGCCTGGGCGCTTGGCTCGGGCTCGCTGGGGGCGGGTGTGTCCTCGGAGTTGCTTTCAAGTTCAGGAGCTGCGGCGGCTATGGCAGTTGACTCGGCATCCTCGGTGCCTTGCTCGTCGCTGAGGGCGGGGTCTTCGAACTCGGGCTGGTCGACGAGCTCGACCTCTCGCGTCACGCTGAGCGTCACCTTCGTTCCCCAGCCGGAGGACTTGATCTGCACGACGCCGCTCGTGCCTTCAGCCTCCCACTCGACGAGCTTTTCGGGCTCGGCGCGGGTGATGCGGATCGCTCCCAGTGCGCCCAGATGGCGGGTGAGCGCCTCGGGATCGCTCAGCTCGGCCCACAGCTCTGGGGGAGACTTGACCAACGTGCGCTGCACCTCCGAGGAGATCATCGCTTGACCATTTCGAGCGATCTTCGTCTACTCCTTCCGGCGGGCACCGGGTGGCGTGATGAATCGCGCTTAGGCTGCGGCAGGGGTGCCCTGCGCGTGCACGAGGCCACGCTCGTGCAACAGCTCGGCGAGCTGCACTGCGTTGGTGGCAGCGCCCTTGCGCAGGTTGTCGGCCACGATCCAAAGATCCAGGGCGTGCTCGTGTCCGGGATCGCGGCGGATGCGCCCCACGAACACATCGTCCTCGCCCGTGGCCTCGATCGCCAGCGGATAGAGCGCGGCGCTTGGGTCATCCAGTACGCGCACCCCCGGCGCCGCCTCGAGCAGCTCACGGGCCCGCTCGGGGGAGAGCTCGCGCCGCGTCTGCACGTTGACCGCCTCTGAATGCCCGTTGACCACGGGCACGCGCACGCAGGTCGCCGAGATCGCGATCTCGGGGTCGCTGAGGATCTTGCGGGTCTCGTTGATGAGCTTGCGCTCCTCGTCGGTGTGGTCGTCCCCGGGCGCAAAGGAGCCCGCGTGGGGGAGCGCGTTGAAGGCGATCTGGTGCGCGTAGGCGCCGGGTGGCTCGATCTCTCGCTCGTGCAGTAGCGCGTGGGACTGGTCGAGCAGCTCATCCACGGCGCGCTTGCCCGTGCCCGAGACGGCCTGGTAGGTGCTGATCACGAGCCGCTCGATGCCCGCCTCGTCGTGAAGCGGCTTCAGCGCCACGGCCATCTGCATCGTCGAGCAGTTGGGGTTGGCGATGATCCCGTGGTGGGAGTCGAGCGCCTCGGGGTTGACCTCGCTGACGACGAGCGGCACCTCCTCGCTCATCCGCCAGCGCGAGGAGTTGTCGATCACGACAGCTCCGGCCTTCGCAAACCGCGGCGCCCACTCCCCGGAGGTCGAGCCGCCAGCGGAGAACAGTGCGATGTCAAAGCCCTGAATCGACTCCTCGCTGAGACCCTGGACGACCAGGCCGCCCTCCAGCTCGCGTCCCGCGGAGCGCTCCGACGCGAACGCGACCACCTCGCGCGCAGGGAAGGAGCGCTCGCGCAGCAGCGTTAGCATCAGCGTGCCCACCTGCCCGGTGGCGCCGACCACGGCGACCCTGTAGCCGTCGGTGCTCATGACCTGCACGATACCGAGTGGGCCTCGCTCTCCATGAGAGCGCGCCTCGTCTCGACGGCGCGGCGTGTCTGAGCGACGCGAGCGCGGGCGCCGGCCGTGAACGTCGGCTTGCCGGATCGTCTCTCGCCCCCGTGCCTCAGCCGGCGAGGCGCTCCGCGGCGGTCTCCCTGCCGGCCTGCTCCGTGGCCGCGCCGCGCCGCGCGCGACGGCCGCGCGCCAGCTCGGTGTCGAGCGCGTCGAGCGGCTGCGCGAACTGCGTGAGCGGATCGAGCAGCCGCCCGAGCCAGGCCGCGGCGGCTTCGACGCCGCCCGAGTCGAGCGCGTAGTACCTGCGCGTGCCGGCCGCACGCGAGCTCACGAGCCCGGCGTCACGGAGCGCCTTGAGGTGCTGTGAGACGGCGGGCTGGGAGATGTGCGCTTCGCGCTGGAGCGCCGCAACGAGCGCGCCCGCCGGTTGCTCTCCCGCGGCAAGCAGCTCCAGGATTCGCCTGCGATTGGGATCGCCGAGTGCGGTGAACGCCTGCATCCCTGCTCATCGCACGCTAAACGGTCGCGCCCGTGTAGAAGGCCACGGCGCGCGCTGCCGCCTGCTGTGCCTGGCCGAGGTCCTCGCCGTCGGCCGCGGCCGCGGAGCTCCAACCGTCGCCCGCATGCCGCACGAAGGCGGCTCCCTCGGGCGTGGTCGGGAATGCCATCCCCGCAGCACGGTCCAGCGCGGCCGCGCTGTCGAGGTGGCGTTCCAGTCCCATCAGCCCCAGGTCCCAGCCGATGCCCACGGCGCCGGGGCCGAACTGGTCCCACCTCTCCGGCGGCACGTGCGCCTCGTGGCGCAGCTCGAGGGCCGTCTCCTCGCCGGCGGGCGTGAGCGTCACCTGAAGCCACGAGACCATCGCGCCCTGCTCCCAGGTGATGGCGAAGCGCTCTTGCTGCTCGCAACGCTCCACCACGCCGCCGGCGTTGCCCTCGAGCTGGTAGCGCCCGCCGACGCGTAGATCGCCGCTGACCTGCAGGAACCAGCGCGGGATGCGCTCGGGGTTGGTGATCGCGTCCCACAGGTCGGCCCGATCGGTGCCGTAGCGGCGGCGCGCGATCACGATCTTGGTGGCAGCGCCATCGCGCGAGCCGCTGCGAACTTCGCGCGTCATCGCGCCTGCCGCGGAAAGGGGGTCGAACGTCATAAAGCACTCCTTAAGTGAGGACTTATATTAACGTATCGATCGACACGAGTCGTGTCAAGCGTCAGGCGCCGACGCCGGCGCGCCGGCGAGGAAGACGCGCCCGCGGCGTGGCTAGGGCTTTACGGCCATGATCACGATTGTCACCAGCACGAGCAGCGACGCGAGCGATCCCCACAGGTTCAGTGGCCTGACCGCCGCCTGGTACTCAGGGCCAGGCGTGAACTCGCCGCCGCTCCATCCCTCCAGCTGGCGCGTGGCGGCCTCCTCCGCGCGCTTGGCCGCGGGGATCAGCACCGCGCCCACGAGCCCGCCGATCACCACGATCGCGCCGAGCCCCCACTGCACGAAGAACTCCTTCCAGTGGTGCCCGTCGCTGGCCAGGAAGATGCCTGCCGCGAGGATCACGACCAGCGCGGGGTTCAGCATGAAACGCGACACCGTCAATTCGATCCGGTGCAGCACCGGCAGGCTGCGCGGGTCGCGTTTGGCGGCGACCATGTAGACGATCGGCAGCGTGAACGTCCAGCCGAAGGCGAGCATCACACCGATGATGTGCAGCGCGAGGATGAAGTCGTAGAGAGAAGCGGCGGGCGTGAGTACGTTCATATCCGCAGCCTAACCCGTGCCCCGGGCGGAGATGGGGGGCTGCTCAGAACGTCGGCGCGTAGGAGCCGAAGACATCCTGCATCGCCGCGCAGACCTCGCCCATCGAGCAGCGGTCCTTCAGCGCCCGGCGGATCGACGGCAGCAGGTTCTCGCTGCCCTGCGCGGCCTCGCGCAGCTCCTGCAGGCGCTTGGCGACGAGCTCCTGGTCGCGGTTCGCCTTGAAGCGTGCGAGGCGCTCGAGCTGTTCGCGCTCTGACTCCGGGTCGACACGCAGCAGGTCGGGGACCTCGATGCTGTCTTCCTCATAGGCGTTGACGCCGACCACGATGTCCTGGCCGATGCGGTAGCGCTCCTGGTAGCCCCACGCGGACTCGTCGATCTCGCCGGTGATGAACTCGATCGCGTTGACCGAGCCCCCGAGCTCGTCGACCTTCGCGATCAGGCGGTTGGCGCGCTCTTCGATCTCGTCGGTCAGCGACTCCACGAAGTAGGAGCCCGCGAAGGGGTCGACGGTGTCGGCGGCGCCGGACTCCTCGGCGAGGATCTGCTGCGTGCGCAGCGCGATTTTCGCGGCGCGCTCGGTGGGCAGCGCGAGCGCCTCGTCAAACCCGTTGGTGTGCATCGACTGGGTGCCGCCGCAGACGGCCGCAAAGCCCTGCAGGGCGACGCGCACGATGTTGTTCTCAGGCTGCTGTGCGGTCAGCGTGACGCCGCCGGTCTGCGTGTGGAAGCGCAGCATCGTCGCCTTCGGGTTCGTGGCACCGAAGCGCTCGCGCATGATGTGCGCCCACATGCGCCGCGCCGCGCGGAACTTGGCGACCTCCTGGAAGACGTTGTTGTGGCCGTTGAAGAAGAAGGCCAGTCGCGGCGCGAAGTCATCGACGGACAGGCCCTTGTCGATCGCGGCCTGTACGTAGGCGATCCCCGAGGAGAGCGTGAAGGCGACCTCCTGGACCGCCGAGCAGCCCTTCTCGCGGAAGTGGTAGCCCGAGATCGAGATCGTGTTCCATTTCGGCACGTTCTCGTGGCAGTACTCGAACAGGTCGGTCGTCAGGCGCATTGTCGGCTCGGGCGGGTAGATGTAGTTGCCGCGCGCGATGTACTCCTTGAGCACGTCGTTCTGCGTCGTGCCGCGCAGTTGCTCTGAGGGCACGCCCTGCTCCTCGCCGACGAGCTCATAGAGCAAGAGCAGGCAGGCCGCCGGAGCGTTGATCGTCATTGAGGTCGAGACCTGATCGAGCGGGATGCCCTCGAAGGCCGTACGCATGTCGTCGATCGTGTCGATCGCCACGCCCGTGCGCCCGACCTCGCCGAGGCAGCGCGGGTTGTCGGAGTCCAGGCCCAGCTGGGTGGGCAGATCGAAAGCCATCGAGAGGCCCGTGGAGCCCTTGGAGATCAGGTAGCGGTAGCGCTCGTTCGACTCCTTCGCCGAGGCGTAGCCCGCGTACTGGCGCATCGTCCAGGTCTGCTTGCGGTACATCTCGCGATGCACGCCGCGGGCGTAAGGGAACTCGCCCGGCTCGCCGAGCTCGAGCTCCTCTGGTAGATCACGCTCGTCGTAGAGCTCAGCGATCTCGATGCCTGAGTCGGTAAAGCGTCTCGGGTCATCCGGGCCAACGACCGGGGCGATCGTCTCCTCGAGCTGCTCCTCGCGGTGCTCATTGCTTGGGTGGGTCGCGGCCATCGCCAGCAATGATATGGACCCCGCGATCACGCTTGCAGGACCGCGCCGATTGCAGGGCCTGGAGTATCCTCCCAGCCGTGGCGACCTGCCTGGTAACCGGAGGTGCAGGATTCCTCGGATCGCACCTCTGCGACGAGCTGCTGTCGCGCGGGAATCGCGTGATCTGCGTGGACAACTTCGAGACCGGCTCGCTCGCCAACATCGAGCACATCCGCGACCCCGATCGCTTCATGCACGTGGGCGTCGACATCATCGAGCCCTACCACGTCGATGAGCCGGTCGATTTCATCTACCACCTCGCCTCGCCCGCCTCGCCGATCGACTACCTGCGCCTGCCGCTGCACACGCTCAAGGTCGGCTCCTACGGCACGCACCACACACTCGGGCTGGCCAAGGCCAAGCGCGCGCGGTTCCTGATCGCCTCGACCAGCGAGGTCTACGGCGACCCGCTGGAGCACCCGCAGTCCGAGGCATACTGGGGCCACGTCAACCCGATCGGCCCGCGCGGCGTCTACGACGAGGCCAAGCGCTACGCCGAGGCGCTGACGATGGCCTACCACCGCCAGCAGGGCGTCGACACCGCGATCGTGCGGATCTTCAACACCTACGGCTCGCGCATGCGCCCCCACGACGGCCGCGCGATCCCGACCTTCCTGCGCCAGGCGCTCGCGGACCGCCCGATCACTGTCTTCGGCGATGGCAGCCAGACGCGCTCCTTCTGCTACGTCTCAGACCTGATCCGCGGGCTGATCGCGCTGGCCGAGTCAGGCTTTCACAACCCCGTCAACATCGGCAATCCGGATGAGTTCACGCTGCTTGAACTTGCCGAAACGGTCAAAGAGCTGACGGGCTCAAAGGCAGACATCGTCTTCGAGGCGCTGCCGGTCGACGACCCCAAGCAGCGCAAGCCGGACATCGGTCTGGCTCGCGAGCTGCTCGGCTGGTCGCCCGAGGTATCGCTCCGCGACGGCCTCACACGGACGATCGAGGATTCCGGCATCGACCTTCTCATCGGGGGCGGCTCGCGCTGAAGCGTTCACGAACAGCGGGCGTCTTGACGATCTGGGCGACCGCTCCGTATGGAAATCTGGGGTGTTGTGAGTAGCGAGATGGGATCCCGCCGGTCGGCTACCTCAACCCCGCCCGCCCGGCGCGTGCACACAACCAGCGCGTCTTTTCCGCCTCGCTCCGCGCTTGCACGGCCGGCGACGGCGGATGTGCTGAGGGCGCGTCTTGAGCTGCCTGAACATGACATTCGCCGCAAGCGCCCCCCGGCGCTCTCGTTCCTGCTGCGTATGTCAACGATGCGGCGTGTCGCGCGCGTGCTGTCGCTGCTGGCGCTCGACTTCGGCGGTGTTGCGCTCGCGATCTTCACGGCGCTGTTGCTCAAGGAAGTCGTGCTCGGTCACTCCGACGCCAACACGGCCGCCCATGGAACCAAGCAATTCCTGCCGTTCGCCTATCTGCTGACGGCACTGCTGTTCGCCCGCTCGGGCCTTTATGCCGAGCGTGCGCAACGCCCCGGCCTCTCACGGATCGTCGGCTCGCTCTTCCAGGTTGCAGGGGTTGCGCTCGTCTTTGCCGTTGTCAGCGGCGAACACTTCTCCAGCTACTACCTCTTCTACGGCTCACTGGCGTTCGCGCTGCTCTACATCTCCTCGCTGCGCGCCGGCTACGAACAGTTGACTGCTGCGCTCCTGCGGGCCGCGGGTTATCAGCGCCGGGCGGTGCTTGTCGGTCGTGGCAAACATGTCGGCGATGTCGCACACGCGCTCGCCGACGCTCCGCACTCGCCGATCGAGGTCGTCGGCTACCTCTCACCGATGCCGCTCCCCGCCAACGGCGTTGAGCCGCTCGGCGCGCTCGGAGATCTGGAGCGGGTGCTCGCGGAGGGGCGTGTCGATGAGGTGATCATCGCCGACCCCGACTTTCCCAAGGATGACGCTGTCGAGTTGATCGACCAGTGTCACCGGCGGGGCGTGCGCGTGCGCCTGGCGCCGTCGACGATGGAGATCTTGATCCACCGTGCCGAGTTCATCCCGGGCCAGTCGGTGCCTCTGTTCGAGCTTGCCCCGCCGGTCTTCGAGGGGGTCGACTTCGCGCTCAAGCGCACCTTCGACATCATCGGCGCGACGATCCTGCTCATGTTGCTGAGCCCGCTGCTGCTGGCGATCACTCTGGCTGTACGCCTGAGCTCACGCGGCCCGATCCTGTTTCACTCGATCCGCCGCGGCATCGGGCAGAAGCCCTTCGCCTGCCTGAAGTTCCGCACGATGCACACCGACGCCGAGGAGCGCCAGGATGATCTGGAAGAGCTCAATGAGGCCTCCGGGGCGCTCTTCAAGATCCGCGAGGATCCGCGCCTGACCTCGGTCGGGCGGCTCCTGCGACGCTTCTCGCTCGATGAGCTGCCGCAGCTCGTCAACGTGCTGCGCGGCGACATGTCGCTCGTCGGCCCGCGCCCGTTGCCCGAGCGCGACTTCCGGATGCTCGAGGACTGGCACCGCAAGCGCTATCTCGTGCTGCCCGGCATCACGGGCCTGTGGCAGGTCTCGGGCCGCTCCGAGCTCGACTTCGACGATCTCGTGCACCTCGACTTCATCTATCTCGAGCGCTGGTCGCTGGCGCTCGATCTGACGATCCTGTTGAAGACGATCCCCGCCGTGTTCACGCGGCGGGGCGCCTACTGAGCCCCTCTCGCTTTGGCATAGGCCCGCCACGTCGCCCTGCCGGCGTCGCGCCAGGACCAGGACTGTGGTGCCGGGGCGGGCCTCGCGACGTCCTGGGCAGCCGCGATCAGGCCGTCGATGTCGCCCGGCTCGACGAAGGTGGCGCGGCCGTCGAGGACCTCGCGCAGGGCGGGGACATCACAGGCGACCACGGGGGTGCCACAGGCGAGCGCCTCCACCGCCGTGAGGCCGAAGCCGACATCCTCGGAGGGCAGCACCAGCGCGTGCGCGCCGCTGTAGATCGCGGCGAGCTGCTCGTCGGAGACCTGGCCGGTGAGGATCACGTCGGGGAGCTCATGCGCCCACGGTCGCGTCGGCCCGACCAGCACGAGCGGTAGCTCGCGGCGCGCAGCGGCGAGCTTGGCGATCTGCTTGCCGGGAGCGGGATGCTGCAGACCACCAACCCATACGAGGTAGCGCTCGGGCAGCTCGAAGCGCTCTCTTGTCGCCCGCACTTCCTCGTCGCTGCGCGGGAACATCGAGGCGTCCGCTGCCTCGGGGATCACGACGATGCGCTCGCGCCGCAGACGCAGGTGCTCGACCGCATCTTGTGCGACCGCCTCAGTGGGCACGATCACGCTCGCTGCGCGCTGCACCGCGAGATGGCGCAGACGCAGGCGCAGACCCGTGCGCAGGTGCTCGCTGCGGCGCTTGAGCGCGGCCACGTCGTGGACCGTGACGACCATCGGGCAGGGACTGTGCAGCATCGCACCGTCCATCCACGGGGAGTGAAAGACGTCGGCGTTTTCCGAGCGGACGGTGGTTGAGGGGCGCGGAGCTTCGAGCAGCTCGTCCTCGGCAGCGACGGTCTCGCCGAGTGCTTTCAAGAGGCAACGCGAGTAGCGCCCCACGCCGTTGGGGTCTGAGATCGCGCGAGAGTCAAAGGCCACCCTCATTGACTGTCTTTTACGGCCAAGCCATTCCCCAAGGCGTCCATCGCGCCAACATATTCCTTTTGTCTCGGATTGAGTAGAGATGAGAGCGTCGCTGCAGCCTTTAGCCTTTACTCGCGATGCCTTCGCGGGACCACTACGAAGCCCTGTGGGCATCGCTCCCTCCGGGGCTTGAGCCGGCGGCCCACGCGCTGCGCAGCGGCTTTCTGCGCGAACACGTGGAGCCCGGCCAGCGTGTGCTCGACGTCGGCTGTGGCGAGGGTGTGTTCGCCGCCGAGCTCGCCCTCTCCGGAGCTCAGGTGCTCGGCATTGACGTCGCCGAGGAGCCGCTGCGCCGTGCGCGGGAGCGCCACCCGGAGCTCGAGCTGAAGCTGGTGGAGGGCGAGGGATCCTGGCCGCTGCCGGACGCGGCCTTCGACGTCGTCTGGGCGGGTGAGGTGATCGAGCACGTGGCCGACACCGCCGCTTGGCTCTCAGAGGTGCGAAGGGTGCTGCGCTCGGGCGGGAGCCTGCTGCTCAGCACGCCGGCGAACGGGCGCGGGGCGATGCTCGCGGCGGCGCTTTCCCGGCGAGCCTTTGCGGGACGCTTTGACCCACTGGGCGATCACCTGCGCTTCTACAACCGCGCGACGCTCACCCGTTTGATCGCGGAGTTCGGCTTCGAGCGCGTGGTCGTGCGGGGCGTCGGTGGGTCCCTCGGTGCACGCCGGCTGCTTTTGGCGCACGCGCTTCGCTCGCGCTTTTGAGCGCCGTAGTGGACCGCAGGGCCTGGATGTAGTCGTTGTAGATTTCGATAGCTTCGCGCTGCGCACCGGGCCCGGAGAGCTCTTCCGGCGCGATCGACTCGGGGTTCAGGTAGATCGCCGCCTTCAGCTCGGTCAATGCCGCCGCCGGGCGGTTGCCAGCGAGATCAAGCCGCCCCAGTTCGAGCCAGCTCTTCGGGTTCGACGGCTGCAGACGTACCGCTTTCTGCAGAGTCAGGCCTGCCGCGGGGAGGTTGCCACGCACGCTCTGGACGTCCGCGAGCGTGAACAGCGCTTCGATTGACAGCGGATCACGCGAAACCGCGCGTTCGGCTGCGCTGCTCGCTGCGGCCGGGTTGCTTGCGAGCAGATCGAGTGCTTCCTGGCGAGAGACTTCCGAGCGCTGGGGCT
>Ga0182019_10001911_pt1 | contig 10631 bp, 6 predicted proteins | sample 812E2MmetaG_FD_120483 | JGI IMG/M metagenome (GOLD analysis project Ga0182019, IMG submission 120483) | Permafrost microbial communities from Stordalen Mire, Sweden - 812E2M metaG | ecosystem: Environmental > Terrestrial > Soil > Wetlands > Permafrost | place: Sweden: Stordalen | collected... | reverse complement strand
GAGGTGCCCAGTGCGTTCAATGCGGCTCAAAGGAATACAGGTCAGTTCCGCATCCTGGTCCACAATATCCAGCCAATTCTGAATCGTGGTTTCGATCTCGCGCTCCAATATGGATGCGACAGACTCCGGCTTCGCCCGTTGAACGGGGTGAGGGTCGGCTAGTCTTGCGCGAATGAGGTCCTTAAGTGCGCCGATTCGAATCGGTTTCGCAAAGATCTCATCGGCTTGGGCGAGAATCGCAGACATCGCCTCATCCAGCGCCGGGTACCCGCTGAGAACTACGGTCAACGCGTCCGGATGGGTATGGCGCATGGCACTGACCAGGGTAAAGCCATCTCCGGCGAGAGGCATGTGCAGGTCTGAGAGAAGGACATCAAAAGTTTCCCTCGTGATAAGCCGAAGCGCATCGCGCACATTCGAAGCCACCACCACTTCAAACCCGTCGCGTTCCAATACTTCGTGCAGCAGCATACGAACCGCTTCGTCATCCTCGACGACCAGGACTCTGGGCGTTGTCATAGGAAACCTCCTTAATCACTTAGCGCTGGCTCCGAACCCCGCCTACATCTAACCTTGTCGGATAACACGTGGGACCGGGATGTCCCTGGGGCCTGAATCTGGTGGGCTAATACTCCTACAACGCTGGTTGCGGGGCATCAGCACCCCTTGCCATGGCGACAATATTACCCGGAGTCATGGTCGAATACTGTGCAATTTTGAACAGAGCATCCATTTCGTCAATACTCCTGCGCCCTCATCTCGCGGTTTTCAAGACCTGGGACCATGCGGAAAGTGTCGCCCCCGTTCTGCGGGCTATTCCCTACCGGGGCACGATCTCGACACGGTGGTGCGGTTCGTCTGCTCCCTGCCTTTTCAATAACTTAGCTCCATAAAATGCCCCAATTCCCCGCTCAACCCCGATTTTCTCCCTTTCGTTGCCTTCTTCGTGCGTAACTTTCACGCTTTCAATAGGATCAAGGTGACCCATTCCACGCATCGAACCTTCCAGGTTTTTTCGTGGATCAGTCTATTTACACAGGACCCCGTTTGCGGGACCAGGGGGACAGTTCTAACTCCCAAGCTGAGGAAAGCGAGAGCAGAATGCACAAGCCGATTAAATATGTTGAGAAGGCCGTGACCGTTGCCGCCACCGGAGCGTGGGCAATTTTTGAACGCCTCAATCGCGTTGCTCCGAATACGTCGCCAACTCCGAAGTGGTCCGACAAGCCCCTCCTCAAGTCCTGGGAAAAGTCGAAGCCGCCGCTCGGCTGGCCGCGTTCCACGGATTCGCTGTGTCCCAAGTGCGTCCCCGAGATCCGTCAGCAGATTCTCGATGGCCACCTCCCCGTCGACGTTCTCATGAACGAAAAAGTAGGAGAAATCAAAGCCCAGATCATCGAACGCGACGGCAAGATCTGGATGGTCAAGGACTGCGCCAAGCACGGACACTTCGAAGACCTGATGTCGATCGACACCGAATTCTCGCAGCACCTCGAAGACGTTTTCCCCGGCCGCGATATCAAGGCCCACGCCGACGAGAAGCTGCATCACCACGGTTCGTCCACTGTGAAGTATGGACGCGGCGCCGTGCTCACCGTCGACCTGACCAATCGCTGCAACATGATGTGCGATCCCTGCTTCATGGACGCCAACCAGGTCGGCTACGTTCACGAACTCACCTGGGACGAAATCAAGACGGTGCTCGACAACGCCATTACCATCAAGCCGCGGCGTCAAATGTCAGTCCAGTTCTCCGGCGGCGAGCCAACGCTCTCCCCCTATTTCCTGGACGCAGTTCGTTACGCCCGCAAAGTCGGCTACAACAGCGTGCAAGCCGCAACCAACGGCATCGAATTTGCCAAGAGTTTTGAATTCTGCCAACAGGCGGTAGAAGCCGGCATGCGTTATGCCTACCTCCAGTTCGACGGAATTGGCAACGCCGCCAACGATCATCGCGCTGTGGGCAACCTTTTTGATGTGAAGTTAAAGGCCATCGACAACCTGCATCGCGCTGGTTGCGAAATCGTGCCCGTGGTCACCATCATCAACGGCATCAACAACGAACAAGTAGGACGCATCATTCAGTTTGCGCTCGACAATCCGAAGAAGATCGGATTCCTGAGTTTCCAACCAGTCTCCTTCACTGGCCGGGACGAAGCCATCACCGATGACCGCCGTCAGGCGCAGCGCTACACGCTCGCGCACCTGGCTCACGACGTAAAGAATCAAACCGGCTTCGGCGTCCCCGCCCGCGACTGGTACCCGATCAGCTTTATGAGCACGTTCTCCGATTGGGCCGATGTAATGCACGCCCAGGACTCCAACAACGATTGGGGTCAACTCTCCTGCGGATGTCATCCCAACTGCGGAACCGGGATGGCTTTGATGATCGATAAGGAAACCAAGGAAGCGGTGCCGGTTACTGCTTTCTTGAAGGGCGATCAACTGGCCAAGGATATTGCCAAAGTCAACGATGCGGCTCGCAGCAAGTTCTGGACTGCGTTTGGAATGGCGCTGTGCCTGATGAAGAACTACGATTCGTTTCAGTCGCCTACCCACTTCAAGATGACTGACCTGCTTAAGAAGTTCGATAAGAACTTTAATGCTACGGGCAAAAACTATGGGAAGGTTGGTCCGGACCGTACGATTGACGACGTGATGAAGCGGCGTCAGGACCGGTGGAACTTCCTGTTTATTGCCGGGATGTGGTTCCAGGATTTGTTTAACTACGACTTCCGGCGGACCGAGCAATGCATCATTCCCTATGCCACTCAGGAAGGCGAGATCAGCTTCTGCGCTTACAACACGGGCGTGGGCTGGCGCAATATCATTGAGAAAATGCACATGACTTCTACGCTCACCAAGTGGTACGAAGAGCACGGGCGCCACGAGATTTTTGCGGGCGGCAAGAAAGTCAACATGGAAGACAAAGAGCACGCCCTCTACCTGCGGGAAGATATCGTTACCCACGAAGTGCAGCACGATCTCGACAAACTGGGGATTGCGAAGACGGCGCGCGAAGAGAAGAAGCGGGCTCGCGACAGCAAGGCCGAGAATAACAAGGTCAAGAACGACGCGGCCTACGACGCACGCATGGCGCAGCTCTACCGGGAAGTTGTTCTCAAAGAGAAGCCGGCTACTTCGGAAGGCGGATTCATTCCTTTGGGCGCGATCACTTCGGCGATCGCTCCTGCTAATGGGAATGGCGGCGCGAAAAAGAGTGAAGAAGTTGGCGAGCCGGTGGCGGGAGACTAGAGTTCAGCTCTTGGTTGTTGGCCCTTAGCTCTTTAGCGCAAGGAATGAGAAAGGCTGCTCCGAAAAGGGGCGGCCTTTTGTTTTGGCTCTGGTGCCGGGTTCGCAAACCCCCGCCCAAGCAGAGCTTGGACGGGGCACCCTTAGGGTTGTGGTGGACGCAGAGGGCTTGAAGGCCCACCGCGCGAGAAACGCGAGAAATGTGGTACCCGTCCCGTCACTCCATCGCTCCGTCACTCATCCCGCTCTCTCGGGTTTTCATTTTCCCGATCTTCGGCCACAATAGTTCAGGGTTGGAGTGGTGGAGTTGAAGAGCGGCGGACGTTATTTGTATTTGTCTCTCCATGTTCTGCGGCGGATATATCTTCGCCTAGTTGTCCTATTCTTGTTCTTGCTGGTCGGCGGCTTCCTAAGCGGCGTTCGGTCCTTCGCGCAGCCAGGGTCCGACAATACCGACACGATTCGCGGGGTTGTGATCAACAGCGTTACGCGGGAACCGATTGCTCGCGCGCTGGTTTATTGTCCGGACAATCGCTTTGCCACGCTGACGAACAGTGAAGGGCGCTTTGAATTCACCGTGCCCAAGGTCGAACCGGTAGCCGAGGGCGGACTGGATTCGAACCCTCCCGTGGGTATTCAGGCTGGCGTTTTGAATCGTCCCTTCGTGCTGATGGCGCGTAAGCCGGGATACACAACCGATCCCGGCAATCACTCTCAAAATCCGCAGAACGACGCAGCGAAGGACTTAACGCTCACACTGACACCCGAGAGCCTGATCGTCGGCACGGTCACGCTGCCCACGTCGGAGGCGCCCGACAGCATTGTGCTGCAGGTTTTCCGCCGTCAGGTGCAAGACGGCCATGCGCAATGGGTGCCGGCTGGAGGAACAGAGTCCACTGCGGATGGTCAATTCCGTTTCGCCGACCTTCCCGCTGGGACTTATAAGCTGGTGACGAACGAGTTACTCGACCGCGACCCTCTCACTGTGGATCCGCTCGCATCGGATTCGCGCGGACCGCTATTCGGATACCCGCCCGTCTACTATCAGAGAGCGCCCGACTTCGGTTCTGCCAGCACAATTCAGTTAGCCGCCGGGCGGACGGTCCAGGTCAATCTTTCGCTGGTGAAGCAAGCGTACTACCGCGTTAAAGTGCCGGTGATCAATGCGCCGGAAAACGGATTCAACGTCAACGTGTACGCGCACGGACGCAAGGGGCCGGGATTCTCCCTCGGTTACAACAACGCTGACCACGCCGTTGAAGGCATGTTGCCGAACGGCAGCTACACCATCGAAGCCTCGAGTTTCGGACCGGGCGGTGTAACTGGACTGCAGACGATCACAATCAAAGGCGGGCCGATCGCTGGTCCGAGTATGACCCTGGTGCGCACCGCGTCAATTGCGGTCAATGTGAAGGAAGAATTCACATCTGACGACCATACTGGCTCGACGACGTGGATGATCAACGGCCGCAACACGGTGGTGAAGGGACCGCGTCGTTACTTGACCGTTTCGCTGGAGCCCGCGGACGAGTTCGGGATGGGTGGCGGGGGAGCGATGGGGGACCCCACCAGGGCTGGGGACGATGCTTTAGTGATTGAGGGAGTGGCGACGGGACGCTACTGGGTGCAGGTCAATTCGTCACGCGGTTACGCGGCCTCGATTCGTTCGGGCAATCTTGATTTGCAGCATCAGTCGCTGGTGGTCGGCGCAAGCGGTGGAGCGTCTCCCATCGAGATCACGATGCGGGATGATACGGCGGAGATCAGCGGCACGGTCGAAGCAGTGACGGCGGCGGCGCAGGGACCGCCAAGCGGCGGCGTCAGTACAAGCTACGGCGCAGGAGGCTGGACGTCTTATACCCCTTTGGGTGAGCAGGCCGGAGCACATATCTACTGCATTCCTCTGGCGGACAGCAGCGGGCAGTTCACCGAGATATGGGTGAATCCGGATGGGAATTTCGTTTCGACGGGGCTGGCTCCGGGGGCATATCGGATGCTTGCGTTTGATCGGGCGCAGCCGGAGCTCGAATACCGGAACCCGGAAGCGATGCGGGCCTATGAGGCGAAGGGGCCGGTGGTTCGGGTGGTTGGGGGACAGAAGGACCGCGTGACTTTGCAGGTGATTTCGACGAGCAGTTTCGGAAACGAGCAATGATGGCGAGAGTTTGTTTGGTAGCAGTGCTAGAAAGTGTGCGTGAGAACTGGGTCGTCCCTCCGGTACTTGAATCATCTCTTCCGGTATTCCCAGCGCTGAAGCGCTGGGCTGACCTAGTTCGCCCCTACGGGGCTGGATTCTTGAGCATTTTGGTGCTTTTCTGTTCCGCGTATGCGCAGGTAGACACTCCTGCGCGGACGCAGATTCCTTCCGGGGCGTACCGCATCGCCGGGTCGGTCGTGAATGCGAAGAGCGGTAGCGTACTCGCGCGCTCGCGCGTCACGATTGCGGACGCCAAGAATCGCCAGAGCGTGCAGTCCGTCATTGCCGGCGATGATGGACGCTTTGAGTTCCATGTGCCGGTGGGCAAGTACTCGCTCGATGGCGCGAAGCGTGGCTTTATCGAGGCGTCTTACAACCAGCATGACGGGTACTCGACCGCGATCGTAACCGGCACCGATCTCGACACTGAAAGCCTTGCTCTGCGCCTGGCGCCTAACGCCGTGCTTAGCGGCAAAGTGCTTGATGAATTCGGAGAACCCGTCCGGCATGCGCAAATCATGGTGTATCGCGAGAATCACTTTCAGGGCGTAAGTCGCATCTTTCGTTATCGTGGCGCCATGACTGACGATCAGGGGCGCTACGAAGTGACGCCACTCGACGAAGGAAATTACTTTGTTTCTGCAAAAGCTTCGCCGTGGTACGCGATCCATCCAACTTCCGGTGCAGAGGGGGCCGCGAGTTCGGCTCCACAAGTGGATTCATCCCTCGACGTCGCTTATCCCATCACTTACTACGGCGACGCGACTGAGGCCGAGGATGCGGCTCCGATCCCGGTCCGCGGCGGGGATCGCCTGGAAGCTGACATCCATCTGAATCCCGCTCCGTCGCTGCATATCATCGTGCACGTTCCTGAAGAGGACAAACAGGGGATGACCATCCCCACGCTGCAAAAACCCGTTTTCGATGGCCTGGAGCAGGTCGAGGCCGGCCACATTGAGATAACCGGTCCCGGCGTGTACGAAATAACGGGAATTGCGCCGGGCCGATACGTGGTTCGCATGGCGGATTCCAGCGGTCAGGCGAAAGAACCCATGGAACTCAATCTCGCCAGTGGCGGTGAACTCGCCGTGTCCTCGGGCAGATCGACGAGCAAGATCAAAGCTCTGGTTCAGGTCGAGGGTGCGGCGAGTCTTCCAGCGCAGCTCCAGATTGGCCTGCGCAACAGCAAGGGCAGGGTGGAAGCATCCCAGGTGGACGCGCGGGGCGAGGCGAATTTTGAGGATGTTATACCCGGCAAATATGACATCGTAGCGGGCTCGGCTACGCAACAGTATTCGGTGGTTCGGATCGCGTCGGAGGCGGGAACAACTTCCGGACACGGGTTGAACGTGGTTTCTGGCGCTTCGCTCAGCATTTCTATAACGCTGGCGGGAGGCTCGGTCACCGTCGAAGGCTTCGCGAAGCGCGCTGGCAAAGGGGCTTCCGGCGCGATGATTGTGCTGGTGCCTAAGGATCCAGGAGCAGATCACGATCGCTTTCGGCGGGACCAGAGCGATCTTGATGGAAGTTTCAGCTTGCCGAATGTGATTCCCGGCTCGTACACCATCATTGCCATTGAAAACGGTTGGGATCTGGATTGGTCGAAGCCAGCCGTTCTCGCGGCATATCTGAAGCATGGGCAAACCATCGAGGTCGTAGAGCGCTCACCAACGTCCATTCACCTTGCGGGTGCGGTGGAAGTGCAGGCTAAGTAGAAGAGCCATTGACGGCTTGTTTGTAAGTGGTCCAAGAACAAACTTCGGACCGCCTGGTTGGTTGCAATCGCGTTGAGAAGCCCCACTTCTCGAAAAGCGCGAGAAGTGGGGCACACGCACTTTTGGTAAATGAGGGTTATTTGCTATCGCCGTCGTGGTCGGCGTCGCCCGTACTCCGCAGAGTGACTTTGTCTTGCGGCGGCGCTTGGGCCGGGGGTTGAGGCGGGCGAGCAGCCGAATGTGAGACTTGATTGGCGGAATTGGCTTGGGCACTGCTAATGGGATTGATCATATAAAGGTTGGATCGGCAGTATGTGAAAAAACTTCAGCGAATCGGGCCGCCAATTGGCGATTCCTGGTAACCGTTACCGAGCTTACAGAAAACGCCGCTTAGCGGCCGATAACTCTAATGACCGACAACTTAAGGTACCGCGGGTTACGGGGCCGGGACCCAATTGCGGCGCTCGATAAAGGTTGGCGGTTCGTAGGTTCGTCCTTTCGCCAGGCGATGTTCCTCTCGGCGTGTGGCCCACAACAGGACAGGGCCGAGCGATGCGGCGGTGAGGCGGGCCACGACCGGAAATTCCTTCTCGACTTCGCGGCGCAGTTTGTGAATGCGGTCGCTCACGGTGCGGTTGACGTTCTTGAATTCCTTTTCCATTACCCAAAGTGCCGCATTGTAGGCGCTGCTTAGCTTTTTCACTTCTCGCGTAAAGCGCTCGCGCACGCGCGGGTCGGGATGGTCCTTGTAGCGGTGCCAGCCTTTGAGCATGGTCTGGCACATGCGATAGAGACTTGGACCATTGCTTTCGAAATCGCGCCAGAAGGCCCAATCCAGAAACCGCTTAGAATCGTCGCGGGAGATGGCAGCGTGGCGGAAGTTGAATTTGAACTGGCCGTGGATGTCGGCGGGGTCAATGTCTTTTAGCAGACGACCCTGATCGGACATCTCCTGGTAGAGCGGTGTGCCCGGAACCGGCGTGTAGAGCATGAACTGGTGGAAGTCGGTCTGGTAGGCGACCGCCGATTCGATTTCATCGACGATGTTGTCGGGGGTATGGTGCTCCAGTCCGACGATGGTCGAGCCCTGCACTCGTATGCCGTGTTCGCGAAGTTCGCGGGTAAGCTGCCGAATGTCCTCTCCTTGCAGCTTGCTGTAACTGGACCGGGGCGATTCCAAACCCATCCAGACCCAGGAAACGCCGAGTTCGACCAGTTCCAGCATCGTGTATTTTCGAATGGCATTGGCGGAAGCAAAGATCGAAAGCTCCCAGCTCTTGCCTGCCTGCTTCATGCGCTCCAGCAGTTGCAGGGCGCGCTTGCGGTGCAGTAGAAAATTTTCGTCCATCACAAAGAAGGAATGTACTTTAAGTTCGGCTTCGATTCCGCACATCACGTCAAAGAGTTCATCGCCGGTTTCGTAGAAGTTGACAAACTTTCCTTTGCCGCCAAAGAAAGCGGAGGTGGTGCAGAAGTTGCACCCCATGGGGCAACCCACCGACGGAATGATGGTGGCTGCGGTGCCGCCTTTCCGATTCGGCAGACGGATTCCCATGATCCGCGTGCCTATTCCGGAAACGATGGCGGGATGGCGGATGGGGGCGTGCTCGTCTTCTCCGAGATAGCGGCGCATCCAGGAGATTCCCTCGCCGCGCACGATGTGGTCAGCGTCGATCATGGTCTCCAGGCCGGGAATGGCAGCTACGTGTCCGCCCACCACGATCGCCGAATCCGGAGATAGCTCGCGCACCATGCGGCACATCTCGCGGACCTTTCCTACATTCACGATGATCGAAGAGATACCTACGATGTCATAGTGCTGCGTGGTTAGTTCACGAGCGAAGGCTTCGCGGGTGGGAAAATCCAGTACGCTGCAGGGGGCCGAGATATTTTTCTGAATCATCATGATGCCCCAGGAGCGATGGAACATCCGGAGCGAGAAGCTGCCTTGCGCGCGGGTGACCTGGTTGTGATAAAGCTCCATTGGATTGATCGCCCGGCTGCCAAATTCGTCGTCTTGCGCGTAAGGCCCGAAAACCGAACTCAGGAGGATGCGCGCGGCACTGCCATTCGGATGAGTTTGCTGCGGTTGAGTCTCTGTAGACCCCTGCGTGATAGATCCCATGGCTGAAGGATAGTGGTCGGCAGATTGATTCGCCGTGATCGGGGTTACATTACAAAAATATTACGTACGCGGTAACGTTACTCGGCGGGCATGAACCTCAAGCTCACGGGCGAGGGGACGTGGAGTGTTTGGCCGGTGGCGGTTAATCTTCCGGAGTTGGGATCGATCCGGAAAACTACGATTGTATTGGTGTCCTGATTGGCGACAAATAGAAGCTTGCCGGTGGGATCAATTTCGAAGTTGCGCGGGGTCTTGCCTTGGGTGGGAAAGTGATCCACTAGAGCTAGATCGCCGGTGGAGCTGTCGATGGCGAAGACGGCGATGCTGTCGTTTCCGCGATTGGAAGCGAATAAAAACTTGCCGCTGGGATGCACATGGATTTCGGCGGTGTCGTTCTTGCCGGAGGAGGCTTTGGGGAGCGTCGTGACCGTTTTCAGCTTATGCAACGCGCCCGCGTTGGGGTCGTAGGAGAATGTGGTGATGGTGGACTGCAATTCATTTACTACGTATGCGAACTTGCCGTTGGGATGAAAGGCAAGGTGGCGCGGTCCGGCTCCGGCGTCGAGTTTGGCGTAGGGAGGGTTGTTTGCGGCGAGTGATCCGGTCTTTGCGTCGAAGCGGTACACCAGAAGTTCATCGAGACCTAGATCGACGGCGATGGCAAAGCGATTGTCGAGAGTGGTCTCGATCCAGTGGGCGTGCGGACCTTCCTGGCGTTCGTGGTTGAGGCTGGACCCGGCGTGCTGAACGAAAGCGGAGGACTCGCCGATATGGCCGTCGGGGCGAACGGGGAATACGGTCACGCTTCCTCCGGTGTAGTTCGCGACCAAGGCATACTTGCCGGTCTTGTCGAAGGCGATGTAGCAAGGGTCGGCTCCGCGCGAGTCGACTTGGTTTAGCAGCGATAATTTAGCGGTGTGGGGATTAATGGAAAAGGCGCTGACCGCTCCGCTGCTGACGCCTTGATGGTCGGACACTTCGTTCACCGCATAGAGGAAGCGGTGGCTTGGGTCGGTGGCGAGGAATGAGGGATTGGTCGTTTCTGCCGCTATGCCCAGGGGAGTTAGTTCAGAGGATGCGGCATCGTAGCGGTAGGCGTAAATGCCTTTGCTCTCCTTGCCGGTGTACGTACCGACGAAAACGAGATATTTATTGTTTTTGGAATCCTCGGCGGCGCTCACGGTGGCGAGCGCAAGGAGAAGGAACACCCACTGCAAGTAGACGCGGCGAGAGATGGTCATGTGATTTATAAAAGCCTATTCGCGGGTGGAGCGCAAGCGTACTCTGGCAGGGTCGAGAGGAATTATTCACCACGGGGGAGGATTTGGTTACCGTATTGATG
>Ga0182019_10001909_pt1 | contig 10633 bp, 12 predicted proteins | sample 812E2MmetaG_FD_120483 | JGI IMG/M metagenome (GOLD analysis project Ga0182019, IMG submission 120483) | Permafrost microbial communities from Stordalen Mire, Sweden - 812E2M metaG | ecosystem: Environmental > Terrestrial > Soil > Wetlands > Permafrost | place: Sweden: Stordalen | collected... | reverse complement strand
TAAGATTTGGTCCAACCAAAACGCGCGGCAATGCTCTGGATTTTAGTTTCAGCGGATTGAAGACCGCGGTGCTCTATCACGTCCGCGAGCATCCGGAATACAACGAGGAGATTGCGCGGCGGCAAATAGCCATTGCGGAAGGGATGCGCTCGTTCGAAGAGTTGCTCCCCCTGTGCAGCCCGCAGACTTTAGGCCTGATTCGTGAATTCCAAAATGCGGTCGTGCGTGATCTGCTTGAACGCACCATAACCGCCGCCGAAGAGTGCGGAGTGGAAACCGTCTTGGTCTCCGGCGGCGTCTCGGCAAACCAGCAGTTGCGGGCGTCGTTCCGCGAACGCGCACAAGGCCTGAAAGTATTCTTCCCAAGCCACGAACTGTGCACCGACAACGCCGCCATGATCGCCGCCGCGGCCTTCGCCAGATATAGTCGCGGCATATTCGCCGGCGTGGACCTGAATGCAGTCGCCAGCATGCCCCTGGCGTGAACCATCGTGCAGGTTTGCGCAGGTCGTGGGCTCCAGCCCGTCCAGCCAGATTCTCTGCAAAGTTATCCTGCACCTTACACAAGAAAAAGGGCGGCACCGAAGCGCCGCCCTGTCAATCCTGAATGTTTGCAGAAAAATTTATTCGAACTGCTCGATCATCGTAGGGAATTGCAGCTTTGCCTTGGCCAGGGACTTCACCACCAAGCCTTCGGCGTTTTCCGCTGTCAAATTCCGAGCCGTCGCCATTTCGCTGACCAGCAAATACTTGGCGCGCTCGAGCATTTTCTTTTCGCGGAAGGAGAGAGGCTTGCTGCAGGAGAGAGAGACCAGACTCTTGAGGACAACTGCTACTTCGAGAAGGGAACCGGTGCGCATCCGCTCGGAATTCTCTTTGAAACGGTGCTTCCAGTCGTGATGGGAATTTAGCTTTCCCTTTTCGAGGAAACCAAGGACTTTGGTTGCGTCATTGGAACGGATAACCGATCGAAGCCCAACGGCCACCGCGTTCGTATGTGGTACCATAACGCGTAAGCCACTGGATACAATACGGATCATGTAATACCGTTCCGTTCGACCGTTCAGGACCCCAAAACTCATCTGTTCGACTACACCAACACCATGATTCGGATAAACGACTTTGTCGCCAATCTTATAGTCCATAGTTCAGGTGTGCCCCCTAGGAGATGCATGCAGTGTAAGCAAATGTTAGGTAAGAGTCAAGATATATCCAGTGGAATGAAGAAGATAGCAGAGGTGCTATACCAATTTGGCACTAAAATTGCTCAGTCGTCTGCCCTCACCATCGATTTGCCTCTCAATTCCGTCACAATGCGCAGACAAGTCGGTTCCTTTCCCACCGTTGCAAGATCTACAGCAAATCGTTTAGATTCATGCGGAAAGGTTGTATGACCTGTAGGTCTTTGGCTAGCCGATGATCAATCTGGCAATCGACACCTGCGATCGAAATGGAAGCGTGGCTCTCCGTATCGACGGGCGTTGCGTCGGCTTGCGCCTTCACGAAGAGCAAGAATACTCCAGTTGGCTGCTTCCCGCTGTGGAAGAGTTGTTGGCAGAATCCGCGGAAGTTTACTCCGACCTGGAATTGTTGTCGGTGGCCAACGGGCCGGGCTCTTTCACCGGAGTCCGTGTGGGCCTTTGCGCTGTAAAGGCTTGGTCCGAAGTTTACCGGCTGCCGGTGGTTGGAGTCTCCCGCCTGGAGGCTATGGCGAGGCAGTCGCCCGCCGCGGAATGGGTCGCAGCCACTTACGATGCCCATCGCGGCCAGGTTTTTGCTGGCCTCTATCGGCGAACCGGTGGTGAATTGGAGCTGGTGGAAGCGGAGATGGTGATCGCCCCCGAAGAGTTTCTCTCTTGGGTCAAAGTGCGCGCGAATGGCGAAAAAGTTCAGTGGCTGTCTCTGGACCCGGAGTTGTTCACAGGATTGTCCAGCTGGAAAGAGCTGGAGGCCACGGGAGCTTCGCTGACCAAAAGTGAGGCGGGCCTGGCGAATCTCATTGGCGAGCTCGGGGAACGCAAAGCTGCTCGTGGGGAATTCACCGAGGTGCTGCAACTCGACGCGAACTATGTGCGGCGTTCGGATGCCGAGATCTACTGGAAAGGACCGGCACATCGTGTCGGATGAACGAGAACCCAACGGAGCCCCTCGCCGGATCAGGCGAATGTCAGCCAGCGATATTCGCGATGTGAAGCAGCTCTTGGAAGAATCCCCCGAAGCGTCGGACTGGTCCGAAGAATCCATACGAAGCGCACTGGAAAGCCCTCAGACCATGGCGCTGGTCTGTGAGCACACCCAACAAATCGTTGCCTGTATTTTCGGTGTGAAGGTGGCAGATGAAGCAGAAATCCTGAATCTTGCCGTCAAAACCGCCCAGCGCCGAAAGGGCGAAGCCACGGAGTTAGTTCGCTGGTTATTGGCCGAGTGGATACAAGACGGCGTTCGCCGCATATTTCTGGAGGTGCGTGCCTCCAACGCCGCGGCCATCAAGCTCTACGAACGATTAGGCTTCCGCCAGGTCGGCCGAAGAAAGGACTATTACTCCAACCCATTGGCGGACGCCCTGGTACTGGAGCGGCAAGAGATCACTGACAATCCACAGATTGGTACCAGTTAGCTCTTGACGTGGATTTTCCCGGTGCTAGTCTCGCCTCATGTAGTTGTCACATTTCAGTAATGAGGAGGACCGCGTGGCCGAATTGCAGCGCAACCCTCGGGACGTAATAGTCGCAACAGACGCCGAATATCAGCGTCTGAGCGAAAAGCACAGGCAGTACGAAGTAGAACTTCAGAATTTATCCAGCTCTCCCTACCACAATTCTGAAGACCTCATCGAAGAAATCCGATTGAAAAAGTTGAAACTCCAGGTGAAAGACGAGATGGAGCGCCTCATTGCGCGCAACCATCTCGCGCCCGATCGACGATCTCAGTAGCCAGCCAGTTATCACGCCCACGGTTCAAGTTTTGTCGTAAGATGACCAGAGACCTCCCGCGCACCATCGGTGCGACGGAGAAAGGGAGGGTATGGTCCGCGAAGGGTATTATTTCGGTCTGCCTCCGCTACTGTTGGGCTTGCTTGTCTTTGGAACCGCAACGCGTTCCGGCATTATCGCCGGCAGCGTATTGGTGTTTTTCGCCATCTTCGTTTTCTACTTCTTTAGGGATCCAGAACGCCTCATTCCCGCGGATAACGGCGCTATCGTTTCGCCCGGCGATGGCCGCGTCGTGGTAGTGAAAGACGAATCCCTCGCGGGCCGCCCCGGAAGACGCATCAGTATTTTCCTGGCCGTGTGGAACGTGCATGTGAATCGTTCCCCTGCCGCCGGCACGATTTCCAATCTCGAATACAAGCCAGGGAAATTCCTTGCCGCCTGGGCAGAAACCGCCTCCTTTGAAAATGAGCAGAATGTATTTACGCTCTCCAGCGAACACGGCGAACTGGTGTTCAAGCAGATCGCCGGATGGGTCGCGCGCCGCGTGATCTCTTGGAAGAAGCAGGGAGAGACCGTGGCGCGCGGCGAGCGCGTGGGACTGGTGCGGTTTGGCTCGCGCGTGGATATCTGGATGCCCGCGTGCGCGCATGTGGTGGTGAAGGTCGGCGACCACGTAAAAGGCGGCTCCAGTATTTTGGCGCGCATGCCGAAAACCGTTGGCGCGAACAGCGGCACTCCAGAAGTTTCGCGGGAAGCGGCACAGAAAAGCAAGGAAGGCTGCGGCTCGGCGTAGTATCTTGTTGCGGGATGGAATGAGAGACCATGGCTGAAAACGAACAGCAGGAATTGCCCTTACATCAGAAACGCATCAAGAATAACCGCCTCAGGCGCGGAATTTTTCTGCTCCCCAGCCTGTTCACGGTGGCCAACTTGTTGTGCGGCTATTACGCTTCGCTTGCCGCCCTGGTTGGCCGGCCAGAGGATTTTGATCGCGCCGCCAAAGCCATCGGTATTGCCATCCTCTTTGATTCCCTTGACGGGCGCGTCGCACGCATGACCGGAACGAATACGGAATTTGGCGTGCAGTTCGATTCGCTGGCCGACGTCGTTAGTTTCGGCATCGCCCCCGCAATTCTCGCCTACGCCTGGGGCTATCGGAATCTCCCCGGTGTCGCCAGTGAGGGCATCCGCGCTCTGGGCGAATCCTACTGGCTGGGCGACGTCGCCTGGCTCTGCTGCCTGAGCTTCTTGATTTGCTCGGCCTGGCGCCTGGCGCGCTTCAATGTCCAGGGCATGGCCCCGGGCGGTTCCAAAAACTTTGTCGGAATGCCAACACCGGCGGCCGCTGGCGTGGTTGCCGCGATTGTTCACGCTTGCCGTTGGCTCGGGCCCATCACCGACATCAATTGGGCCATCGCCTGGTTTCTCTTGATGGTGGCGCTGGGCGCGTTGATGACCAGCGCCATCCGCTACTACAGCTTCAAAGATATTCCCTGGGCTCGCAAACAGCGTTCCGTCACCATCATTTTGCTTTGTTTGCTCATCGGCGTGGTCTGGAAGTATTCGGAATACGCCCTCGTGATTTTTGCCGGCAGCTATGCGTTGATCGGAATCGCCTTGCATGTGGTGCGCTTTTTGCGGCACCGGATGGTGCACAGGACCGCCTGACCCATGGCCGTTGACCGGAATTCCCAGAAAATTGTCATCGCCGGCGCTTCCTCCTTGCTGGGGCATGAGGTGAAGTCACTGCTGGAGGAGAGCCGCTTTGCAGGCTGGGACTTACATTTGGTTGATGAAGACGAAACCGCGGGCATTCTGACCGAGGCGGGCGGCGAAGCAAAAATAATCCAGCGCCTCGACGAAGATACATTTCGCGGCGCGCGCTTTGCCTTTCTCGCCGGCTCGCCTTCCTTCGGAGCACTATGCCTCGCCCCGGCAAAAGAGGCTGCTGGCGCGGTCATCGACCTGTCGCACGCCTCGCTGGCCGATCCCGACGCGTCTCCCTGGTTTTCCAGGATTGAAGCGCTTAGCGGCAAGAGCGTCGGTAAAGATACTCGCACCTTCAGCGTTTTTTCCGTTGGCGGCCTGGCCGTCGCAAGTCTCGCCATGATGCTGCAATCGCGATACGGCCTGCGGCGGATAGTGGCCGTTCTCTACGAACCCGTTTCGGAGTCGGGACGCCCCGGAATCGAAGAGTTGGAGACGCAGACGTCGCAGTTACTCTCATTTCAAGGTATCGGCTCGACCGTCTTCGCGACGCAAACCGCGTTCAATATGCTCCCCCGCTATGGCGCCCAAAGTAAAAAGGATTTGGGCAGCAGGCTGCGCGAGATGCGCGCGGAAATCTCCGCCGCGCTTGGCGACGTCGACGAGGATGCGAAAATATCAGTGAACCTGGTGCACGCGCCGGTATTTTATGGCACAACATTCAACATCTGCGCGGACTTGGAGCGTGACATTGATGCCGTGGCTCTGGCAGGCGCCTGCAAAGATTCCGGGTTTGTGATGGTTCCCGAAGTCGAAGCCGCTCCCAGCAACGTCAGCGTCGCGGGAGAGACCAGCGTCTATCTGCGTGAGCCGCAACCAGAGAACGCTCGCGAAAAGAGTTGGTGGTTTTGGGGTTCGGGAGATAATTTGCGTGTGCCGGCTTGGAATGCAGTCAAGCTGGCGGAGTGGCTGGATTCATGAGCAAGTGGCGAGTACCCAGTGCCGAGCGGCGGGTGTGGTTGCCCCTGGCGGCGACGTGCGTTGCGGCCGCGATGTTAAGCAGTTGCGGCTACCATGTGGCAGGCCACAGCAGCACCCTGCCGAAGAGCATTCACGTCATCGCCGTACCGGCAATGGAAAACAAAACCACCAGCTACCGCATCGAACAGAAGCTGACCGCCGCTACGATCCATGAGCTCCTCGTGAAGACCCAATACAAGGTAGTACCCGACCCTGACGGCGGAGATGCTGTGCTCACCGGCAAAGTCGTCAGCCTGGAAATTATTCCCCTGCTCTACAACAACACCACCACCAGCACCGGCGCTCAAACCGCCCAGGCTACCGCAATGCTTGTAACCATGAAGTGTGACGTCACCTTCGCGGATCGCCTTAGTCAGAAGGTGCTCTATCACAATGGCAATTTTGTCTTTCGCAACGAGTATCAGCTCTCCTCCGATGTGAAGAGCTTTTTTCAGGAAGGTGATCCCGCCGTCGACCGCATGGCCCGGGATTTTGCTTCTCGCCTGGTGACTGCCGTGACGGAGAACTACTGATGGCGCGCATTTCCGTAAATGAACTCGCCCCGCGCCTGGAGCAAAACAAAAAGCTGCCGGGCATCTTGCTGCTCGGCGATGAGCCTTATCTGCGCGACAAATGCCGTGCCGCTCTCATCGATCATTTTGTCGACGAACCCGCCCGGACCTGGGCCGTCTCTCGTTTTTCCTCGGATCGCGGAGAGACCCAGGCCGCTCTCGATCAAGCACAAACCCTGCCCATGCTTTCGCCGCGCCAAGTCGTTTTCCTGGAAGACGCCGAAGCGATTGAGTCCTTGGACGAAAAAAATCGCAAAGCGACCGTCGATGGGATTTTGACGTACCTCAAGGACCCGGCACCGTTCACGGTTCTTGTGATCGAAGCCGGCAAGCTCGATATGCGCATGCAGTTGGGAAAGAACCTAGCCGAGGAAATTCTCGTTGTGGATGTGGGCATGGGCGACAAGCCCGAAGTACGCCTGGCTGCCGCCACGGACGTGGCGAAATCGCTGGCGCGAGAGCAGGGAATTGAACTCGAGAAAGGTGCGGCCGAAGAGTTGGCGGAATTGGTAAGCGGAGATTTGTTGCGGCTACAGACCGAACTGGAAAAGCTCGCCACTTTTGCGGGGGAGCGCAAAAAGATCAGTAAAGCAGAGATCGCCGCGCTGGTAGTTTCCGAAAAAACCACCACCATTTGGCAAGTTGCGGCATTTTTGGCTGCGCAACAACCCAAACAGGCCATCGATTTCATTAATCGTCTGTTGGCCGAGGGTGAACCTCCGCTCCTTATGCTCGGCGCGATTGCCTGGATGTACCGGAAAATTGTGGAAGCCAGCGAAGTCCGCGGCGTAACCAATGGCTGGCAAGCCGCGCGAGCACTCGGGATGCGGCCAGAGCAAGCGGAAATTGCCTTGCAATGCGCGCGCAAAATTTCTAAGCAGCGTTTGCTGAATGGCATTCGCGCATTGAAAGAGGCCGACGTGCAGCTCAAGAGCGGCAGGGACGAACGCACCGTAATGGAATTTTTAATGTGGGAACTAAGCGGCACTCGCGCCGCCGCGCGCGCTTGACGCATGCCGCCGTTTTGTAGCGGCATCCTTCGCAGCAGGGCGCCTTATCCATTAGACGTACATCAACCAATCATGCGTATCAGGCAGTTGCCCTGTCTGAATCGCTACCAATGTGCTGTGCAGTTTCTTCGCGACACTGTCCCCGGCGCCCGTCGGTATCTGCAGCTCCGTGCCGCGATAACCAATCGCCGCAATCGGCGCAATAATCGCCGCGGTGCCAATTCCGAAAGCTTCCTGCAATGTGCCGGCGACGTGCGCCGCAAATACTTCGTCCACGCTTATCGGCCGCTCTTCAATGGGAATCTTCATCTCGCGCAGTAGCGTTAACACCGAATTGCGCGTCACCCCCGGCAGAATTGTTCCCGATAGATTTGGCGTTATCGCAACACCTTTGATGACGAACATAATGTTCATCACACCGGACTCTTCGATGAACTTGCGCTCTTTCCCATCCAGCCACATCACATTGTGATAGCCCTTGGCCTGCGCTAGCTTCGCTGCCAGCAACCCGCCACCGTAATTTCCCGCCGATTTTGCATCTCCAGTCCCGCCGGGGAACGCGCGAACGTATGTTTCTTCCGCCAGTAGTCGAATGGGCTGAGCAAAGTACGGCCCTCCCGGCGCGGTAAATATCACCAGCCGGTATTGCGTGGCGGCGTGAACCATCAGCGTATCGCTCGTGCCAAAATAAACGGGGCGCACATACAGCGAACCGCCTTCCCGCCGCGGCACCCAATCACTGTCCGTGCGAATCAGTTCCAGAAGGCCCTCCCTGAACAAATCCGCCGGGACGTCCGGCATCGCCAACCGCGCCGCCGTACGATTCATGCGCGCCAGATTGTCCATCGGGCGGAAGATGGCCACGCGTCCGCTGGGCGTGTGGTGCGCCTTGAAACCTTCAAACAAAGATTGGCCGTAGTGCAATGCGGTAAGCGCAGGAGAAAAGGACATCGGCCCAAACGGAACCACTCGTCCGTCGCGCCACGCGCCCTCGCGGTAATCGGTGACGAACATATGATCGCTGTAATTGGTGCCGAAAGGAGAACTCTCGCGCAGTTCTTCCGTCAGCCGTGATTTCTCGATGCGCGTTACCGGAATGGTGTGGGCCATGATGCTCCTCGAACAGACGATCGACTCATCCAAACATCGAACTCAGCCGCTAAATCCTATGTCCTTTCGCCACTCTGTGCGACATCCAAAATGGCTATCGAAACGCCAAGAGCTGCAATTCCAACCGCCGTCCTCACTTCTGAAAATACAAATGGCGGGCAACTTGTAAGTCGCCCGCCTTTCGAAACTCCCTGAACCCGAGCTTTTACTTCGCGGCCTTGGCTTTCACCTGGTTGTATGCCAAAGTAAGCCGCGACTTATACCGATTCGCCGTATTTTCGTGCAGCACGCCCTTGGTGATCGCTTGATCGATCGCAGACATCGTGGGGTGCAAAAGGTTTCCCGCGGCGGTGGCGTCGCCCGCCGTCAACGCCGTGCGCAGGCGCTTGATCACGCCACGAACCCGCGTCCGGTTCGTGCGGTTCACTTCCGCGCGCTGTTTCGATTGTGCCGCGCGCTTTAATACCGATTTCTTCTTCTTCTTAACTTTTCTTGCCTGACCTTGCGCCATCTATCGCTCCTTAAGCTCTTTCTTCAATCTTGTATTTTGAAGCGATACCCCACCATTGTCAAACGAAGTAATCCAGTGGAGCAGTCGGGGCACACCCTATCCCCCTCGCAATATGAGAGCAGCGAAGCGCAGAGCGGATAAAAAGAAAACGGCCCGGCGCGCGGGGGTGCGCCGGGCCGCAGGGAGTGATACTAAGAACTATTTCTTCTGGTTGAAGGAAAGCGGGAAGTCAAACACCAGATTGCCCACCGGAACCCGCAGCGAGAGTTCGTGGGCGTTCGCGTCCCGCTGGAACCAGATCACGCCGGTGGTCTTCTGTCCGCTCGGCAGCTTTGCATGTTTCAAGGCAAGGGCCGCCAAATCGGCGCCAGCGTTCGAGTCACGGTCGGTGGAAACCGTGGGCACGCTGTGTTCCGTAAAATAATTTGGCGTGGACGCCCGGTATGAAGTGTTGGTCAAATGCACTCCGGACAAGTGCGCGCTACCGGAAGGTTGCGCGTTCGCCTGTGTCCGCAGCACTTGATGATTGACCACGTGCGAAATCTTCGCCGCGTCCTGCGCTGGCAGCGTTTTCAGCCCCGGCTGCAATTCATCGAGAGTAATCAGTACCGGCAAAACCTCGATCGTTTCGCCCGCTGCGTTCGATATCGCGATCGTCGCGCGCAGCTTCCATCCTGTATCCTGCAGCGAAACCTGCACGGTGATGCCGTTCGCGCTGGCGGATTCCACGTTGTAGCCCTTCACCGCAAACTGGTCGCAACCTGCCGCGCCAGCCTGCCAGCGCACCACATTGTTCACCGGGTTGGCCGAAACCGGTTGCACCTCGGCCGGCACGGCGGCGACACCCGCGTCATTCAAGTTCAGATACATGCGCGCCACGTAGCCTTCGTTTCCGTCGCTCCGCCGGATGTGCGCGGTGTACCCCTCGTTGTCAGCCAGAATCGATACCGGTTCGTTGCAAGCCAGTGTGGCTACCAGCTTCATGGGCAATGCCTGCTCGGCGTCCGCCGTCATCGGCACACTCGTCATGCCTGGGCAGTTGATGCTCGCTCTAGGTGCTTGTGCCACGGGCGCAACGGAACTGGCTTCGGTTGTGCCCAGCGCCGGCAACCCGGCGCAGAGCAGCGCCGCCCCTGCGAATGTTTGTTTTGCGAAGTTGAACTTGGACATGGCCCTATTCCTCCCTCAGGAATTTCACACCAATTAAAATTCTGCAATCGATGAGTGGAGTTTCGGGTTTACGCGCGTTTGCGTCTATAGCTCTCGCGTACCAGAGTACAGGTAATCACATCGCAACTGTCCTTGTCCTTCCGGCGTGAAAAAAGTACAGGCGAACATCCGGACTCACGCCGTGCCGCACGAATCCTTCCCACTCACAGAATTCATAATGGTGTAACTTGACGCTGGCCGGGCTGTGCGCTACGTTGATTGTAGTTTCTCCGTATCCTGGGGCTTTGCTGCACGATCTTTCAGGAGGAATTCCATCGGCCACCCGGTTCGAACACCTGAACAGCCTTCCAAGTGGATGAGACGCACGATACACATTACCGGAAAAATTGAACCCTTCTTTGGTACCCTCGACGAAAATATTCGCGCGCTCGAAGATGCTCTGCGCGTACGCACGCATCTGCACGATACGCGCCTGACCGTCGAAGGCGATCAGGATGGCGTTGACCAGGCTGTCCGCATCGTCGAAGAGTACAACCACCTGACCCGCCACGGCCGAGCTCTGGCCAGCTCTGAAGTGAAGTCGCTCATGCGCGTAGCCAC
>Ga0182019_10001908_pt1 | contig 10633 bp, 10 predicted proteins | sample 812E2MmetaG_FD_120483 | JGI IMG/M metagenome (GOLD analysis project Ga0182019, IMG submission 120483) | Permafrost microbial communities from Stordalen Mire, Sweden - 812E2M metaG | ecosystem: Environmental > Terrestrial > Soil > Wetlands > Permafrost | place: Sweden: Stordalen | collected... | reverse complement strand
GTTCGTCGCCGGTGAGCGTGGTGCGATGCATGTCCCGCGGCGATTTCTCGTCGTACCGGCAGGCTCGATGCAGCACGCCGCGGTTGTCCCAGATCACCATGTCGCCGACCGTCCACTGGTGCCGGTACACACGCGCGCTCTTGGTCGCGTCGTCCAGCAGCTCGTCGAGGAAGGCCCGACTCTCGGTGGGCTCCATTCCCTCGACGTGGTCGGTGGTCGCACCCAGCACCAGTGATCGCCGACCGGATCGGTGGCGCCACACCAGCGGATGCACCTTGGCGGGGCGCGAATCCCACAGCGCTTGCTGCTCGGGCGTCGGGTCCGGGGTCACCGATCGCTGCGACGCCGCGATGGTGTGGACCACCCGCACCTCCCCGAACCGTTGCTGTTGCTCAGCGCTCAGGTCGTCAAAGGCGGCGTAGGTGCTGGCGAACTCGGTCTCGCCGCCGGAGGTGGCCACCGCGTGGGCGGCCAGCAGAGTGGCCTTGATCGGAATGTCGTCGGTCATGCCGTCGATGTGCCAGTCGAACGTGCCTCGCAGGTACGCGGCTGACGGGTTCTTCGCCGGATCGAGGGTGACCCGGAAGATCTCGGGGTACTCCCCCCGCCCGAACACCTCGACGTGGCCGAGCTTCTTGCTGAAGGCGACCTGGGCCTCGTCGTCGATCTGCAGGGCTCGGAACACCAGTGCGCCGTGCTCCTCGAGCGCGTCGAGCGTCCAGGCCGGTAGCGCCTCATCGCTCATGAGTCGATCACGATCGACGCCGATCACTTCGGCGCCCACCGTCGCACTCAGCTTCTCTGCCCTTGGTTGGGCAGTTGGTCGGGCCATCAGAGCACTCCCTTCAATGAGGCCAGGTAGTCACGGGTCCGGCGCGACGACGCAATGAGCTCGTCGCGGCCGTTGCCGATGGGAACGACCCGTACCGATACGTCGGTGACCCCGGCATCGGCAAAGCCGGCCAACCGCTTCTCGATCATCGCCTCGGTCCCCGCGGCGAGGATGTCGCCCACCTCGCGAGCGTCGCCCCGCTCGAGCAGCTTCTGATAGTTGGGCGAGACCTCGGCCTCGGACAGGATGCGATTCGTACGGGTGACGGCGACCTCGACGTCAGAGCGCGAACACAGACAGACCGGGACGCCGGCGACGATGCGGGGAGCGGGTCGACCGGCTCCGTCGGCGGCGCGGGTGATGGAGGGTGCGATGTGTTCGCCAATGGCCTTCTCGTCCGCCATCCAGAGGATGGTCCCGTCGGTGCGCTCTCCGGCCAGCCGCAACATCATCGGCCCGAGCGCGGCGATCAACACGGGCGTGGGCGTGATGTCGGTGATGTCGAGCGGGTTGTGGACGCGGAACATCTGGTTCTCGACGTCGACCGGACCGGGGCCGGCCAGCGCTTGATCGAGCACATCCAGATGGGCCGCCATCGTGGCGACCGGCTTTTCGTAGGGCAGACCGAGCATTTCATCGATCACCCAGTGGTGCGACACTCCCAGCCCGAGGGCCAGACGACCTTCACACAGCGCCTGGACCGACAGCGCGTGCTGGGCCAGAGCGATGGGGTGGCGGGGTTGGACCGGCACCACAGCGGTACCGATCTCTATACGTGAGGTTTCGGCCGCCACCACGCCGGCCATGGTGAGCGCGTCGAAGTCGTCGGGGATCTGCGGCACCCAGACCGAGGCGAGCCCGGCCTCCTCCGCCCACCGGGCGTCGGCCCGCAGACGTTCCACCTTGGTGCTGTAGCGACCTCGCTCTGGGCCAAGCATCACACCGATTCGCATCCGAACACCTTCCCCCACCTGCGAGAACGATCCTCTACTTTGAGCATAACCAAGATTCCGGGTGCAGTATCGTTCGAACGTGGACCAATCGCTCGTGGCCGACATCCTCGAGATCGAGCAGCTGCTCGCCCGCTACGCCGTCGGCATGACGAAGGACGACATCGAGTCGGTGGTCGAGGTGTTCACCCCCGATGGCTCCTACAGCGCGTTCGGTTCGACGTACCCGCTCGACGACTTCCCCACGCTGGTGGCAGCCGCGCCGAAGGGGCTGTTCCTGGTCGGCGCCCCGGTGCTGGATCTGCGCGGCGATGAGGGAACCGGTGAGCAGCCGCTGTGCTTCGTCGAGCAGCAGACCCACGACATGCGCATCGGGTACTACACCGACACCTACCGCCGGACAGCGGACGGCTGGCGGCTGGCGACCCGATCGATGACGTTCCTCCGCCGCAGCGGCGAGCGCGACGCCGGCAAGGCGCACGACCCGCGACGTCCAGAGCCGACGGCTCGCCCGGCGGATTGACCGTCGTGATGGAGCTCGACGAGTTCCGGATTGGCGTCGACGCCTGGATCGCGGAGAACAACGAGCTCCTGCGGCCGGCGCACCAGGGCGTGGGCACCCTCGATCAGCAGATGGTCCACCTGTCCGCCGTCAAGCGACTGGCCTATGACGCCGGCTGGATGCGTTGGGGCTGGCCGATCGAGGTGGGCGGGTTGGGCGGGTCGAACCTGCTGCGCGCCTACCTGGGCGAGGCGCTGACCGGCCACGACATCGTCGAACCCGGCATCTACTCGATGACCGAGGTGCTGGCCCCGACGATGATCGACTACGCCACGCCGAAGCTGGCCGCGACCATGGTGCCCCGCCTGTTGCGGGGCGACGAGACCTGGTGCCAAGGGTTCTCCGAGCCCGGAACCGGCAGCAACCTGGCTGCGCTCCAATGCCGGGCGACGCGCACAGACGACGGCTGGCGCGTCAGTGGCCAGAAGGTGTGGACGAGCCTGGCCCAGTATGCACAGCGATGCGTGCTGCTGACCAGAACCGGGCCGGCCGACTCGGCCCACCGGGGCATCACTGCGCTGTTCGTCGACATGGACACCCCCGGCATCGCGGTGCGACCGATCGAGACCATGCACGGCGCCCCGGAGTTCTCCGAAGTGTTCTTCGATGATGTTGCAGTGCCCCTCGACCGGACCCTGGGCGACGAGGGCCAGGGTTGGGCGGTCGCCATGGACCTGCTCCCCTACGAGCGCAGCACCGCGCTCTGGCACCGGGCCGCGTATCTGCACCGTCGCCTGCAGCAGCTCATCGAGACCGCGCCGCCCGGTTCACTCGACCCGATCCGTCTCGGCGAAGCCACTCAGATCCTGTACGCCTTCCGCGCCCGTTCCCGGGCCACCCAGCATCGGTTGGCTACAGGTGAGCGCCTCGGGGCCGAGACCTCGATCGACAAGGTGCTGGTCGCGACGGCCGAGCAGGCGGTCTTCGAACTGGTCGAAGAAGGGCTCGCGGCCGACATCACCCTTGGCGACGACCCCGCGGCGGCACGGTGGCGCAGCGAATACCTCTACTCGCGGGCAGCCACCATCTACGGCGGAAGCGCCGAGATCCAACGCAACATCATCGCCCGCCGACTGCTCGAGCTCGGGAACGACCGCTGATGGACGCTCCCGATCGCGAGCTGTTCGAGCGCAGCCTGCGCCACGCCACCGAACACCACTCAGGTGCCGCCCTCGACGAGGCGCTCGACGAGCTGGGCTGGCGCGACGCACTGGTCGAGGACCGGCGCGTCGCCGTGTCGCTGCTCTTCGAGTTGATCGGCGCGGCCAACGCGAGTGCGGGGGCGCTCGAGCACGTGCTGGTGTACGCGCTGGGGTTGCAGGGCAGCAGCGCAACGGCTGTCGTGCTGCCCGCGAGTGGCGAGTGGATCCCGCCGGGGGTGGTCGATGGCGAGCGGTTGCTCGTGAATGGCATTGGCCTGTCGTCACTCGAACGGTCCGAGCACGCGGTCGTGGTTGCCCGCGACGGGGACCGCGACATGGCGGTCATCGTGCCCACCGCTGAACTGAGGCTTACCCCGGTAGCGGGTCTCGACCCGTGGCTCGGGCTGGTCCAGGTGACCGCGGACGGCGTCACGCTCACGTCAGCACCAACGCCGCTCGACGGCTGGGCCGACGTGGTGGCAGTTGGACGGGTGGCCATCGGTCACGAGCTCGTCGGCGCGTCGCGGGCACTGCTGTCGCTCGCGTGCACCCATGCCCGGGAGCGGATCCAGTTCGAGCGTCCGATCGCCACGTTCCAGGCGGTTCGCCATCGGCTGGCCGACACCCTGGTCGCCATCGAGACCGCCGACGCCGCGCTCGCCGCCGCGTGGGAGGATCCGTCCCCGCAGACCGCGGCGATGGCCAAGGCGTTGGCCGGTCGCGGCTCGCGGGTCGCGGCACGCCACTGCCAGCAGGTGCTGGCCGGCATCGGGTTCACCACCGAGCATCCGCTGCACCGGTATGTGCGCCGGGCGCTGGTGCTCGATGAACTCTTCGGCTCGGCTCGCACCCTGACCCGTGAGCTGGGCGACGACCTGCTCGCCAACCGTCGGCTGCCGCCCCCGCTCCCCCTCTGAGTCGCTACTCAGTTCGCCTACTGCTTCTTGCCTACTGCTCGGTGTCGCGGGGCGCCATCATCCGGTCGAGGTTGGCCCGCAGCTCGGGCGAGCCGAACGACCGGTTCTCGGCGCTGAGCGCGAAGTCCAGCGTGGCCAGCACGGCCCGCTCCATGTGCATGTTGAGGATGCGCAGGGTGTCCTCGACCGCCTGCCGGGGCAGCTTGGCGATCCGCCCGGCGTAGGCCACCGCCGCGTCGAGTACTTCGCCATCCGGGCAGACGTGGTTGACCAGCCCGATCTGGGCGGCCCGTTGGGCGGGGATCCGGTCGCCGGTCAAGGCGTACTCCTTGGCCAGCTGCAGGCTGGTCAGCAACGGCCAGGTGACCGGGCCGCCATCGGCCGCCACCAACCCGATGGCCACGTGCGGATCGGCCAGGTGTGCGCTCTCGGCCATGAACACGACATCGGACAGAGCCACCAGGCTGCATCCGAGGCCGACGGCCGGTCCGTTGACCGCGGCGATGATGGGCACGCGGCAGCCGACCATCCCGGTCACGATCTGGCGGCCGTGGGCCAGCGTCTCGGATCGGCGACTCGCGTCGCTGGCCAGCTCGTCGAGGTAGGCGAAGTCTCCGCCGGCCGAGAAGGCGCGCCCGTTGCCGGTCAACACCACGGCCCGAGCGTCGGCATCGGCGTTGATCTGGGGGAACAGCTCGGCCAGGCCCTGGTGCAGCGCGTGGTTGGTGGCGTTCAGCTGATCAGGGCGGTTCAGGCGCACCACCCGGATGGCACCGTCGATCTCGATCTGGATCTCAGGGGGCAGCTGGTACTCGGTCATGTCGGCAACTCCAGTATTCGTTGGGCCACGAGGTTTCGTTGGATCTGTGACGTCCCGCCCATCACGCTCTGCGCCCGGCTGTACAGGTACACCTTCGTCCAGGTCTGGTCGCCACCGCCGTGGCCGGTACCGCCCACCGACAACGCGGCGTGACCGACCGCCTGTTCGACCTGGGTCATGAGCAGCTTGTCGACCGACCCCTCGGGGCCGTGGGAGATACCGCCCAGCCGATCCGACAGTCGGCGACTCACATGCCGTCGCAGCATCTCGGCTTCGACGATCGCCCACGCCAGGTCACGCCGCTCTTCGACGCGGTAGCGCTCGGGTTCGACCCGGACCTTCTCGGTGAGCTGGCCGACCAGCTTGCGGTAGCGGGCCACGAAACCCAGCTCACCCGGCTCCCGTTCGTGACTCACGACGGTCATGGCCAGACGCCACCCCTCGCCCGGTTCGCCGATCATGTTGTCGGCCGACACCCGGGCGCCGTCGAAGATCACCTCGCCGAACTCCTTCGTGATGCCGTTGATCATCGGCAGCGGGCGTCGCTCGATGCCCGGCTGGGCCATGGGTACGGCGAACGCCGAGATGCCCCGATGCTTGGCCACGTCGTGGTCGGTGCGGGCGAGGGTCAGGCACCAGTCGGCGTCGTCGGAGTAGCTGGTCCACACCTTGTGTCCGGCCAGGACGTACTCGTCGCCGTCACGGTCGGCGCGGGTTCGGAGCGAGGCAAGGTCCGAGCCGGCGTCGGGCTCGCTGAACCCCTGGCACCACCGCTCGCGACCATTCACGATTCCGGGCAGGAACCGGGCCTGGATGGCGTCGCTGCCGTGTTCGAGGATGCCCTGGACCAGGTAGCCGAGGCTGGGGCGCGGTGGCGCGCCCGAAGCGGCCAGCTCGTCGTCGACGATGGACTCGTACACGCTCGGCAGCCCGTGGCCGCCGAATGCCGTCGGCCAGGACATGCCGAAGAACCCGGCGTCGAACAACGACTGGTGCCATGACGCCATTCCGGCCCAGTAGTCGTCGTCGGTAGACGACGTCGGCAGTCCCGGATTGTTGGCCGGCAACCAGGAGCGCAATCGACTGCGGAAGTCGGCCTCGGCCGGAGAGTCACCGAAGTCCATCGTCCCTCCAGGTCCCATCGCTGAGCTGCACCCCGCTCAGAACCCGCGCCAGGCTCGGCCCGACGCCGCCGAGCACCTCGGTCGAGGCGAGGGCGCGTCGCAGATACACGTGGGCGATGCACTCCCACGTGTTGCCGATCCCGCCGTGCACTTGGATGACGGTCTCGCACACCGAGCGGGCGGCCCGGGAGCTGTAGGCCTTTGCTGTAGCGGCTGCGGTCAATGCGTCGGCAGACCCCAGCGCGTCGACTGCCCACGCGGCGTACAACGTGAGACTGCGCGAGCCCTCCATCGCCACGAACGCATCGGCCAGCAGATGCTGCACCGCCTGGAACGAGCCGACCGGCACCCCGTACTGCCGACGTTCCCTGGCGTACGCGCAGGCCAGCTGCACGGCGCCGTCCATAACACCGACCAGGTCGGCCGAGGTGACGGTCAAGCCGAGGGCGGTCCACCGGTCGAGCGCCTCGGCATCCAGTACGCGGCCCTGCTCGACCACGGGCCGCGGCACCGATCCCGCGGCAGGTGCTCCGGTCCATTGTGTCAGATCGATCCGCTCCTCGACGCGCCGCAGCGGAACCGTGACCAGCTGGAGACCGCCCGATACCGATGTCGATGCCGGGGCCAGGGCAAGGGCGGACTCGGCACCCTGGGCATCAATGGCCACCGAGTCCGGCCCCGCCACGCCGGACTCGACCCACGCGATCTTGGAGAGGTCGGGGGCGAGGGCGACGGTCTCGACCGACGTGGCCGCAGGTGCGTCGGCGAGCCGCCGCAGTTCGGCCGCCAATGTGGGACCGAGAAGTGGGGCATCGGCCAGCCCGCGGCCGAGCTCTTCGGCGACGATCGACACCTCGACGCCCGATGCGAGCGGCGATCCGTCATCCAGCGCCGAGCGCAACTCCCGCCAGCCGGCCGCCGATATGGCCGCGTCGAGTCTTCGGGCGCGCTCGGGGTCGTCCAGCTGCTGCACGGTGCGCGGGCCGAGGTCATCGATGACACGAGCCACCGAATCTCCCAACGCCTGCTGCTCGGCCGACAGCCGGACGTCCATCAGTCGGACTTCTCGGCCGTCTCATCCGCCAACAGCAGCGGGGTCAGCTCGGTCCGCAGTGTGCGTCGCAGCACCTTGCCGGAGGGAAGCCGTGGGATGGTGTCGACGACGACGAGGTGACGCAGATGCTTGTACGTGGCGAGCGAGTCGGCCACCAGCGCCTTGAGTTCGCCATCGGCAACGGGCCGGGCGGGATCGAGCTGGACCGCCGCCACCGGAACCTCACCGGCGCGCTCGTCGGCTAACCCGAACACCGCGCAGTCGAGCACGGCGGGGTGGGAGTGCAGGACCGCCTCCACCTCGGCCGGCGCCACCTGGAAGCCGCTCACCTTGATCATCTCCTTCGAGCGATCGGTGATGTGGACCCAGCCCTCGGGCTCGAGAAAGCCCACGTCGCCGGTTCGGTACCAACCGTCGGCGAAGGCGTCGGCTGTGTCCTCCTCGGGCAGGTACCCGGCCATGACAGACGGGCTGAGCACCTGGATCTCACCAACCTCGCCGTGGGGCAGTACCCCGCCGGTCTCCAGATCGACCACCCTCAGCTGGACCTCACCAGGCGGGAGACCGGCCGAGTCGAGCCGCCAGGCCGACGGATCGTCCACCGGGTTGCAAGCGATCACGGGAAGCTCGCTGGCGCCGTAGGCCGGTAGCCACCGCACGCCGGTCCGGTCGGTCACCACCGTGGCGACGCTGGCACTCACGGGAGTGGCCCCCCACATGATGTATCGCAGCGACGACAGGTCGTAGTCCTCGATGTGGGGGTGGTTCGCCATCGCCAGCGCGATTGGGGCCACCGCCATCTCGAGCGTCATGGCATCTGACTCGATGCGACCGAGCACTTCGTCCAGGTCGAACCGCGGGTGCAGTCGCACCATGGCGCCCGCCGATGCCGCGGCCAGCAGGTTCAAGAGGCCGAGGATGTGGGACGGCGGGGTGGCCACCTGGAACCGATCGTCGGCTCCGAGGCCGAGCGCCTCGACCCAGTGATCGGTGGCGTGTCCCATCGAACGATGGGTGTGCCGGACCGCCTTGGGCAGGCCGGTCGTGCCCGAGCTGAACACCAGCACGGCGTCGTCGGTGTCGAGCACCTCGAGAGGTCGGGTCGATGTGGGTTCGCTCGGCGGAGCGGCGAGGACGGCCCGGACTTCGGGCGTGTCCAGATCGCTGACGTGATCCGCGCCGAGGAACCGGGCCAGCACGCCCGTGCCCTCCCCATCGGTGACGGCGTGAACCGGTGCGGTCAGCGCGACTGCGTGGCCCACTTCGGTGGCCTTCCAGGCCGGGCTGAGAAGAACCGCCGCGGCACCCAGTCGGCTGATGGCGTTGACCGCGACGACGAATTCCACCCGGTTCGACATCATCACGGCGACACGATCACCGTGGTTGACACCACAGGAGGCGAGATGTTGAGCGAAGGCCGCGCTGAGCTGGTCCAATTGGCGATAGGACCAGCGATCGTCGCCGGCCAGTACGGCATCTCGATCACCGAACTGAGCTGCAGCCAGCTCGAGCGCTTGATGCAGCAACCCGATACTCATCGGTAACATACTTCTCGCCGTTGGAGATCACCGTCAACACGATCGGAACACGTGATTCTCATATGACCGACTCCTCTGACACTGCTCCGATGTCGGTCGACACCGATGAGGACGTCCGCGAGCAGATCATCGCCACGGTCCGCCGGTTCGTGGCGAACGAGGTCGCTCCCGTCGTCTCGGCGCTGGAGGGCGACGACACCTTCCCGACCGAGATCGTGGCCCAGATGCGTGAGCTCGGCCTGTTCGGCGTCACCATTCCCGAGTCGCACGGCGGCCTGGGCCTCGACCTGCGTACCTATGTCGGTGTCATCGAGGAGTTGGCATATGGCTGGATGAGCCTCACCGGCATCATCAACACACACACCATGTGCGCCACGCTGATCATGTATCACGGCAGCGAGGAGCAACAGCGTCGATGGCTGCCACAGATGGCATCGGGCGAGCGACGCGGCGCGCTGTCACTGTCGGAACCGGACGCGGGCAGCGACACCCGGAACATCTCGTGCCGGGCACAGCGCGACGGTGACGAGTTCGTGCTGAACGGGACCAAGGCCTGGGTGACCAATGGCGAACGGGCCGGCCTGGTGGCGTTGGCGGCCCGGACCGAGGAAGGCATCTCGGCGTTCATCGTCGAGAAGGAGCCAGGTGTCGTCTTCGAGGGCATCTCGGTCAGCAAGCACGAGGGCAAGCTGGGATACAAGGGCGTCGAGACCGTGCAGATGACCTACGACGATCATCGGATCCAAGCTGCCAACCTGATCGGCGAGCCCGGACGCGGGCTGCCGCAGATCCTGAGCGTGCTCGAGGTAGGGCGAATCAATATCGCGTCGCGCGCCGTCGGCGTTGCCCGGGCCGCGTTCGACGCCGCGCTGGCCTACGCCCAGGAGCGAGTCACCTTCGGCAAGCCGATCGCCGAGCACCAGGCCATCCAGCTGAAGCTGGCCGACATGGCCACCAAGCTGGAGGCGGCGCGACTGCTGACCCGCAACGCGGCCGATCGCAAGGCCGCCGGGCTGCGCTGCGACGTGGAGGCCGGAATGGCCAAGCTGTTCGCCAGCGAGACGGCGCTTGAACTGGCCACCGACGCCATGCGAATTCACGGGGGCGTTGGCTACACGACGGATCTGCCGATCGAGCGCTACTACCGGGACGCGCCGCTGATGGTGATCGGCGAAGGCACCAACGAGATCCAGCGGCTGGTGATCGCCCGCGGCCTGCTCGCCCGCGCGCGGGCAGTGCGTGAGTAGCTCAAAATCGGGACGCCTTCAGCAGGGTGGGGGTGCGGGTCCGGGGTGTTGTCGTTGGTTCCTTTGGGACCAGAACGTGTCGCCGTTGGGTGTGCACCAGAAGAACCACTGGTCATCGGTGGCGAACATCCGCCAGCCTTTGCGGTGGGTGACGCCGTGGTGGAACCGGCACAAACAAGCCAGGTGGGTGATATTGGTGCACCCGCCGTCTTCGTAGGGGTCGACGTGGTGGCAGTCGCACCAGTTGCCGGGCCGGTCACACCCGGGGAAGGTGCACCCACCATCGCGGGCTTTGGCCACCTTGCGTTGGTCCTCATTGGCGAACCGGATGGTGCGCCCCAGATTCAGCGGACAGCCGTCCTCGTCGGTGGTGAGAAACGTGATGGCCGGGTCACACAACCGGTCCTGCATCGTCGTTTCGCAGTGATCGCACCCATCGAACGTCTC
>Ga0182019_10001907_pt1 | contig 10634 bp, 6 predicted proteins | sample 812E2MmetaG_FD_120483 | JGI IMG/M metagenome (GOLD analysis project Ga0182019, IMG submission 120483) | Permafrost microbial communities from Stordalen Mire, Sweden - 812E2M metaG | ecosystem: Environmental > Terrestrial > Soil > Wetlands > Permafrost | place: Sweden: Stordalen | collected... | reverse complement strand
GGCGCCGGCGCCAGTGCCGAAGGCGGGCTGATGGCGCAGCGACGACTGCGAGGCCTACAGCGCGTCCTCGGCGTCAACGCGCTGTCCTCGACCGCCTACGGCAACGTCGGCTCCTCGATCTATTACGCGCTGGGGCTGACGCCGATCGTCTTTCTGATCACCGGCGTGATCTTCTACCTGACCGCCGCCACCTATGCCGAGGCGACCGCGATGTACCCGGAGGCGGGCGGCTCCTCGAGCTTCGCGCGTCACGCCTTCAACGAGCTGTGGTCCTTCTTCGCGGCCTGGGCGCAGATGCTCAACTACACGATCACGATCGCGATCTCGGCCTTCTTCGTGCCGCACTACCTCGGCGGCCTGTTCTGGCCGGAGCTGCAGCACGGGCCGGGTGATGTGCTCTTCGGCATCGGCGTCGTCGCGATCCTCTCCGTGATCAACGTCGTCGGGGTCAAAGAGGCCGCCGGCCTGAACATCCTGCTCGCGGTCACCGACCTCGCCACGCAGCTCCTGCTCGTGGTCGTCGGCATGGCGCTCGTGCTCTCGCCGCACGTGCTGATCCACAACGTGCACCTCGGCATCGCCCCGAGCTGGAAGAACTTCCTCGTCGCGATCCCCGTGGGGATGATCGCCTACACGGGCATCGAGACGATCTCGAACATGGCCGAGGAGGCGCGCGATGAGACGAAGACGATCCCGAAGGCGATCAGGGCGGTCGTGGCGGCCGTGTTCGCGATCTATGCGGCCCTGCCGATGGTCGCGCTCTCGGCGCTGCCCGTGCACAAGCAGGCAAACGGCACCTACACCTCGCTGCTCGGCACCGACGAGGCCCACGGCGGCTTTGCCGGCGACCCCGTGCTCGGGATCGTCAAGCATCTGCACCTCGGCGCTTTGCAGTCCGCGGGTGAGATCTATGTGGGAATCCTCGCCGCCACGATCCTCTTCATCGCTGCCAACGCGGGCATCATCGGCGCCTCGCGCCTGGTCTACTCGATGGGCCTGCACCGTCAGGTCCCAGATCGCCTCAGCCGGCTGCACCCGCGCTTCTCGACGCCCTGGATCGGGATCCTGCTGTTCGGCGGCGTGGCCTGCCTGACGATCATCCCCGGCAAGGCTGAATTCCTCGGCAACATGTACGCCTTCGGTGCGATGCTCTCGTTCACGATCGCCCACCTCTCGGTGATCCGCCTGCGCATCAAGCAACCCGATGTGCCGCGCCCCTATCGCGGTCCGGGGACGATCAACGTCGCGGGTCGCCCGCTACCGGTGTTCGCGCTGCTCGGGATCATCGGAACCGGCCTGGCCTTCGTGACCGTCACGATCCTGCATCTCGACGTGGCCGCCGCCGGGGTCTTCTGGCTGACGCTCGGCATGGGCCTTTACGTCCTCTACCGCAAACAGCACGGCCTGGATCTGCGCACGACCACCCGTACCCCGCGCCACGAGCGCCCCGCCGACTTCGAGGAGCTCGAGTACAAGACCGCGCTCGTGCCGATCTTCGGCGATGACGTGAGCGCCGCTGCCTTCAAGGGTGCCGCCAAGCTGATCGGCGAGAACGGCGTTGTGTATGCGATCTACGTTCTGCCCGTGCCGAGCCAGCTCTCACTCGAGGCGGGCCTAGAGGAGGAGGAAGCGCATGGACGCTCGGTGCTTGAGAGCGCGCGGATCCAGGCGCGTCGGGCGGGGATCAAGATCCACACGGGCCTGATCCGCACGCGTAACCCGGGAGCCGCGCTCGTCGAGGAAGCCGAACGCGTGGGCTGCGATGTCATCTACTGGTCGACGATCCACGCACCTGCGGGCGAGCAGCGCGTCGGCCCGACCGCTGTCTATTTGCTCAGCAAGCGACCTTGCCGGGTGATCATCGAGACCGAGACGCGCCCCGAGGCGCCGCGCGAGCGCGTAGCCGTGCCGGCCTAGACGATGGCCGGCGAGCGGATCCTCGTCTGCGATGACGAGCCGCAGATCCGTCGCGCGCTCAACCTGATCCTGCGCGACGCGGGCTATGAGGTGCTGCTGGCCGCCACCGGCGAGGAGGCTCTCGACACCGCCGCGCTCGCTGGGCCGCACCTCGCGATCGTCGATCTGATGCTGCCCGACCAGCCCGGCATCGAGGTCTGTCGCAGGCTGCGCGAGTGGAGCGAGATCCCGATCCTGATCCTCTCGGCGATCGGCGACGAGCAGACCAAGATCGAAGCGCTCGACAACGGCGCCGACGACTACGTCACGAAGCCCTTCGGGTCGGGTGAGCTGGTGGCGCGCGTGAAGGTCGCGCTGCGCCGCGCCGGGCGCGATCCCGCAGAGCCGCGTGTGATCGTGGGTGCCCTGACCGTCGACCTTGCCGCCCGCTCGGTATGGGCCGCTGAGAGTGAGGTGCACCTGACCCCGATCGAGTTCGCGCTGTTGCGCGTGCTCGTGCTCAACCGCGGCATGCTGATGACCCACCGCCAGCTGCTCAGCGAGGTCTGGGGTCCCGAGCACCTGGACGCCACGCCACTGCTGCGCACGCACGTCGCGAACCTGCGCAGCAAGCTGGCAGCCGCAGGCGCGGACCCGCTCGCGATCCGCACCGAGTCGGGCATCGGCTACCGCTTCAGCGGCTAGCCGTCTTTGCAGAATCTTTATATCTAGAGGACCGATCTTGATGTGGGCTTGACGGGGCCGCGCCTAGCCTCCTGTGCATGGCACGCCTCAGCGAGCACGGTCTGCGCCGCTCGGTCGGCGTCTCAGGACTGTTCGCCACGGCCTACGGCAACGTCGGCTCCTCGATCTACTACGCGCTCGGTCTGGTGGCCGCGCATGCGCTCGGCCTGACGCCGCTCGTCTTCATGTTCGCCGGTGGGCTGTTCGTACTGACCGCGAAGACCTATGCCGAGGGCGCCGCGATGTTCCCCGAAGCCGGCGGCTCCTCCTCCTTCGCCCGCCACGCCTTCAACGAGTGGGTCTCCTTCTTCGCCGGCTGGGCGCTGACGCTCGACTACATCATCACGATCGCGATCTCGGCGTTCTTCGTGCCGCACTACCTCGGCGCCTTCTTCCCCGCGCTCACGCACAACCCCGGCGACATCATCGGCGGCCTCATCACGATCGCGCTGCTCGCCGCGCTCAACATCCGCGGCCTCGGCGAGTCGGCCAAACTCAACCTGTTCCTCGCGATCGCCGACCTCTGCACCCAGGTGCTGTTGGTGATGGTCGGCGCCGTTCTGGTCCTGAATCCCTCACTGCTCGTCAACCAGGTTCATCTCGGCACGGTCCCGAGCTGGAAGGAGGTGATCTTCGCGCTGTCGGTCGCGATGGTCGCCTACACCGGAATCGAGACGGTCTCGAACATGGCCGAGGAGGCCAAGGACCCCGGCCATGACGTGCCCAAGGCCGTCAACCTCGTGCTGATCGCGGTGCTCGGCGTCTACGCCGGCATCTCGGTCGTCGCACTCTCAGCGCTGCCCGTGGTCGAGCACGCCGGCCATTTCTCCACGGCGCTGGGTACGACCTTCGAGAACGACCCCGTGCTCGGCATCGTCTCGCGCCTCGGCTTGCACGGCACGGTCCTGCAGATTGCCCGCGACTACGTCGGCGTGCTCGCCGCGACGATCCTCTTCATCGCCACGAACGCCGGCCTGATCGGAATCTCGCGCCTGTCCTGGTCGCTCTCAGAGCACCGCCAGCTGCCGAGCATCTTCTCGCGGCTACACCCGAGCTTCCGCACGCCCTGGTTCACGATCGTGTTCTTCTCGATCCTCGCGGGCGTGCTGATCCTGCCGGGCGAAACGAGCCTGCTCGGCAACCTCTACTCCTTCGGCGCGATGCTCTCCTTCACGACGGCGCACGTCGCGGTCGTCGCGCTGCGCATCCGCGATCCCGACCGCGAGCGCCCTTATCGGATGCCCTGGAACGTCCGCTTCCGCGGCAGCCAGATACCGATGACGGCGGTGCTCGGGGCGATCGGCACCTTCGCGGCCTGGTGTGCGGTCGTCGCGCTACATCCCGAGGCGCGGACGATCGGCATCCCTTGGATGGTTCTTGGCATGGGGGGCTACATCTGGTACCGGCGCAGCCAGGGCCTCGATGCGAGCAGCCGTCACAAGATCGCCCGGCCGGAGCGTCCGGCGGACTTCGAGGAGCTCGAGTACAGGACGGCGCTCGTGCCGATCTTCGGCGATGACGTCTCCGCTCTGGCGCTGAAGAGCGCCGCCAAGCTGATCGGCGCCGAAGGTGTGCTCTACGCGATCTACGTTCTGCCCGTGCCGAGTCAACTCTCGCTCGAGGCCGGTCTCGAGGAGGAGGAGGCGCATGGACGCTCGGTGCTTGAGAGCGCGCGTATCCAGGCGCGTCGTGCTGGGATCAAGATCCACACGGGGTTGATCCGCACGCGCAATCCGGGTGCGGCGCTCGTCGAGGAAGCCGAACGCGTGGGCTGCGAGGTCATCTACTGGTCGGCGATCCACGCTCCCGCGGGCGAGCAGCGCATCGGGCCGACCGCCGCCTACCTGCTCAGCAAGCGACCCTGCCGCGTGATCATCGAGACGGATAACCGCCCGCCGGTGCGCTCTGAGCGTGTACTCACGCGTGCCTGAGCCATAGCTGATCGTCAAGCCGTCGTGCCGCTACAGTCGAGCCCGTGACGATCCAACGCATGGACCACGTGGGCATCGTGGTCGAGGACCTCGCGGCCGCGACGGCGTTCTTCGTCGAGCTCGGACTCAAGCTGCAGGGCGGGGGGCCGGTCGAGGGCGGTTGGGTGGACCGCGTCGTGGGACTCGAGGGCGTCCAGGTGGAGATCGCGATGATGGAGACCCCCGACGGTCACGGACGGCTCGAGCTCGCGAAGTTTCACGCGCCACCAGGTCCCGGCGGTGACCCTGACGCACCCGCGAACACCCCAGGCATCCGTCATGTCACATTCGCAGTCGATGACATCGACGCTGTCGTCGCCAACTTGCGAACCCGCGGCGCGGAGCTGGTCGGCGAGGTGGAGCGCTACAAGGACAGCTATCGGCTCTGCTACGTCCGCGGCCCTGAGGGCATCATCGTCGAGTTGGCCGAGGAGATCGGCTGAGTCAGGCCCGGAGCGCCGAGCGCAGCGCCTCCTCGAGCTTGGGGTGGCTGAACTCATAGCCGAGCACCAGCGCTTTGGCGGGCACGACGCGCGCGCCGGTCGTGATGATCTCGGCCATCTCGCCGTAAAGCAGGCGTAGCGCCAGACCCGGCACGGGCGCGAGCGCAGGTCTTTTCAAGACCTGGCCGAGCACACGCGAGAAGTCGCGGTTGGGCAGCGGTTCGGGCGCGGTCGCGTTGACCGGGCCGCTCCAGCGCTCGTCCTCCAGCGCGGCGAGCATGATCCCGAGCAGGTCCTCGCTGTGGATCCAGGGTATGTACTGGCGTCCACCTGCGACCGGCCCGCCGACGCCGAGGCGGAAGGGGGGCAGCATCTTTGCGAGCGCACCGCCGGAGGAGTCGAGCACGACGCCTGTGCGCACCGCCACGACACGTAGGCCGAGCTCGCGCGCGCGTGTGGCCTCTGCCTCCCATTCGACGCACACCTGCGCGAGGAAGTCGCGGCCGGGCGGCGCCTCCTCGTCGAGCGGCTCCTCGCCGTGGGGGCCGTAGTAGCCGATCGCCGAGGAGCTGATCAGAACGCCGGGACGCTGACCGAGCTCGGATTGTCCGGCCAGCCGCAGTCCCTCGATCAGGTTGCGGGTGCCCTGAACGCGGCTCTCGCGGATCGCGCGCTTGGCGTGGGCCGTCCAGCGCTGTGCGACTGGCTCGCCGGCGAGATGGATGACCGCCTCGCGGCCGAGGAGGGCCTCCGGCGGCGCCGCTTCAGCCATTAGATCCCAGCCGATCGCCTCGACCTCGCCGAGCTTCTCGCGGGCACGCGCCGGGTCGCGCGTGAGCACCGTGACATCGTAAGCGCGCGCTCGGAGCGCGCCTACGAGCTGCGGGCCGATCAGCCCGGTGGCGCCGGTGATCGTTATGCGCCCGGCGCTCACCCGTGCCCGTCGCCCGACGCCGTGCTCGGGGTCAGCGTGTCGCCGTGGGCGAAGCCGACCTCGTTGCCTGCGAGCGCGACCCCCGCGGCGCGTGCCTGGTCGGCCACCGCGGCCGCGACCGCCGGCGCGACGTCGCGGTTGAAGACCGAGGGGATGATGTAGTCCTCGCGCAGCTCGCGCTCATCGACGATCGCTGCGATCGCGCTCGCGGCGGCCATCTTCATCTCCTCGGTGATCGTCGGCGCACGCACGTCGAGCGCGCCGCGGAAGATGCCCGGGAAGCAGAGCACGTTGTTGATCTGGTTGGGGTAGTCCGAGCGTCCCGTGGCCATGATCCGCACATAGGGCGCAGCCTCCTCGGGGTTGACCTCGGGGTTCGGGTTGGCCATCGCGAAGACCATCGCGTCGCGATTCATCCGCGCGAGCGCCTCGGCCGGCATCACGCGTGCGCCGGAGACGCCGATCAACAAGTCCGCGCCGTCGATCACGTCCGCGGGCGCGCCTGCGCGGCACTCCGGGTTGGTCGACTCCGCAAACCAGCGCTTGACCGTGTTCATCGAGCCGTCGAGGTAGTCCTCGCGCTGGATGTGCAGCGCACCGCGCGAGTCGGCGCCGATGATCTTGTGCACGCCGGCCGAGAGCAGGATCTTCGTGACCGCGATCCCCGCGGCGCCGAGCCCGATCACGAGCACGTTGAGGTCCTGCAGGTTGCGGCCGGTGAGCTTGACCGCGTTCATCAAGGCCGCCAGCACCACGACCGCGGTGCCGTGCTGGTCGTCGTGGAAGACCGGGATGTCGAGCTCTTCCTTCAGGCGATCCTCGATCTCGAAGCAGCGCGGCGCGGAGATGTCCTCGAGGTTGATGCCGCCGAAGCCCGGCGCGATCCGCTTGACCGTCTCGACGATCTCATCGGCATCGGTCGTGTCGAGGCAGATCGGGAAGGCGTCGACGCCCGCGAACTCCTTGAACAGGCAGCACTTGCCCTCCATCACGGGCATCGCCGCGCGCGGGCCGATGTCGCCGAGCCCGAGCACCGCCGTACCGTCGGAGACGACCGCGACCGTGTTGCGCTTGATCGTGTACTGGAAGGCCTTGTCGGGGTCATCGGCGATCGCGAGGCTTACGCGGGCGACGCCCGGCGTGTAGGCCATCGAGAGATCGTCGCGGGTCTTCAGCGGGTGCTTGTTGTGCTGCTCGATCTTGCCGCCGACGTGCAGCAGGAAGGTGCGGTCGGTTGTGTCGATGACCTCGGCGCCCGGGACTGCGTTGATCGAAGCGAGGATCTCATCCCAGTGCTTGCGCCCGGACGCGTCGACGACGATGTCGCGCAGGCTGTGGCTGCCTTCGACCTCGACCAAGTCGACCGCGCCGACCATCCCGCCCGCCTCGCCGATCGCGGTGGTGACCAGCCCGAGGATGCCTTGGGAGTCCTCGAGCTTGACGCGGATGGTGAGGCGATACTGCGCGCTTGGGGTGGCGCTCACGGGTCGGGACTCCTAGGTAGTTTGGCGGCCGGGATCTTAGGAGGTATGGGCCTGCAGTACATGTTCCGAGTTTGCGACCTCCTGGGCGCGAGCGGGTGGCGCTGCTCATAGAGTGCTGAGAAGATGGCTCTCAAGACGACAGCCGACGGGCGGCGACTGTTCCTAATAGACGGGCCCAGCCTTGTCTATCGGGCCTTCTTCGCGCTGCCCGAGTCGATCGCGACCTCGACTGGGATTCCCACGAACGCGATCTTCGGCTTCGCCTCGATGCTCGTGAAGATCGTCACCGAGCACGGCGTCTGCCCGACCGTCGTCGCCTGGGATGCCGGCACCTCGGGGCGCAACGAGCTGTTCGCCGACTACAAGGCGCAGCGTCGCTCGCGTCCTGATCTGCTCAAGCAGCAGTGGCCGGCGATGGAACCGCTGGTCGAGGCCTTCGGCTACAGCAACGTGCGCGTCGAGGGCTATGAGGCAGACGACGTGATCGCCTCGCTCGCGCAGCGCGCGCTGGCGGCCGATCCGCCCGTGCCGATCATGATCGTGACGGGCGACCGCGACGTCTTTCAGCTGATCGACGAGCGGGGTCTCGTGAAGGTGATGGCGACCGCCCGCGGAATCACCGACACGAAGGTCTATGACCGTCAGGCGGTGATCGACCGCTACGGCATCCCGCCCGAGCTGATCCCCGACTTCTACGGCCTGAAGGGCGATACCTCGGACAACATCCCCGGCATCCCGGGGATCGGCGACAAGACCGCCAGTGAGCTGATCCAGAGCTACGGGACGCTCGAGGAGGTGCTCGCCCACATCGATGAGATCAAAGGCGCCAAGCGCAAACAGAACCTGCTCGAGTACGCCGAGGACGCGCGCATCTCAAAGCAGCTCGCGACAGTCCAGCGCGACGTCGCGGTCGACTTCGACATCGCCGCCGAGTCGATCCGCGAGCCGGACCGCTCGCGGGTGCGGGAGGTCTTTCGCCAATACGAGCTGCGCGACCCGCTCAGGCGCCTGGAGGAAGCGCTCGGCGACCCCGAGGTTGCCGCGCCGACTTCGGCTGCCGAGGTCAAGCTCAGCGGACGAGTTCGCATCGGCACGCCCGCTGATCTCACGGGGCTCGGAGCGGGCGCAGGCGAGCTCGCGCTGATCGTGCGCGAGACCGCGACGCCCGAGGGAGAGCTGTTCGCCGAAGGGCCGCCGTGGCGCTTTGCCGCGGCCGTCGCCGCCGGCAAGGGGGCTGAGGTGCTGGCAGGCGACTGCGATGGGCCGGAGCAGGTGGTGGAGGCGCTCGACGAGCGCGCCGTGATCGCGCACGACGCCAAGGAGCTGCGGCTCGTGCCACCCGGTCTCGCGCATGACACGCTGCTGGGCGCCTTTCTGCTCGAGCCCGCCCGCCGCCGTTTCCCGCTCGCCGAGCTCTGCGAAGAGCGCGGCCTTGCGAGCGACGTCGCAGATCCGCTGGCCGCGGATGCGCTGGCGCTGCGCGCGCTCGCGGCCTGGCAGCGCGAGCAGATCTCTGAGCGCGGCCTCGAGGGGGTGATGAGCGACATCGAGCTGCCACTTGTGGCCGTGCTGCGCGAGATGGAGCTGCTCGGCGTGCGCCTGAACCTGGAGCGCCTGGCTGAGATCAGCGGACGCGTGCGCGAGGAGCTGACCACGCTCGAAAAGGAGATATTTGCGCTGGCCGATGAGGAGTTCTTGATCTCCTCGCCTCAGCAGCTCGGCGAGATCCTCTTTGAGAAGCTGGGGCTCTCGCGCAAGCGCCGCGGCAAGACCGGCTTCTCGACTGACGCGCGCGTGCTGCAGGCGATCCGCTCCGAGCACGAGATCATCCCGAAGATCGAGCGTTGGCGCGAGCTCTCGACGCTGGCGAAGACCTATCTCGAGGTGCTGCCGCACGAGGTCGATGAGCACTCGCGGATTCACACGACCTTCCTGCAGGCCGGTGCGCAGACGGGACGCCTGGCGAGCACCAACCCGAACATGCAGAACGTCCCGATCCGGACACCGCTCGGGCGCGAGATTCGCGGCTGCTTCGAGGCCGAGGACAGCAAGGTGCTGATCTCCGCCGACTACTCGCAGATCGAGCTGCGCGTGCTCGCCAACGCCGCCGATGAGCCGGTCTTGAAGGAGATCTTCCTGCGCGGCGAAGACGTGCACACGGCGACCGCCTCGCAGGTCTTCGAGGTCTCGCCGGATGCGATCGACCCGGGGATGCGCTCGAAGGCGAAGATGATCAACTACGGCATCGTCTACGGGCTCTCGGACTTCGGCCTGGCTGACCGGCTGAACATCCCGCGTGAGGAGGCCAAGGAGTTCATCGACGCCTACCTCGGGCGCTTCACGCGAGTCGCTGCCTTCATGGCTGAGACGATCGAGGAGGCCAAGCAGCAGGGCTACGTCACGACGCTCTGGGGCCGTCGTCGCCAGATTCCCGAGCTGCAGGCGCGCAACTACCAGGTGCGCACGCTCGGTGAGCGGCTCGCGGTCAACACCGTGATTCAGGGCACCGCAGCGGACATCATCAAGCTTGCGATGATCCGCACGCATCACGCGCTCGCCGAGTCGAGGCTGCAGACGCGACTGCTCTTGACGATCCACGACGAGCTTCTCTTCGAAGGACCGCCCAGCGAGGCCGATGCCGCGAAGGAGCTCGTCGAGCGCGAGATGTGCGCGGTCTGGGATCGGGACCCGCCGCTGGCAGTCGACGCGGGTGTCGGGCGCACCTGGCTGGAGGCCAAGTGAGCCGCGGGCTCGCGGTGCTCGTCGGCGTCGCTGCCGGCTGTCTGGTCGGGATGCAGGCGCCGATCAACTCGCGGCTGGGGAAAACCGTCGGCAGCCTGCAGGCGGCGAGCTTCTCCTTCCTCGTCGGGACTGCCGTGCTGCTCGTGATCGCTGCGTTCGTACGCGGCGGGCTCGGAAGCCTCGGTCAGGTCGGCCAGGTTCCATGGTGGGCGCTCGTCGGCGGTCTGCTTGGCGCCATTTACGTGACCGTCGCGCTCGTCGCCGTGCGGACACTCGGTGTAAGCGGCCTGACCGCCGTTACGATCACCGGACAGCTCGCGATCTCGGTCGCGATCGACCGCTTCGGTCTGCTCGGCGTCACACGCCAGCCGGTCGGCCTGCCGCGCGTGCTGGGCGTCGTGCTGCTCCTCGCAGGCGCGCT
>Ga0182019_10001906_pt1 | contig 10641 bp, 9 predicted proteins | sample 812E2MmetaG_FD_120483 | JGI IMG/M metagenome (GOLD analysis project Ga0182019, IMG submission 120483) | Permafrost microbial communities from Stordalen Mire, Sweden - 812E2M metaG | ecosystem: Environmental > Terrestrial > Soil > Wetlands > Permafrost | place: Sweden: Stordalen | collected... | reverse complement strand
GCATCGTTACTGCCGCCGACCAGGAAGTGTTCGAACCGGCTTTCCTGATTGGCCCGCAGGACAACCAGATCAATCTTTTCCTTCTCAATAACCTTTAAAATTTCTTCAACGGGATCGCCTTCTTTAATAATGGTATTGATCGTCATGCCGGTCTTTTTTTCGCGGCCGATAACACTAGCCAATTCCGCCTTAATTTTCTCCACGTACTTCTGACGCTCACTGTCCTGCGACTTCAGAGGCACATTCCAACCCTGCATCCAGAATGTATCGATTACATGAATCACGGAAAGTTCGGCATCATACTTTGCGGCCAGTGAAACAGCTGCATGAACAGTTCCCTTACAATATTGAGTGACCCAGCTGACAGCAAGAATTTTTTTAATCTCTTCCATAATCCTCCTCCTTGATTAGTATTCAAAATAATGCTGGTTCCAATAATTTTTCTACCCAAAATAAAAGGCAACTCCCTCCTGCATCTATCCCGCTACGCTTTGCTTCGGGGATAATTCGATTAACGTCTCAGACCTATAGTGACCTTTAGGTTATTCACTTCGTTCGTTTTCGACGAGTCTCATTATGCGGTTGGCATGGTCGTAAAAACACCGCGCGGATCAACCTGCGTGCGAATAATCTTCAGCGCATCGTCCGTGATCAACTTTGTCTGGGGGATCTCTCCCTCGGGTTTGAGAAGTTCAAAGCCGGTGAGCGATTGAGCTATCTCAAAAGTAACGCCGGGGGTTAGGGATTTGACACGCATGCGTTTGCTTACCGGTTCAAAGTCATAGACACCCCACGGGCTGATTACAGCGCTTGGACCGTGACCGATGAGACCGGCCTCCTGACGAGAGTTGCCGCCGGTCAAATATCCCACGGAGGTAATAAAATCAACCTTCTCCGGAAATTTATCCGGCGTCTGGAGTCCGACCAGGACCATCTTTTCGGTCAGTGAAGACAGATCGTTGTTTCCGCCGCTGCCGGTCATGCGGACCTTGGGATGGTGAAAATCCTTGCCGATCATGTGCGTATTTACGTTGCCGTACATATCCACCTGCGCGAAACCCAAAAATCCGATGTCCACGTAGCCATTGTAGCATTGTGCGAAAGAATAAGACATTTCCATAATGGTTGGTGATTTGCGCCAGGTAAAGGGACAACCGACCGACCAGGGCATATCTCCCTCGATCGGGTCCTGCCCACCTGATTCATAAACAATGGTGATATTGGGGGCATGGGTTTTCTTGGCCAGAATCCCGGCCACCATGGGAATTCCTGTTCCGATATACACGATCGAATGATCGTTAATCTGCTGTGCGATAATATAAGCCAATGTTTCTAAAGGATTGGCCGGTGCGTTTAAGTCTTGCATAATATACACTCCTGTCTTAATAATAGAGACCTGAATCATGCGTCAGGGTATATTCCTCATAAGAGAAATCAATGTCTTCATTGTCGCCTTCAGCTGCCTTCGTCTGGCGGCGGGCCTCAGCGATCCACTTCGCGCCTCCCAGTTTTTCAACGAACTCAAACTGATTCCTTGTGCCCATAATCCATTCATTACAAAATGCCATAATGTTTTCGTCGGATACGCCGCCAAAACGCATGCACTTTTCCCACCATTGTCTTGACCAGTAGTAGTATCCGGGCATATTTCCGGGAACCGCTCCGAAGGGCATCTCGACAACGGCATCGGCATAAAAGAACGGAATGATCTGCCCCTGCTTATTGTAGCGGATGTCGTTTTCGGGCACAATTTCTTCTGCCGTGATGATGAGTTTGCGCGCCGCGGCCGCCACCGCCAGATCATTGACGGCCGGCCCATAAATATAGGCGTTGCCGTATTTATCAGCCGCGTGGCAATGAATAAAGGCCACATCCGGATATAAAGCCGGAACGAACACAACGGGATCACTGTTTTCCTTCAAGGGATGCTGCATGACCTTGAGGTAGGGATTATAGCGCACGAGATCACTGCCGAGCATCTGTTTGCTGAAAACGCCCGGGGTGCCCAGTTGGGCGGCTTTGAATCCCTGAGCTACGCCGCCATGACTCCATTCGGAAAGAATCTTGACCTTACCGCCCTTCAGCGCGCGGTCATAGACTTTATCGATCCCGCGCATCTCCGCTCCGGTATATGAGTTGTGAGAATATTCCACACCCCCATAACAGATAAAGAAGGTCTGATTCGTATTGGGAGCGCCAATCATCTGAAGATTCTTTTTGCCCTGTCGAATTACTTCGAAAAAGGCCTGGTGGGCTGTTCTGACGTAAGAAAAGCCGCCATCGGTTAGTATATCGCCATCCTGCACATAAGTCGCGACCGCCTCGCCGATGGTCATGCGCTTATCTTTTTTGGCGTGTTCCTTTTTTAAATGCGCCTCGCGCGCCGATTCAAAATCAATCAAACGGTCCAGAATAGACGTATCGTCTAACCTGAGGTTCGTGACCGCTTCCTGATTGTAGAGATATTTTGCCATCTCCATATTCTCCTTTCCTGGTACAATAATTACTAGCTCATGTTACTCTTACAAAATATCGGGGTCAAGCATTATAGTTTTCGAGATTTTATTGCATTGACATAAAAAATACTTCTTTATATACTTAAAAAAATCCCCGAAAATCATTTTCAAGCAATGCTTATTTTTTTAATCCGTTGACATACAAGAAGCTTCTTTATATATTTTCATTATGAACAATGAATTTCTTATCAAAAAACGTAAGACAAAACTGGTAATCACCATGGGACCGGCCCTGCGAGACGATGAATCCCTGCGGGAAGCCTTAAAACTAGTAGACGCTGTCCGGCTCAACGCCAGTCATAGCCGGCCTGCGGAGCGAACGCCGGTTCTGAAACTCATAAGGAAAATTTCGGATGAACTGGGAAGGATGATACCCGTCTTTCTGGATCTACAGGGGCCAAAATGGCGTATCGGTCTGCTGGAAGAGCCGGTGCTCCTGGAGAAGGACAGCATCGGAGTTCTTTACCAGGCTGACACACCGACGCCAGCAGGTTATCCGTGGGTGGCGCCTCTACCGCACCCGGAATTGTTTAAGGGCGCCAAAGTTGGCCAGATCTGGGTGCTCGACGACGGAGCGCTGAAACTGGAGGTCGTGGAAATACGCAATCGGCAAATCATGCTGAAGGTGCTGATGGGCGGTCTGCTGAAGGCACGCAAGGGCGTCCATCCCATCGGATTGGACGTTGCCTTCGATCCTCTGACACCCCGGGATATAGAAGACGTCCGCTGGGGTGTTGAAGAAGGCGTGGATCTCTTCGCTCAGAGTTTTGTGCGCCGTGCTTCCGACGTGGAGACGCTGAATCTGCACATCAGGGAACTGGGCGGCTCCCAAACCATTATCGCCAAGATCGAGCATCCTCAGGCGCTGGACAATTTGGAAGAGATTCTGCGTGTGAGCTGGGGTGTCATGGTGGCACGGGGCGATCTGGGGGTGGAATTTGGTGTGGAGAAGGTGCCCGCGCTCCAGAAGCAAATTATCATGAAGGCACGTCAGGCCTTGAAACCCGTTATCACCGCGACCCAGATGCTGGAGAGCATGATCGAGAATCCACAACCCACCCGGGCCGAGGCGAGCGACGTCGCCAACGCCATTTGGGACGGCACCGATGCCGTAATGCTCTCTGCCGAGAGCGCCGTGGGTAAGCATCCTCTTGAGGCCATTTACTATCTGGACAGCATTGCCGCTGACGCGGACGCGCACTACAAGCCCCACATTGGCCTGCTGAAGGACACCTTGGAGAAAAATCTTTCCGGCCGCACGGACGTATCCGTAGCTTTCGCGGCCTGCCGCACTGCGGAGGAGATCGGCGCTAGGCTCATCGTCGTCTTCACCGAAGGCGGCGGAAGCGCCCGCCTGGTTTCTCGGCTGGCGGCGGATATTCCCGTCATCGGCGCCACCACGGACATCGCCAACGCCCGACGCATGGGTCTTCTGCGGGGTGTGGAGAGCCTGCTCATCCCCCGGGTTAAACATCTCTCCGAAATGTTGGCCTCTATCCATCCACTCTTGAAGACCATAATGGGACTTGAATCAGGTGATCGTATTGTCATGACGCTTGGACACCCTCTGTGGACCACGGGAACGACGAACATGATGAGAGTGGAAACATTCTGAATCCCGCGACTTGCAATCCCCCGGCTTCTGTAACCTAAATACCCTGAATAACCTAAAGGTCACTATAGGGGCACTATAGGGTCATCTTCGACCGGAGGGGGCTCCACTCAAAGGGGGCGATCAAAAGGATCAAGTATCTTCTTTGCCGGATTTTAAAAAAGAGATGTGAATATTACTTCCTTAAAAAGCATTTGGCATTTCTTATCTGCATACTTTATTTCAGACAGCATTCAATAAGCTCGGGATAATGCAGCCACAGACAAAATAACTATATTAAACTGTCGGATTCCCTTCAATGTGTCCCTCAATATGCTGAGGCTCCGCCACATATTGAGGCCAAACGAATCATTCCTACATCCCCATAATTCCCTGTTATTAGTCTAACAACATATTATTAAAGGATAAATTAAAAGTTCTGACCATTTTCGGTTGTTGGCAGGCTAGTTGCAATTACTTTCCGCATGATGTTGGTCATAATACAAGTGTCCTTACTAAGACACGTATGAAGTCGTCGCAGATCCTTGCTTCACTGGACGGTTACATGCCGATACAGAATGGATGCCGGTCCAGCAGATAAATCAAAAACCTAAAGGAGAATAGTATGAAATCGAGCACACAAGACAAAGCAGAAGGCACATTTCACGAAGTGAAGGGTAAGGTCAAGGAGGTCGCCGGGAAAGTAAGCGACAATCCAAAGTTGGAAACTGAAGGTACCGTTGAAAAGATTACCGGCCAGGTTCAGGAAAAGATCGGTCAGGTTAAGAAGGTTTGGGGGCATTAGTAAGAACAGTTGTTAGCGAAAAGTTGTCGAGTATCAGGCGAAGTTAAGAGTATCGTTTAAGTGTCAGCCTGAATAGATGTTGTTAAAGAATTTAAACCATACAAACAGGAGGAAATTATGAAAAAAATAGGTATGTTAGTATTTATTATAATGATGATGGCTGTTGTTACGGCAGTTCAGGCAGAAGTCAGGGCTGGTGGTTTACCCACTATCACGACGGATGATAAGATTAAGGATTGTAATTGTCGTCTTTTCCCTCAATGCTGTCAACAACCGATAGTTGAACCAGCGCCAGTTCCAGAACCAGTTCCAGAACCTGCTCCGGTTGTGGTTCCTCCTCCTCCGCCCCCCCCTCCTCCAGCTCCCAAGCCTGTCATTATGGAAAAAGGCAGACAGACACTTAATGTTGAATTCGATTTTGACAAAGCAACTATTAAGAAAGGTTATGACCAGGACATCGATAATCTGGTTCAAGTGATGAAAGATTATCCCGATCTTAAAGTTGTAATCGAAGGACATACGGATAGTGTGGGTACAGCCGCATACAATAAAAAACTTTCTCAGCAACGCGCTGAAGCCGTAAAGAAATACATGGCCGAAAAAGGTATTGATGCAAATCGTTTAAAGGCACAGGGTTTCGGTGAGGAGAAACCGATTGCCAGCAATGAAACGAAAGAAGGGCGGCAGCAGAACCGTCGTGTAGAAGCGGCAGTCGATTATATGATCGAGAAGTAAATTTTCCGTTTCTAATAATTTAGCGAAAATAAAGAACCCCGTAGTTTACTGCGGGGTTCTTTGTTTTACGCATATTTCCGTGATAAACCAATTCACGCCCGACAAATATCGAAGTAGCACATCACATTCATCGCCAATATTGCATTGACATATAAGATCTATTTCCTTAAGCTTAATGTTATCAAAGGAAGGTGTTCTCATGCGTTTATTTCCAAAAGAAGAAATTTTTTTTAATTATTTTGACGAGCTGGCCGAAAAAATTGAAGAAGGTAGTAAACTTTTTCTGGAAATGGCGCAAACTCATGATTATTCCGATGTGAAAGTTGCCAAGCTCAAAGAAATTGAACACGAAGCTGATGTTATCACCCATAAAACATATGAAAGAATGCATAAGACTTTCCTTATGCCGTTAGACCGTGAAGATATCTACGCGCTTGTTAACAGCATGGACAATATTATGGATTTCATTGAATCCACTGCTGTCCTTATTAATCTTTATAAAATTAAAAAACCATCAGATGAAATAATAAAACAAGCTGAAATACTGAATAATACTACAAAGAAAGGAAAAAGCATCATCAATGCCCTGCGTGATATGAAAAACTCCGAAAAAATTCTGGCTGGTTGCGTGGAAATTCACTCGCTGGAAAATGCCGGTGATATTGTTCTCAGAACCACGATAGCTAATCTTTTTGAAAACGAAAAAGACGCCATTGAGCTTGTAAAACGGAAAGAGATTATTGAACACCTTGAAGAAGCAATCGATGCTTGTGAAAAGGTGTCCAACATCGTGGAAGGAATTATCCTGAAAAATGCTTAGGTAAGAAAGCTATTTTTAGAATCAGTAATTTTCAATTTTATCACTAAACCTAACTAAGGCTTTATTATTTCCTTTTTCTCGTAAGGTGCGGAGTGAATCCTGCGAGTTGCAATCCCCCGGCTCCTGCCGGGGGATTGCAACTCGCAGGCAGCGGGAGGTCGCGTTGTTAATGGGAGCCTCCGGCTACTGTAACCTAAATACCCTGAATACCCTGAAGGGTACCATGGGGTCACTATAGGGTCATCTTCGACCGGAGGGGGCTCCACTAATTTTATTTATGAAGTATATTTCTCCTGAAAATCGTGATAGCACTATAAACAAAATACTTTTTAAAAAAGTCCCAACCCGAATAACCATGCAGGCAGAAGTAAAATATGAACTGTATGACAAAAGTTCATTTCTCTAAAAAAGATAAGGTGATAGGTTATGAAAAAAGGCCGTTTTCTTGACTTGGCTATTTTGATTTTAGTCAGCTTAATTATTTCAGCGTGTGGGAGTGGGGGTGACCATACAGGAGAAGGTAATCCATCTACCACAGTTAATGGACAGCTTCAAGCAAGTTACATAAACGGAGTAAAAGTCTGTGTTAACGACAGTTCCCTAGGGACGGCTAATGAGAACTGCGACACGACCAAGAATCAGGGCAATTTTGTCCTTGAAAATGCTGTTGGTAAAGATCTGGTTGTACTTATTGACACCATACCCATTGGAATAATATCTGCTGATCAGGTAACTACTACGACAATCATAACACCGGCAGCAATGTCCGGTGGAGACCCGGTAAAAGCACAAAGATTAACGGCTTTCTTTCATCAGGCAGGCTCCACTACAGACAACCAGACATATGACATGAGTGCTATTAAAGCGACGGATATTGATCCGGCGGCATTAGCCGGGTATCTGAATGGCACTATAGATACCGTAATGATAGGAAGTATTACTGTCAACAGCGCCCATAATCCGATAGTGTTTGTGCATGGCCTGGCAGGCGGCGCTTCTGATTGGAATACCATGAAGCAGAATTTTATCGATGCCGGATGGCCGTCCAACCAGTTGTTCGCCATCAGCCTGTCGAACCCGGACAGCGGAGATGTCGGGATCAATATTATACATGCAGGTGAGATCAGAGATTATATCAACAATACTGTCCTGCCCCAAACTGGCGCGAGCAGGGTAGATATAATCGCCTTCAGCATGGGTGGGCTGGCTTCAATGTATTATGTTCACGCTCTGAATGGTGCGACCGACGGCAAGGTTGCCGATGTTGTGTGCCTGGATGCCGATGTGCAGGGTAGCACGACATGGTCGTGGTTGATACCGGATCTTGACCAGAGCACTCCAGTGGTTACGGCTGTACGCACCTATGACCAAACGCCGGGCGGTGTCCTTCCAGATCCTGCCGGGACGCCGCATGTCGCTGGCAATATGACCTATACTTTCTACTGGCAGACAAATTCGATATGCGCGCTTGACGGAGGGGTCAGCCAGCAGTGGGTGGATGTATCACACCTTGATTTCTTAACGAACGCGGATGTTTTTAATGGCATCAAAACGGCGGTTCAGCAGAACGAAAATTAATAGTGGCATGGTGATATTCAATTATCAGTAAGATTTAATTTCGGACATTATAATTTTCTTAATTATTTTTTAAGGAGGCATGGCAATGCATTTATCTAGGAATTTTTATCGGCTGGTGTTTTTCTTTGGAGCACTTTGGAACTTTTCATTTGCCATTCCGGGACTGCTTTTCCCAGAGTTCAGTATGAAACTAACTTTTGGGAGCGCAATGGACCAGTCTCTGTTACTGGGAAACTATTATGCCTACAGTATGTATCTCTTCTGGTGGGGTTCGGTTCTTGTTTTCGGTATCGGATATTACTTCGTATCACTTGATATAAGCAAGAATAGAGGAATCGTGTGGATGGCGGTAATCGGGAAGCTCTGTTTCTTCTTTTTCTTCACATATTCATACTTAACATGTAAATCAACTATTTTGTCCTTTCTCGGTGGCATGGGCGATTTCATATTCACCATACTGTTTCTGAATTTCCTGTGGCAAACACGGAACCAGGCAATTTGATAATTAGTAGAACGGCTGATTTATGCGTCACACCTTTCAAATCGTAAGTCACAACGTCCAGGCTTTTTAAAATCGTTTGTTTGCAGGTCATCCTCAAATCTAGCTATCCTCGGAGCATAGCGCCGTGGTATAATGAGATTTGAAATTAATGGAGGCAATCATGTCTGAATCACTATTTTATCATATTTCCCAAAAAGGAAAGCTCACCAGCGTAACAACTGTTGATGACGCTCTGGCTGCGGCAAAGAGCGGCGGCTTTATATGGCTGAATTACTGCCAACCGAAGAAAGAGGAACTTTCGATCCTCATCGGCCTTCTGGATTTGCATCATCTTTCTATCGAGGATTGTTTAGACGAAGACCAGATTCCCAAGATGGAAGACTTTCCCCATAATACTTTTATTATCTTCAACACCTTTGAATATTCAAACAAAAAACTTTCGATCGGCGAGATCGATCTGTTTATTGGCGAAAACTTTCTGGTGACAGTCAGCCAACGCGATTCCGACAATCGTCGAATTTTGAATGGCATTGAGCACATCATGGAGACAGACATGGAGAGCGCCAGGCACGGACCGGCATTCCTGATGCACGTCATCATGGACCATGTTGTGGATCAGAAATTTCTGGCCATTGAAGCGCTGGAAGATGAACTGGACACTCAGGAAGAAACCATGCTGGACAACGTTTCCAATTTCAGCCCCGTCGAGCTGATCCGCTTGCGTCGTGACTTGTTAAATCTACGCAAGAGTCTCTTCCATGAACGGGAGATTCTCGTTAAGATTTGCCGCAGAGATTGTCCCTTCATACCGGAAAAAGCCATCTATCACTATCGGGACATCTATGACCATCTGGCAAAGTTCTTCGAGCTGACTGAATCTTATCGTGAAATAGTCACCAGTCTCATGGACATGTACCTGTCGATGCTCAACAACCAGATGACTAAAGTCGCCAACGAGACAAACATAGTTGTCAGACGACTGACTCTTATCACCACTATATTTATGCCGCTCACACTCATTGCCGGCATCGGTGGGATGTCCGAGTGGTCTATGATGACAGGACCTCAGAACTGGAAGATATCCTATCCGGCTTTCCTGCTCGCCATCGGGGTAATCGGTTTTATCAACTACGGTCTGCTCAAGTGGTTGGAAAGGAAAAAAAGATGATGGAGCGGGATTTGACACTCGACAACGATGATGAAATTGCCGGCATTCGGTAAAGATAAATAATGGACACATCCATATCCAAGCTAAAGATTTCAGATCCCAAAGTTCTCGTTGGGTTGGCAATACTCCTGGTGTTTATGGGTGGGATGGTTATGGATCCTCTCGCTGGGTTTATATGCTTTGTGCTGTCCGGTATTCTTTCGCTTATAGCAGTATTAAAAGGAACGTGGCGCATTCGTTTCTTTACAATATTCTTGTTGATAATCATTCTCATCCTTACGATATCGAAATTTCCCGAAGGCATCTATCATCTTGGAGTTTATAAATCCAAACCTGTAAATCAGGAGAAGTATCCCCGAAGCGAAACGGAGTGGGACACCATTCACCTTTTCCATTAATTTCAAAGTTTTCCTTACCCTAATATTACGTTTCCTCAAATTGTCACTCTTCCTTTTTATTCAATATTTCAAACGGTAAGTGCGCCACAAGGCTGCACAAAAGATGAGGGTAGACCCCTCGAAGCCGGCTTGCAGGGGCAGGCTTCAAACCACCTTGATCTGCCTTGGTAAAGAGCCATTGTGGTGAGCGTCAAGGAAAAGGCAGGGCAAAGACCCTGTCATGTGAGGTTCAGGGAGGCGAGCGAAAGCGAACTACCTCTGAGGTGTCGAAATGAAAAGGATGATGTCAAAACTGGGGGGCTTACCATCTTCCAGGACGAGTTCAAGGGGAACCTGTTTACTGCTTGAACGGCATCCGGCATAAAGGTAGCGCGAACCTGATCCGGGCTTTTGTGTGGAACGTGGGAACCTGTCGTTCCGATGCTAAGGGAGAAATTCAAGTGGAGGAAACCACAAGAATGAGAGTACCGATGCGGGGCACGGGGGCGGAGCAGTCAGTAGTAGGGAAGAAGGTTCTGTAATGGAACT
>Ga0182019_10001905_pt1 | contig 10641 bp, 9 predicted proteins | sample 812E2MmetaG_FD_120483 | JGI IMG/M metagenome (GOLD analysis project Ga0182019, IMG submission 120483) | Permafrost microbial communities from Stordalen Mire, Sweden - 812E2M metaG | ecosystem: Environmental > Terrestrial > Soil > Wetlands > Permafrost | place: Sweden: Stordalen | collected... | reverse complement strand
TTCCGTCCACATTCATGGTGAAGATCTGATCGCACTGCAGGTTGTCGCGCGTCGACTGAAAAATCAAACGTTTGCCGTCCGCGGAAAAATAAGCCTCGGCATTCGACCCACCAAAAGTAAGCTGCCGCACATTGTGCAGATGCTTTTCTTCAGGCGTGGCTACCGGGGAGTTGGCCGGTTGGGATGCCGTCTGCGCACCAGCCATCCGCAACGCCAGGCACCCGGCAAGTAGGTACAGTCTTCGATTTCTCATTGGAGAAAAAGTGTAGCAGGCAAACTGCTTGTGTGGCGCGGGCGCCCCCGCCCGCGGGTCGGCAGCACCTCAGAGTGCAGTGAGTCGCAAGCACCACGATTCGGCCCACGCGACGCCCAAACTCCCCGGCATGATAAATTTATTGCCTCTTGTAACCCAGACCCCCCGCCGTTGGCGGGCCGGAGAACTTTCGATGAATAGAATCATCATCGCTTTACTGATTCTGCTGCTTCCCGCTGCGTCCTTCGCCACCACGAAAAAACCCCTCAAGGGCTCTGACCTTCTCGTCCAGCTTGAGGCGAATTTTGCGGCTGACGTCGCCAAGCACGGACACGATGCCTTCCTTACTTACTTCGCCGAAGATGGTGTCGAAGTCGTGGACGGCGGCGGATTCGACAACAAAGACGGCATGCGCAAACAACCCCCCTGGCCCGAAGGCACGACCCTAACCTGGACCCCCGTCAAAGCCGAAATGGCCGCGTCCGGCGACCTCGGCTACACCTACGGCAATTACATCTACACCGCCAAAAACAAAGACGGCAAGCTCGTAGCCAACTACGGCAAGTACACCTCGATCTGGAAAAAGCAAAAAGACGGGCAGTGGAAGGTGGTTGTAGACGTGGGGAACTCCAGTCCCGACCCCAAATCAGCGAAGTGAGTGTAGCCGCCCGTAGAGAAGCGGCTTGCCGCGTTTCTCTACGGAAAGTCAGACGCTCCTTGAGCGAATCTCCGCCATCAGGGTACTCGTCATGGGGACATCGATCCCGTACCGTTCCCCGCCGCGCACAACCGCGCCGCCAATGGCATCCAACTCAAGTTGCCGCCCAGCGGCCAAGTCCTTCTGCATGGAACTGCGCATACCCGGTGGCGCGCTGTCAAAACCCGCCCGGATCTGCGGCGCGTCAAGCCGCGCGCCGCTGGCGTTCGCAACGGCGCATGTCTCGGCAATTGCAGAACTCAATTTCAGTTCCCAATCACCGTTTGCCAGAACCTCGCCAATACTCATCCCGGATGCCGACGTCACCAGCGCAAACGGTGCAAGGAAGCTGAGCTTCCACCACAACAGAGTCTGCTCGTTAGGAACGAACTGGCAAGTGAATCCAAGATTGCGCAACTGTCCAATGATCGCCCCCAGGAGTCGCTCTCCGCTGGCGGCGAGGTTGAGGAGAACGAACGGGGATCGCTGGATAAATCGTCCTGGAGCGATCCTCTCCGCTTCTACGGCGATCGTCCCCGGAACCACGCGCTCGCGCCCAAATCGCGCCCGGAGCAACGCGACGTGGTCCACTCCATTCAGTAAGGAAACCACGCAGCCTGGCAACGCCCGCACAACCTCCAGCGCCGTTTCCAGTTGATAGGTTTTGGTTGCGATCCACAGCATGTCAGTCGGTTCCGTCATACAGGCGACGGCTTTTGCCGGTGCCGTGAGGGCGCCCGACGGACGTTCCAGCACCAGGCTCTGAGGATAACTACGTAACCTTTCCGGTCGAACCACGACTGTGACATCTTCACCAAGCGATCCCAGCGCAGTCCCGATCAACCCACCGATTGCTCCCGCTCCCAAAATTGCATGTTTCATGCCAGTACTCCCCGGGGAAAACAATTATGATACTTGACTCGCGCGCCTCAGCCCCGATAGCACTCCACCTTTACGCTGCCCCGTAGAATCTGTCACACTGGCCACTGACCACCAGCCACTGTTCCCATGGGCAAGATTCACGTCCTCTCCGAGAGAGTTGCCAACCAGATCGCTGCCGGCGAAGTGGTCGAGCGTCCCGCGTCCGTCGTGAAGGAGTTACTGGAGAATGCGCTGGACGCTGGTTCCACGCGCATCCGCATTCAGGTCGAGGCAGGCGGGAAGAAACTGATCCAAGTCACCGACAACGGATGCGGCATGGTGCGCGACGATGCCATGCTTGCCTTTGAGCGCCATGCCACCTCGAAAATTAAAGAAACCGACGATCTGCTGAGCATTTCGACGCTGGGGTTTCGCGGCGAGGCGCTGCCTTCCATTGCGTCGGTGGCGCGCCTGCATCTTGAAACCCGCGCTGAAGAGGAACCCGCCGGAACCGTCCTCGAAATCAACGGCGGCAAGATCATCCGCGTGGAGGAAGCGGGCCTGCCGCTGGGAACGTCGATCACTATTCGCGACCTCTTCTTCAATACGCCCGCGCGCAAGAAATTCCTAAGATCAGAGTCGACCGAGCTCTCCCACATCGCGTCGCTTGTAACCCACTACGCGCTGGCGCATCCGGAGAAACATTTCGAATTGCACTCCGCGACCAATGCCTTGCTGGTGGCGCCGCCCGTGGCCGGTCATCGCGAGCGCGTCTACCAGGTTTTTGGACGGGAGACCCTCGACCAGTTGATCCCGCTGGCGGCGATGCAGCCACTGGAACGTATTGGCCTGCCGCAACCCCCGCCCTGGCGCCGTGCCGCGAACACTCTAGTCCGTGAGGCCCTAGAAACGAATGACGACGCTTCTCGCAGCGGGGTACCCGCCCCTAACGATTTTGGTGAGATCCGCCTCCATGGCTTTGTCTCGAAGCCAGAAATTCAGAAGCTCAATCGCAATTCCATCTTTATTTTCGTAAACGGCAGGCTGATTCGCGACCGTCTTATTCAGCACGCGATCACCGCGGCGTATCGAAACATTTTGCCGCCGACGGTGTTTCCAGTTGTTCTGCTTTTTATCGAGATGCCGACCGCTGAAGTGGATGTGAATGTACATCCGTCGAAGACCGAAGTCCGTTTCCGCCAGCAAACGGTGATTCACGATTTCATCCGCGAATCGGTACGAGCGGCACTGATGAAGGCACGACCAGTCCCGCAGTTCTTGTCGGAAATTCGAGCGCAGCCATCGGCCAGTGCTGGACTGACGAGCCCTGCGCTGAGCCACCGTGCCAGTGGCGATGGTTTGCCGCCCGCCCCGTGGCGCGATTTACACGAGTCCGCAGCAGCGGGCGGCTTCGCACTACAGGCGCCCGCGATTCCCGCGACAACGGCCCGCCTCGAATTTGAAGGAGGAATCGCAGTCGAGGCCAACGCGGCCGTCTCGCTGGCACGCGGGCCCGAAGGCGCAGGCGCTCAGCCGACGGTCGCTGACCAGCTAATTCCCGATCAGGGCTGTGCCCCACCCATCGCGCAAGAGCCGCAAGCCGCGCCAACTTTAGAATCGCTCCGCACCCTGCGTCCGCTAGGTCAGATTCGAAATTCATTTATTCTAGCCGTCAACGAAGACGGCCTCTGGATCATCGATCAACATGTAGCCCACGAGCGTGTGCTGTTTGAGAAAGTCCTGCGGCAGCGCTCGGCGCAACAGGTGGAGAGCCAGCGTCTGCTCATGCCCCTGGTGATCGACCTGACTCCAGCGCAGCAAGCTATCTTCGGCGAAATTGCCGAAGAACTAGCGCACAATGGTTTCGAGGCGGAACCGTTCGGCACTCGCAGCGTAGCCGTTAAAAGTGCGCCAGCGGGCGTGGACTCGGCGCAAATCGAGCACATGCTAAACGAAATCTTCGAGCAGCTAACCCGCGAAGATCAGGCCATCAATCTCGAAGCGGTGCGCACTCGCATCGCCGCCTCGATAGCCTGCCACGCCGCCATAAAAGTCAATATGCCCCTCGAACAAAACAAAATGGAATGGCTCCTGGTGGAACTAGCAAGAACCGAGCACCCGATGACTTGCCCGCACGGCAGGCCCGTGGTATTACGCTATTCCATGCAGGATATTCAGAAGGCATTCAAACGCATCTAGCCGACTGCCGGAAACTCACAATGTTTTTGGGTGGCGCAGCGGTTTACCGCTGCGATCGCATCGTGAGTTGGACTCGGCATTAGCCGCTGAGGTCACTCTGCGGTGCGAGAAAGGCTGCTTTCAGCAACCTGAGGATGCTCGCTGTTCGGGGTGCGCGCACCTTAGCCTGCAAAAGCGATAGACGAATAGCGGTCCGCCAATCGCGCAGGGCTGTGTTCTAATCGAAGTCATGACTGACCCAGAACTCCTCCATGCGCGCACGCAAAAGTGGCGCCTCGACGGCCAGTCCGTGCACACGCTCGATGAGGCGCGCGCCTTCCTCGAGTCGGTGGGATTCTGTCTGATGTATCCGATGCGGCCGACGATTCTGCTGCCCACGTTCCTAGGTGCCTGGGTAGGAGCAGACGACAAGCTGCCGACGCGTCAGCACGCTTATAACGATCCGCGAGCCAAGGAAGCGGCCGAACTGATGGTGCGCACGCTGCGCGACCGTGCGGCCTACGAGGCTCCGCTGATTGACGAGAACAACGCTTTCCTGCTGGCGCCCTCGGTATTTCCTTATTTCTATGCACTCGTTGGCGAGCGCAATCCGAAGCAGCCGCCTGCAACCGGTCCGCGGTCTCCCTATTCGCCGCTGGCCTGTGACGCCTTCGAGATCATCCGGCGCCGTGGACCAGTTTCAAAAACCAAACTGGGCGAGATGCTGGGCGGTTCGGTTTCAAACGCCGGCCTCGATCGCGGCCTCAGCGAACTCTGGGCCAAACTCCGCATCACGCGCGTCGACTACACGGCCGCGGAAGGCTCGGTGTGGGACGAATTGTCCCGCTGGGCCCCGGATGTAGTCCGCGAAGGCGTCGGGATCTCGGTGCCCGAAGCACTCTCCGCGCTGGTCTCGAAATATCTGGACTGCGTGGTGGCGGTGGATGAAGCAGACGTCGAGAACTTCCTAGCGAACTTCGTTCCGCGGACGCGAGTGAAAGAAGCAATCCACGCCCTGCTCTCAGCGCGCGAACTAAGCTTTGTGCACGTTGGCAGCAAGTCCCTGCTGCAGGTAACTCCGCCAAAACAAGCGTACGTCCCCAAGCCCCGCCCCGTGCGCGTGAGCTAGCAACTCGCGGCGCTCCGCCTGGTCTTCCCCGGTGTTCCGCTGAGTTCCCTGTGGGAAGCTCTCTCTCAGTCCGTGTACAATTCTCACTTCGCCCATGATCGTCGCCCAACAATTCGACCAATGACCGATCCTTCCCAGCGCAATCTAATCATCGCCATCGACGGCCCAGCCGGAGCCGGCAAGAGTACCATCGCCTCGCGCCTGGCACGCAAACTAGGCTACGTGAACCTGGAGAGCGGAGCCATGTACCGCGCGCTGGCGCTCCGGGCGATCGAGTGGGACGCCTCGTTCGACGACGAAGCCACGCTGCTGAAGATGGCGGAGGATTCGCACATTACTCTCGAACGCTCCATCGGTGGCAATCGTGTCCTGCTCAACGGCAAGGATATTTCTACGCGCATTCGAGAGCGCGATGTGACCGAGGCGGCCTCGCGCGTCTCCGTGCACCCTAAAGTGCGCGAGTGGATGGTGGCGCGGCAGCGCGAGATGGGCACCGGAGGCGGGGTGGTGATGGAGGGCCGCGACATTGGGACAAAGGTTTTCCCCGATGCCGATCTGAAGATTTTTCTGGACGCTGACCCTGTGATTCGTGAACAGCGGCGTCTAGACCAACAGCAGGTGAAAGGCGTGCCGGCGCAGGCGATGGCTGCGGAACTTCGCGAGCGTGACCGCCGCGACCGCACCCGAACAGCGTCTCCGCTGGAGGCCGCGGAAGATGCTGTTGTGATCGACTCCACGAATTTGAGCGAGGATGAAGTCCTCAATCGAATCGCGGCGTTGGTGGACCAGCGATTGTCGCCAACGCGCTAGCCCGCCTCTTGAATTGGACTCGCCTGAAAATTCGCGGCTGGCAGTTTGGGTTACAAGTGCGATTCGTATCAGACATCGCTTTAGCCATGCCGTAAGTGATTCGAATCAGATGCCCCTTCCGGGGCTGCTCACTTTGCCCAGTGTTCCGCGTCGAACACGGGGGGCCTACTTATGACCACTGCTCGCCGGGTTCTATTGCTCGTTGCAATCGTTTGCTCTTCGATTGCCGCAAATCCCCAAGCTCCATCCACATCCCCACCTCCATCTCAAGCAGTGCCGGGCGCTTGGTCTACATCTTCCACCGCCGAGGCCGGTCTTTCCGACGGCCGTCTGCGCGCGCTCGACGCCGCCATCCGTTCCGCGGAATTCAAGAAGATTGGCAGCGTTGTGATTGCCCGCCACGGCAAACTGGCTTATGAAGCGTACTTTGAAGGTGACGCCGCAATGCTGCGCGACACGCGCTCGGCGACCAAGAGTATCACCGATACACTGATCGGAATTGCTATCGACGAGCACAAACTCAGTGGCGTCGACGCCAAAATTCTGGCGCTGCTGCCGGAGCGTGCTCGCAGAATTCAAAATCCCGATCCCCGGAAGGCCGCCATCACCGTGGAGGATTTTCTGACCATGAGTTCTCCGCTGGAGTGCGATGACTGGAACGACGCCTCGCGCGGCAACGAGGAACGCATGTATGTGGTGGAGGATTGGGCGCAGTTCATTCTCGATTTGCCGATCCGCGGCCGCATGCACGTGGGCGAACACGAGGAAGCGCCTCCCTACGGACGCTACTTCAGTTATTGCACGGGAGGAGTCTTTACCCTGAGCGAAGTCCTCGAGAAAACAACCGGCGAGCGTGCCGATCGCTATGCCAGCGAGAAACTGTTTCAGCCCCTGGGCATCACGAACGCAGAGTGGGTCTATTCCCCAATGAACGTGCCGCAGACGGGCGGTGGGCTACGCCTCACCAGCCGCGACCTGCTGAAGATCGCACAACTTTATCTCGACGGCGGACAGTGGCAGGGAAAGCGCATCGTGAGTGAATCGTGGGTGCAAAATTCGACGCATCCGCATGCGCGCATCGACGAAGCGACCGAATACGGCTATCTGTGGTGGCTGAAGTCTTTCAAGTCCGGCGAAAGGAGTTATCCTGCGCTTCTTATGAACGGCAACGGAGGAAACAAAGTAGTCGCAATCCCGGCGCTCGATATGACCGTCGTCATCACCAGCACGAACTACAACACGCATGGAATGCACGAACAGACGGACAAGATACTGACCGACTATGTGCTGGCGGCGGTGGAGAAATAACCCGTCACGGATTGAAACCCATTTTCGATCGGCCCTAACCGCGCTTAGCAAACTTCAACGAAGCGGAATTCATGCAATAACGCAAGCCGGTGGGCTTGGGACCGTCATCAAAAACATGACCCAGATGTGCCTCGCATTCGGTACAAGAGATCTCATCCCGAGTCATCCCCAGGCTTGTGTCGCTTGAACTCCGCACATTTTCTTTTGCAATCGGAGCCCAGAAGCTCGGCCATCCCGTCCCCGACTCAAACTTCGTGTCGGAGCTGAATAATGCGTTGGCGCAGCAAATGCAGCGATAGAGCCCCTTTTCATGCAAATTGTAAGTTGCTCCGGTGAATGCTCTTTCCGTGCCTTGCTGGCGCGCAACCTCAAATTGCAATGGAGTCAGTTGCCGCTTCCACTCCTGGTCCGTATTATGCACTTTCTTGACTTGAGCGGGACCGAGGTTTTGCCCCGAGTCGCTGAACCGCACGATCGTGACCCACTCGTTATCATTGGATGAGCTGGCCTTCGCCACACTCAAACCCGCGCCGTTCAGGCACGCAACCAGACTTGCTCCCGTGACTGCCAGTGCGGAACTGCTAAGAAACTGTCGCCGATTCAGCATCGATTTCTCCGGTCCTCAAGCATCAGATGTGTGCCAGGCCGGAAGGTTACAGAGCCCAGGGGTATTCAATCAAATCCAGGCAGCCAGCCCGCTCCATGCGTCGTCATACTCATCGTTTGACAACGTTGATCCCCAACTCCCGCAACTGCCCTTCCGCCACGGGCGTTGGCGCTTCCATCATCAAATCTTTAGCGGCGGCGGTCTTGGGGAAGGGAATTACCTCGCGTAAGCTATCCGCTCCCGCCAGAATCATCACGATGCGATCGAGGCCGAGTGCGATTCCGCCATGCGGTGGCGTTCCATACTCCAGCGCTTCGAGGAAGAAGCCGAAGCGGGAACGGGCTTCTTCTTCCGTCATGCCGAGGGCGTGGAAGATTCTGCTCTGCACATCCTGCCGATGAATACGGATCGATCCCGATCCTAACTCCGTCCCATTCAGTACCACGTCGTAGGCGAGCGCGCGCACCATGGCCGGGTCGCTTTCCAGTTTGTCCATATCTTCATCGTGGGGCGCAGTAAACGGATGATGCGCTGCCATCCAGCGCTTGTCGCCTTCGTCCCACTCGAACATGGGAAAGTTCGTCACCCACAAAAAACGGTAATCGCCCTTTTGGAAAAGTTTGTGGCGGTCCGAATATTTCTGCGCCAAAGCCACGCGCAGCAGTCCCGCCGACGCATAGATCGCCATCTCCGCGGGGGTGACTTTGCGTTTGCTCGCCGGATGCGCACTTCCAGACGAGCCCGATTGCGCCGAGCCTACCACCAGCACCAGCAGATCGTCTGCCGCTGCGCCTGCTTTCGCGCGCACTTTCTCTCGCACTTTCGCACCCGCCTCGGGGAACTTCGTCTCGATGCGCTTAAAGTCTTCGAAGATGCGCGCTCCGCCCTTCGACACAAACAGCGGCTTGATGTCGTCCCGCTCCTTGCGCGAAAGCTCGCCCGCATGCGGAATGCGGATGGCAATCGCCGGCAGATCCTTGTTGATCGCCAGCGATTCCAGGTCAGCCGCGGCAAAACAATCCGCCACATCAGTAAACGCTGGCAGTCGCAGGTCAGGCTTGTCGATCCCGTACTGCCGGATCGCATCGTCATAGTCCATGCGCAGAAAAGGCGTCTTGATCTCATGCCCCGCCGCCCGGAAAGCCGCAGTCAAGAAACTCTCCACGACTTCCCAGACCCGGTCCGGCTGGGGATAAGACATCTCAAGATCGATTTGGGTAAATTCGGGCTGGCGGTCGGCGCGCAGATCTTCGTCGCGGAAGCAGCGCACGATCTGGAAATATCTGTCGAAACCCGAAATCATCAATATCTGCTTAAACAGTTGCGGCGATTGCGGTAGCGCGTAGAACGAGCCCGGGGACACGCGGCTGGGGACAAGATAATCGCGCGCGCCTTCGGGCGTGGAGCGAGTCATAAACGGCGTTTCGATTTCGAAGAATCCCTGCGCAGCCAGGTTCTGGCGAATCGCTAGCGCCACTTTATGCCGCAGTTCGATGTTGAACTGCATGGCATCGCGGCGCAGGTCGATGTAGCGATATTTCAACCGCATCTCTTCGTTTGCCAGCACCGTGTCCGAGGGCAGAAACGGCAGCGGCTTCGACACGTTCAGAATGCGCAACTCCTCCACCACTAACTCCACTTCGCCGGTTGGGATATTGGGATTGATGGTGTCGGCGTCCCGCCGCTTGACCGTTCCGATGGCCGCAATCACGAACTCGTTGCGCAGCGTTTCCGCTTTCTGGTGCACGGCGGCGTTCAGTTCGTTGTTGAACACAACCTGCATCACGCCGGTACGGTCGCGCAGATCGACAAAGATGATCTGTCCCAGGTCGCGCCGCCGGTTGCACCATCCCATGAGCACAACTTTCTTGCCCGCATCGGAGAGCCGAAGCGCCCCGCACATATGAGTTCGTCTGAGGTCGCCTAATAAATCAAGCACGTTTTCGCCTTGTCTTGCTGGAAGTGCGGTGTTGAGCCGAACCCAAGATTATAAATGGAACAAGGCTTCGGGCCTGTCGCTCGCCTGATAACGACAAGGCTCGTAAGGGGCGGCATAGGAAAGCTGGGGAACCGGGGACCTCTGACGGAATGCTTTCCGCTAATTAGTCCAGATCGTTAGCGCTCCAAAGGTTGGGGGTGATCTGGCGGAACTTCAGTTTCCATCGGCCGTCGATTCTTGCCCAGATGTCGGACATGTGGCGATAGCGGGGATGTTCTCCGGGGACGATGAGGTTGTAGGCGACGACGGCGGAGTCATCGTTGAGTTTGACCACGTGGAAATCGTAGGCGCGCGTGTCTTTGGGCATTCCCTGCTGCGCGGATTCGACGACCTCACTTTTGTCGTAGAAGTCGCCGTTGGTTCCAATGCCCTGGAAATCGTCGGCGATGGCGCGGTTGACGGCGGCGGAGTCTTTGGCCTGGGTGGCCTGCAGGAACTGCTTCTGCTGATCGATGAGTTGCTGGTCGAAGGCGGAGATGGGCTTGGACGTCTGGGCCGGGGCTAGAGTGACGGCGAGAATGGCTGCACACAGCAGGGAAGTAGTTCGCATCGATTGTCTCCTAGGGCCGATTTTACTTCGGGATGCAAGCTGCTCACAGCTTTTATTCGCTACCTGCGTAAGACCTTTACCACCAAGGGCACTAAGGTACACGAAGGAAGATCGACTGCTTTACTTTTTATGCTGAATCCGTTGCGGCAGTTCTGCTCGCGGGACTGTATCTTGTTCACCGGAAGCTAGATGCTTGAGCGCAAAGGCATCGGCGGCCACTTCGTTCTCGCCTACGAACAGGATGTAACG
>Ga0182019_10001904_pt1 | contig 10642 bp, 9 predicted proteins | sample 812E2MmetaG_FD_120483 | JGI IMG/M metagenome (GOLD analysis project Ga0182019, IMG submission 120483) | Permafrost microbial communities from Stordalen Mire, Sweden - 812E2M metaG | ecosystem: Environmental > Terrestrial > Soil > Wetlands > Permafrost | place: Sweden: Stordalen | collected... | reverse complement strand
CGCCGATCGTGCCCAGCAGCGCGTCCTCTGGAACCTCCACATCTTCGAGCGCGATCGAGGCGGTGTCCGAGGCGTGCAGCCCCATCTTGTGCTCGATCGGGGCCGGTTTGTAGCCCGCCTGGTCGGTGTCCACGAGGAAGCAGCCAAGCCCCTTGTAGCCGAGCGCGGGATCTGTCTGGGCGAAGATCAGCGCGACCTTCGCGTAGTTGCCCATCGAGATCCACATCTTCGCGCCGTTGATCACCCAGCCCGTGTCGGTCTTCTTCGCGCGCGTCTTCTGGTTGGCCGCATCGGAGCCCGTGTCCGGCTCGGTCAGCCCGAAGCAGCCCAGCCACTCGCCCGAGCAGAGCTTCGGCAGATACTTGTGCTTCTGCTCCTCTGTGCCCCAGCGCAGGAACGCCGAGCAGACGAGCGAGGTCTGCACCGATACGACCGTGCGCACCGAGGAGCAGCCGCGGCCGATCTCCTCGACGACGAGCCCGTAGCTGAGGTAGTCGAGTCCCGCGCCGCCGTACTCCGTTGGCACGATCGCTCCCAGGTAGCCCTGGTTGGCGAGCTTCTTGACGATCTCCAGGTCGAAGTGGTGGTTGCGCGCGTTTTCACGCGACTGCACCACGATCTCTTTGTCTGTGAACTCGCGCGCCGTCTGCTTGATCAGCTGCTGCTCGTCGGTCAGGTCGAAGTCCATCCCTCTCCTCTCATAGCTGCTTGGGCGTCTTCCAGGGCGCGTGCACGCGCCGCACGATCTCCTCCGCGAGGCCCTCGATCGGCAGGCGCTCCTGCTCGAGCGAGTCGCGGTCACGCAACGTCACCGTGCGGTCCTCGGTGCTCTGATGATCGATCGTCAGACAGAAGGGCGTGCCGATCTCGTCATGGCGGCGGTAGCGCTTGCCGATCGCGCCGCCGTCGTCGTACTCCGACTGCACGCTCGCGCGCAGCGCCTCGTGCACCTCGCGCGCGAGCTCGGGCTGCCCGTCCTTGTTGACGAGCGGCAGGATCGCCGCCTTGACCGGGGCCAGACGCGGGTGCAGGCGCAGCACCGTGCGCATCTCGCCCGAGCCCGTGCCCTCGCGCTCGACGACTTCCTCGTCGTAGGCGTCGACCAGGAATGCCAGCGTCGCGCGGTCCGCGCCCGCGGCCGGCTCGATCACATGCGGGACATAGCGCTCGCCGCTTGCCTGGTCGAAGTACTCGAGCTTCTGGCCGGAGAACTGTGCGTGCTGGGTGAGGTCGAAGTTGCCGCGGTTGGCGATCCCCTCGAGCTCTGACCAGCCGATCGGGAAGAGGTATTCCACATCGCTAGTGCCCGAGGAGTAGTGCGAGAGCTCATCCGCGTCGTGCGCGCGCAGGCGCAGCATCTCGGGGCGGATGCCCAGCTCGACATACCAGCGCTCGCGCTCTGCAAGCCAATGCTCGAACCATTTCTGCGCTTCGGCAGGCGGCACGAAGAACTCCATCTCCATCTGCTCGAACTCGCGCGTGCGGAAGATGAAGTTGCCCGGCGTGATCTCGTTGCGGAAGGACTTGCTCACCTGCGCGCTCTCGAAGGGCGGCTGCTTGCGCGAGAACTGCAGCACGTTCTTGAAGTTGATGAAGATGCCCTGCGCTGTCTCCGGGCGCAGGTAGGCGGTCGCGCCGGACTCCTTGACGGGGCCGATCGTGGTCTCGAACATCAGGTTGAAGTCGCGCGCCTCGGTCAGGTCGCACTCATCGGTTTCGCCGGGGTGCTTTGAGGGTTTGCGCCCGCAGGGAAGATCCGCGAGGTGGTCCGCACGGAAGCGCTGCCCACAGGTCTTGCAGTCCACGAGCGGGTCCGTGAAGCCTGCGAGGTGGCCCGAGGCCTCCCACACGCGCGGGTGCTGGAGAATCGCCGAGTCGATCGCCACGATGTCGTCGCGCTCCTGCAGCATCGCGCGCCACCACTCGTTCTTGACGTTGCTCTTCAGCAGCACGCCGTAGTGGCCGTAGTCGTAGGTCGAGCCGACGCCTCCGTAGATCTCTGAGGAGGGGAAGATGAAGCCGCGCCGCTTGCACAGCGCGACGATCTTCTCCATCGTTACTGGGGATTGCTCGGTGCTCACGGGGCTGCGGATGCTAGTCGAGCGCCCATAGGATGCGCAGCCGTGGCCCGAATTATGATCGTCGGAGGGGGCTGCCGCGGGCGCGAGCTGGCCAAGCAGATGGTGGGGGAGGGGCATGCTGTGCGGGTTACGACGCGCACCGAGGAGGGGCGCGCGGCGATCGAGGCGACCGGCGCCGAGTGTTGGATCGGCACGCCCGATCGGCTCGCAACGCTGCGCGGCGCGCTGGACAGCGTCACGATCCTCTGCTGGCTGCTCGGCTCCGCGACGGGGAGTCCGGATGAGCTCGCGGCGCTTCACTCCACGCGCTTGGAGTTCTTCCTCACGCAGGCGATCGATACGACCGTGCGCGGCTTTCTCTATGAGGCTCGCGGGACGAGCACGCCGGCTGATGAATTGGCCGCCGGCGAGCAGATCGTGCGCCGGCTCACCGAGCGCAACTCGATACCTGTGTCCTTTTTGAGGGCCGACCTGGAGGATCAGGGCGCGTGGGTGGCCGAGGCCGCCGCTGCTGTCTCGGGGTTGCTAACCCGCGTATAGGGATCGCCCGCAGATCAAGCCCCGCGCGAGGGTGACCGATGAGGCCTCAAGATGGCTGGCGATCGCTCCCGATACGGCCTCGTGGTCTCCGCACTCGGCGCGATCGTGCTGGGGATCTCAGTGTTTCTGCCTTGGTATGGCGTGAGCATCACCGCCACGGGCATCGCCTACATCCAAGAAGTGGGAGGACAGCTCGCAGCGCAGTTCGGTAACGCCTCGATGCAGAGCTACGTGGGCAGCCTGCACGGCACGCTCGACGGCCTCGCCGGACAGCAGGTTGCGGCGCTCAGCGCGCACCAGGCGCTGCACGAGCTGAACGTGATCCTGCTGCTGCTCGTCGGGCTTGCGTTGCTTGATTCGCTGCTCGCGCTGGCGCGGCCGGTTGCCACGGTGCCTGCCGGTGCGGGTGCCTCGGTCGCCGTGCTCGGAGCGCTCGCCGCGGTGCTTGTGCTCTACCGCATGGTCGAGCGTCCGACGCCGGCGGGCCCGCTCCTGTCGCTGTCGCTGCGCGAGGGCGCCTGGATGGCGCTGCTCGGATCGCTGATGATGGTCGTGGGGGCCTTCTGGCCTCGCGTGAAGCCGATTGCGAGCGCCTCCGAGGCGCAGCTGCGGGGCGCCTGGTCGGGGCTTTCGGGCTGGACCCCTGGCGCCTGAGCTGGGGGACTGCGCGGGCCGGGTCGGCTTACGAGGCCCGCTATCCTGATCAGTAATCCCCGTAAAATGGATCAGGTTTTAGGATAGTGTCCGAGACCCGCGACAGCTGTCCGAGAAAGGAACACCATGGCGCTGCAACTTGGCGATGAAGCACCCGACTTCGAGGCCGACACCACCGAGGGCCGGATCAAATTCCACGACTGGATCGGCGACTCCTGGGCGGTGCTGTTCTCGCACCCGAAGGACTTCACGCCGGTCTGCACGACGGAGCTCGGTTACATGGCCAACGCCAAGCCCGAGTTCGACCGCCGCAACGTGAAGATCATCGGCCTCTCAGTCGACGCGCTCGAGAACCACGAGGCCTGGGCGAAGGACATCGAGGAGACGCAGGGCACGGCCCCGAACTACCCGATCATCAGCGACAGCGACTTCAACGTCTCAAAGCTCTACGGGATGCTTCCCTCCGAGACCTCGGGCGACGTGCTCGTGCGCACGCCGGCCGACAACCAGACGGTCCGCAACGTGTTCGTGATCGGCCCCGACAAGAAGGTCAAGCTGATCCTGATCTACCCGATGACCACGGGGCGTAACTTCGATGAGGTGCTGCGCGTGATCGACTCGCTGCAGCTGACCGCCAACCACAAGGTCGCAACGCCGGTCAACTGGAAGCCCGGCGAGAAGGTCATCATCGCCGGCTCAGTCTCCAACGACCAGGCCAAGGAGGCCTATCCGGACGGCTGGGAGGAGCCCCGCCCCTACATCCGGATCGTGCCCCAGCCCACCAGTTAGATCTCAGCGAGCGTCTCGAGCGCCGCCCCTTCGGGGAGGCGTTCGAGCAGGTTCTCGATGATCCGCGCGGTGGCGCCCCAGATCAGGTGCTCATCGACGATGAAGGCATCGGTCTCGAAGCGGATGCCGCGGCGTTCCATCTGGGTCCGCGTCTTGCCGGCGCGGACCGCGCTGAGGGGCAGCTCGAGCACAGCGTCGACCTCCCGCGCTGACGGGCGCCAGCTGATGCCCGCAGGGATCGTGCCCACGAACGAGTGGATCACGTAATTGGTCGCGAACGTTGAGGTCGGTGGCAGCTCCGCGATCATCCTCACCTGGGAGCGCTCCAGTCCTATCTCCTCCTCGGCCTCGCGCAGCGCCGTGTCCGTCAGATCGACGTCCTCGGCGTCGCGGCGTCCTCCCGGGAAAGAGATCTCTCCGGCGTGGCGGCGCAGATCGGCGCGGCGGCGCGTCAGGACGAGGTGTGGCTCGTCGTTTTCACCGGCGAGATAGAGCGGTACGAGCACGGCCGCTGCGACCTGCTCGACCGACTTCTCGGGTCGAGTGATCCCGGCTGCGGAGTCCTCAGGCGGCCAGGTGAACGCGCTCAATGCGCTCCTGGAACATGACCTCGCCGTCGAGCGCGCGGTGCACAGGGCACTTGGCTGCGATCACCTGCAGGCGCTGCACCTGCTCCTCGGGGAGATCGTCGGGGAAGCGCATCACGAGCTGAAACTTCGTCGGGCAGCCGCGCTCGGCGGGGCTGTACTCCACGTCGACCTCGACATGGCCGATGTCCCAGCCCTTGCGGGCCGCGTACATCTCCATCGTGATCGCCGTACAGGAGGCGAGGCTCACTGCCAGGAGCTCCTGCGGGTCGGGCCCGGTGTCCTCGCCGCCGGCCTCGATCGGCTCATCGACGGCCAGCTGGTGATCGCGCACCTGAACGGTGTGTTTGAACGTGCTGCCATCGCGGCTCGCGGTGGCTTTCATCCTTGTGAGCCCTTGCGTCTCGCCCATAGCTGACCCCTTCGATCGCTCCGTGGTGCTCCTGTTGTTGATGATACCCACCGGTCGGCTCAGGAAAGCGGATTGAAAAGCAGCCCGGTGAGCAGCTTGGGAAAGAAGTAGGTCGACTTCGGCGGCATGTTCTCGCCGGCAGCCGCGACCTCGCGCACCTGCTCCACGGGGGTGGGGCGCATCAGGAAGGCCGCTTCGTAGTAGCCCGAGCTGACCATCCGGATCGCCTCGGCGGTGTCGCGCGCGTAGAACATGCCGTTGAAGTGCGAGATGTCATCGTCGCTGAAGCCGAGCGTGTTCTTCAAGATCAATGTCTCCAAAACGCCGGTATCGAGCTCGCGGTAGGCCGCGGAGCGCCCAGGCAGGGCCGCGTCTGCGATCGCCTGGTCCTTCAGCCTCAGCCTGCGCGCGCGGGCGCCGCCCTGATCGAGCAGTCCGAGCTCGAGCGGACCGCGACCGGGCTCGGGCGTGAGCTCCGCCTGGGAGACCTCGCTGATCTCGAAGTCACGCGCGAGCATCTGCTCGAGCGCCTCGCGGCGGGCATCGTCGAGACCCTTGACGAGGCGGTGCGTCGGAAAGACCGTCAGCCCTGGGTCCTCGAGCGCGACGAGGCACATCAGGATGTAGCGGTGCTCACCCTCGCCGCCGACCTCGTTGGCGTAGGCCTGCATCGTCTCGTAGCGGTGGTGGCCGTCCGCGATCAAGAGCTCTGCTGAGGCGGTGGCCGCCTGCACGGCAGCGATCGCTGCGGGCTCGCCGATGCGCCATATGCGGTGGACCGTGCCGTCTCCGTCTGTGACCTCGCCCCAGGGGGCGGTCTCCGTTGCCGGCGCGAGCGCGCTCCAGGCAGCGTTGGTCGGGTCGGAGTAGAGCGAGAAGATCGGCGAGACGTTGGCCTGTGTGGCGCGTGTCAGGCGCAGGCGGTCCTCCTTCGGGCCGGGGTGCGTGCGCTCGTGCGGGCGCACCCGTCCGGGGCCGTACTCCTCGATGCGCACGCGGCAGAAGAAGCCGCGGCGGGTGCGGGCCTTGCCGTCGGGGCCGGTGTAGTCCTGGGTGTGGGCCCAGATAGCTGGATCCTCGTCGCGCACGAGGCCACCGCGGCGCTGCCAGCTCTCAAAGAGCTCTCCTGCTGCCGTGTAGGGATCGGGCTCGCCCTGGGGGAGATCGACGGCCACGACGTTGTAGGGGGACTTGGCCAGCAGCGCGGCGCGCTGCTCGGCGTCGATCACGTCGTAGGGGGGCGCGACGACGTCGGAAAGCGAGCCCACGACGGACTGGTCGTAGTGCAGCGCGCGCAGTGGTTGGACGTCGGCCATAGCGGTGGCGGAGGCTAGCAGTGCGCGTCCGGTAACGCAGATGCTCGCGTGGGGGCTACCCTTAGTTGCGACGGGACGTGGCGCAGCCTGGTAGCGCACCTGCTTTGGGAGCAGGGGGTCGCCGGTTCGAATCCGGCCGTCCCGATGACGAGAAAGGGCATTGGCAAGCCAAAGCGCGAGTTATGCAGCGCGGGCCTTGGGCTCGGCAGCACCGGCAGAATCGGCTCGTCTGCCAATTTCTGCCAATTGAGAGCCCTCTATCAGCGTAATGAGCGCCGCCTTCTCGTCGTCTCCACGGCGCATTGCCTGGCGGTAGACGCGCAGGGCTAGCGCGGGGTCCGTGTGGCCCATTTCGTCCATGACGACGCCGGGTCCTTCGTGTTGGTGACGCCTCCGCGAACGGTCGGCTGACTAGCCATCGAGGAGGACGTTTACGATCCTCGACCGGATGAAGAGCCTGCGACGATCTAGCTTCATCGACGGACCGAGGCCGTGTCGCGCCCATTCTTCGACGGTCGAGCGAGGCCGTCTGGATGAGCCCGCATAACTGAGGTCACCCCCATGGCCACTGCGAAGCGTGCGTAGCCGCGCTCCAACAACGCTTCGAGTCGGAAGGCTACTCGTTCGCGCTCGACGCCGCCTGGCGTCGCATCCGGTGTCGTGAAACGCAGAACGGTTCTCCGGCTGCCCGCGGTTTCTCAGAGTTGCCTTCAGATCTTATTTTCCGCAGCACCGCTTGTACTTCTTGCCGCTACCACACGGACACGGCGAGTTACGGTTCACCTTTGGCGTCGCCGGCGGCCGCTCACGCGCCTCGAACTGCGCAAAGATGTCTCGACTCCTCTGCGCCTCAGGGCTATCCGCGCCGAATTCCAATTCGACCTGGCGGCTGATCACTCGCGCGGCACCGAGGTTGTCTCCCGCAGCAAGCAGCGCATTGGCTAGCTCGTGCCGGGCTGTATTCGCCTTGGGATGCGCCGGCCCCACCTCACGTTCAAATCCCGCCATCACCTCGGTGACGAGTGGAACCTCGGCATCAAATTCGCCTCGTGCGTGAAGGGTCGTACCCAGGTTGCCCATTGCTGTGAGCGTGTCAAGATGGGAGTCTCCCAGAATGGCTTTGAGGCCGTCCACCGCTCGGAGCCCAAGGTTGTGTGCGTCGTCTAGATCTCCGAGTTTTCGCATCATGGACGCCAGATTGTCGACCGAGACCAGTGTCTGGTAGGCCTCAGGGCCGGACGTCTGCTCGTTGAGTGCGACCGTTTCCTCCAGTAGGCGTCGGGCGGCTTCATCGCTCCCTTCCTGGCTGGCAATAACGGCGAGGTTATTCATACACGTCAGTGTGTGAGGGTGTGCTGCGCCCAGGATGTCTCGTAGCACCACGACACCGTCCTCTGCGAGGCGGCGAGCCCCGTCGGGCGTTCCGGCGTGCATCATCGCAGCAGCCTGATGGATTTCCATCATGGCTGTCGTAGGGTGATTCTTGCCATACATCCGGCGACTCGCCTCTGCGGCCAGCGCATATCGGTCTCTGGCCTCGCCGTACTCTCCTTGGAGGTGGGCCACGCTCGCTAGAAGACTTAGGACAGTAAGAATCGCGTGATCGTCGGTGGGGCTGGCAGCCCTACGAGCGGTCAAGACCGTCTGCAGATTCGTCCGCGCAGCGAGGAGGTCGTCGTGGCGTTGAATTGAGCCGAGAGTCAACTGGGCGTCGAGAGTGTCGCCATGCTGGGGTCCGAGCATGAGGGACAATGCGTTCAGCGCGTCTTCGGCGAGTACGGCTGCGGCACGACTTGCACCCTTTGCCTCCAAGACATCCGCGAGCGCTATCTTCGCCCGTTGCGCCTCGATACTGTCGGAACCAAAGAGGGACGAGTACTCCCCGAGCGCGATGGTCCGCCCGGCAATCGCCGCATCGAGGTCCCCGCGGTCCTTGTCGAAGTACGCTACGGCGTCTCGCAGGCGAACGCCGTCCCGGGAAGGCGCGTCAGCGCAAGCGCGGGAGACGACCTCCCTAGCGTGTGGGAGTAGCGCAAGCACCACGCCGTACTCAGAAAAGGGTCTTTCCTGCGTCATTGCGTCCGCAAAGAAGGCGAGAAGGACATCGAGAGTCGCTGCCTGACGCTCGGATGTGCCGTAACGAAAGCGAATTGTGCGGCTGACCAGCGCGTGCACAACGACGACATCACGCTCGGGGCTAGGATCGTCGATGAGGGACACTGCGTCGAGTTCGACGATGCCGTCGCGAACGCTCGAGCGTGCCCTCTCTGGATCCCACTCGCAGAGAGTCCCAAGAACATCGACCAGCGTGGTCTTTGGTATGGCGGTCGCAGCAAGCAGACTCGCGATCCGCAGGAGATCTAGAGCTGATTCGCCGAGAACCGCGAGGCTCTCGAGCAGGGTTGTTGCAATACTCGCGTTGTGTCCATTAGGTAGTTGCGGCCGAAGATGCTCGGCTAGCTCGAGCGCGTCCTCACTTGGGTTCTCAAGGCGGTCGCGGAACTCTGCGATGGTGAAGAGCCCGGCATCTTGCCGCAGTATGTGACCGGCGATGCCGAGCGCGAGGGGATGTCCCCCCAAGCGCTCAACGATCGTGTGGGCGACGTCTTCCTCGCCTCCCGGACTTGGCGTGATCCTCCGGGTCAGGAGTTCATATCCGTCCAACGACGGTAGACGAGTGAGATCGATGCGTGGGGCGAGGTGATACTGGCGACTCTGCGTTGTAATGAGAGTGCGCGCTCGCGGACTTGGTGCTATCCACCTCCTAACGGCCTGCTCTGAGAGATTGATCGGCAGTGCGTCGACGATCCAGAGGCTACGGTCGGCGCTCTCGATCTCTTTTCGAATCTCGCCGGCAAGTTCGTCGGGTGTACGCCCCTCGGCGACAGTCCCGAGCTCGGCGGCAATGGACGCGAGCGCGCCGCCGATAGCGCTCTCTTGAGCCTCCTCGGCAGCCTGTCCCGTCACGCCTGCATCGGGCGCGGCGCTTAGCCAATAGACCCCACCAGGATACGCGGCGCCAAAGCGGAGCGCGTACTCTTCCGCCAGTAGCGACTTTCCGATCCCGCCCATCCCAGAGAGCTGTGCAACGTCGCCGCCGGAAGCGCCGGTAATCAGGACAGTGTCGGACCCGGACAGCGCCGAGTGGATCTCCCACACCTCGTTGAGGCGCCCAACAAAATCAGGCGCTCCGATCAGCCGACGGCCGATTTGTCGCGGTGGCTCGGCTAAAGCTGTGCCGAGCGTGCCATGGACGTTGGAGACCATCTCGGCGATGCACGACGCCTCATCCTTCCACGTGTCTGGGTCTCGGCGAGCGGTCGGGACGGACGCGAAGATCGCGTCGCGGAGCTCCACCGGTTGAATATGGGAGGTGCGGGGGCCAGGGTTGATGACGGCAATACGGTCGGTTACCGGCCCCAACCTTTGAGCGCCAATGAACGCGGCCGTCAGCTCCCACTGGCAAGCCCTGCGCCGCGGATACGTCTCCGAGTAGTACGCAAGCAGCAGCTTTGACCGGGCGACTCCCTCTCGCACGGCGCGAGTTATCGACTTGTGCGTTTCGATGGCTGAATCATCGATCCAGACACTGAGGCCAACTGCCGTGAGCGCTTCGACGAGTGGGTGAACTTGCTCCTTATCTTCGCTCCAGTGTGACACGAAGACGTCCCATTGCTCGTAGCCGGCTGAGTGATCAAGCACGTGGCAATCTTCGCACGTCGGCGGTCGTGCCAAGCGCCAAGCGCCAAGCGCCAAGCGCAGCTTGCTACGAAGTCTCCGCGTGAGGGCTCGACCGGCGAAGTCTACATCGCGCCAGCGCATGCCAGTAGCTCGCTTTGTCGCAGACCGGCGTGGGCCGACACCCTCCCGGCCTTAGCATCCTGTTCGTCTCCCAAGCGTATTCGTGATGTACCCCTTCCATGTCCGTGCCGTCGCTTGAGAGACTCGCCCGGCCCTATCAGGAGATATCCATAGTCGGAGAGAGTTGAAGGCTTCGCGCCCTTGATGTCCGCGAGCGAACGCATGTAAGCGTGGGAGACGTCTCGGGAGGTAAAGCCTTGTGCGCGCCGCGCGCCGTCTTACGCTTGGGCCACGTCGTGGGCGAGCTATTATAGTGCTATATTAGTTATATATCTATCAGTACAATACCAGCGACCGTCGAAGCGGACCCGGTAACGCGTACCCGACCCCGGCTGGTCCTCGCGATCTGCTGCATGAGCCTGCTGATCGTGGGGATGGACGTGACGATTGTCAACGTCGCAT
>Ga0182019_10001903_pt1 | contig 10646 bp, 9 predicted proteins | sample 812E2MmetaG_FD_120483 | JGI IMG/M metagenome (GOLD analysis project Ga0182019, IMG submission 120483) | Permafrost microbial communities from Stordalen Mire, Sweden - 812E2M metaG | ecosystem: Environmental > Terrestrial > Soil > Wetlands > Permafrost | place: Sweden: Stordalen | collected... | reverse complement strand
GGGGAGGCGGACCCCTTGATTCACGGGCTGAAGAGGAGTATCCTTAAATAGATTATGAAAGCCATGTTCCGGTTATCGTTGATGTTGTTGGCCCTGTCCACCGTACTATCGGCGGACGTGGTGGTGCTTCAGGTTGATGAGGCCATCGAGCCATCCTCCGCCAACTATGTGGTGAACGCCATCCGCGACGCGCAGGAGGCGGGAGCCCCCCTCATCATCATCGAACTCAACACGCCTGGAGGGTTGATGACCTCCATGCGCCAGATCATCACCGCCATGCTCAACACGCCGGTGCCCGTGGCGGTGTATGTTTCGCCTTCGGGATCCCAGGCCGCGTCGGCGGGCTTCTTCATCCTGATGGGAGGCGACCTGGCCGCCATGGCGCCGGGAACGAACACGGGGGCCGCCCATCCCGTGGGCGGGCAGGGCGAGGACATCGGAAAAACCATGGGGAAGAAGGTGGAGGAGGACGCCTCCGCCTACATGCGGACGCTGGCGGAGAAGCACGGCCGCAACATCGAACTGGCGGAGAAGACGGTCAAGGAGAGCGTCTCGTTCACCGAAACCGAGGCCCTCGACCACGGGCTGATTGACTTCACGGCCTCCTCGACGGCGGACCTGGTGAACAAGGCCGACGGCCGGAAAGTACTCAAGCAGAACAAAGAAATCCTCCTGGCCCTCAAGGGCGTCCCCATCCGGGAGGTGCCCATGAGCGCGGCCCAGCGCTTCTTGGGGATCATCGCCCATCCCACCATCGCATATCTCCTCCTCGGATTGGGAATGCTGGGCATCTATGTGGAGGTCACCCATGCGGGAGCCGTCGCCCCGGGCATCATCGGCGCCGTTTCCCTGCTTCTGGCCTTCTATGGTCTTTCGATCCTTCCCGTCAACTACGCCGGGCTGGCCCTGATCCTGCTCGGCATCATTTTGTTCATTCTCGAAATCAAGGTCACCAGCTACGGGGCGCTGACCGCGGGCGGCCTGGCCAGTTTCATCATCGGGTCGCTTATGCTCTTTGACAGCCCCGATCCCAGTTTAAGGATTTCTATGGCACTCATTCTCACCATTGCGCTGATCGTGGCCGCCGTCGTGTCGTTCCTGACGTACCGGGTCGTGCAGGCCCACCAGGGGCGCGTCGTCACGGGAGTGGAGGGGCTCGCGGGGGCGGCCGGAGAGGCCATCACCGATGTTCACGCCGCCGGGAAGGTTTTCCTCCATGGGGAATACTGGACCGCACATTCCGATGAGCCCATCCCCGCCGGGAGCCCCATCCGGGTGGCGGCGGTGGAGGGCATGAAACTCAAAGTCACCAAAGCCTAAGGAGGCCGTATGCCGCAACTTCAGATTCTCTTCGTCGTCGTCATCGCCGCGATATTCCTTCTGTCCAACTGGATCAAGATCCTCAAGGAATACGAGCGGGGCGTCATTTTCCGCCTGGGTCGCATCCTCACCAAGCCCAAGGGTCCGGGACTCATCCTGCTCTTGTGGCCCATTGACAAGATCGTCCGCATCTCCCTGCGCACCATCGTCCTTGACGTGCCTCCGCAGGACGTCATCACCCAGGACAACGTCTCCGTCAAGGTCAACGCCGTCGTCTATTTCCGCGTCGTGGACCCGATCAAGAGCGTGGTGGAGGTGGAGAATTACATGTACGCCACCAGCCAGCTTGCCCAGACCACCCTACGTTCCGTCCTGGGGCAGGTGGCCCTCGATGAGCTGCTCTCCCACCGCGACAAGCTCAACATGCAGATCCAGGAAATCCTGGACAAGCATGCCGATCCATGGGGCATCAAAGTCTCCATGGTGGAAGTGAAGCAGGTAGACCTCCCCCCCGAAATGGTGCGCGCCATCGCCCGCCAGGCCGAGGCGGAGCGCGAGAAGCGCGGCAAGATCATCCACGCCGCCGGCGAACTCGAGGCGGCGCAGAAACTCAGCGAGGCCGCCAAGATCATCGGCTCCGAGCCGGGCACCCTCCAGTTGCGCTATTTGCAGACGCTCACCGAGATCGCCACGGAGAAGAACTCCACCATCATCTTCCCCCTGCCCATGGACCTGCTGGGGGGTCTGATGCAGAAGAAGGACAAGTAGCCTCGACGCCATGCGGGCGCTGTTCGCGGCCTCCCTCGCCCCCCTGTTGGAGAAAATCCGGGGAGCCTTGAAGGATAGGGGTGTGGAGGTGTTCGTGGCGGGGGAGGCGGAGGCCGGGTCCCCGGGAGGCCGTTTTCATCCCCTGTGGGTGGCGCGGGCCGGGGAGACGGCGGGCCTTCGGGCCGTCTATCACGAGCCGGTTCTGGTGGTGATCGTGGACCAGGAGGCCGAAGCGCTGGACTGGGAGAAGGGCATTTTGCGTCTTCCGGAATCGGTCCTGGCCCGGCAGTTTGAAACGGTCTGGCCCCTGGTGGAACAGCATTTTCTTCTGCGACGGAACTGCAACGTGCTGATGCGCCAGGTGGACCTGCTCAAGACGGTCGAATCGCTGTTCCTGACCCAGGAAATGGACAAGGTCTTTTCGCAGATTCTGCAGGCTATCAATGAACTGCTCCAGACCCGCGGTTACAGCATCCTGCTTCTGCGGGATCCCAAGCGGGCGCTCTATGACATGTATGTCCCCGCCGAAACGCGGCGGCGCCTGCTGGAGCGCCCCAAATACACGTTTCATCCCGAGTTTTTGGACGAGATCCTCTTTTCCGACAAGGCCTATGAGCTGATTCAGGACCCCAACGCCGCCGACCGGAAATTGCTGGCCATCCCCATCAAGGGCACGGACCGCGGGATGGCCATCGCCATGGTGTCCGTGACGGAGGCCGAAATTGACCGGGAACAGCTCCTTTTGGCCAGCCGGTTCGCCGGCCAGCTCTCTTCGGTGCTCGAAAACCTCCAGCTCTTTGTTGAGACCAAGGAGCTGACCCTCAGGGACGACCTCACGCAGACCTACAACCGCCGCTATTTCGAGGCCTTCATTGACGAGGAGCTGGACCGCGCGAAACGGTACGGATCCACCTTCTCCATCATTTTCCTGGATCTGGACGATTTGAAAAGCGTCAACAGCCGGCACGGCCACCTGATGGGGAGCCGCACCCTGCAGGAGGTGGCCAAGCGGATCATCACCAGCGTCCGCAACGTGGACCGCGTCATGCGGTTCGGCGGGGATGAGTTTTGCATCATTCTTCCCCATACCACCACCGAGGAGGCCTTCATCGTGGCCAACCGGGTGCGCGAGGATATCGCGGAAAAGCCCTTCATTCTCTCCGCGGGAATCCAGGTGGCCGTCACCGCCTCCATGGGGATCGCCTCATTTCCCGTCCATGGGCGGACGAAGGAGGCCATCATCGCACGGGCCGATCAGGCCATGTTCGAGGCCAAGATAGGGCGCAAGAATGCCGTGATGGTGGCCAAGCATGGCTGAAGCCCTCACCCTGCAGGGTCGGCTGGACACGGTCCCCGAACTCCTGCGCACCCTTCTGGGAAACCAGGGCATGGCCCGCCTGCAACTCCAGCGGGGGGAGGCAGAGATCAATCTGTATTTCGAGGATGGACGCGTTCTGCACGCTTCCTCCACCGACCCCGATTTTGGGCTGGCGGAGGCGCTGCTGTGCGGGGGGGAGCTGACCCTGGATCAATACATCGCCATCCAGGATCTGCTCAAGCGCCGCAAATCCTTCGTGGACGCCCTGACCGAAACGGGCGCGCTCTCCCCGGACGAATTTCTGCGCGCCTTTGAAGTGCAGGCGCAGGCCATCGTGCGGGAGGCGGTGGGGTGGTCGGCGGGAACCTACCTGATGCATCTGGATGAACAACCTCCCGCCGACCTGGCGCCTCTCCGCCTGAATTCCGAGCGCCTTGTGATGGGTGCCATCCGGGGCCTGAACCGTTATTCCATCATCCGCCGGGGGCTGGGGTCCTTCCATCGCGTGTTCGTTCAACGACCCGACCAGGGCTCCCGGATCTACCACATTGAACTGACCGACGAGGAAATCCATGTGCATTCCCTTCTGGAATCGCCCCGCACGATCCACGAAGTCTGCGCCTTATCCTATCTGTCCAATTTCGACACCCTGAAAGTCCTCTGGGCCCTTTGGGTGATCCGCCTGGTGGAGGAGAGCCATGCTTCCGGACCGGGCGATGAAAAGCGGAATGACGAGTACGCCCGCAGCGCGATGCTGGAGAGCTACAACAACGCCTTCGCGCGCATCCATGAGATCGTTTTTCAGGAACTGGGGGAAGGGGTGGAGGCTTTCATGGCCGACGTGCGCGCCCGCCTCTCCCCGGAGAGCCGCTCCTTTCTGGAGGGCAACGTCCTGTCCGAAGAGGGGCGTCTGGATTACGACACCCTGATGATCACGTTCGCCCGCCGACACGTGGCCGACGCGCCGGCGACCCTTGTCAACCTCCTGAACGAGATCCTCTACGCCTGGGTGTTCGAGGTGCGCCTCCGCTTCGGTGAGGGGCTCCAGGCCGAGGTGGACCGGGCGGTGAATGAGATCCGGGAGGATTGAATGAATGCGGGAAAGCCGGAACGCGGGAACGCGGGGACGCCGGAAGGCAAAAAGAGGAGCTGCAACGAGGGGGATTGGGTGGTGGCCGGGACTGGCCCCTTTTTGCCGGTAGAACGCCCAATGATATCAGATTTCCATTCCCGCCTGCCGGGCTGGCTGGACAAGAAGATGAATTGGGAAGACCTGCGGGAGGTGAAGACCCTGTTGCGCGCCTCCGGCGTGCGCACCATCTGCGAGGAAGCCCGCTGCCCCAATATTTCGGAATGCTTCAAGCGGCGCACGGCCACGTTCCTGCTCCTGGGGCGTCGGTGCACGCGCGCCTGCGCCTTTTGCAACGTGGAGCACGGGGAGCCGGAGGCGGTGGATGAAAGGGAGGGCGGGCAGATCGCCGAAACGGCGGCGCGGCTCGGCTTGCGCTTCATTGTGCTCACCTCGGTCACGCGGGACGATCTTCCCGACGGCGGGGCCGGGCACTTTGCCGGGGTCATCGCGGATATCAAGGCGCGCCATCCCGGGATGAGGGTGGAGGTGCTCACCTCCGATTTCAGCGGGGCGGCCGAACGGGTCCGAACGGTGGTGGAGGCCTCCCCCGATGTGTTCGCCCACAATGTGGAGACGGTGCGTTCGCTCACGCCCCAAATCCGGTCCGGTGCCTCCTACGACCGGTCCCTCGGTGTTCTGCGAGCGGCCCGCGACGCGGGTGGCGGCATGCGGGTGAAGAGCGGACTTATGGTGGGCCTGGGGGAAACCAAGGAGGAGGTCCTGGCCACGCTGGCCGATCTGAGGGACGCGGGGTGCGACGCCGTCACCATCGGACAGTATCTTCAGCCCAACCGTACTTGCATGCCCGTGCGGACTTATGTGGATCCGGACGTGTTTGAGGCCTATCGCAAGGTGGCGGAGGGGATGGGGTTTGCCAACGTGTTTTCGGGGCCCTACGTCCGGTCGTCGTATCACGCCGAGGAACTCTTCTCCGAATAACTTCCAAACAGAGGCTTGGGCGCTGCAAATGCAGCGTTCGCCGCGCGCTTTCAGGGCTCAATGAAAAACAATGAATGACCATGCGATCGGGTTTTTCCTTGATCCCTTCATGCGCACGGCGCACTTCGTGCCCAAGCCTCTTTTGGAAGGTTCGCTGAATCATCCTTTTCGCTGGCGGCGGAAGCCCCGGACCGTCTGCGGCTTCAGGCTTCGCTCCTCGGATGCTCATTTACACCCCGGTAAACTCCGCTCCTCGGACCTTGCCTTCATTGCAAACGGTCCAATCTGTCCGCCGCCGGATCGCTGGGGACCCCCGCCCTTCACCAGCGATCCGATGGGAAGAGAAGAAATGCATGCAGTGCAATCGGGAAATGGGTCATTTTGACAACCTTTTGTGGGTGTGATAGCTTGATGCTATGCCGCGAGGCGGACATCAAACCGGATCTTCACGCAAGGCGCCGCCGGCAGGCCGGACGGGGGCGCCGGCCGCGCCCCGGCCGTTCGGAGCCGCTCTCACGGCCGCCCTCTGCGCAGGGCTGTTCCTCGTCACCTTCGCGGCGTTCGGGGGTCTGCTGTCGAGCGGTTTTCTCAACTATGACGACCAGGTCTACGTCACCGAAAACGCCCCTGTCCTGAAGGGCCTTTGCGTTCAGTCCGCCGCATGGGCCTTCACCGCCACCCGGGCCTCCAACTGGCATCCTTTGACTTGGATCTCACACATGCTGGACGTGCAACTGTTCGGCATGGACGCGGGCCGGCACCATCTTACCAGTCTTCTCTTGCACGCCCTGAGTGCGGTCCTGCTCCTTCTTCTCCTGTTCCGCATGACGGGGGCCCTGTGGCGCAGCGCGCTCGTGGCCGCCCTTTTCGCCCTCCATCCCCTGCACGTGGAATCGGTGGCCTGGATCGCCGAACGGAAGGATGTGCTGAGCACGTTTTTCTGGCTGTTGACGCTGGGGGCGTGGCTGAGCCATGTGCGGTCGAAGAAAGCGGCCCCCTATCTGCTGGCGCTGGTCTTTTACGCCCTGGGGCTCATGGCCAAACCCATGCTGGTGACCCTCCCCTTCACCCTTTTGCTGGCGGACTTCTGGCCCTTGCAGCGCCTGGCCCTCCCCCTGCGCCGGCACCTGGGCGTTCTCAAGGGACTCCTGTGGGAAAAGGCCCCATTCTTCGCCCTCTCCGCGGCGTCGTGCGCGATCACCTTCATGGTGCAGCGGGAGAAGGGCGTGGTGGCCGCCCTGAAGAGCCTCCCCCCCGGGGAGCGCCTTGCCGACGCGGCCCTGGCCTATGTCTCCTACCTGGGAAAGACCCTGTGGCCGTCGTCGCTTGCGGTCTTCTATCCTCTCCCCCGCGCGGGCGTCCATACGGGGACGGTGATCGCCTGCGTCCTGCTGCTGGCGGGCGTGACAGCAGGGGCGCTTCTGCTGGCGAAACGGGCCCCCTGGTTTGCTTTTGGATGGTTCTGGTATCTCGGCACACTGGTGCCCGTCATCGGTCTGGTCCAGGTGGGGATGCAGGCCACGGCGGACCGGTACACCTACATGCCCCTCGCCGGCATCTTCATCGCCGTGGCATGGGGGGCGGCCGGGCTCGCCCAACAACTGCCCCGCTTGCGGGCGGTGGTGCCGTGCATCGGGGCCTTGTGGCTGACCCTGCTCTTCCCCGTGACGTGCGCCCAGACGGCGGTCTGGCACGACAGCAAAACCCTCTTCTCGCACGCCGCGGCGGTCACGGACAACAATTATTTGGCGCACTTCCACCTCGGGATCGCCCTGGCCGCCGAAGGCCGGACGGAGGAGGCCATCGCCCATTACGAGGAAGCCGTGCGGATGTTTCCCGGGTACGCCGATGCCCGGACGAACCTGGCCATCGCCCTGGTTCAAAAGGACCGCCCGGCCGAGGCGTTGGTGCATTTTCAGGAGGCGGTGCGCCTCCAGCCTGATTCCGCCCGGGCCTGGAACAATCTGGGGTTGACCCTGGGGAGGCTGAACCGGTGGCCCGAGGCCCTCGCGTCCTTCCAGCAGGCCCTGCGGATTGATCCCGAATATGCCGACGCCCATCTCAATGCGGGCGCCGCCCTGGATCATGAGAACCGCACCTCCGAAGCGCTGGAGCATTTCAATCAGGCGCTGCGGATCAAGCCCCATTCGCCTTTGGCGCTGGACGATTTGGGGCTGGCCCTGGCGAGGATGAACCGCTTCTCCGAAGCCGTTGAACCGCTTCAAAGGGCCGTGCGGCTTCGACCCGATTCCGCCGATGTCCATTGCCATCTCGGACTCATCCTGATGCGGGCGGGGCGTCCCGGGGAGGCGCGGGAGCACCTTCAGCAGGCCTTGCGCCTCAATCCCGCGCTCGATCAGGCCCGCGCCGGTTTGGAGGAGGTCCAGCAGGCTCTTCAGCGCGCGCCGTAGCCCTTCCTAAAGCATAGGCTTGGGCGTCGCGTTGCGACGCAAATTGGCCGCATTCAGACCTCCCCGAAAAACAATTTTTGCATGAGGTGTATGAGTATTTTCGGGGAGGTCCGCACGCGGCCAATGCACTGCGTGCCCAAGCCTCTTTTCGATGGTTCGCCGAATCATCCTTTTCACAGGCGGCGGAAGCCCCGGACCGTCTGCGGCTTCAGGCGGCGGCCCTCGGTCCTCTCCGTACATCAAGTACGGTTGCGGCCTGCGGGCCTTGCCTTCATTGCATACGGTCCAATCTGTCCGCCGCCGGAGCGGGGGCGACATCCTGAGCTTGCAAAGGGCCCAAGCTCAGGGCGGACCGCTGAAGACACCCGCCCTTCACCCAGCGGTCCGATGGGGAAAAAGAGGAGAGGTGGAACTGAAGGATGAACGTGCCGGATGTAGGGGCGAGCCGGTGGCTCGCCCTTCTCAGAAAGAAGCGTTATAATGATGCAAATGCAAAAGGATATCCGTTGCCTGCGCGCTGATTCGCGCGGCGCCAACCAGTCGCTGGAGCGTCCATCACTTGCCCTGCATCCGCGCCTGCGGCGCGTGCAGGCCCGTGCCGCCGCTCGGCTCGGCCGTTATAAAGTGACAAATTAGGGGAGCTTAAATAGAGTGTCAATAAGGAAGTAGTTATGAACATATTGGTTATTAGCCCAATTATTGCAATAGTGATAGTTTTTTTAATGGGGATTAGAATAGTCAAACCTACCCATAGAGGAGTCATAGAAAGACTCGGTAAATATCACCGTTTTCTAAACGTGGGATTTAATTGGGTTTTCCCAATTATAGAAAGTACAAGATATAGAAACATAACAGAACGAATGACGAATATTGAATCGCAAGAAATCGCAAGAAATAATCACAAAAGATAATCTTAATGCCAAGGTGGAGCTTGTGGTATATCACAAAGTAAAAGAAGATGAAAATAGTGTAAAAAAGTCTTATTACGAAGTAGAAGATTACAAAAGACAGATAATAATGCTCGCCCAGACAACCGCAAGAAATGTCATAGGTAATATGAAGTTTACGGAAGTTAATAGCCAGCGATCAATGCTGAATAAACTTCTTGCTGAAACCATTGACAAAGAAATAGAAAATTGGGGATTAAAAGTAGTAAGGGTTGAATTAAAAGACATTACCCCGCCCAAAAGTGTTCAGGAAACTATGAATAATATTATTCAAGCTCAGAATGCCAAAGATGCTGCCATAGATTTTGCCACAGCAGTAGAAACAAAAGCAGATGGTGCAAGGCGTGCGGCCATTAAGGAAGCAGATGGGATAAAACAGGCTAATATCCTAAAAGCCGAAGGAGAGGCGCAAGCTATAAAATTAGTAAATGAAGCGGCAGAAAAATATTTTATAGGTAATGCCCAAAAGCTTCGCCAGTTGGAGATGATAGAAAAATCCTTGAAAGATAACACAAAAGTAATTATCACTAAAGATGGAATTAACCCCAATATAATAATTGGCGATTTACCAATAGTAAATGTGAAGTAAGAAATAAGGGAATAGAACCATCTAACAAATCATTGCACCCGATTTTGCCTCCAGCAAAAGCGATCGGGTATATTGTGACCGGTTTGCTCTGGACGCCCCTGAGTTGAATTCCGCGATGGCATCCAACCTGGCCGAGACCTCACACCGTTCGCTGGATGCGCGCCCAGTGAATGAAATTGGAGAGAAACCGGCGCGCGAGATCGCCGAGGCGGGTTTCCACGGCGCGGATTTCCGAAAGAACCTGTTCCGGGGTTTTTCCGAAATCACGGAGTTCTCCCGCGTAAACCTCGGACCAATAGCCGGCCTGCTCCGGATTGATTTCAAGATGGAACTGCACACCTACCGCGGATCCGTGGCGGAACATCTGATTGGCGCAATCGTATCCCCGCGCCAGCAGAACCCCGCTGGGGGGGACGTCGAAGGTTTCCCCGTGCCATTGAAAGACGGGAAAGCGCGATGGAAATCCCTCCAGCAGCGGACTGGCCTTTCCCGCCGGGGTCAAATCCAGTTCCACCACGCCGATCTCTTTTTTATTACAGTCGCGGACTTCGGCCCCGAGGGCTTTGGCCAGCAGTTGGCCGCCGAGGCAGATCCCCAGGCACGATTTCCCCGCCTTGAGCACCGAGTGCACGTAATGCTCCTCGGCCCCCAGAAAGGGGTAGTTCCCCATATCGTTGACCGAGGCGGGGGCCCCGCCTACCAGCACGGCGTCATAGTACTTGTGCGGAGGGGGATCGTCGCCTTCATAGGCCCGGAAAATGTCGAACGCGACCCCGAGATCCGGCAGGTAGTCTTGAAAAAGGCCGAAATCCTCGGCTTCACAATTCTGAATTCCAAGAAATTTCATGATGAACTCCCCGGCGGCGGCCCGCCCGCGGGCGACGGTGCGGCGGCAACATCCATGACGGCAACACGGGAGCTTCGACGCGCGTCCACGGATTCGCCGCTCTTTATAACATGCTTTCAAAGCGAAAGGCAACCGTCTTTGGAACAGCGCGAAAACCCGAAGATCCGGGGTCGGCGGCGCGCCATGCTGAAAGCGGCTTTGTCCGAAAATCGTGTACAATATGCCCTTCTATAAAGACATGTACGATCATTTGCATGAACAGGGCTTCGCTTATTTAAGCTTTCCGGTCCGGGCATGTCCCGCCGCCGGGGGGGAATGATGGGAAAACGCTTCCCGGTCCTGCGGGGCTCCCTTTGGGCGCTTTTGATCCTGTTC
>Ga0182019_10001901_pt1 | contig 10647 bp, 7 predicted proteins | sample 812E2MmetaG_FD_120483 | JGI IMG/M metagenome (GOLD analysis project Ga0182019, IMG submission 120483) | Permafrost microbial communities from Stordalen Mire, Sweden - 812E2M metaG | ecosystem: Environmental > Terrestrial > Soil > Wetlands > Permafrost | place: Sweden: Stordalen | collected... | reverse complement strand
ATAATGTATTGTATCTGTACCGTGCCCGATTATGACACCTTTCAATTCAGGATCTTTTTTCAACTCTGATTCTATCTCTTTAGCAAGAAGATTATAATGAGCAAACCTAAAGTCTTCGCTCCACATACTCCTGAATAATTTACTCTCTATCCTTGCAGAGTCTTTCAGTTCAGGGAACATGCCGATGAGATCTTGTGGCGAGAAGCTAGGAAATGTTGCACCAGTCCTATAATCGACTTTAGAAGCAATAGTCCCCCCAGTATGAAGAATCAAGACTTTTGGAAGGCTATGTTTTTGCTCAATCTTATCAGATGATTTTACCTCTTCAATCTTCAACTCGCTTTTTTCCTTGATATCCACAACTTTTCTTCTAGAAATTCCGATATTATAGCCATTCTTCAATTTTATGACTAAGTGTTTCTCATCCTCTTTGACAAGAAGCCCTGAAAGCTTTTCCTCGCCTAAATCTAGTTCTACATATTTCATATCTTAATTAATCAAGGAGAACTTATAAATTTTATCCTATGGAACATATTTATAAAAAATTGCTACATAAAATATCGGTAAAAAAACAAATAAAAAACTCTGCAGATTAATCTTGAGAATGATTCCTTAAAATGTCCTTTGCTATCATATGCGCTATAGCTTCCACTATGTCTTTCTTGCCACCTAATGTGAGGTCGGGCCTATCTGATTGCGCTGGGTCAGGGAAAAGTTTTGACCTATCAACAGATTCATAAGTCACTTTTCCGCTCCCATCTTTCTTCACCTGCTCAAAATGTCCCATCAATCCAGATCTTTTATAGACATAGCATCCATACTGGTTCCAGAAAAGTCCATCATTAGGCAATAATCTCTCTATTTCAAATCCTACACTGTATTGAGTCTCTGTGAGATTCTTTATTGAACCATCAAAATAATGCGATATTATCAGATTAAATGATTCATTCGGAAATCCTGTACTTAATGCATTCATTCTCAAAAAACTCGTGTTCGGCAATGGCTTTTTCAAAATAACAAGTCCGTTTTGAGCATCCATCTCAAAATACTCAGGATTGCAATGCTGAGCAAACAATTCTTTTGCAAGATCAAGATTTTTTTCTGAAGAGAACGCATTATCATATGGAGAGACATCTTCAAACGTCCACCTGCCTTTAACAGCTCTTTCTATTGCAGTCGCATTTGTATCTATTCCTGTAAATTGTTTGTCTGGAAATTGTATTGCCTCAATCACTTCATTTATTCCCTGAGAGCATCCTACACTAAGAACATTTCTAATCCTGTCAGAGAAGTCAGCAATCACTGTATTTAGATTCTTATACCTATCATTTTCAGGTCCGTTCATTTCTTTGCAATCATATCTCCCAACATATGTGTGATTTGAACCAGTTATCATACATCATAGAAAAAGTGATTCATATTTAAATCTTTTTATTATTACTACGTAATAATGGTTAAAATAATAAATAAAAACAAATGAGATCTACCCGTAATAGCTCGGCTTGTCTTTCATCTCTTCTGCACGTGTCTTTCTGAAGTTGCTCATGAATTCTTCATATATGGCTTCAATGTCTTTTGATGCTGATGGTCTAACTTTTTTCAATGCATCATTGAAATATTTCATCTTAATCTCTTTGACATTCATATCATCTCTTAGTGCAAGCATCGCAGCCTCTCTGCATACTGATTCGATGTCTGCGCCTACATATCCTTCTGTCTTTGTGACCATCTCATCTATCTTTACATCTTTTGCAACAGGCATGTTCTTCAGATGCACCTTGAATATCTCTTTTCTTGATTTTGCATCTGGCACTCCGACCAGTACTATTCTATCAAATCTTCCAGGCCTTAATAGTGCTGAATCTAGCAGATCTGGCCTGTTTGTCGCTCCTACTACCACAACATCTCTCATCTCTTGCAATCCATTCATCTCTGTCAACAATTGATTGACTACTTTTTCTGAGACTCCAGAGCTATCTTGATGCGCTCCCCTTTTTGGAACTAAACTATCTATCTCATCAAAAAATATTATTGATGGGCTTGACTGACGAGCCTTTTCAAATATTTTCCTTACTGCCTTTTCTGATTCTCCGACCCATTTACTCATGAGTTCTGGACCGTTTACAAGAATGAAATTTGCCTTTGATTCATTTGCAACAGCCTTTGCAAGCATTGTCTTTCCTGTCCCTGGAGGCCCAAACAATAATACTCCAGTAGGTGGCTTTATTCCTAATCTATCGAATGCTTTATGATTTTGTAATGGCCATTCGACTGCCTCTTGAAGTTCTTGCTTTGCATCATCTAATCCGCCGATGTCTTCCCATTTAGTCGTAGGCTTTTCAATAAGAACCTCTCTTAATGCGCTAGGCCTAACAACTTTTAGTGCAGACATGAAATCTTCTTGAGTAATTATCAATTTATCCAGCATCTCTTCTGATAATGGATCATCATTCTGTAAATGCAGATCGCCGATGACTTTTCTTAAGACAACCATTGCAGCCTCTTTTGCGAGTGATGCAAGATCTGCACCAACAAACCCATATGTGATTTCAGCAAGCTGGTCTAGATCGACAATCTTTTTCTCATCCAATTCTTTTAATCTCTCTTTCAATGTCTTATAATTATCTTTAGTCAAAAGAGGCATGCTTCTTGTATGAATCTTCAGTACCGATAATCTACCTTCTTTTCTCGGGACACCTATCTCTATTTCCCTGTCAAATCTTCCCGGCCTTCTAAGTGCTGGATCAAGTGCATTCGGGATATTTGATGCAGCTATGACAACAACCTTTCCTCTTGATTTAAGGCCATCCATGATGGCCAAAAGCTGGGCGACAACTCTTTTCTCTACCTCTCCATGAGTCTCTTCTCTTTTTGAGGCAATTGCATCTATCTCGTCAATAAATATTATCGATGGTGCATTCTTTTCTGCATCTTCAAACTTTTTCCTAAGATTCTCTTCTGATTGTCCATAATATTTTGACATTATCTCTGGACCATTTATCAGGATGAAATTTGATTGTGTCTCATTTGCTACAGCCTTTGCAAGAAGTGTCTTTCCAGTTCCTGGTGGACCGTGCAGTAATACACCTTTTGGAGGCTCAATCCCTAAGCGCTCGAATATTTCTGGATGTTTTAATGGCAACTCTACCATCTCACGAACTTTTTTCAATTCATCATCTAAGCCGCCGATATCTTCATATGATACATCGGGTAGCCTTTCTTCTTTTATTTCAGGCACTGCCTCTGGATTGAAGATGACTTCAGTAGAATCAGTTATTATAACGGCCTCTTTTGCTGGGCTGGAATCTACAATCATGAATTTCAAGTCTCCAAGACCAAAACCCATGAGTGCCTCTTCATTTACTAGATTGAATATGTCGTCAAAAAATGGGCTCTGACTCATAGTGGATCTTCTTGAACGTGTTCCACCAAGTGAGACAATGTCTCCTTTTACAACAGCCCTTCCGAGCAGGCCTTGCTTGAATATGACAGGATTTGCCCTAATCAATATACCTTCTCTTGCTGGAGCGATAGTGACCTTTTTTGCTTCTTTGATGTTTGCTTTTCTTACTACGACCACTTCGCCAATCCCTGTCTTAGAATTTCTCCTGATAAGACCGTCCATCCTTATGATATTGAGGCCGATATCTCCAGGATATGCCCTATCAGCTATTGCGACAGTCTTTCTTCCACCTTGTATCTCAACAACATCACCAGAACGGATATTGATCTGTTTCATATATCCAGAATCTACCCTAACAATGCCTTTATTTACATCATCCTGGATAGCTTCTGCAACCTTTAACTTCAATTCTGAAACAGGCATAATATCACCCCAATATAGCGGATAATAGATAAAATTGTGTGAGAGGATGGTTAAGTTATGTTATAGACACCCTCAACAATCCTTAAAAAAACCTTATAATGAATATAAAGTTTATGGTTTTATATTCATGTGCCCGTACATGATGCTAAATACTGATGTAGTTATTATTTAATATCATTGATTAATATAATACCAAATGCTGGGTTATAATTACTACTCAGTAGTCAAATGACGAAACATTTTTAAACATATAAAGATTCATCAGAAGTTATGGACGATATGCAAAGTCTTATTGACAAGATTCTTGAAGCCCTCAAAAGGGATGGAGAAGATATTTCCATAAAATCCAGAACTCAGGGAAACACAAATTATTTCTTGATACAAAGAAAGCCTGCTGGAGATCCTAAATGGTATGCTGATGAATCAGGAGAGATCATACTTGATTGGAAAGAAAAGTTCAATCGAGAGCAAGAGGGGGTATTTCCCCCATTTCATAATGGAGAATATATCTTAATCAACGGCTTTGTAGAGCCAGAGCAGGATGGAAAGTATAAAATCCATATAGATGCTGACGGAAGAGTGGCAGATAATTTCTTCATCAACGCAGCTGATGATGCAGATCGATTGAAAGAGTACAAGGGGATGCCGCTCGAGATGATAGTGAAGATCGTGGATGAAAAAAAACAAAGGTATAGGATCTCAGATATATGGAATTATTATGCAGATTTCGTCAAGATAATATCGATGCCTATAGTAAACCCTACAGCAAAACAACTTACAGATGCTGCAGATGGGACACGAGTCATAATAAAAGGAAGATTCATAGGATTTGCAGAAAGCCTTGAAGATAAATTCTTACAGAGCCAAGGATTTCCAAGAGGATCATATAGCGCTGGAGAAAAGTCAGAAAGTTTCGCAGGGGTAAGTGCTGTAACACTTGATGTAATTACGCCTGATGGAAAGAAAACAAAGCACACATTGATGAATCCATCTGATGATTATCGCAAATCAGGGACCTATGCAACCATCAAGACTCCTGAAGGAGAGATCATAAAGATTTCGATGCCCTTAGGGAGAATCAGATACAGTGGCGGCATGCTGGAAAATCTTGATTCAAAGTTTCCAATGGCAGGAGATGAAGTGAAAATAGCTCCCAAGGTAACCAAAGATAAAACATTGATGGTTGCATGGTGCGATCCATGCTATCTGGAGAAACCATCAAGTGTGAGATTGGATGAATACCAGAATCTTAGGATAACTGCGAGAAATAATATCCAATCAATCCTCTCATATGTTTCAAACAAAGATTACAGAAATGCTAGGCTATCTATCGGCGATGCCAAAAATCTTGAATTGACTGCATCTGAACTAGAGGATATCAGAGCAGCAAGAGGCTTGATGCCTGATTCAGAAAGGCCAGTACAGACACCAATCTCTGAACATAATCCGACTGGAAAAAAGGATTATTATGTAAAAAGCATAGAGGATTCATTTGATACTGGGCTTGAATCAATGACTGCTGCGGAATTCATAGAATTTGCAAAAAATGCAACAGCCGGAGAATTGCAGCCATCTAAGGATACAGATGTATCGTATTTATTCAGTATAGCAGAAAGTTTTGGTATAGATAAGAAGATGCAGGAGGCTATAATAAAAGGATGCATTGATACAAGGCTTGCAAAAATTGAAACGAAAAAATACCGTGGCATAGATTTTACAGATAAATATACTGTGGGTCAGGCAATGAAGTATCTAGCAGGCATCGGAACAGAATCTGCTTCTAAGTCATCATTTGAATACATGAGGAGATTTGTGAAAAATGGCAGTTACAGAGAATTAGGATGGAGAGAACACGATCGAGATAAAGAACATTTCCTATTCGGCGCAATGGAAGCCATATCAATGAATTTAGGCGATATAAACCAGGACGTCTTGTTCACGGAATTGCCTTACCTCCAGAGCCTTCACATATTCCTAGATCAGAATGCTGACGAGCCAGTCACTAAGGAAGTATTGGATAGAACAATAAATTATGTATTGGAAAAAACAATAATAAATTAGAGAAAAAATAATAGTATCATATTCAATATTAATAATAAAGTTTAAAATAAATAAGGATAAAGAAAAAATAATTATTTCTTCTTTGGCTTATCTTCTTTTTTCTGCTCTTCCTTCTTTGCTTCTAGCTTTGTCTCTGTTTTCGCTTCTGGTGGCCTATCTTTTACTTCGACCTTTGGCATCGCTATAGGGCTTGGAAGTCCTAGTTCCTTACTGATCAGGATCGCTTCTATGTTCGCTTTTGATAAGATACTATTTAATATGTGCGCCATAATATCTTGATGTATCTTTTTGTCGGTTTTCCAGCTATCAAGTATTTTTATGGATAATTCCTTATCATACATCTCAAGGAGCTCTCCACCGAGCTCTATAGTGGCAAGTCCTGGCTCATATCTGCATTTGAAATCGAACTCGAACCGAACTATTGATTTCTTGTTGTCTATGGATGCGCCTTCCTCGATATTTGTGATGCCAACATTGTTCTCTACCCTTATGTTCTGCTCAGAGATGTTCTTTTTTTCAGCATTTAATTTATTGAAACTAAAACCTACTGTAGTCATGTGAATCAACCTCAAGAATCTAGAATCAAAGGCCTTTTATAAATATTATGGATAGTTGATAAAATATATAAATTAAACACTCCGGGCATAAGACATGGCTGATGGAATCTTCAAAAAGACTTTAAAATGGTTAGGTATTGGTGCTGCTGCTGGCGTCATGGCTGCAGGAATCCCAAGCACTGTCCAAGCACAAACTGCAGACACGATAAGAGTTGAGCAGCCAGCAAATCCTACTGCGCTTTCTGATAGTTTACAGGCACAATTGATGGGATATATCAAAGTCATAGCTAAATTAAAGGAGCAGAAGGATTATGTGAAGGCATTCGAAGTAACAAATGATATAAAATACAGTGCAAAGCTCATATTTCAGCAGGCACGTGTAGATAAAGATACGACACGCGAGAAAAATGCATTAGAGACCCTGCATAATGTGATCGGTGAAGAATTGGAAGTCCTCAAGGCGATGTTCAATGATTATATTGAATTGAAGAATGGAACATATTTTGCAAAAGCCTTTGATCTGATCAATCTAGTAACATATTATTCAAAGATAGTTTCTAGCGAATCTCAAAAGATGGGATTTAAAGACCAGGCAAAAGATGCACAAAGAATAGGGATAACAGGCCAAACAGAGTATAAAAAAATCGAAAAACTGAAATATTATCAGGATATGGGTGTTGTAGATTTTGTGATAAAGGATATGCGTGGACCAGATTCAGCAGGCAGGGATAAGAAATTCAAGAAACTCGTCGGGATGTGCAGCGATAAAGAGGCTGCAAAAAAGAAAACAGAAGAGCTTTTGAGAGCTACACTCAAAGATGCTGGCGCCAATTCGAATGCTCCTATCTCATATCATTTCGAGGACAAAAAAAATGGATTCTGGGAGATATGGGGATTTGTAGAAGTGCAAACACCTGAGCAGGCAGCAAATCTTCTCAAATAATCACATTTAAAAATAATATAATATTCCTTTCTCTATGGTTAATGCCTTTGTATTCGGGACATATTGCCATTTCAGATTCTGAATAGCTTATTCTATGTCGATTTATTGATTATTTTATATTTATTTTGAGTTTTTTATAAGTTTTTATTGTTAGCATAAATTTCGGAGGATAAAATGGAGCATTCAGATTATCAAGAGCATACGCAGCATATGAGAAGATATGAGACTATGGAAGGATTCCCTGAGATAAAAGGATATAATTTTGAGCAAGGATTTGATTTTGACAAATTCATAGAGAGCTATAAATATATGGGAATACAGGCGACAAATTTTGGGATGGCTATAGACATCATCAATCAGATGATAGACAATAAGGCATTCATCTTCCTCTCATCGACTTCCAATATGGTATCTTCAGGAAATAGGGAGATAATAAAATTTCTTGTCAAGAATAAGTTCATCAATGCCATATCTATGAGTGCCGGAGGGGTTGAAGAGGACATAATAAAATGCCTAAGACCGTTTGTCGTCGGAAGTTTTGACATCGCAGGAAGAGCGCTTTTTGATAAAGGAGTCGGAAGGATAGGAAATATTTTTGCGCCATATGACAGATATCTTTATTTTGAAAAATTCATGAATCCATTCTTTGATAGAGTATATGAAGAGCAGAAGAAAAGAGGAGCACCATTCACACCAAGCGAATTCATACGCGAACTGGGAAGACAAGTCGAGAGCGAGGAGAAGCACGAGGATTCAATAGTATATTGGGCATATAAGAACGACATACCTGTTTTTTGTCCAGCATTGATAGACGGCTCTATCGGCGATCTGTTCTATTTCCAGAAGATGAAGAGGGATGATTTCCAGATAGATATTGTGGGCGACCATAAGAAAATCGTAAATATTGTCTTGAATTCTGACAAGACTGCTGCAATAATTCTTGGCGGGGGAGTCTCAAAACATTATGTCCTGAATGCGAACATATTCAGGGAAGGGCTTGATTATGCAGTATATATTACAACAGCGCAAGAATATGATGCCTCAGACTCTGGAGGAAACCAACAAGAGGCGATGACTTGGGCAAAAATAAAGATAAATGCGCCAAATGTCAAGGTCCGCGCAGAGGCAAGCCTCATCTTTCCGCTGATTGTTGCAGCGACATTTGCAAAGAGATATCCAAAAAATTAATACGCGTGACTATGTAGCCACTGCATAGTAGCTAAATGGCGAAACATTTATAAATAGCAATCTCTATAATCTTCATAGGGGAAAATGACGAATAATCCGGGCCTAGAAATATTAGTACAAGAGCCGCCAAAAAAGCGGCCTTTAAAGATAGATTTCTCTGCATATGAACCGCCAGTATTCAATGATCCGGGATTTGCCCAATTGTACAACAACAGTTTAAGTTACAACTTCAGGGACCTCACAAAACATGCTAGATTTTTTACAATAGTAGGGGACCCAGTAAATTTCTTGTCAGCATTATTGGAAGATGAAGATTCTAAAAAAGGATTATCAAGGGCAAGAGTCGAGAAATATTTCTGTTCAGGAAAGCAAGGCGAAAAAATATTATATGTGACAGGCAATGGCGAAAAATATTTTAGTTGCGATAATCTGACAGGTCCAAGCATATTCATGAAATCTAACGGAGATCCAGAACTTGACATCCAAGAGTACAGATTATATAAAGGACTTTCAGAAAAAGGAGTGATGGTTCCAGAAAGCGTATATGCAGAGGGAAGGATTGTGACAAATGATGCAGGGACATCATTAAAACAATATCTTGATTCTGAATCAAGGCTGGGGACGGATGCAATAGAAATCCAGAGAAACCTATCATCATTGATAAACAAGGCATTCAACTCAAATGTCTTAGTCAACCATGTTGCAGAAAAAATATTATCAGACAATGAAAAAGCTTATGCTGATTCACTAGAGTCCAAGGCACTTGCAGGAAAATTCAATATTTCAGAACAAGAAGCAAAAGAGAATTATTTCCTATTAAGAATGATGGAAGCTGTGCCTTCTATCAGGCCAGAGGATCCTGAGCTATACGCACCGATAGCTGCCATGCTAGAGGAATCATTCGATCAATTCAAGACATTTAATACAGACAGGAATCCGAGCAATGTATTCATAGGAAAGGATGAGGAGATAAAGCATGCTGACTTCAATACTCATAAATACGATCTTATACATATCCCATTATTGCAATTGATGGATGAATATATGCCAAACCGTGGGGCCTGGATGGTAAATCATGATAATGATTCAATATTTTGTGCACTTGCAAATAGACAGGCAATTGAAGGATTACGGCAAAAAATAGAGAGCATAGGAGATTCCCAACCATCAGATGAAGACAAAAAGAATGCGGTAATTGCATTAGAAAAAGAATTTGCATCAAGTGCTGAAAAAAATTATGGTCTAATAAAGGATTCTATGATAGATATTTATCTTAATAGCCTGAACAATTCTAGGACTATGTCACAACAACAAGAGATATCAAAGGATGAATTCCTTAAGCATCTTGAGCCTGCAAGAGTCTATTATGGAATAAGAAAGGCCTATCGCGCATTACAGAAAATAGCTACAGCCGACAGCTATCAGGATATCTATTTCATAAGAAATGAGGTGGTCCATTATCTTGGTATAATCAATGAATCATTGCGTATGATAGGATTAAAACAAGGCGATGAGAAAAAATATTATGCATTAAGACAAAAAATCGTTCATGGGTTCATAAATACATTAACAAATGGTTTTAAGACGGAAGTGCAACAGGACACCATGGCCTGGATAAACCATGATATGCAGCATTTCAGAAATAGAGCTGTAAAATTAGGCCTTAATCCCGGCATTATTATGTGAATCAGTGCTTATGATCCCTATCAATGGACTATTCAATAAAAATATCAATCTTGCAATATGCAGATAATAATATGCCTTCAAAGGATCTTTAAATCTCTTGAATATGGCTTTTCTTTCTGATAATAGCTTTTCATCCTCTTTATGCAAGTGCTTCACTAGATCGATATTTTTTTGGGTATAAGCATTCTCTACTGCACATATCATCTCATATAATCTTTTTATCATGCCTTGCTCATAATCATCAGATTTTTTATTGAGATGGATGCTAAGATGCAAGAATTCTCTTGATATATGTGTCATATCGCTTAAAAACTGCCATAAGAACATCTTTTCTCTTGGGTCAAATACTGTCTTTGAAATGCATCTCTTCAGGAAATTATCATATT